>Ga0335081_10012360_pt1 | contig 13839 bp, 15 predicted proteins | sample Lox_Sample_35_FD_206713 | JGI IMG/M metagenome (GOLD analysis project Ga0335081, IMG submission 206713) | Soil microbial communities from Loxahatchee National Wildlife Refuge, Florida, United States - Lox_Sample_3.5 | ecosystem: Environmental > Terrestrial > Soil > Wetlands | place: USA... | reverse complement strand
CGAGTCGGTCGTCCCATGGCTCCGTCTGCCTGTCGCAGCAGCCCGGGTCGGTACGAAGCAGGAGTTCCGTGTCTCCGGATAGCGACGGGGACCGGAGGAACGAGCGGGGCAGCCTTGCCGTCGAGCTCGTCCTCCTGACCCCGGTGCTCGTGCTCTTCGTGGTCATCGTCGTCGCCCTGGGGCGATTCGAGCTCGGAAGGGAGGAGGTCGCCGCGGCTGCGGCTGCGGGCGCCGCCGCGGCGGCCGTGGCGCCGTCCGCGGGCCAGGCGGCGGCCGCCGCCACGGCTGCGGCGTCTCCGGCCCTCAGCGCGGTCCACTCCTGCCTCGATCCGTCGGTGGCGGTGGCCGGTGCGCCGTTCAGGGCAGGAGCAGACCTTCGCGTGACCGTCACGTGCTATGTCGACGACTCGGACCTGGGGATCCCGGGCCTTGCTGGTCGGACCACGGTCGTGGCGGTGCAGCAGGTGCCCCTCGATCCCTATCGAGTAGTGAGTCCGTGACGTCCGACGTCACACGCTGCCCCGGGATCAGGGCACAGGGGCCGACCGGTTGGCCCGAGTCCGGATCCCTGACCGCCTTCGTCGCCGTCTTCGCCCTCGCCCTCTTCGCCTTGACGGGCCTGGCCGTCGACGGTGGCCGGGCCATCGCCGCCCGGAGCCAGGCGGCCGCCGCCGCCGAGCAGGCGGCTCGCGCCGGCGCCGGTCAGATCTCTGAGGCGGCAGTCCGATCTGGTCAGGTCGCCATCGACCCCACCAAGGCTCGAGTCGCAGCCGAGCAGTATCTCGAGGCAGCTGGGTGGCCCGGCACCGTCACGGTCGATGCCGACACCGTGACGGTCCGGATCGACGCGTCGGAGCAGACGGTCGTGCTCGGCGTCGTCGGCATCGACCACATCGGCGTGTCCGCGTCGGCGACGGCCACCAACGTCCACGGCGTGACCCGGGACGACTGAGCGTGCCCACAAGCACCCAACGCAGGCGCAGCCCGCCGAGGATGGGGCTCGCCACAGCGTCAGCGCTCCTCGCCGCGTCGTTGGTGGTCGGTGTGCCCGCTCTCCTCGTCTGGACGGGCGGCCGCGGCCCCGCCACCGTGATGCTGTACGTCGTCACGCGACCGCGGCTCGTCCCCCACCTCCTCGGCGAAGGGCTGACCGCCGGCGCGGTCCTGGGAGGGGCGTGGGTGGTGGCGTGGCTGGTGTGGGCCTGGTTCTCGGTCTGCCTCGGCCTCGAGCTTCGGAGCCGCCTCGGGGGCCGCGCCCCCCGCCGAGTGCCGGCGAGCGCCCCAATGCAGTCGCTCGTGGCGGGACTCGTCAGCGCCACGATCGCCCTCGCCCCCTCTGTTCGCCTGGCATCGTCCTTCCGGTTGCAGGCATCCGCTCAACGTCCGACGGTGGTGGTGCAGACACCGGGCACGCCCGCCTCGACCGCCGCCGTGCCGGTCGTGCCCGTTTCGGCGGCCCCCGCCGCGTCACCCGTCGAGCGGGTTTATGTCGTGCGGCCGGGCGACACGCTCTGGTCGATCGCGCAGCGCGAGCTTGGCTCCCCCCTCCGGTGGCGTGAGATCGGGAGCCTCAACTACGGACACCCGCAGCCCGACGGAGGCTCCCTCACCGACGACCACTGGATCCGGCCGGGATGGCGCTTCGTCCTTCCGGCCGCCGGCGACACTCCAGGCGGCCACGGAATGCTCGCACCGGACGTGGTGCCGCCGACCGGCGCCGCTCTCGGGGCCCCGGTCTCCGACGCGGCATCCGCGGCCTTCGAGGCCGCGGCGTTCCACATCGGGCGAGATTTGGCCGGTGCCCCGGGCGAGGATCCCTCCGATGACGCGGCTCGTTCCTCCGTGGCACCCGAGGGAATCCGCGTTGCGACGTCGTCGGTCCCCGGGCACGGTGCCGACCAACACCGCTCGCCGCCCTTCCCGGTGGTCCCGGTGGGATACGGATTGCTGGGCGCCGGGGTGGTGGCCCTCCTGGACCGGATGCGACGAGCCCAGCAGCGCCGTCGCCCCGAAGGCCTGCGCATCGCTCTTCCCTCCGCCGACCTCGCCGACCTCGAGCGCGGCCTACGGGCCTCGGCCGACCACGGGGCGGTCGAGTGGATCGACCTCGCACTCCGGTTGCTGGTCGCGCTGGCCCGGCGTCACAACGCCGAGCCCCCGGCGGTGTGGGGGGTTCGCCTGGGCGAGCACTCGGTGGAGGTCCTGATCGACCCGGCGTCGGGTGGACAGGCCTTCCCGCCGTTCGTCGCAGGTCCCGGCGACACGAGCTGGGTGCTCGACAGGATCCCCGAGAACCTCCAAGCGCTTCACCGGGACGATGCGCTCCTCGGCATCGACCCTCCCCACCCGTCCCTCGTGACGCTCGGCCGCGATGACACGGGCATCGTGCTGATCGACGTGGAGCGAGCGGGCTCGATCGCCGTCTCCGGTGACGACGCCGGCCTCGTCCTCGAGGCGGTGGCGGTCGAGCTCGCCACCGCCCGCTGGGCCGACCAGGTGGACGTGCTCCTCATCGGCTTCACCGAGTTCGCCCATGGCTTCGAGCGGGTCACTCTGGCACGGTCGATCGAAGCCGTCGTGGCCAGGATGGAGCGGCGGACCCGGGAGCGCCAGGTCCTTCTCGCCCTGTCGGGCCGGACCTCGAACGTCGACACCCGGTCGATCGAAGGTGGCGACGCGTGGGACCTGACCGTCGTGGTCTGCTCGGGGCAGGCCTCCGCGAAGGAGCCCGCCGGGCTGCGCAGGCTGGTGGAGGTCGCCGGCGACGGGCGTCTCGGTCTGGCGGTGGTGGCGGCCAGTGACGTGCTCTCGGCGCGTTGGCACGTCGTCGCCGAGGATGGCCGGATACGCCTGGTCGGCGTACCGTCGGGCGTCCCGTCCGTCTCCCGTCAGCCCACGCCGGTGGACTTGGTGGCGGGCGTGGGCGAGCTCGCCTCGATTGCTGCGCAGAGCGCCGCCGTGGTGCCCGACGAGTCCCCATATGACCAGGTTTCCATGCACGCCAAGAGCGCCAGCACCCAAAGGGTGGGTGAGGCGCCCCCTCCCTCCGGTGATCCGGGCCGAGAGGTCCAGGTGCGGGTGCTCGGTCCGGTTGAGATCCACGGCGCCGAGCGGCCCTTCACCCGGGCGTGGGCCGTGGAGCTCGTCGTCTATCTCGCCATGCACCGAGCCGGCGTCAGCAACGAGCAGTGGGCCGCAGCACTATGGCCCGACCGGATCATGGCGCCAGCGAGCCTGCACTCCACCGCGTCGGCGGCCCGTCGTGCTCTCGGCGTGTCGTCGAGCGGCGACGATCACCTGCCGCGGGCTCGCGGCCGGCTGGCACTGGGGCCCGACGTCGACACCGACTGGGAGCAGCTGTCTCGTCTGGCCGCATCGGACCATCCCGACGACTGGCGTCAGGCGTTGCAGCTCGTGCGCGGGCGGCCGTTCGAGGGCCTGCGCGCGGCCGACTGGGTGGTGCTCGAAGGGATCGAGGCAACGATCGAGGCTGTGGTCGTTGATCTGGGGTGTCGCCTCGCCCGACACTGCCTCGATGCGCTCGATCCCGCGGGAGCGCAGTGGGCTGCCCGTCAGGCGCTGCGGGTAAGCCCGTACGACGAGCGGCTCTATCGCGAGCTCCTCAGGGCGGCCGACGCTTCAGGGAACCCGGCCGGAGTCGAAAGCATCATGGCCGAGCTCGTGCATTTGATCGCCGAGGACGTGGAGCCGTTCGACGCGGTCCACCCCGAGACCTGGACGCTGTACCGGAACCTGTCGAGGCGGTCGTTGGCCAGCCATCCCCGTTGATCGTGCAGAACGGCGGGAAGGGGGCGGTGTTGGAGCCAGTGCAGCCGCGCCGGCAAGGTCTGCGGCCAAGTCCCGTGCAAGGTAGCCCCGGCAATGTGACGATCGCCGCCGAGAGGTGAGCGACAGACGAGGAGACCGTCGATGAGCAACACGACCACCCTGTCAGGGAACCTGACTCGGGACCCGGAGATTCGCTACACGCGCGACGGCCAGGCCAACGCGACCTTCGGATTAGCGGTCAACCGCCGCTGGCAGCCGCGGGGCAGCGACGAATGGGAGGAATCCACGTCATTCTTCGAGATCGTGTGCTGGCGGGACCTCGCCGAGAACGTTGCCCTCAGTCTCGTGAAAGGGACGCGTGTCGTTGTGACGGGACGCTTGGAGCAACGCACGTGGGAGGGGGAGAACGGGGAGCGCCGTAGCCGGGTCGAGGTCACTGCCGACGACGTCGGGGCGTCTCTGCGTTTTGCCACCGCCGACGTCTCCCGGGCCGAGCGTCGCCTCCCCGATCGGGACGACCCTGCCGTCGGCTCCAGCCAGACCGGTGAGTCGGAAGCCGTGGGCATCGACGCGTGATCGTACCGACGCGGGTTTTCGCAGTGGCTCAGGCGCCGATGCCACTGTGAGCCCGCCGGAGCGGCACCCGCAGGTGTCGTCTGTACTCGATGGGCGCGCCCCTGGACCCTCAGTGGGGCCTCGGAGGGAGCCGGAGATGCTTCTTGTCGCTGTTCCGCCATGGTCGGTCGTGCCGGTCTTTCCGCTGGCCGTCAGGCTCAGCGCCTGGGTGCTGGCCTCGGGCGGACGCGCCGTGAGGCTGATCCTCAGTGGATCGGCCACGTGGGCTGGCTCGGAGATGGCGATGGCTCGATGGATCCTGGTCTTCGCCGCCGTCGTTCTCGGCCTCAGCCTTGCGGGTGCCTCGCTCTTCCTGGTGCGTTGGCTTGCCGCACGCCGCAGTCGAGGAAACCCGGCCGGTTCGGGCGGGTGAGGGACGTGCCGAACACAGAGATAGCGGATGTGCCCCACCAGGTCGAGTTCTCGCTGACCGTGGTGCTCACCAAGGCCGAGGCATTCGACGCCTGTGACGCGTGCGCCGAGGCCGAGCGGGCGCTGATCCGATCGGGGTGGCTCGCCGAGGCGGACCGCCTAGCCGAGCTGTTCGCCTTGATCGAAGGACGGCTCACCCAGGTCGGGCCCGGAAGGCACCCTCGTCAATGCGACTCGGTGTCCTCCGCTTCGAAGTCGAGCGACAGCGAGTTCACGCAGTAGCGGAGCCCCGTGGGGGCGGGACCGTCGGGGAAGACATGCCCCAGGTGGCCGCCGCAGCGGGCGCAGGTGATCTCGGTGCGCCGCATGCCGAAGCTCCGGTCCTCGTGCTCGTTGATCACGCCGTCCTTCACCGCCCGGGTGAAGCTCGGCCATCCTGAGCCTGAGTCGAACTTGTCATCGGACCGGAACAGCTCCGCCCCGCATGCCGCGCACCGGAACAGGCCGGGGTCGTGCACGTCGAGGAGCGCGCCGGTCCACGCCGGCTCGGTTCCCTTCTCCCGCAGCACGTGGTAGCGGTCGGGGGAGAGCTGGGCCTTCCACTCGTCTTCGGTCTTCACGATCTCGGGGGTCACCGCGTCCTCCTGGGGTCGTCGGGGGGTTGGCCTCCGGAAGAGTGTCTGGAGAAATCCCATGCCGAGTTAACACCCGTCGTGCCCGCTCTGTTCCGGCTTGCCGACGGGACTCCTCCGCGGGGTCGCTCGTCGGCAGCACCACGCCTCGGGGCAGGTCGGGACAACGGCTAACGTTGCGTCAGATAATGCTCCTGCCAGGGAGCTTCTCCCGCCCCTGCCTGATGGACCTCCACGACAGCCCCGAGGACAGCGCCTTCCGGGCAGAGGCGCGGGCCTGGTTGGAGGCCAACCTCTCCTCCGGCGAGTTCGCCGGCGCCCGCGGCCTAGGGCGCATGGGGCTCCAGCACGAGGGCCGCGAGACGCGCGCCGCCTGGGAGCGCAGGCTCGGCGCCCAGGGCTGGACGTGCGTCGGCTGGCCGGCCGAGCACGGCGGACGGGGGCTCTCGGTCTCCCAGCAGGTCATCTGGAGCGAGGAGTACGTCCGAGCCGACGCCCCAGCCCGCATCAACGTCATGGGGGAGGGGCTGCTCGGCCCCACCCTCATCGCCTACGGCACCGAGGAGCAGAAGCGCCGCTTCCTCCCCAGGATCTGCGACGGAACCGACCTGTGGTGCCAGGGCTACTCCGAGCCCGACGCCGGCTCCGACCTCGCCAACGTACAGACCCGGGCCGTGCGTGACGGCGACGAGTGGGTGATCACCGGGCAGAAGGTGTGGACCTCCTATGCCCAGTGGGCCGACTGGTGCTTCGTGGTGTGCCGCACCGACCCGGACGCCGAGCGCCACAAGGGCCTGTCGTACCTGCTCGTGGCTATGCGCCAGCCCGGCATCGAGGTCCGTCCCATCCGCCAGGTCACGGGGACCTCTGAGTTCAACGAAGTCTTCTTCGACGGGGCCCGCACCGCGGCGGACCTGGTGGTGGGGGAGGTCGACGACGGCTGGAGGGTGGCGCTCGCCACCCTCGCCTTCGAGCGCGGCGTGGGGCTCCTGGGCGACGTGGTCGGGTTCCGCCGAGAGCTCGACCAGCTGGTGGAGCTGGCCCGAAAGAGCGGGAAGGCGGCCGACCCCGTGCTGCGCCAGCGTCTGGCCGACGCCTGGGCGCGCCTGTACATCCTCCGCCTCAACACGCTTCGGTCGCTGACCGGCGTGGACGGGCCGGTGGCACCGCCCGAGGCCTCGATCGCCAAGCTGTACTGGGCCCAGTGGCACCGCGACCTCGGTGAGCTCGCCATGGACCTGCTGGGCACCGAGGCGACGTTGGCAGACGGCCTGTCGGCGCCACGAACGCCCGAGGACGACGCCACGCCGGCCGGCTACGAGCTCGGCGACCTCCAGCGCAGCTTCCTCTTCAGCCGGGCCGACACCATCTACGGCGGGTCCAACGAAATCCAGCGCAACATCATCGGCGAGCGCGTCCTGGGACTGCCGCCCGAGCCCAGGGCTACCGCCGCGAAGGGAGACCGGTCGTCGTGACCGCGCCGAGCACCGACGGAGCCGGGCCCACGCCCCCCGGGAGCCACGAGCTGCTGGCGGGAAAGGTCGTGGTTGTCACCGCCGCGGCCGGCACGGGCATCGGGTTCGCGGCGGCCAGGCGCTGCGTGGAGGAGGGGGCCACCGTCGTCGTCTCCGACGCCCACGAGCGCCGGCTCGGGGAGGCGGCCGACGCCCTGGGCGAGGTGTCGGGGACCACACCGCTGGCGGTACCGTGCAACGTCACCGTGGAGGAGCAGGTCCGGCACCTCTACGACACCGTGCGGGCCGAGCACGGCCGCATCGACGTGGCCATCAACAACGCCGGCCTGGGGGGCAACGCCCCCATCGTGGACATGACCGACGAGCAGTGGTCGGTCGTGCTCGACGTCACGCTCACCGGGACCTTCCGCTGCATGCGTGCGGCGCTCCGCCACATGTACGGGCAGGGGAGCGGGGTCATCGTCAACAACGCCTCGGTGCTCGGCTGGCGGGCGCAGGCCGATCAGGCCCACTACGCGGCAGCCAAAGCGGGGGTCATGGCGCTCACCCGGTGTGCAGCCGTGGAGGCCGCCCCCCACAACGTGCGGGTCAACGCCGTGGCGCCCAGCCTGGCGCTGCACCCGTTCCTCAACCGGGTCTTCCCCGACGAGGAGCTCGAGCGTCTGCGCAACGCCGAGCTCTTCGGGCGCTCGGCTGAGACGTGGGAAGTGGCCAACGTCATGGTGTTCCTGGCGAGCGACTACTCCTCCTACCTGAGCGGCGAGGTGGTGTCGGTCTCGAGCCAGCACCCCTGACCCCCAACAGGGTCGAGGGCGCCCGTGCTGTGACGGCCACGGCCGTGCGCTTCGAAGGTGATGTATTGCAGGCTGCAACCTTTCGGCACCCCAAGCGTGCGCGATCCCGGTCTGTCCTCAATTTTTACGATTCGCGCCGCTGCCGTGGGGTGCGATCATGCTCGTCGACAAGACGGGGTGACGGGGGAGGGCCGGGTGCGGATCTTCATCAAAGCGGCCGTGGCGGCGGCGGTCACGGCGGCGGTCACGGCGGCGGTCTCGTCGACTGGGGCGTCGGCGAGATCGACGACGCCGGTGAACGCCACGAGCTACACGGTGGCGTGCGCGTCCGTCACCGGGAAGGTGACCTTCAGCCCGCCACTGAAGTTCACGGGCGGGTCGGGCACCGAGACCTTCAGGATCAAGGCCAAGATCCGCCGCTGCACCGCACATCCCAGCGCAGGCGGATCACCGGTCACGGTGAAGAGCGCGTCGGTGTCGGCGTCGATCCACACCAACACCACGGCCTGTAGCGGCCTGGTCGGGTTCAGCTCGCGCAGCCTCACGGGGTCGTTCGCCATCAAGTGGAAGACCACGCCCAAGCTCACGTCGGGGAACACGACGATGAGCGTGCCCAGCGCCGTCTTCAGCATCCCCACCTCGCAGTCCCCGCTCACCTTCCAGGTGCCTGGGGGCACGCCCGCCACCGTGTCGGGGTCGTTCTCGGGCGGTGGCAGCGGGACGTCGCTGGCGTCGATCGGCACCTCCGCCACGCTCGGCAGCACCTTCAACGCCTGCGGGAGCAAGGCCGGCTTGAAGAAGATGCCCCTCACCCACGGCGTGTTCGAGCTGGGCGCGCCGCCCACGTCGATCTCGCTCACGCCGGCCAACGAGTCGACGAGCAACACGAACCCGATCGAGTACCACGCCCTGGCCAACTTCGGCCTGGGACAGGTGGACGTGTCCTCCCTGGCCTCGTGGTCGAGCACCGACACCTCGGTGGCCGGCATCGCCGACTGCGAGTCGGCGTCCCCCCTCGAGTTCCCGCCGGTGTGCGTCCAGCCGACCGGCACCACCGGCCCCACCACCATCAGGGCCACCTGGCAGGGGGTCACGGGCTCGACGGGCCTCACCATCGCCGATCCGCTCGGGATCACCACCAGCGATCCGCTCCCTGACGCCACCCTGGGATCGCCCTACGGGCCGGTGACGATCTCGGCCTCGGGCGGCGTGGGGTCCTACACCTGGTCGGCGCCCGCCATCGTGCCGGGGCTCTCGATCAACCCGTCCACCGGTGCGATCTCGGGGACGCCGACGGTGGCGGGGCAGCTCGGCGCCGAGGTGCGGGTGACCGACTCCGCCAACCCGCACCAGACGGCCACCTACACCTTCGGGCTGGCAGTCGACTGCACGGGCTTCTGCATCTCACCGTCGTCGCTCCCCGAGGCCAACGAGGGCGACCCCTACAGCACGACGCTGTCGAGCTCCGGGGGGACCGGCGCCGTGACCTACGCCGTCACCTTCGGGACGCTTCCCAGCGGGCTCAGCCTCAACGCGGCCACGGGGGAGATCTCGGGCACGCCCGACGAGCACACCATCGCCCAGTTCATCGTCACCGCCACCGACTCCTCCAGCCCCACCCCCCAGACGACGTCGGAGTTCTACGAGCTCAACATCTGACCCGCCCCACCGGGCGTGAGGGCGGAGGCCGGCGGTCCCGACCCGGCACCCGCGTGCCCGGGGCCGCCCGGCCGCGGGCTGTCGGGCCCTGGGCGCAGTCGGTAGGTTGACGGCGTGTCAGATGCCGAGGACCCCCGGGGCGACCGGCGCTGGGGGTCGATCCCCGGCCTGGTGAGCGACGCCGCGGCGCGCTTCGCCGACGCCGACGCGGTGGTCGACGGGGGCCGGCGCCTGTCCTTCGCGGAGCTCGACTGCCAGGCCAAGCGGGTGTGCGCGGCGGCCATGGCGGCGGGCATCCACCCCGGCGACCGGGTGGCCATCTGGGCCCCCAACATGGCCGAGTGGGTGGTGGCCGCCCTGGGGCTGGTGGGGGCGGGGGCGGCGCTGGTCCCCCTCAACACCCGCTTCAAGGGCCCCGAGGCCGCCTACGCGATCGGCAAGGCCCGGGCCCGGGCGCTGTTCACGGTGCGCGGCTTCCTGGGCATCGACTACCCGGCCATGCTCGACGACGAGGACGTGCACGACCTCGAGCGCATCGTCTTGCTGCGCGACGACGGGGGGGCCTCCAGCGAGGTCACCCAGACCGACGAGGTCCCCATCTTCAGCTGGGAGGAGTTCCTGTCCGGCGCCGACGGGGTCGTCGAGTGCCCCGAGACGCTGGTGGGCTCGCCCATCACCGACCACGCCGTGGCCGAGCGCTGGGGCGGGGTGTCGGGGGAGGACGTCTCTGACGTCATCTTCACCTCGGGCACCACGGGACGGCCCAAGGGGGCCATGACCACCCACGCCCAGTCGTTGCGCACCTTCGCCACCTGGGCGCAGGTGGTGGGGCTGGCCGAGGGCGACCGCTACCTCGTGGTCAACCCGTTCTTCCACACCTTCGGGTACAAGGCGGGCATCCTGGCGTGCCTCATGCAGGGGGCGGCCATCGTGCCCGAGCCCGTCTTCGACGTCGACGCCGTGCTGGCCACCGTGGCCCGTGAGCACATCACCGTGCTGCCGGGCCCGCCCACCCTGTACCAGTCGATCCTCGACCACCCCCGACGGGGCGACTACGACCTCTCCAGCCTGCGCCTGGCCGTGACGGGCGCGGCGGTCGTCCCCGTCGAGCTCATCCTGCGGATGCGCGACGAGCTCACCTTCTCGACCGTCCTCACCGCCTACGGCCTCACCGAGTCGACCGGCACCGTCACCATGTGCCGGCGCGGGGACGCCCCCGAGATCATCGCCAACACCTCGGGCCGGGCCATCCCGGGGCTGGAGGTGCGGGTGGTGGACGACGCCGGGGCCGAGCGCCCCCGGGGCGAGCCGGGGGAGATCGTGGTGCGGGGCTACACCGTGATGTCGGGCTACTTCGAGGACCCCTCCGCCACCGCCGAGGCCATCGACGCCGAGGGCTGGCTGCACACCGGCGACGTGGGCGTGATGGACGACGCCGGCAACGTCCGCATCACCGACCGCAAGAAGGACATGTTCATCGTGGGGGGCTTCAACGCCTACCCGGCCGAGATCGAGGGGGCGCTGTTGCGCCATCGCGCCGTGTCGCAGGCGGCGGTGGTGGGCGTGCCCGACGAGCGCCTGGGCGAGGTGGGATGTGCCTTCGTGGTGCCCCGCCCGGGGGCCGACCCGGCCGGCCTGGCCGAGGAGCTCATCGCCTGGTCCCGGGACCAGATGGCCAACTACAAGGTGCCCCGCCGGGTGGAGGTGGTCGACGCCCTGCCCACCAACGCCAGCGGCAAGGTGCTCAAGACCGAATTGCGCGCCCGGGTGGCGCCGACGAAGGGAGCCTGATGCGAGGGATCGTCTACACCGGGGACGACGCCGTCGTCACCGACAAGCTGGGCGTCGCCGAGCCCGGTCCCACCGAGGTCAAGGTGAAGATCGCCGCCGCGGGGGTGTGCCACTCGGACCTGTCGGTGCTCGACGGCACGATCCCCTGGAAGGCGCCGTCGGTGCTCGGGCACGAGGGTGCGGGCGTGGTCGAGAGCGTGGGCAGCTCGGTGCGCTCGGTCAAGCCGGGTGACCACGTGGTGATCGCCACCCTGGCCAGTTGCGGCACATGCCGGGCCTGCAACACCGGGCACCCCACCATGTGCATCCGCAGCCTGGGCAACGTCTCGACGCCGTTCACCTACGAGGGCCAGCCGGCGTCGAACTTCGCGGCCGCCTCGGTGTTCGCCGAGTACACCGTCGTCCAGGAGGTCCAGGCCGTCCCCATCTCCAAGGACGTGCCGCTCACCTCGGCGTGCCTCATCGCCTGCGGCGTGCTCACCGGCGTGGGGTCGGTGCTCAACCGGGCCCGGGTGGCCCCCGGCGAGACCGCCGCGGTGTTCGGCGTGGGGGGCGTGGGCCTGAACGTCATCCAGGCGCTGCGCCTGTCGGCCGCCAGCCGCATCGTGGCCGTGGACACGGTGGCCTCCAAGGAGCCCCTGGCTCGGCAGTTCGGCGCCACCCACTTCGTGGACGCCACCCAGGCCGACGCCGTGGAGGAGATCAAGAAGATCGTCCCCCACGGCCCGCAGTCAACGGCCCGGGCGCTGGGGCCGGGCGGGGTCACGTGGGCCTTCGACTGCGTGGGGCACCCGGCCGTGCTGCGCAACGCCGTCGACGCCCTCGACTGGGGGGGCACGGCCGTGGCCATCGGCGTGCCGCCCCGGGGCAGCGAGGTCAGCGTGGACATCAACAACCTGGCCTACGTCGACCGGGGGCTCATCGGCTGCCGCTACGGGTCGTCGCGTCCCCACCACGACATCCCCCTCATGGTCGAGCTCTACCTGAGCGGCCAGCTCATGCTGGACGAGCTCGTCACCGAGACCCGACCCCTGGAGGGCTTCCGGGAGATCGTGGACGACATGCACGCCGGCAAGCTGGCGCGCGGCGTCCTCACCCTCTAGCCGCTCGTCCGGGCCCTCGCGTCCGGCTTGTCAGGGAGCTCCTGACGACGTAAGGTGTGTCCTGACACGCGCACGGGGGAGGACGGTGTGGGCCCGAGGAACGGTGTGGCACCGAAGAAGAGCGCTCGTGTGGTGGCGTCCTGCTCGTTCTGCCTGCGGCCCAACACCGAGGTGGGCACCCTCGTGGCCGGCCACGGCGTCTACATCTGCGACGGGTGCGTGGCCCTCTGCGCGCAGATCGTCGAGGAGAAGCCCCCGGGTGTGCCCCTCGTCGCGCCGTGGGAGCACGACGTCCCGGTCGACCACATCCTGTGGAGCCTGCCCCGGGTGGCGGCCGCCGGGGCCCAGGTCGAGGACAACCTGGTCCACTGGGTGCACAAGGCCCGGTCGCAGGGCGCCACGTGGGCCTCGATCGGCGAGGCCCTCGGGATGACGCGCCAGTCGGCCTGGGAGCGGTTCTCCGGCGACGACTAGGGCGACGGCGCGGGCGGGCCGAGAGCCCCGGGCTACGAGCCTGTGTTGTCCACGACCTGGGCGATCTCGACGAAGTCGATCTCGGGCGCCACCCCGTACAGGCCCGTCACCCGCTCTTTGAGCTCGTCTGTGAAGAAGCGCTCGGCGGCGTCGCGCGAGTCCCAGACGTAGAAGTTCCTCGCCTGCTGCCGCTTCTCGTCGAAGGTGAAGAACTTGAAGCGCAGGCCCGGCATCCCCTCGAACATGGCCCGGGCGTGGTCCGCCACGCCGGTGACCCGGTTCCGGTCGAAGTCGCCGTCGTATGCGAAGGTCACGTTCACGCCGATCACGTGCTGCCCCCTTCTGCGGCCCCAGAGGTGGGATCCGCCGGTCGGGATCGTAGGCGGCGTCAGTGCCCGGCGCGCCGGGCCCTGATGGCGGGGACGGCCGTGGGTGCGGCGGCCACGATGGCGGCGATGAGCCCGAGGAAGGCGCCGAAGCCCCAGCCGATGCCGGTGAACCCGATCCCCCCTGGCTTGAACAGGAAGGCGAGGATGCTGAGCACGGCGTTGGCCCCGGTGGCCATGAGCAGGAGCCGCTCCTCGGCCATGGGCAGCGCGAAGGGCAACGGGCTGAACCCCGCCTTGGCCACGAGGAAGCCGATGGTTCCCAGGCACAGGAGCAGGGTCAGGTACATCCACCCGTGCCACAGGCCGTCGACCGACACGGTGCCCAGCCCGTAGTTGTAGGTGAACCAGGGCAGGAACAACGAGACGAAGAGGACCACCGACGCCACCAGCGTGATGCGCTCGGTCTGTGACCAGCGGGCCGCGTCGAAGGAGAACGACGAGGCACGGGCGGCGCGGGTGCCGGGCGTCGCACCGGTGGCCACGCCGGGGCCACCGGCCGGGGGCGGCGCCACCGCCAGGATCGCCCCGCAGTGGGAGCAGGTGCTCGAGCCGTCCGCGACGCTCTGGCCGCACTGCGTGCAGAACATGGTCTCCCCCTTCGATCAGCGGCTCCGCCGCGCCAACCGTCGGAGCCCGACACGACAACCGTACCGCTGCGGGGGCGCGTTCTCCGGGGACGCCCTCGGGGCGTCGGTCGTTGGCGCAGGCAACCATCGGCCGGCCGGCCGGCCGGGGCGGGGTGGGGT
>Ga0335081_10012359_pt1 | contig 13839 bp, 12 predicted proteins | sample Lox_Sample_35_FD_206713 | JGI IMG/M metagenome (GOLD analysis project Ga0335081, IMG submission 206713) | Soil microbial communities from Loxahatchee National Wildlife Refuge, Florida, United States - Lox_Sample_3.5 | ecosystem: Environmental > Terrestrial > Soil > Wetlands | place: USA... | reverse complement strand
GATCAGCCGCGCATCGACGCCGGTCGCTTCATCGACCGGATCCAGGTCTCCCAACTGGAGCGTGAAGGCGTAACCCCCATCCGGAGTGCCGCCGCCTCCCGGATAGATGGTGATCTCGCCTTCCGTGGCATCGGCCGGGATTTCCTGCTCCACCATTCCCGCCCCGTCCGTGTTGCCGTCCCACTCGTCCGAGCCCACACGCAGGTGGTATTTGGTGACCTTGTATGGTTCGTGGAGATCGTCTTTCAGACACAGCCGCAACTTCACGGGAGGCTGCTTCCGCTTGAAGGAATGACGCTGGTCGGTTCCTTTGGAGACGTCCTTCGTCTCCAGATCCGGGATGAACAGGACATCTCCCGGGCAGACGATGTTCGGATTAGGCCGCTTCTGCCGGAAGTCCGCGTTCTCCGGACGCTGGTAGATGGTCTGATAATCGGCAAAGCCGTACGCCTTGGCGATGCTGGACAGGCAATCACCTTGTTGTATCTCGTAGTAGCCCATGGCTCGCTCCTCGCCAGGGAATTCCGGGCTCGAATTTTGCTTCACTCAAAGGCGCGCTAACGGGCGAACTCAAACTGATTTCGGCGCCCTCCCTTGCACTCCTCTGAGTGGGTTCAGTATACACCAGCCGCCACAGGCATTGATCCCGCGGGTTGCCGCTCTGCGCCGCAAGGCCCGTCTTCCTTGCAGGCAGAGTCACTTCGTTCACCGGGGTAATAGCGTTGCTTCACGTTATCATTGAAAAAATGCCCCAAATCCTCGATGGGAATCGCGTCCGCGATGACATCAAGAACGAACTGAAGCCGCGCGTGGCGGCGCTCGCCGCGCACGGGCGTCCTCCCGGACTGGCCGTCGTGCTGGTGGGCAACAACCCTGCTTCCGAGATCTACGTTCGCAACAAAATCAAAGCCTGCCAGGACCTCGGCATTTTCTCCGAGAGCATCACCCCACCTGACTCCATCTCCACCCAGGAACTGCTTTGCCTGGTGCAGAAGCTGAATGAGCGGCCGGAGATCGACGGCATCCTGGTGCAGCTTCCGCTCCCTACGCAGGTCGATTCCAAGCGCATCCTGCTTTCCGTGTCCCCGGCCAAAGACGTGGATGGCTTCCACCCCTGCAACATGGGCAACCTGGTGGCTGCCCTGCCCGGCCCGCGCGCCTGCACTCCGGCCGGCATCCTCGAGCTGTTGAAGCGCTACCAGATCCCTATCGCCGGCAAGCGCGCCGTGGTGGTGGGACGCAGCGATATCGTAGGCAAGCCGGTCGCGTTTCTGCTTCTGCATGAGCACGCCACCGTCACCATCTGCCATTCCAAGACGGTTGACTTGCCCGCGGTGTGCCGCGAGGCTGATATCCTGGTGGCCGCCATGGGCCGCGCCGCGCTCATCACCGGTGACTTCATCAAACCCGGCGCCACCGTGATCGACGTGGGAACCAACCGCCTCGACACCCGCGAGGAGGTGGCGCGCATTTTCCGAAACTCTCCCGAGAAGCTCGCATCCTTTGAAAAGAGGGGTAATGTGCTGGTGGGTGACGTGCACCCCCTGGATGTCCTGGAAAAAGCCGGCGCCTACACTCCCGTGCCCGGAGGCGTTGGACCCTTGACCATCGCTATGCTGATGGTCAATACCGTGGCTTCCGCGGAGCGCCGGGCCGGTATATGTTGAAAGTAGGGCTTACGGGAGGGCTGGCCTGCGGGAAATCCTTCGTAGGCGAGACGCTGGCCAGTTTCGGCTGCCTGTTGATCCAGGCCGACCAACTGGGCCACGCAGTGCTGGCTCCGGATGGCGAGGCATACGATGGCGTGGTGCGCGAGTTTGGGCGCGAAATCCTGGACGCCGAAGGCCGGATCGACCGGCGCGCGCTGGCAGCCCAGGTCTTCGGCTCGCCCCATCGCCTGGCGCGCCTCAACAGCCTGGTGCACCCGCCCGTGTTCCGCCGGGAGGAGCAGTTGATGGCCGAATTCGCCGCCCGCGAGCCGCACGGAATCGCCATCGTGGAGGCAGCCATCCTCATCGAAACCGGCAGCTATAAGCACTACGACCGCGTGATCCTGGTGACCTGCCGCGAGGAGCAGCAGGTGGAACGGGCCATGCGCCGTGAAGGCTCGGTGGAAGCCGACGTGCGCGCCCGGCTAAGCCGCCAGATGCCCCTGGACGAGAAACGAAAATTTGCCGATTTCGTCATAGATACATCGGGCCAAAAAGAGGATACGGTTCGCCAGACGCGGGCCGTCTTCGAAGCATTACGGAGAATCGAGTCATGAGAGTTTTGAGACCCCTGTTCTGGGCCGCGTTGATGGTGGCCGCGTTTGTTTACATCACCTCGGTGGCGCATTTTGACTTCGCCCGCGTACGTTCTGTCGGTCCGCTGTGGAATGAGCCGGCTTCCGCCGCCACCAGTTACTCCGCCGACGAGCAGAACAATATCGACATTTATCGGGCCGCCCGCGACGCCACCGTGAATATCACGTCGCGCGTCTACCGGGAAGACTGGTTCTTCCAGATCTACCCGCAAGACGGCACCGGCTCCGGCTTCCTCCTCAATCCCGACGGCGAGATTCTCACCAACAATCACGTCGTGCAGGGCGCCTCGCAACTGACCGTCAAGCTCGCGGATCAAAAGGAATACAAGGCCAAGGTGCTGGGAACCGATCCGCGCGCTGACCTGGCACTGATCCAGATCAATCCCGGCCGCAAGCTCCCCTCCGTCCGCCTGGGCGACTCCGACACGCTAGTCGTAGGGCAAAAAGTGCTCGCCATCGGCAATCCGTTCGGATTCGAAGGCACCCTCACTACTGGCGTGGTAAGCTCCCTGGGCCGCAACATTCAAACCGAAGAGAACCGCCGCCTGGAAGGAATGATCCAGACCGACGCCGCCATCAACCCCGGCAATAGCGGCGGCCCGCTGCTCGATTCGCGCGGCAACGTCATCGGCATCAACACCGCCATTTACGGCTCGCAGGGGAACATCGGCATCGGCTTCGCCACCCCCATCAACCGCGCCAAAGCGATGCTGGAAGAGTTCCAGAAGAACGGCCACATCTCCCAACCCACTCTGGGAATCCGCACCGTGTACATCGCCGGCGACCTCGCCGAAGAACTCCGACTTCCTGCCTCGGGTGGGTTGCTGATCCAGAGCGTCGAGGCCGGCTCGGCCGCCGAAGAGTCCGGCTTACGCGGTCCTACCCGCACGGTCATCGTGGGAATGTACCGCCTGAACATCGGCGGCGATTTCATTACCTCGGTGGAAGGCCAGCCCGTGACCGGCAACGAAACTCTGCAGCGTGTAATGAACCGCAAGCGCGGCGGCGACATGCTGGAACTGACGGTCTACCGCAACGGCAAAAACGAAAAGGTACGCGTACATCTGGGCGAAGCGCCGCAAGTGATCTAATAGCTATCAGCGATCAGCAATCAGCACTCAGCTTGAAGAAGCACTGCAGTGAAGGATTTTCGCGAACTGAGAGTCTGGCAGAAGGCGCACCAGCTGACGTTGGCGATTTATCACATTACAGCCACACTGCCACGCGAGGAGCGGTATGGGCTGATCGCGCAACTCCGCGGCTCGTCATCCTCGATCGCGGCCAATCTTGCTGAAGGATGCGGGCGGAATGGGGACGCCGAACTGGCCCGTTTCTGCTCCATCGCGATGGAATCAGCAAGCGAAGTCGAATACCACCTGTTACTGGCTCGAGATCTAAAACTGATCGCGCCAAAAAACTACCAAGAGCTAGTCGAGCGAGCCACCGAGGTGAAGCGGATGCTCGCCGCATTAATACGAAAGCTGAAAGCGGATCGTTGATAGCTGATTGCTGATTGCTGATTGCTGATTGCTGATCGCTAATTGCTGATCGCTGCTTCTACTCCACCGTCTTCAAAAACCTCGGTGCCTTCCTCGCCTTCGTCGCCCGCTCGAACGCGTACGCAAGCTTCAACAGCAAGGGCTCGCTCCACGCCGCGCCGAAGAAAGAAATTCCCACCGGCAGCCCGTGCACGAACCCGGCCGGAACGGTGATGTGCGGATAGCCTGCCACCGCCGCCGGCGTCGAGCATCCCCCAGTATCGTGATCGCCGGTAATCCAATCGATCAGCCACGCGGGACCCGCGGTCGGCGCAACTATCGCATCCACGCGGCTTCCCTTCAGCACGGCGTCGATACCTTCCGCCCGAGCCAGCCGGCGGTTCTCCTCATGCGCCTTCACGTAAGCCTCGTCCGTCAGCGGTCCGCGCTTCTGCGATTCGGTGAAGATCTCCTGCTCGAAGTACGGCATCTCCTGCTGCCGATGCTGCTCGTTGAAGGCGATCAGTTTCTCTAAAGTCAAGCTGGTGCCGCGAGCCTGCAGGTAGGCGTTGAGATCGTTCTTGAACTCGTATTGCAGGACGATGGTTTCGTTGGTGTCGTACTTGCCGTGCGACGGCAGGTCCGCTGGGTCCGCCACTTCGGCGCCCATCGATTTCATCTGGGCCAGGCAACTTTCCATGAGCCGCGCCACGTCCGGGCTGATATCGAAGAACTTCCGCGCCACGCCCAGCCGCGCGCCGCGCAGGCCGTTGGCGTCGAGAAACTTGGTGTAATCCGCCTGCGCGTGTGGCCCCTCCGCCAGCGCACCTAACAGAATCGCCGCGTCCCGTAGCGTGCGCGCCATGGGTCCCGCGGTGTCTTGGCTATGCGAAATGGGGATAATGCCGCGCCCGCTCACCAGCCCCACGGTCGGCTTGATCCCAACGATGCCGTTCATGGAAGACGGGCACACGATGGAACCATCCGTCTCCGTGCCCACAGCCACCGCGCACAGGTTGGCCGCCACCGCCACGCCCGAGCCGGAACTCGAACCGCACGGATTGCGGTCCAGTGCGTAAGGATTCCGAGTCTGCCCGCCGCGCCCGCTCCAGCCGCTCACCGAATGCGGCGAGCGGAAGTTGGCCCATTCGCTCAGATTGGCCTTCCCCAGGATCACCGCGCCCGCCACGCGCAGCCGCGTCACCAGCGCCGCATCGGCCGGCTTGGCGGCGTCCACCAACGCCAGCGATCCGGCCGTAGTCTGCATGCGGTCACCGGTATCGATGTTGTCCTTGATCAACACCGGGATTCCGTGGAGCGGCCCCCGTTTCGGCCCGCGGTCCAGATCCGCCGCGATAGACACCGCATCCGGGTTGATTTCGATCACGGACCGGATCGGCGGATCCACCTCGCGAATGCGCGCCAGATACCGTTCGGTCAGCTCCCGCGCCGAAAAGCGCGAGAGCTCGCTGATCGTGGCTTCTTCCAATTCGGGAGCCTGCGCCGACGCCGCGCGGGCGAATAGGGCGGACGCGGCGGCGCGCTGCAAGAAAGTGCGGCGGTCCATGGAATTGATTATCGGCTAATCTTGATGCATGGTCACAGACCTCGTCGAGATCCGGCTGCTGGGCGAAAAGAAGCGCGACGAGAATTTCCGCTTCCGCCGCTTCATGAAGTCGCACGACCATTCCGACCGCATTCTGCGCCGCATCGCCCAAGGCATCCACGAACAGATCGACTGCACCCAGTGCGGGAACTGCTGCAAGGTGGCCACCGCGGTGGTCACCGGGCGGGACATCGACCGGCTGGCACGCCACTTGCGCATCCCTCCCGCCCGGTTCATCGCCGAATACACGATGGAAGGCGACGATGAGGGCCGTATCCTGCGCCGCACCGAAGAGACCGGATGCGTGTTCCTCGACGGCACTATCTGCACTGTTTACGATGCCCGCCCGGATTCCTGCCAGCGTTTCCCTCACCTGGTTCGCGGCAGCGGTTCCATCGCCAGCCGCATGTGGCAATTCGTGGACCGCGCCAGTTACTGTCCCATCGTTTACAACTCCATGGAGGCGTTCAAAACAGAGCTCGGATTCCGCTATTGACTTCCCCCGCGGCCTGCACCCATAATCAGCTAGGACGTGCGGAGGCATCTATGCCGCCAGTGCTCGAAGAAAAAGAAGTGAAAAGCCAGATCCGGAAGCTCTCCGGAATCGGCGCGACGGAGGATCAGATCGATATCCGCGCGACTATCCCCCAGCGAATCGATAAGAAAGGCACCAAGGTCGAGGACGAGGCCGGCACCGGCCAGATCGATTCTTCTGGCGGCTAAGGTTTCTTCTCAGGCGCCTCATCCCCACCGTACCCTTCCCCGTTGGTGGCGCAGGCGGTGCCGCCTGCGCGTGCGATCCGCAGCAGCCTACCGGTACAGCAAATACGCCTCCCGGAGCTTCACAAAGCCTGCCACCCCGTCTTGTAACCCCTGCTGGATGCTGCGCGGATCCTCGCCCGCCTGCAATCGCCGGATCACGTCGTCGCTGCCGATCAACTTCTTCGCACCCGGCCAGTCAATCTTGCCGGGATACAGCTTCTGCATAGCCCCCGCCACTTCGAGCCCCAGGCGCGTGGCGTCCAGCAATTCCCGGTTCGTGATTGCAAACCGCACGCCCTCGATCCGCACACCCTTAAAGTTGGATTCCGTGGGCGTAAAGCTGGTCGGATACACCCTCACTCCCGGAATCCTGCGTTGGTTCAGATATGCCGCCAGTTCCCGGCCACCGATGAAATCTGCGCCGATCTGCTCGAAGGGCGCGTCGGTTCCCCGCCCCACCGAATAGTTCCGCGCGTACTCCAGCAGGCACAGGCCCGGATACAGCATGGCGGCATTCAGGCTTCGGATGTTGGGCGACGGGTTGATCCAAGCGAGATCCGTCGAGTCGAACCAGTCGCCGCGGTTCCAATCCTGCATGGGAATCACGGTCAGCGCGGCGCCGATGTGATTCTCGGCATTGAACAGCTTCGCCAGTTCGCCCATGGTCATTCCATGCCGCGCCGGCATGCCCGCGAAGTACCCCACGAAGGACCGGTTGTCAGCGTCCAGCAGTGGTCCCTCCACTCGCGTCCCGGTGATTGGATTCGGCCGGTCCAGCACGTAATACGCAATGCCGGCCTTCGCCGCGGCTTCCATCGCGTACGCCATGGTCGTCTCGTATGTGTAGAAGCGAACGCCCGCGTCCTGGATGTCGAATACCAGCGCGTCGATGCCGCGCAGCATTTCGGGCGTGGGCCTCTCCGTGTCTCCGTAGAGACTGAAGACCTTGATGCCCGTCGCCGCGTCAGTGCTGTCTGGTAAGCCGGAACGGTCTTCCTTGCCGAAAATGCCGTGTTCCGGAGAAAACAGCGCAGCCACGTTGATGCCCGCCTGCCGCATCAGGTCCACATTGCGGCGGCCCTGGCGGTCCACGCCTGTATGATTGGTAATCAACCCCACCCGCTTCCCCGCCAGCGGTGCAAACTTCTGCTCCACCAGAACGTCCAGGCCCGTCTTGGTAGCGCCGTCGCGCGCCACCTCCCGATGCACACCCGCTCCGGTCAGCGTCTCGTTGTACCCGGTCAGCGTGACGCCTCGCACCGTGATCCCCACCGCCGCCGCGACGATCGTAGCCACCTTCGAGCGCAACGGCGAGAGCGCCGGCCGCGGATCCGGATGCACGCTGTTGGCCAGCAGAATCACGTAGGTTTTGGTCGATGGATCGATCCAGATCGACGTGCCCGTAAATCCCGTGTGGCCGTACGAGCCGATGGGGAACAGCTCGCCGCGGTTGCTCGAATAAGGCGAATCGATATCCCAGCCGAGACCGCGCAGAATAGGCTGATCGGGCGGCGTCTGCGGCTCCGTGAACTTTTGCACGGTCAGCGGGCTGAAGATCCGCACGCCATCCAGCTCGCCGCCGTTCAGCATCATTTGGGCAAATCGCGCCAGATCGTCCGCTGTAGAGAACAGCCCGGCATGACCCGCCACGCCGCCCATGTAGCGCGCCGTCGGGTCGTGCACCACGCCGCGCAGCGGCGGCCCGTCCTTCTCCAATCGTTCGGTGGGCGCAATGCGCGGAATCCAGGCGGCGGGCGGTTGGAACATGGTCTCCTTCATTCCCACCGGCAGGAAAATGTTCTGGCGCGCATAGTCCGAGAGCATCTGGCCGCTCAGCCGGTGCACCAGCTCGCCCAGCAGGATGAAATTGATGTCGCTATAGACGTGCTGTACGCCTGGCGGCCCCGTGGGCTTGTCTTCGCACGCCATGCGAATTCCTGTTTCATAACCCGTCCACGCCGGCTTCAGCTCCAGGTCGGGCGGCAATCCCGAAAAGTGCGTGAACAGGTTGCGCAGCGTGATGTTACTCTTGCCTCCCTGAAACTCCGGGATGTAATCCGTGACCTTGTCGTTCAAGCGAAATTTCCCCTGCTCGAACAGCTTCATCAGCGACGAAGTCGTGGCCACTACCTTGGTCAGCGACGCCATATCGAAAATCGTGTCGACAGTCATGGCCTCCCGGTTTGGCGCCAGCGCTCGTTGGCCATAGGCTTTGCGATAGACCACCTGGCTGTCGTGTCCGACCAGCAGCACCGCGCCCGGCAGCCGGTTCTGCTGGATGGCTTCATTGATCGCCTGGTCCGCGGCCTGAGCACCGGAAAAACTCTGCGCCGCCAGAGTGCCGGCCGCGAGCGCGGCGCACCACAGGAGTTTCATAGCATCCATGATAGCCGCGCACGCTTGCTACCATGAAATTGTGAGGACACTGGCACTCGCCCTGCTGGCGGCCGCACTTCCACTGGGTGCTCAGGATCTGGTCGCGGAGGGCTTCGACCACTTTTATAACCTGGAATACGACCAGGCCATCGCCGATTTTCAAAAAGCCATCGCTCAGAATTCGAATTCCCCGGATCTTCACAACCACCTCGCCCAAACCATCGTCTTCCAGGAGATGTACCGCAACGGCGCGCTCGAAAGCGAAACCGTCTCGGGCACCAATTCTTTTCTGCGCCGGCCCAAAATGAATCCATCGCCCGCCACCGAGATGCGATTTCTGGACGAAATCGACAAGGCCATCGCGCTCTCCGAAGCCCGCTTGAGGAAGAACCCCAACGACACCGGAGCACTGTACGCAGAGGGCATCTCGTACGGCATCCGGTCCGACTACTATTGGGTGGTCAAGAAGTCCTGGCACGATTCGCTCCGGGACGCGACCATGGCCCGCCGCCTGCACAATCGCATTTCCGAACTGGAACCGAACAATGTGGACGCCCGGCTGGTCCAGGGCGTGCACGATTACATCGTCGGCAGCCTGCCGTGGCACTACCGGATGCTCGGGTTCCTCATCGGCATTCACGGCGACAAGGAAAGGGGCATCCGCACCGTGCAGGATGTGGCGAAGCACGGCAAGCTCAACGGCGTGGACGCCGAGATCTTCCTGTGCGCCATATACCGCCGCGAAAATCGGACGCGCCTGGCCGTTCCGCTGGTTCAGGATCTGATCCAGCGGTTCCCGCGAAATTACCTGCTCCGCCTGGAACTCTCGCAGATGTACAGCATGGCGGGCGACGGGGCCCACGGGCTGGAAGCGGTCGAGGAGGTGGCCCGGCTCAAGAGTCAGCACGCCCCCGGTTACGACCTCGCCCCTTGGCCCAAGATCTATTTCCAGGAGGGCACCATCGAGTTCTGGTACAACGACCTCGATCGCGCTCTCGAGAATTTGAAGAAGGTCGCGGCCGCGTCCGCCGACCTGGATCTCAATACCGGCGCATCCGCCTACCTGCGGATCGGCCAGATCTACGACATGACCCACCACCGGCAGGAGGCTCTGGAAGCTTACAGAAAGGCGATTGCCTACGCACCCCAAGCGGACGCCGCCCAGGAATCAAGGAAGTATCTTTCCACCCCCTACCATCGCGGTTCGTAGCGCGACGACCAACATCCCCGCTCTGCGTTTCTCGACCCCGCCTATCGGCTTGGCGATTGATCTTCGTCGATGGTTACTTTGACGGGCTGCTCGATCAATTGCGCCGGCTTGGTGGTGGTCAGGATCATCAACGCCAGCCGTCCCGGGGCTGCTTTCGCCGGAATCTTGAACTTGATGGAGGTAGCAGTCTGCTCGACAATCTCAACCTGGATATCGTTCTTTTCGTTCACCCCGTCCGTAAGATACAGCTTGGCGACCGCGTCTTTCGCCAGATTCTCGCCGATGACCGTGATTACGTCCCCCTTCTTCCCGTTTGGCGGATCCACCGAGGTCATCCGGGGCATCGCCGATTGCGCGTAGGACGCGAAGCTCGCGGCTACGAGAAGCGAAACTACAAGAGACAGTCTCATCTGATTATCCTGTCCTTCGACCATTATGCTATGTCCATTGCACGCCAAATACAAGCGCCCTCTTTTGCTTGGGTTGCGTTTCGTCCGCGAGGGTGCGCAGGCGCCCGCCGAACCCCGCGCTCTTCGTTGATTGACCGCCCTGCTTTCCGATATCATCTACCCTATGGCTGCTTTCGCCAGCGCCCCGCCTCTGTTAACAAGACGCCAGCCCGGATGGATTTATAAGCCCTCCTGGGACCTGCCTCTCATCATTTTCAGCGCCGCAATCCTCGTCCCCCTGCCGTTCCTGGTGGCCTGGGTGGCCCAGCTCACCGGCTGGATGAACCAGGAGAAAGCCATAGACCTGATCAATATCACCGTGGCCCTCCTGATCGGCGGTCCGCATCTGTTCTCCACCATCACCTTCACTTTCCTGGATCCCCGCTTTCGCTCGCGCCATCGCGGTTATGCCGCCGCGGCGTTCATCCTGCCCGTGATCGTGGTTTATCTCGGCGTGAACTATTACACCGCGTTGATTACGTTCTTTTTTACCTGGGCCTCTATCCACGTGTTGCACCAGATCATTTACCTGACCGATTGTTACAGGACCCGCAGTTCGTTCGCCGAGATGCCCTGGTCGCGGTTCGTGGATTACGGCCTGGTGCTGACCGGTCTCTACCCCGTCGGCCTTTACAAAATGTCATTGAAGCAGTTCCACGTTGGCGGCGTGGTGCTGCCCTACCCCGACTTCCTGCGGGCCTTCAACCTTCCGGTGATGGCCGGCATCGTCTTCGGGGTTTTCCTGGTGGCATGGATCGCAAAAACCGCGGCGGAGTTTCGCAACGGCCGCGGCAGCGTTCCCAAGACCCTCTTAATTTCCGTCACCACCGTAGTCTCTTTCTGCTTGCCGATGGGCTCGAACCTCGATGTCCTGTTCCAGGGTTACAACACCTGGCACTCGTTCCAATACCTGTTCCTCTTATGGCTGATCAACCGGCTGCGCGATCAGCGCGGGGAGATTGAGAGCGGCCTGGTGCAGCGGTTGGTCCGTCGCGACAACATGACCGTCTACTATCTCTGCTGGCTGGCGGCTACCGGCGTGATCGTGCTGCTGACCATCCTGGTCCGCGCCATCACGACGCTCAGAGCCGATCAGAGCTATTTCGTGGTCGTGCTCAGCGTGCTCCTGATGCACTACTACTTCGACCATTTCCTGTTTTCCCATCCCCAGATGATCGAATGACGCAGGCAGAAAAGGCCGAATTCTTCCGTCACCTCCACCGCAACCCGCCCATCCTGCGGCTTGCCAACGTGTGGGATGCGGCCAGCGCCCGAATCGTTGAGGAAGCCGGCCTTCCCGCCGTGGCTACCGGCAGCGCCGGCGTAGCTTTTTCGCTTGGCTACCCCGACGGCGAACGAATCCCACTCGAGGAGATGTTGGGCCAGGTTCGCCGGATCGCGCGGGTCGTATCCGTCCCGGTCACTGCCGACCTCGAGGCTGGCTATGACGATATCGAAAAGACCGCGGCCGGACTGGTCGATGCCGGCGCCGTGGGTCTGAATCTGGAGGATTCCAAGGCCGGCGCCCTGGTCGATCTCCCGCTGCAGATGGGGAAGATCCAAGCCGTGCGGCGCGCCGGCGAGCGCCTGAACGTTCCAATCGTCATCAACGCACGCACGGACATCTTCCTACACCAGATCGGCGACCCCGACACGCGCTTCGACCGCGCCGTCGAGCGGCTTCTGGCCTACCGCGACGCCGGGGCGGATTGCCTCTTCGCTCCCGGCGTTCGCGATGAAGAGACCATCGGCCATCTGGTCGGTGCCCTTCAATTCCCCACCAATATCCTGGCCACCGCCGGCTCGCCATCCGTGGGCAGGCTGCAGGACCTCGGCGTGGCGCGGGTGAGCCTGGGAAGCGGCCCCATGCGCGCCACCATGGGCCTGATGCGCCGTATCGTGACCGAATTCCGCGACTCCGGAACCTACACTCGCATGCTGGACGGAACGATTCCTTCCGCTGACGCCAACCGCCTCTTCGAAGCCTGAACCATCCCCGGACCACGAAAGCTCTCTCCATGACTCGCCTCCTGATTCGAATCATCTTCTCCTTGCCGGCCTTATTCTCTACAGCGCTCCTCGCCCAGCAGAGCCGGATCACCGGATCCATCGATGACACGCGCCTGGTGACGCTCCCGCGCAGCGTTCATCCCCAGGCCCGATCGCGCTACGATCAGGGCCCTGTCGACCCGTCACTCCGTCTCCCGTTCGTCACTCTGACGATGAAACCGTCGGCCGGCCAGCAAGCCGAGCTCGAACGCCTCCTCGACGAGCAACTGGACCGTTCGTCCGCGAACTATCATCGATGGCTCACACCGGAAGAGTTCGGCGACCGTTTCGGCCTGGCGCCGGAGGACTATGCCGCGATAGTCTCGTGGCTTCAGTCGCACGCGCTGCGCATCGAGCAAGCCGCCAGGGCGCGCAACTGGGTGGCGTTCAGCGGCGCCGCGCGCGATATCGAACTGGCGTTCCACACCCCTATCCACCGCTATCTCGTCGACGGCCAGCCGCGCATCGCCAATGCCGCGAAAGTCTCCATTCCCGCCGCTCTCGAGGATCTCGTCAGCGGCATTCGCGGACTCGACGATTTCTGGCGCCTCCCTCCTGCGCGCGTGCCCCTCAACACCAGCAGCACCGGCGTCAACCAGTTGGCGCCCGACGATTGGGCAACCATCTACGATCTATCCCCGCTCTACGCGATGGGCATCGACGGTACCGGCCAACGGATCGGAATTCTTGGCCGCTCCGACATGACCCAGTCCTACATCGACAGCTTTCGCAGCCAGTTCGGCATCCCCCCCACCACGGTCGAGCAACATCTGATAGGGCCGGATCCCGGCATCACGAATGCCGCGTCGGAAGCAGCGCTCGATCTGGAATGGTCCGGCGGCATTGCGCGCGGCGCTACCGTTGTTTTCATCTACGCCGGAAACTTCAATGACGCTGCCCAGGGTGCCATCGACCAGAACCTCGCCACCGTCCTCAGCGAAAGTGCCGGCACCTGCGAACCGTTGGGCGGCGTGGGAAACCGGCTCATGGCCCAGCAGGCCAACGCCCAGGGCATCACCTGGGTAGCGTCGTCCGGCGATTCCGGCGGCGCTGGTTGCGATCCGCACGGCTTTTTCAATACCACTGGGAATGCCACCACCATCTCGGATGGCCCGGCGGTCAGCATCCCTGCCAGCTACCCCGAAGTCACCGCTGTCGGCGGCACGCAGTTCAATGAAGGCAGCGGCCAATACTGGCGCACCTCCAACAACGCCAATGGGGGCTCGGCCATCTCCTACATTCCCGAGGCGGTGTGGAACGAAACCGGAGCCGGAGGGCTGCTCGCGTCCGGCGGTGGCGCGTCCGTCTACTTCCCGAAACCAGCCTGGCAGGCCGGCCCTGGAGTTCCGGCTGATGACGCTCGCGACGTCCCCGATATTTCCTTCAGCGCCGCGGGCAATCACGACCCCTACATGGTGGTCAACGCCAACGGGCAACGGGCTACCGGCGGGACGTCGGCCAGCGCGCCTTCTTTCGGAGGAGTAATAGCGCTGCTCAATCAGTACCTGGTTTCCAAGGGTTCTCAGGCGAAACCGGGCCTGGGCAACATCAACTCCGAACTGTACCGCCTGGCCCGCACCACCACCGGCGTCTTCCATGACATC
>Ga0335081_10012358_pt1 | contig 13839 bp, 11 predicted proteins | sample Lox_Sample_35_FD_206713 | JGI IMG/M metagenome (GOLD analysis project Ga0335081, IMG submission 206713) | Soil microbial communities from Loxahatchee National Wildlife Refuge, Florida, United States - Lox_Sample_3.5 | ecosystem: Environmental > Terrestrial > Soil > Wetlands | place: USA... | reverse complement strand
CGGCTATCCCGGCGCCAATCCGATCGACACCGATTTCTTCGCCGAGAAGCGGCCGCTGCGGACAAAACTCACCGCTTTCGGCATGACGCGGCGGCCTGGCCGCTCGGCGTCCAACGATCCGGGGCTGGTGGCCCTGCTCGAAGCCAAGGCCGACGCCATCTGCTTTGTCGCCAAATCTTGGGATTATCACGTGCGCGTCGCGCTGGAGACGACGGAGGAGGAGAACATCGCTTCGATCCGCGACAGCGTACGCGCCGCCAAGGCCAGGGGCCGCGAAGTCTTGCTCGATTGCGAGCACTTCTTCGACGGCTATAAGGCCAAGCCCGCTTTCGCGCTGGCCTGCGCCAAGGCGGCCTATGAGGAAGGCGCGCGCTGGGTGGTGCTGTGCGACACCAATGGCGGCACGCTGCCGCACGAGGTCGAGCGCATCGTCGGCGAGGTCTGCGCGCAAATTCCCGGCGACCATGTCGGCATCCATGCCCACAACGACACCGAGCAGGCGGTGGCGAATTCGTTTGCCGCGGTGCGCGCCGGCGCGCGGCAGATCCAGGGCACGCTCAACGGGCTCGGCGAGCGCTGCGGCAACGCCAATCTCGTCTCCATCATCCCGACGCTGAAACTGAAGAAGGAATACGCCGACAAATTCGACATCGGCGTTTCGGACGAGGCGCTGTCGCATTTGGCGCGAGTGTCGCACGCGCTCGACGAACTGCTCAACCGCGCCGCGGACCGTCATGCGCCCTATGTCGGCGAGAGCGCATTCGCCACCAAGGCCGGCATCCACGCTTCCGCGATCGTCAAGGAGCCGGCCACTTACGAGCACATCGCTCCGGAGCGCGTCGGCAATAAGCGAAAACTCCTGGTGTCCGATCAGTCCGGCCGTTCCAACGTGCTTGCCGAGTTGGAGCGCATCGGGCTCGCCGTCGACAAGGACGACCCTCGCGTCGCGCGCCTCCTCGACGAGGTGAAGGATCGCGAGGCGATCGGCTACGCCTACGAGTCGGCGGACGCCTCATTCGAGCTCTTGGCGCGACGTATGCTCGGTGGCGTGCCGAAATTCTTCGATGTCAGCTATTTCGACGTAAAGGTCGAACAACGCGGCCAGAACGGCAACGCCGAGGTGCTGACCACCGCAGTGGTCAAAGTCAAAGTCGGCAACGAGATGCTGATCAATGCCGCCGAGGGCAACGGGCCGGTCAACGCGCTCGACGTGGCGTTACGTAAGGACCTCGGCAAATATCAGAAATACATCGAGAGCCTGCAACTGACCGATTATCGCGTGCGTATCCTCAACGGCGGCACCGGCGCGGTCACCCGCGTGCTGATCGAAAGCGCCGACGAGACCGGCGACCGCTGGACCACCGTCGGCGTCTCGCCGAATATCATCGACGCGTCGTTCCAGGCGCTAATGGATTCCATCGTCTATAAGCTGGTGAAGTCCGGCGCGCCGGCGTGAAGTGAGCCCCCATGATCGACCACGTTTCCATCGCGGTGCGCGATCTCAAGAGCGCCGAAGCCTTCTACGTCCCGCTGCTGGCGCCGCTCGGTATGGCCAAACTGCGCGAATGGCCGGACGCGGCCATAGGCTTTGGCAAGAAATATCCGGAATTTTGGATCAATCAACGCGCCGCCATGGATCGCGTCGCCGCCGACAGCGGCGTGCATGTCTGCCTGCGCGCGCCCGATGCCGCAGCCGTCGATGGCTTCCATGCCGCAGCGCTGAAAGCCGGCGGCAGGTCTGACGGCGCGCCCGGTCTGCGTCCGGAGTATCACGGCAGCTACTACGCCGCCTTCGTCAAGGATCTCGACGGTAACCGGATCGAAGCCGTGACGTTTTTGAAGGCACCCGCGGTTTGAAAATCCGGATTCCCGCGTACGCGGGAATGAGCGAGTCGATTATAGCCGCTCCGCCGGCACCGCCATCCTCTTCTCCGCTTCGGCGACCTTGCTTGCGGCTTCCTGCAGCATCGGCAGGATCTCTTCGACCCGCTTGGCGACCAGGAAGTCGACGCGCAGCGAAGGCGGCACGAACTTCACTTCGCGCATGTGATCGATCAAGGCCAGCAGCGGGCCCCAATAGCCGGCGATGTTGGCGATCAGGATCGGCTTTTTGTGGCGGCCGAGCTGGACCCAGGTCAGTTGCTCGACCAATTCCTCGAGCGTGCCAATCCCGCCGGGCAAGGCGACGAAGGCATCGGCGCGCTCGAACATGGTGCGCTTGCGCTCGTGCATGTCGCGCGTGACGATCAGTTCCTGCGGCAGCCGCCGCGGCCGTTCCCGTTTGGTCAGAAATTCCGGGATGATCCCGGTGACATGGCCGCCGTGGTCCAGCACGGACTCGGCAAGCGCACCCATCAGGCCGACCGAGCCGCCGCCGTAGACGAGGCGCACGCCGCTGTCGGCAAGGATTTTGCCAAGATGTTTCGCCGCTTCGATGAAAACGGGCTCGGTCCCCGGGCTCGATCCGCAATAGACGCAGATCGCATTGATTTTCTTCATGGAGTCATTCTCGTTAGAGGGTAGATGTGGCGTCGATTTGCGTCCGCTTCAAGCGCCTCGAAGGTGGGAGCGGGGTTTCGACTTGCCCCCGCCTGCCAGTGCGGAATCCGGCAAAAAGCTCTATATGACGGCAAACACACCATGAGGGACGCTGGCGGCGCAGTGCAGCCCGTCCGGGCTTGCGATGCGCGATTTTCAACGGCCGACTAATACCGACGGTGCGGCCTTGCTGCCGACGTTGGCCCCCCTATGGCCGTATATTTGGCCCGCCGACCGCAGCGATCTGAAGCTGCGCGTGGTGTTCGCCACCGTGCTGCTATTCCTCGCCAAGTTTGCCACCATTGCGGTGCCCTACACCTTCAAATGGGCGACTGACGCGCTGGCCGGCCACGGCACCGGTCCCGTGGCGCCGAACAATTGGCTGGCCTGGGCGTTTGCCGCGCCGATCGTGATGACGCTCGCCTATGGCGGCACGCGCGTCGTGATGGGGCTACTCACGCAATGGCGCGACGGCATCTTCGCCAAGGTCGCGATGCACGCGGTGCGGCGGCTGGCGATGCTCACCTTCGAGCACGTGCATCTGCTGTCGCTGCGCTTTCATCTCGAGCGCAAGACCGGCGGACTGACTCGGGTCTTGGAGCGCGGCCGCAACGCCATCGAGACCATCGTGCGCATGGTGTTGTTGCAGATCGCGCCGACCGTAGTCGAGTTGGTTCTGATCGTCGCCGTTCTGCTCGTTCATTTCGACTGGCGCTATGTCGCCGTCATCGGCGTGACGGTCGCGTTCTATATGTGGTTCACCTATGCCGCGACGCAGTGGCGGATCGGCATTCGGCGCAAGATGAACGAGAGCGACAACGACGCCAACGCCAAGGCGATCGATTCGCTGCTCAACTACGAGACCGTCAAATATTTCTCCGCCGAGACGCGGGAGACTTCGCGCTATGACCGTTCGATGGCGCGTTACGAGGACGCCAGCGTCAAGGCCTATGTGTCGCTCGCCGTGCTCAACGCCGGGCAGGCGGTGATCTTCACCATCGGGCTTTGCGGCGCCATGGTGCTGTGCGCCTACGGCATCGAGCACGGCACCAACACAGTGGGCGATTTCGTCATGATCAACGCCATGATGATTCAGCTCTACACGCCGTTGAATTTCATGGGCATGGTGTACCGCGAGATCAAGCAGGCCGTGATCGACATCGAGAATCTGTTTTCGCTCTTGTCGCGTCCGCCCGAGATCGAAGACCGCCCCGGCGCGCCGCCGCTGCATGTCCGCGCCGGGACAATCCGCTTTGAGAATGTTTCCTTCGCCTACGAGCCGGCCCGGCCGATCCTCAAAGGCTTGAGCTTCGACGTCGCAGCCGGCCACACCGTCGCCATCGTCGGGCCCTCCGGCGCCGGCAAATCGACGATCTCGCGGCTTTTGTTCCGTTTCTACGAGGTGAGCGGCGGACGCATCCTCATCGACGGCCAGGATATCCGCGATGTGACGCAAGCGTCGCTGCGCGCCGCGATCGGCATGGTGCCGCAGGACACCGTGCTGTTCAACGACACCGTCCGCTATAACATTCGTTACGGCCGCTGGGACGCGACCGACGCCGAAGTGGAAGAGGCGGCGCGGCAGGCTCAGATCGACAATTTCATTCGCCGCACGCCCAAAGGCTACGAGACCGAAGTCGGGGAACGTGGTTTGAAGCTTTCCGGCGGCGAGAAGCAGCGCGTCGCCATCGCCCGCACCATCCTCAAAGCGCCGCCGATTCTACTGCTCGACGAGGCGACCTCGGCGCTCGACAGCCATACCGAGAAGGACATTCAGGACGAGCTCGACCGGGTGGCAAAGAACCGCACCACGCTTGTCATCGCCCACCGGCTGTCGACTATCGTCGGCGCCGATGAGATTCTCGTGCTCGATCACGGCGCGATCGTCGAGCGCGGCACGCACCGCGACTTGCTGGCGCATGCCGGGCTCTACGCCAGCATGTGGAACCGGCAGCGCGAAGCGCAAATGGCGCGCGAGATTCTGGCGACGGTGGACGATGCCGCGGCTGCGCCCAACCGCAATCCCCCGGAAGTCGAAGGGCAGCATGGCCCGGATGCAGAACTTTTGCCCGCCGCCGATGCAGCCAAATAACTGTCCTCCCTTGTCATGCCCCGCGAAGGCAGGGCATCCGGTAGTCACCATGCGCGCGTAATTGCGAACGTCAGCGAATACTGGATCATCCGTCTTCGCGGATGACGACAATCAGGATAATGAAATCGTCCCATGTCCATTTACGATTCGATCCGCAAACAACTCACCCCGATCCATCCGGAGGGCTATCCCTTCATCGGTGGCTTTGCGCTCGCAAGCCTCGTTCTGTTCTGGCTGTGGGCGCCGCTCGGCTGGCTGGCAACGGTGGCGACGCTGTGGTGCGCCTATTTCTTCCGTGATCCGCCGCGGGTGACGCCGGTGCGCGAGGGGCTCGTGGTGGCGCCGGCCGACGGACGCGTCAGCCAGATCGTCAACGCGGCGCCGCCGGCCGAGCTCGGTCTCGGCGAGCGGCTATTGCCGCGCATCTCCATCTTCATGAGTGTGTTCGACTGTCACGTCAATCGCAGCCCCGTGGCCGGCCGCATTGAGCGCATCGTCTATCGTGCCGGAAAGTTCCTCTCCGCCGATCTCGACAAGGCGAGCGAGGACAACGAACGCAACGTCTTGCTGATTGCGACCCCGACCGGCCAGCGCATCGTCGTCGTCCAGATTGCCGGTCTCGTGGCGCGCCGCATCGTCCCGTTCACGCGCGAAGGCGAAACCGTCGGCGCCGGGCAGCGCATCGGCATGATCCGGTTTGGCTCGCGGGTCGACGTTTATCTGCCCGAAGGTACGCGGGCGCTGGCTGCCGAAGGCCAGACCGCCATTGCCGGAGAGACCGTGCTTGCCGATCTCAAAGCGGGCGAGGCGGGACGCACGTTTCGCGTGGCTTGAGAAGACGTTAACGAGAAGGCCGCGTGTCGCGTGGCAGGTCCGGCCGGAACGGGCTATATTGTTGCTATGGCCATGCAAACCCCCAATTTCGGCGACACGCGGCGGCGGCGCTTCCGCCGTATCCCGGTGCGCACGCTGGCGCCGAACCTCATCACCTTGCTGGCCCTATGCGCCGGCTTGACCGCGATCCGCATGGCATTCGAGAACCGCTACGTGCTGGCGCTCGCGGCTATCGTGTTCGCGGCGATCCTGGACGGCATCGATGGCCGCCTGGCGCGGTTCCTGAAAGGAACCTCGCGCTTCGGCGCCGAGCTCGACAGCCTCTCCGACTTCGTCAATTTCGGCGTCGCGCCGGCGCTGGTGCTCTATTTCTGGGGTTTGCACGACCTGAAATCGGCGGGCTGGATCGCAGCCATGACCTTTGCGATTTGCGCGGCGCTGCGCCTTGCCCGCTTCAACGTCATGATCGACGATCCGGATCGGCCGGCCTGGACCGGGAATTTCTTCGTCGGCATGCCTGCGCCAGCCGGCGCGATTACGGTGCTGCTGCCGATCTATGCGGCATTCCTCGGTCTGCCGCGCTCGGCCTTTCTCACCTGGGTGACGCTGTTCTACACGCTGGGCGTCGCCTCGTTGATGGTGTCGCGGCTGCCGGTATTTTCCGGCAAGCGCGTCGGCACCCGGGTGCCGCCGGAAATGGTCGGCCCGCTGATCGTGCTGGTGGTGCTGGCGATCGCGCTCCTGATTGCGTATCCGTGGATCCTGCTGACCGCGGGCACGCTCGCTTATCTCGCCAGTCTGCCGTTCGGCTGGCTGTCCTACCGCGGTTACGAGCGCCGCTCGCGCGAGGGCAAGACGGAGGCGGCGCCCGCCCCGTTGTCGTCCTCGCCGACGATCGTTCCAGGATTGGCGAGGTCGGCGGACGACGACGAGCGCCCGTCGCGCTTGAATTAAGCCGTCGCGCCGCCGCGCTCGCGAGAGATCTGGTCGATGCGTGTTGCCCGGCGCATTTTTCTCGCCTCCACGCTGGCCTCGCTGGCCGCGCCTGCTGTGATCAGGCGCGCGCGGGCTAGCGTGCCGCCGATCAAATTGAAGCTGCATCATGCGTTCTCGGCGGTGTCGAGCGTGCACGAAAAATTCCTTTTGCCCTGGGCGCGCAAGGTCGAAGCGGAAGCGAACGGGCGGCTTCACATCGACATCTTTCCGTCAATGGAGCTCGGCGGCGCTCCGGCGCAGCTGTTCGATCAGGCGCGTGACGGCGACGCCGATATCGTGTGGACGGCGCCGGGACTGACGCCAGGCCGTTTCCCCAAGATCGAAACGTTCGAACTGCCGTTCTTGCCGTCACGCCGCGCTCTGGTCAGCTCCCGGGCGCTGCAGGACTTCGCCGCAGTCTATCTGACAGACGAATTTGCCGAGATCCACCCGCTCTGCTTCTCCTGCGCGGATCGCGGCGTCCTCCATGCTTTCAGCCCGATACGTTCGATCGAGGACGTCAAGGATCTTAAGCTGCATGTACAGACCCGGCTTGCCGGCGAGGCGATGCGGGTGCTCGACGCCCGTCCGGTGCCGATGCCGAGTGAGGAACTGCCGGTGGCGCTCGCCGAACGGGTGATCGATGGCTGTGTCGATCCCTGGCACATGGTGCCGCCATTCCGGCTCAACGATGTTCTCAAGACGCACACCGAATTCGCCGACCTGTCGCCGAGTAGCCGGACCTATGTGCTGGCGATGAATAAGCCGGCCTACGAACGGCTGCCGCGTGAAATCAAAACCGTGCTTGATAATAATTCGGATGTGCCAGCGGCCGGCATGGCTGGCACGATGTGGGATCTTCAGGCCCACGCGGTGGCCGAAAATGTCGCCGAGAGCGGCGACGTCATCGTCACGCTTTTGCCGCAGGCCGTAGCGCATTGGCGCCGGGCCACCGAGCCGGTCGTCGCGGCTTGGCTAAAGGACATGAGGGACGCAAGCGTCGACGGCGGCAAAATGATCGCCACTGCGCATGCACTGTTGGCGAAATATGCGACTTTACCGGAGCCGCAGCCGCCGCAAGCCCCGCCGCCCCCGCAGGAGGCCGCGACCGAGCCGCAGCAGCCGCGTTCGGCCGGGGTCACGACGGCAATCCCAAATGCGAGCGGGTCGCCAGCGCAGTCGACCGTCGTCAAGCCGGCTTTGACGCCTGGGCCGCACGCGGCGGCTCCGGCATCGGCGTCAGCGCCGATTGTCAAGCCCGCCGCGGCCGTTCCTACAGCTCCGACGGCCATAAACCCTGTTCTTGCGCCGCCGGCTCATATCCCGGCGCCAGTGCCGCCGCCGCCGTCGTCAACGGCAACCGTCGCGCAGCCCGCGCTCCATCCGGCGCCGACTGTCTCCCCAGCGCCGATCGCAAAGCCTGTTGCCCCACCGGCAGCCGCGCCGGCGCCACCGCCACCGCCGAAGACCCTGAATATTCCGCTTTAATGATCGCGGGCTAAAGTTGCGGCGGATAGCCCGGCATCAAGTCGTAAGGGTGCGCCCAGCCGGGTAGCGATTTCATGCGGTCGAGCCAGGCGGCGATATTCTTATGGGCAGCGGCGATGTCGAAGCCGAATTCGTCCGCCGGATAATAGAGATAGGCAACCAGCGAAACATCGGCGATGGTGGGCCGCTCGCCGAGCATGAAAGAGGCCTTGGCGAGCCGCTTGTCGAGAATAGCGAGATTCCCGTCAATGCGGCCTTTGAGGAACGCCATCACCGCCGGATCGCCGGGCGGCCGCGCGAAATTTTTCAAGAAGCGATACGGCCCGAGGAATCCGTTGACCTTTTGATTGTCGAAGATGATCCACCGCAGCGCTTCGAGCCGCTCGTCCTCGCCTTCCGGGTTGAACCGGCCGCTGTGCTCGGCGAGATAGGTGAGGATGACGCCGGACTGACTGAGCTTTTTACTGCCGTGCACCAGCACCGGCACTTCACCCATCTCGTTGACCTCGGCGCGGTATTTCGGCGTTCGCGTTTCGCCGCCCCTGAAGAAATCGACATAGATAGGGTGCCAGTCGGCGCCGATCAGGTTGAGCATCAGTGCGACGCGATAGGCATTACCGGATTGGGCGAAGCAGTAGAGCTGATATTCAGGCATGAGATCTCCAATCGATGATAATCTAAAAAATATCATCAAGGTCTGGCGAGGATTATCGCATCGCCACCTGCAGCCTTGCCTTCGAAATGATCGCCGGCAAGGGGGAGTTCGGCCAAGGCCTGTCCCTTGAAATCGTGAATGATCAGCGCGCCGTGCTCGAAAGCCCATTTGCGGCTCGTGAAGAAATTGCCAGGGCAGCCGCCGGCGGGCGCGATCTTGCCGTTGGCCGCGCCGGGCTCTTGCGTGAGCGTCATTACGCAGGCGCCGCCGACCGCAGAGAATTTCCATTTGCCGGCGAGATCGATCGGAGGCGGTGGCGGCTGTGCGGGCGCCGGCGCAGCAACAGGAGGCGGCGTAGGCGGCGAGGCCGTGGCGGTTTCAGGTTGGCCGCCAAGACGCGCGGTATTGGTGCAAGCGCCGATCATTGCCGATATGCACGCAAGCGCGACGATCTTTATCGTGCTCGCGGCTGGAAAGCTGATGCGCACCACTCCGCTCATCGGTAACTCGGCGGCATCTCACCGCATCGTCGGGATAACGAATTCGGCGCCTTCCTTGGTGCCGGAGGGCCAGCGCGCGGTCACGGTCTTGGTCTTGGTATAGAAGCGGATCGCATCGGGACCGTGCTGGTTGAGATCGCCGAAGCCGGAACGTTTCCAGCCGCCGAAGGTGAAATAAGACAGCGGCACCGGGATGGCGAAATTGACGCCCACCATGCCGACCTGCACGCGGTTGGTGAAATCGCGCGCAGTGTCGCCGTCGCGGGTGAAGATGGCGACGCCGTTGCCGTATTCATGCTCCGACGGCAGCCGAACCGCTTCCTCGTAGTCCTTGGCGCGTACCACCGAGAGCACCGGCCCGAAAATCTCTTCCTTGTAGATTTTCATATTTGGCTGCACCTCGTCGAACAGGCAGCCGCCGATGAAATTGCCGCTTTCGTAGCCTTGCAGCTTGAAATTACGGCCGTCGACCACCAGCTTGGCGCCTTCCTGGACGCCGCTATCGATGTAACCGCGGACTTTGTTGAGGAGTTCACGTGTCACCATCGGGCCATAGTCGGCCTGCTGGTCGGTCGACGGGCCGATCTTCAATCCCTCGACCCGCGGTATGAGTTTTTGCACCAGCGCGTCCGCGGTTTTCTTGCCGACCGGAACCGCAACGGATACTGCCATGCAGCGTTCGCCGGCCGAGCCGTAGCCGGCGCCGATCAGCGCATCGACCGCCTGGTCCATGTCGGCATCCGGCATCACGATCATGTGGTTCTTGGCGCCGCCGAAGCACTGCACGCGTTTGCCGTGCGCCGTGCCGGTCGCATAGATGTATTCGGCAATCGACGAGGAGCCGACGAAACCAATCGCCTTGACGCGGGCATCCGTGAGCAGCGTGTCGACGGCTTCCTTGTCGCCATTGACGACATTGAAGACGCCGTCCGGCAAGCCTGCTTTGGCGAACAGCTCGGCGATGCGCATCGGCACCGATGGATCGCGCTCCGAAGGCTTGAGGATGAAGCTATTGCCGCAGGCAATCGCCGGTGCGCACTTCCACAGTGGGATCATGGCTGGAAAATTGAACGGCGTGATGCCGGCGACAACGCCGAGCGGCTGGCGGATCGAATAAAGGTCGATGCCTGGCCCGGCGCCCTCGGTATATTCGCCCTTCATCAGATGCGGGATGCCGCAGGCAAACTCGACCACTTCCAGTCCGCGCTGGATGTCGCCCCGGGAGTCCGCGAAGGTTTTGCCGTGTTCGGATGACAGAAGCCGTGCCAGATCGTCATATTGGCTCTGGATCAACTCGAGGAATTTGAACATGACACGGGCGCGGCGTTGCGGATTGGTGGCCGCCCAGCCCGGAAAAGCCGCCGCGGCATTGGCAATCGCCTTTTCGACCTCGGATTTTGCCGCCAGCGCGACCTTGGCCTGCACTTCGCCGGTATTGGGGTTGAAAACGTCGCCAAAACGACCGGACGCGCCCTTCATCTCCTTACCGCCGATAAAATGACCGATCTCACGCATCTGTGTTCTCCCGAGGCGAGCGCGCGCCAGTCGCACTTTTGTTGCCCATTTTGCTGCTTTTTTCCGTAGTGGTCATCCCCTTGCTCGGGCGCGAATATCGCAGCCCAGGCGAAGGAAATATGTTCACCTAGTTCTATCCGAGGGGTCCCTACCAGTAACCCTCCCTTAAGCGCAATGATCGTACCTATAACGGCATTGCCAAGGGCCTGCCGTCGCGGGTTGGGTGCGCTTCCATGGATATCGCTACGGGTCTCGGCCTACTCGCCGGCGCCACGGTCGTCACGACCCTCATGCTGATGGGCGGCGGCCTGGGCATGTTCGTAAGCGATCACGCCGTCATCATCATTTTCGGCGGCTCTTTTGCCGCGACCCTGATCCGCTTTCCGCTGTCGTCGATCTTTCACGGCCTGCCGCTGGGCATGCGGTTCGTCTTCAGCATGCGCCGCATTTCGCAACGCGAGCTGGTGGATGAGATCGCTGGTCTTGCCGAGATCGCCCGCAAGCAGGGGCCTATCGGCCTCGAAAAGGTGGAAATCGAGGACCCGTTTCTCGCCAAGGGCATCCGCTTCGTCGCCGACGGCTACGATGCGGAATTCATTCGTGACAATCTGGAACGCGATCGCGACAATTTCTTAAGCCATCTCGATGAAGGCCAGAAAATCTATCGTGCGGTCGGCGATTGCGCTCCCGCCTTCGGTATGATCGGCACGCTCATCGGCATGGTGCAAATGTTCGCCAACATGACCGACCCGTCGAAGCTCGGTCCGTTCATGGCGACGGCGCTCTTGGCGACGCTCTATGGCGCGGTGGTGGCGAATATCATCTGCTTGCCGATCGCCGACAAGCTGCATCTCAAATTGGTCGACGAAGAGATCAACCGCACGCTGATCATCGACGGCATCCTCATGATCCGCGAATCTAAGAGCCCGACGCTGGTGCGTGAAATGCTGATCGCGTACCTGCCGGAAAAACACCGTGAGACGGAACCGGAGCCGGTTCCGGCTTAGCCGGGAAGAACTGAACCATGGCACGGCGTAAGGAAGCACACGGCGGCGGCCACGGCTGGTTCGTCACCTTCGCCGATCTGATGGGCCTATTGGTCAGCTTCTTCGTCATGCTGGTCGCATTCTCCAATCAGGACCAGCAGAAACTACAGATCGTTGCGGGTTCGATGCGAGATGCCTTCGGCACACAAAACAATGTGCGCTATTCCGGCATTATCGAAGTCGACGGCCTGCCGACGCGTCCCAAGCTGAAAAATGCGGCGCACATCCAGCCGGAAGACGCTTCCGCCACGCCGACGCCAGATCAGAACGCGCACGAACGTCAGTTCGGCGGCAAGTTCGAGAACGACCAGGCCTTTGCGCTCGCTGCGGCCTCGCTCCGCCAAGCATTGGAAGACATGCCGGAACTGACGGAAGCCAGCAAGCACATCGTGTTCGAGGAGACCAAAGAAGGGCTGAATATCAACATCGTCGATCAAGACGGCCGATCGATGTTTCCGGAAGGGTCCAAGGAGCCTTATGAGCGAACTCGCACGATCATCGAGAAGATCGCAGGGCCGCTGAAGGCGGTGCCGTACCGGATCTCGATCACCGGTCATACGTCGGCTTCCCAGACCGCGCCGCCGCCCAATTATGGCCCGTGGAACCTATCGGTCGATCGCGCCAATGCGGTGCGGCAAATCCTCGAGGAACAGGGTTATCCGTCCTCGAGAATTTATGAAGTGGCCGGAAAGGCCGACACGGACCCGCTGTTCCCCGACGATCCCTATATGGCGGCCAACCGGCGCGTGACCATCACTTTGATGCACGAAGCGCCGCCAGTGCCGCCGGACCTGAAGCCGTGAGCGGGAAAAAGGGACGCCTCACGCGCTCAAGATCGTAGCCTAAGCCATTGATCTATTATACATAAATAGCGCTTGCTGGGGCAGGTGGCCTTCACTGCTGGCCGATATTATTTGCCTGCTCGACAACTGCGGCCACCGTGGGCGCACGAATTCGGCGCGATCGCTCATGACTCTCCAGTATGAAGGGTGTATAGGCGCGGCCCTGCATCGGTCTCGATGCGGCACCAGGAACAGGGCCACGTCCTGTCTTAAAATTCATGACAGATAGTATGAGCGCCCCCGCTGCAGGGCGCGAAATGTCGGCGAACGGCATCCATGCTGCTCGTTCTCACACGGGCTTATGGGGTTTGGCGCTCGGCAGCATCGGTGTCGTCTATGGCGATATCGGCACCAGCCCACTTTATGCCTTTCGCGAAGCTATCACGGCCGCGTCCTCCGGCCCGGGGCATGCCGAACTCGTCCGTTCCACCGTGCTGGGCGTGACCTCGCTCATTCTTTGGGCCCTGTTTATCACCGTCACGCTCAAATACGTCGTCATCCTGTTGCGCGCAGACAACAACGGCGAGGGCGGCACGCTCACGCTGATGGCGCTCGCTTCGCGCGCGGTGGGACGTACCGGTAAGGCCGTCGGCGTCGTCGTGCTCCTGGGCATTGTCAGCGCCGCTTTGTTCTACGGCGACGCCGTGATCACGCCGGCCTTGTCGGTTCTGTCCGCTGTCGAAGGCGTCGATGTCGCGACGCCGGCGCTTCACGAGTATGTCGTGCCGGTGACGGTGGTCATCCTGCTCGTTTTGTTCGCAGCGCAATCGCGCGGCACGGCAAAGGTCGCTGCGCTGTTCGGCCCGGTTATGCTGGTCTGGTTTGTCGCCATTGCGGTGCCGGGTCTCATCGCGATCGTCAATGATCCCGGCATATTGTGGGCGCTCAATCCGTTTTACGGCATCGATTTCCTGCTGCAGCATGGCATCATCGGACTCGTTACGCTTGGTGCGGTGTTCCTCGCCGTCACCGGCGCCGAGGCGCTCTATGCGGATCTCGGGCATTTCGGCCGCCGTCCAATCCAGGTGGCCTGGCTCGCGATCGTGCTGCCATCGCTCGCCCTCAACTACCTGGGCCAAGGAGCGCTGGTGTTTGCCCATCCGAAGGCGATCGAAAACCCGTTTTTCCTGATCTATCCCGAATGGGCGCTGATCCCCATGGTCGTGCTGGCGACGGTGGCGACCGTGATTGCGAGTCAGGCGGTCATCACCGGGGCGTATTCGCTCACCAGCCAGGCGATCCAGCTCGGGCTATTGCCGCGCTTCGAGGTGCGCCACACTTCGGCGGAGCAGGCCGGCCAAATCTATATGCCGCGGGTCAATGGGCTGCTTTTGCTGGGCGTTCTGCTCCTGGT
>Ga0335081_10012357_pt1 | contig 13840 bp, 19 predicted proteins | sample Lox_Sample_35_FD_206713 | JGI IMG/M metagenome (GOLD analysis project Ga0335081, IMG submission 206713) | Soil microbial communities from Loxahatchee National Wildlife Refuge, Florida, United States - Lox_Sample_3.5 | ecosystem: Environmental > Terrestrial > Soil > Wetlands | place: USA... | reverse complement strand
GCACAGGAATCGATTTGCCCCCCTGACTTTCGATGGCATCAACAACACGGTTGACCATATCAGAGCATTTCTCCCGAAGAGCTGAACAGTTCCAAGCTAAAGTAGGCTCACGTATAGTGTAATTCTCTTCGGCCTCAACGACAACGCAGGACGGCATACCCAGACGACCCAATTGAACAAGAGTTTTGGCCAAACCAGGGAGGATGCTACCAGTTGATATCGAATCTGCATTGCATAGCTTGACAAGAGCAATAGGCACTGTTGCTGCTGACGACGGATCAATCGCATCATCTGTCCGTTTCGGATACTGACGTTGCCCTCCGAAGCGCCCAAAATAGGCTTTGGCATCGCGTCGGGTCGCCTGAGAGGCAAGAATAGCCATAATTAATTCCTAAGGAGGTCAGATATAATGGAGGGCTGGGAAACTTTATTTTGCTCATCTGTCGTCTGGTCCTGAACGTGGAAGCGGTGGATCATCCTCCGACCGGTCCATTTGGCACATGTGAACTGCAGGAGGAAAGTCAACGGTGGAACAGAAGGTGACGCACATAATCAGACCAAACGCAGCTCGGGTTATTCCTACGCAAGAACAGAGGGGAGCACGAAACGCGTGCGAAGGGAGAGTTGCGCATCAGAGAGCAAGCAAGTATCATTCTGGGGCCTGAGGGGCTCTGCAATAAATGTCACGCGATAACGGGCAAAATCTGTAAAACGACATTACCGCCGAATAATATGTAAATAAAAGGGACCGCCGCGTTGTGTAGCCAATACTAAAACTCGTTGGACCGCGTCCCGGGTGACAAGAACGAAATGGCACTTGCTTCGTCCTTGCAGTATCCTCCATTCCCGCTCCATAGCCCCGCTCATGTGTGCAACAGGAACGGCTTGTCTCCGGCGGAGGTTGCCTTTGTCGCAGAGTCGACGAATGTCTTCATCCAACCTCGCCAAGGCATGATAAGGCTGCGGTTACTAGACGTACGTTCAGCCGCCGCGTAAAGGCCAGACGCTGAGGGTCGTCTAGACAGTTATACCCGACTTCAAGCCTCCTCAAACTGTCGAAGTTCCTCTGTGGCTTGGGTTGTTGTTGAAAAGGCAGCGGCGTGCTCGAATCATTCCTCCAGATTGGATGAATTACGAGGTCCTGCAGCAATTACTGGATACAGAGGAAAAGGACTTGCCGTTCGTCGCAGTCCCGTTCCAGTGGCTGGAGATTTCTTCTTTGCTTCTCGAAACGTATAATTCTTACATGGACAATGAAGATTGATGCGGATAGGGCAACCGATGACGTCGCTGAACCCGAATTAACGCGGCGTCTGTTACGTGATCTTCGAGAGATCAGACAGGCAAAAGCGCGGAAGGGGATAGAAACGATCGTGGAGACCCATCTTCAAATGGACAACCTCGGAACTATGGAAATTGCGGAAATACGTTATCTTGACAATGCTCTGGATAAGCTGAGAGTGCTCAGTACCGCCAAGCGGGGTCTCGAATTAGGTGTTGATGAATGACTAAATTACGAGAAGAGATGGAATCGTGAACCATAAAACCAGGGCTTTTGGGGTAGCGTGTAAAGTAGATAATGATACAAAAAAAAAAAAAAAAAAAAAAGAGTAATTTTTGACGCAGCGCTGGCAGCGGGACGGCTACCGTCTCCGATCGTAAAGTCAATTGGCTGCAGTTCGCTAGGCCGTTAGCACGTGGCGAAAAGAAAGGAAATTGGTAAACGGGGTCCTGGCCAATCAGTGTCAGGTAATTGAAAGGACCGCGCCCGTCGCTTCGGCGCCCCACTTTTGTGAAAGCCAATACTAATAAAAAAAGATTCTTTGAAACTGATTTTCGGCATCTGAAGACACATAACTTAGGATGGCGAACAATATCACACCGGGCCGTTCCTAGGCTTGTTGTTTCACCCTTCCAATTTGGGCAAGAACCCTCCCTATCATTTAGTGCAGGAACATGTAAAAGGTCTCGTGGCCGCACGGGCGGCTTTTTGAGCTTATTTTTCGATCTCATTCACATTACGGATGTTCATTATTTTATAAGCGACCGATTCCCAACTTACCTTTCCCAACTTGTCGCTTTGTTCTGCCCCCTTCAATTTGAAACAGGCTTTGTCGGAATAATTGTTAAAATTTGAACTCCTGGGCTTGGAGAATGTCAATTACTTGGTCTCACACCACGGGGAAGTCAGAAGGTCCGGCTAACCGCGATGTTACCTTTACTAGGTAGACCGGAAAGCACGACTTGAGGGTTGAACGAATGTTCCCGGGTGGTTTTATCTTCGTTCGCCTATCCTCTCTATCCTCACATTTTTTTCTTTTTTTTTTTTATCACAGGGGATGGAGGCGGTCCGAGCCGTTTCGGAATCATTTTTGCTCCTTTTATGAAAAAAAATAAATAAAACAAAAGAAGTTGCACGTGCTGCGCGCTCCTTTCACCGCACGAGGTACTCGGCTAATTGATTGCCGCACTGTTCCCCGCCCTGCATATTGTAATTGACAGTATTATTTCTGATTCTTAATTTGTTTCCCGCAGTTTTTTATTTAAATGTCGCCGGAAGTCGATGCGAACACCCCCGTTTTCTCTGGTCGTTGCTCCTATCTGGCACGTTGTTGGCGTAGCCAAAGCGGCAGAGATTAATTTTGTCAGCAACGGAAGGGGGTCCCCCTGGGAGGAGCACCCATCGATATATATATAATAATCGCACGGGCGGCCACGAGGCGATGCCCGATACCCTGCCAACGTCACATTGGCACTCATACTCCAGCGTCGCCCCCCTTTCGGATCGTGGGAATATCATCAAGCCATTAACAACAACTCCCCTCTCGGCCGACCGATCGGACGCCCACAACCAGCAGACCTTGCACCCAGACCCAGTGCCGAGCGGGAAGGCTCGCCAAAAGCCTGAAGGCGCTCCGTCGGCCGCCGACTGGCCCTTTCCCTCCACCGCACCCTCTCCGCTCCTGCCCTTGGCTCGCTCCCCCCAATCCCTACCTCCACAGAAGAATCCTGCAGCCATGTCTGGCGGTTCTGCCGCAACGGCCAACAATGAGCCAAGGCCTGCAAAGGTGAACACTTCAACCAATAATCTATTTTCCTCGTCATGTCAGCCCATGAGAAACACCCCGAATGGCGAATCGTTTGCAAAGGTACACTACTAAGCCAGCCTCTGTTCGTTCGTCTCTAACCTTGTTTGTGTCCAGGACTTTATTGACATTTTCACGACTCTCATGATCAGCCTGCCCCTTACACCCCATCGCGTTCGGTTCAAGTCTTATCCCTATACCTTCACCACGGAAGAGGCGCTGCAGAACATGGCTAATCTTCGACTGACCCAAACAAATCGAATGGATGATCCCAAGGTACTAATTTCCATGGAGCTTTGACTGATAAAGAATCCTGGTCGCATTGTTACTACCACGACATCCACGTCCTTTTCAATTGGACGAGACATGGCAAGGACAATTGGTGCCCAATTTGTTCAGGCCCGGCTCGTGGAGCCGGCCGTTGACAGCGGGAGCGCCTCCTTCGAAAAGGACAAATCTGTATGGAAAATTACGCCAAAGGGCACACACGTCTTACAGCGATTTGCCAACCGTAATGGCATTGCCGGCGCAACCCTCTCGACACTACTTGCAAACCACATGACAACGTTAAACCTAATCATTCTCGAACGCGACGATACCACGGACGAAATCCTCGAATCTGCAGGTTTGATCGAACTTATATTCCGCCGGTTCGCTGGCCCAACCCCCAACATCAAACACAGCGGACGCTCCAAACCAGACAGCTTCGGAAGCAGCAGCAGTGATCGCTCTGTTGGAGGAGATCAGACGCTGGATGGCTACATGGGAGTCCTAATGCGGGAGGCTCGCCGTATCGGAGATGTCGTATACCAGCACTGCTTCACTGGACACGACGCACTGAATTGGTTGCTGGAGAGTTGCACGACTGTTAAGGAATCGGAAGCACAGCATCTCGCGACTCTATTCCTGAAGCACAACTTGATTTCTCCGTGCGGGCTCGATTTCCCGCGCGGAAGCAGAGAAACGTTCGATGCGAGCTTGTACTACATTTTGACGGAGAGAGGAAAGAAAATGGCAGGTTGGACGCGAAGGGGAGGCAGTCGGTCGAACAGTCATTCGCCGCCATCGACTTCTAGACCACGGAAACTTCAATCCGATGAAGATTCAACATCTCTTGTAGCCGCAGCGGCAGATAACGGCGCAAATTCCAACTCGTCATCCTCGAGCGCGGGCCGCCAACAAGCCATCAGGTCGGCCACCGGATCACGGGATACCGAACGACCCTCGGCTAGAGAAACGTCGACAGCGAAACTACAACAGATCCTTAACGATCCTGCCTTACTCACACTATTTCGAGAGTTTCTCCGACAGAATTTCTGTGAAGAGAACCTCCAGTTTTATCGAGAGACCGGGGATTTTATCAACTCTGTCAAGCACGTCCAGTCGATCGAGCAAGTGAAAGCAGCATTAGCGACCGCCTTCAGTCATTATAATGCCTTTCTTGCTCAAGGCTCGCCTTGCGAACTCAATCTCGATCATTCGCTTCGACTCGATCTCGCAGCCAGAATGTCCAAGGCAGTGGACGACAACGAGGATGCGATCAGAGGAGCTTTGGCGGAGGTTGTAGCGTTGTTCGAAAGAGCTCGTTCGCAGGTTCTTCGCTTGATGGCCAGCGACTCGGTTCCCAAGTTTGTTCAAACCTGGCGGTACCGTCAGATTTATGGTGAAGAACAACTGGCCGAGAACGGTGCATTCGTCACGCCTCCTCCTGAAGTCGGCCGTGGTTAGCATTCGTCGAATCCAGAGGGTCAATTTCCATGAACAACATATATAGAAACGGTAGTGCTATGGTTAATGAACGGAGTAAATTATAGCTTTGTTGATCTTGCGGCGTTTTTTTGTAACTTGATTGGGATTCATTTACTCAGGTACGACTGAGTATGTACTTCCATGACCGTACCAAGGTTTAAAATTGTACGCAGCGATACGAGCATTCATTCAGTTCAATTTATCATCAAATTAAGTATTGAAAGCGTCAATTATCGATTTACAGGCCTTGCTTTTCCGATCATGGTCGAGCAGCTATTGAATAGTCACTGCCGCTCGGCTGTCTTAACCTTTGTTTGTTAATATACTTCTCTGCCCAGTCGGGTATATGGATCCTTGTTCTAAACATTAGAACTCCTTTCTTTCTGGGTGAAACAATTTGACTTGACCGCCCTCTTGGAGAGGTGTGGACGCCTCGCGGCTTTCGATTTGAAGAAACTCCTGATATCGGTGTTCCAGCATAGCGGGATCCTTAATTTTGATCTCATTGACAATTCTTCGAAATGTCGGGGGCAGTTCAAGTGGTGGCTCGCCGCTTAGACTGATTGTGGAAGAGCTTGATGGATGTCTCGTAGGGACGGGCATTGTTCCTAGGTCGACCGGCTCTTGAGACGGCACGACCTGCTTCCGAGGGTAACTGCTTTTGATGATTACGCCGTCCGGCCGGCAGCGATATCTCAAGGCTCACGAACGTAGCTCAAATTACGTAGGCGGGTACGGTTCGTCGCAAACGGAAGGGCGTGTTTGATTTCGAGCCGGAGTCCCGGCTAGTCAAAAAAAACTTCCTAACAAAGACATAACGGGCCGGGTGACAACCCTGATATTCCAACGCCATATAAATTGTAAGCATGAAATGTATGCGGTTAGCCTTGGCTATAGTGTCCTCGACCTTCCCTAAATTCAATAAATTGACAATACCCTGCTGCTTCCCCATCTGAACCCGCCTTTTTCGGTGGTGTGCATGCATCGGAATCATTCTGTGTCCTACCGCTGTCTAAACCAGAGAACTGCGCTTAATGTTGGTGAGGAAGCAGGCGTTGTTCTGGACTAATATGGCGTATTTCTTGGTCCCTTTCAACAAAGCAAGGAGGTGTCAGTGATCCGTGGAAACGTGGCAACAGAATCAAAATTGGCTGCCGAAAAACACGTTTACAGACGACATCTTCCGGGTTCCCAAATTGGCCCGAGAATGAAGGGAAAACTCAGGGCAAAAGGGGCATCCGGCTTCGGCGGGACAGCTTTTCGCAACTCCCACAGCGCCGGGCGGTAGGGTCTAAGATGGCAATGTCAATGCAGGTCCCAGACGACGGAACCGAGGACGCTCGGGTGGCGGCGATCGCAAACTCGGGCTCGCCTCTCGGCCGTACGTGAGGAGACGAAAGGAGATAAATTGCAAGGTGTGGTGGTCGTCAATAAGCTTCCTCGGTCCGTGACCGCTGCTGGGGGAGTTGGCCCTTGTGCAGGGGCTAAGTAATGTCCGGGTCGCATTCCCAACAATCAGCCGCTTCCGCGGAATAAATCCCCAGACCCCCAGCCTGAGTTTTCCGAGACCGCGACAATCCTCTCGTCATCCCAATGTCTCTCTCACGGCATCTCTGGCGCTTTGCTGCTTTGTCGACGCGTGCATCGTCCTCATCCGCAACGAGACTCCCCATCACATGTCCGAAGAGGTACCTAACTTCGCATTGGCCGGCCTGACTCGCTTTTCGCCTCTCTTAACCGAGATTATGGGCTGACTCTGAGTGCAGGCTTTTCTCCGTCTCGCATTTCCAAAAGAACGATCTCCATCTTCATGCTTCTCTCACCGGCCATCCCCCGCTCACAAAGTTTACCGAGGACGAGGAAATGATGCGTGAAAGCGGTACGTCTGCCCCGTCGTTCCGATACAACGGTTCCTCGTGCTGACCATGGACCAGTTGCCAAATGGGCCCAGGAGGAAGTTGCTCCCAGAGTCATGGAGATGGTCCGACCTAGTCACAAGGGCAGTTTTCTAATAATAGGACGAATCCGAAAAGATGGACCCTGTTGTCATCAAGGGACTATTTGACCATGGCGTACCTGAATATCGGGATCATTACTGACAAAACAGCTCATGGGAATCGAAATCCCTTCGGAATATGGAGGCGCAGGTGCTTCTTTCACAACCGCTATCATTGCCATTGAGGAATTGGCAAAGGTGGACCCTTCCGTCAGTGTTATGGCAGATGTTCACGTATCCAGTACCTTGAAAAGATTGTGCTGATTTGCAGAATACTCTCGTTAACACTGCCGTCCTGAAGTGGGGCTCTCAAGAGCTGAAAGACAAGTATCTCCCTCAATTGGCAACAGGGAAGCTTGGCTCTTTCTGTTTATCTGAGCCTGCCTCTGGATCAGACGCTTTTGTAATTCTTGTGGGTACCATCATCTTATCTTGTAGGCTTTGCAGGCGAGAGCAGAGAAAACTGCGAATGGATACAAGCTAAACGGATCAAAGATGTGGGTGGTATGTCGTTTTCATGGGACATTGGTCTAAATTGAAGACAAATGCAGCGGATGCCTCGATCTTCCTTATATTCGCGAATGTCGATCCGACAAAAGGGTACAAGGGGATTACATGTTTTGTTGCCGAGAAGGAGTGGGGCGTCGAGATAGCTAAGAAAGAAAAAAAGGTGGTGTGCATTCCGTTGCTGCATGCTGATTGTTTCATAGCTTGGTATCAGGTCGTCGTCAACTTGCCTCCTTCACTTGGACGACCTTTTCATCCCGAAAGAGAACCTCCTTGGTCAAGAGGGACACGGCTATAAGATTGCAATCGAAACATTGAATGAGGGTCGGATCGGCATCGCTGCCCAAATGACGGGACTTGCGATGGGGTCGTTCGAAAAGGCCATCACTTATTGCTTGAACGACAGGAAGCAATTTGGCCAGCCGATTGGAGAGTTCCAAGGAATGCAATTTCAATTTGCAGAGGAGGCAGTCGAAATCGAAGCTGCCCGGCTTCTTGTTTTCAATGCCGCCCGACTCAAAGAGGCTGGTCTTCCATTTATCAAAGAAGCTGCTTTCGCAAAACTTTATGGTTGGAAAGTCTCGGTCCTGGGCTAACTCATTTTAGCCAGTCAAGTTGCCCAACGAGTTAGTGGATTGAGTATCGAGCAAATGGGCGGGGTTGGATTCACGCGAGAACTCGGAGTCGAGAAGTACTGGCGGTAAGTTGACGATAGCAATTGGTCACTAACGAACTAGAGATTCCAAAATTGGAGCAATTTACGAAGGTAACAAATGACATACCCCAATGATAAATCGACTAATACTTTCAGGGACGAGCAATATACAGAAGTCTACTATTTTCCGCCATTTACAAAAGCAGTATGGAACCAAATGATATGCATTTTCCGTTGTCATGTTTAAAATTTTCATACTTGCTTAATCACTATATTCAAGCTTATTTTCATTTCTCTGCGATCAACCTGTATCCAGCCTGATAGCTTCATCTCAATGGTCTCGAGAGTCCTCGTTGCTGCGTTCGGGATGATCTGTGTACACGCTTCGGCCGGGATGATCTGTGTACATACTCGACGGATCATCATGATAAGCACCAACTGCCCCCATCTCGAACTCATTCGTGGTCTTCTCAGCTCCTGCTCTTTTTCGTCTGCTGCGCCCCTCACCATAACCTTTTTTCTTCGAAAATCGACCGTTGCGGGGTATGGCAAGACCCTCCGGCAGACGTCGTTGCCTGCGTGTACAGTAGCATACAAGCAGCCAGAAGAGAGCAACAGCGAAACAACAGACGGGAACGGCAATGACGATAGCCAGACTTTTCCCATTGAATTTCGGTGGTGATTCGTCAATTGGATTTGTTGAAACTAGACATGAGATGAATTGCCAATAGCGGGCAACCTTGAAGTGTAACGATTGGACCAAAATGGGCACCTCCATTACTTGTTGTCGCTCCATTTGGTGCAATCAGCAATTGTGCGGCGACGACCTGATTGCCATTAAGCCAATCTGCATTGATGCCGATGCTATAATAGCCTTGATTCGGAATGTTGCTGTTCTACAACCAAAAGCAGCTGAGCCATACACCGCGAGACGAGGGTACCTGTGTAATGACATTCGAGCCATCCTTGCCAGTATAGAGCAGAGCCAAGACAACATCGCCTTGATAACCAGGCCAGAAGTTTGGATCCCAGGTAATAGGGTAGCTATTGTTTTTTATCCAAGCTGTTCCGTTTGCTGGTATACAGAATGGTGCAGCATCTCCATTGAGAGCGTAATTGGAAGATGTGCAAGCTGGAGCCCCGGTCACGCTGGAATTGAATCCTCCGGTCGAATTGGCAACTGCGGTCGCAGATGGATGCAGAGCAGTTCCGGAAGGGGTGATGGTCGTTAGACTGCCGCCATTCTCAAAAGACACCACTGGCCCTGCCGTGGAGGACGAACTTGTGGTCGGTGCGGTGGAAGATGTTGTCAGCGGAACTAGATAGAATCAGAGCCTCGCATTGCAGAAGAGGGCAGCGAGGATGGATGACGGACCTGTAGGAGTAGAAGATGTTGTGGAAGTAGAAGGAGGCGTAGAGTCCAAGGATGACGCCGCTATGGAGGTAGAAGGGGTTTGTTGTCGCGGAAAGACGACTCCGAGAGCCACGCTGCTCGACAAGGCGATGGAAATCAGGGCAAGATTTACGCGAACATGCATCGTCGGGGTATGCTTCCAAAAAGTGGTTGATTCGGAGGGATGGAGGCAGGGAAATACCAGACGAGCGAGGCGGGGCGCGAGCCAAACAGATAATTATGCAAAATTATTCGTCGGTACAGTACGATTTGTGAATATTATGGAGTGCCATTTACCTATTTTACGCTTTGACAACTCCGAACCAGATCGTTCCAAGCAACACGCCTGCGATGATAGCCACGGGGGGTGGCACTCCATACCATTTACATGAAATAAACGCAGAAGCGGACACAAGAACGAACCATGGCTCATTTCCGAGAGGGCTTCCCTGCTAGGCATCACGATCTAGCAAGCCGATCTGCCAAATCGATAGACTGCTGTAGATACCAGTCCAATGGCTCCGCACGCGATGCCCTTGAGTGCGGAATTGAGCCGGCGGTTGCTCCTGATTTTCCTCCAGAAGGGAAGGAGTGCATTTTGGATTATCTGACCAGGCAGAAAGATTCCCACTAGCCCGAGTACCGCTCCCAAGACAGGGTCCGACGGGCCGGCCAGTCCTCCCGGGAAGACGGCAAAGTTCTATAGAGTCAGGTCACTTAAAACGGACTATAATGATACAAAATTAGGACCAGGAAATGCTTGAATTATTGCCTAATGGATCAGCCGGAGCGGAATCCTGGAGAATACTAAACCGATTAGGAAGTCTCGGGAGGAAACAAATCCGGTAGACACCACATAATCGGCGAGGAGAGGTATAACAACCGGTCTATGTGAGCAACATTCACCTTTATCGGATTTCCACCCCCCACCTATGATGTGATCAGTTAAACTCTGACGAAATGAAAAATTACCAAATATGATGGTTCCAGCAAGAAGAATATTGGCGAAAAATCGAAAGAGTCGGAGCGTTGGTCAACACGCTGCGCAATACCATAATGACGAATACAATAATGAAGAGTGCGAGAATAATGAACCCAACGCGTATTGAACACGGGATTTTTATTGTGTGAGATGCAGGAGTGGAGAGCGGGGTTGCGGACGTCGGCTCCTGCGATTCGCCAGGACGATGGAGTTGCATGGGGCCGACGCCGGAAGCCCTTGAATCCGCTTCAATTGCCTCTGCGTCGACAGGTAGAATATCCCGCTCGCGGGGCCGTGCTTCCGATTCTGTGTCAATTTGGGAGGGTGAAGGGGGACGTCCACGAAGAGCATCTCGGAGTTTCGGAATTGCTCTGTGAATTATTCTGGAATCAAAGATGACCATCGCAATGCCATAACCGACCATCAAGACGGGAAAATACCATAGAGCTAACCCACGTCAGTGCTTCAGAGCATGACTTTCGGAGAAACCTTGATATAGAAGCCCCATGCATGCCGTTGCGCTAAGGACGAAGCGGGTCATTTTGTCGGTTACAGCTTTTTCAGAGAGCTGCACAGCAGCTACGGCTATTAACCCCACGGTGGAGGCATTGAGCCCGCTGAGAAGTGCATAGACCAGATCCGGAAGCTGAGATTGAATATGGCGGATTCCGAGGGCGACCCCAAGCATACTGATGGCTCCAGGAAGGCTATATGGTCAGCAAAGAGCGGAATTGAGGAACGGTTACCACCACATGAAGAAGGCGAGAAGGGAGGGCAAGACACCACGGGTGACGAAAACAATGTCATAGAGTAGACCGGTGCTGGCGGGGCCCGGTGTGACGGCATTGAGCGACTATCGCGACGCAGTTAGCGCATGGTCGTTCGAAAAAGCTCGGACGGTGTGGTTACAAACAATTCTTAGTACCTGATGTATTAGAGCTGGAAAAGCAATTGCCGAGCGCATACCACCTGGTCATCGATCCATTTGAGAGAATGGACAAATCGTCGATGGAAAATGGCAAAGTGGACCTACCCGGCATCGGTCGGATCAGCAGGCACAAACATGAAATGACGCCGAGGGTCTCACCGAGGTCCCAGCAATGGCGCACAGCCTGGCCCACGCGGTCGAGAACGTTGTCCTGCCTCGACATCGACCGGCGGATGATCGGTCGCTCTGTTTCCCGACACAGCGGCAGTCCGGATTGGAATGACCTGGGAACCGTGGGCCGAGCGATCCATTCCGATCCCCTTCAAAGAGGCCAGGGGCAGCAAAGCGGGCGCCCCTCCATCTCTGAACTCCCTGCTGGAGCACAACGATGCCCCCCAAGAAGAAGGACCAGCCAAAGACTGCCCCGAAGGCTGTCGTTGACAAGACCTTCGGCCTCAAAAATGTGAGCGGCGCTCCCCCCACCCTCCCAGCACTGACAGTCGCAGAAAAATAAATCGAAAAAGGTACAAGCATATGTGCAGCAGGTCCAGCAGGCACAGGCATCAACGGGAATAAGTGCGAAAGCAAAGGTACTTGAGACGTTCATCTCGGCCTCCAGGCATGTCATGCTCACGTCCAATCAATTAGAAAGAAGCCGACGAACGGAAAAAGGCGCAAGACGACAAGAAGAAGGCTGAAGAGGCCCGCAAAAATGAATTGGCCGAACTTTTCAAGCCCATACAGGCGCCTCAAAAGGTTCCCTTTGGCACGGATCCGAAGACCGTCCTGTACCTCAAACACTCCCCCTCCCCGCCCCGCCGCGCGCCTGGACTGACCTCAGATGCGTCTACTTTAAGCAAGGCAAGTGCGAACGAGGGGACAAATGCAAGTTTTCTCACGATCTCGCGGTCGAACGGAAGGTTGCCAAAAAGGACATCTACACAGACGCAAGGGAAGAAATGAAAGAAGAAGGCATGGAAGGCTGGGATGACGCCAAACTCAAAGAGGTTGTTGGCAAGAAACACGGCTCGCAGAAAGTACCAAACCAAACAGATATCATCTGTAAGTATTTCCTAGAAGCTATCGAGAATGGCAAATACGGCTGGTTCTGGGAATGTCCAAATGGTGGTACTCAACCTCTAAAATATGGTTGACTCTGACATTGTTCAGGTGATAAATGTATTTACAGACACGCTCTTCCACCCGGATACGTATTAAAGTCACAAAAGAAAGCCGAGGATGAAGAGGAAAAGATAACACTCGAGCAGTACATCGAAACCGCCCGCCACGAGCTGCCTCCGTCATCTGATCTCAAACCAGTCACTGCAGAGTCGTTTGCAGAATGGCGTGCCACAAAGTTGCAGCAAAAGCAAGATGTCGAGGCCAACAAGAGAGAGCAGGCAAAGGAACGCGGCACTGGAATTACTGGGCGAGAGTTCTTCCAGAGCGGAGCCTACCAAGAAGATGAAGCGGAGGAAGACGGCGAGGATTGGGATTTAAGTCAGTTTAGGAAAGACTTGCAAGAATCAATGGAACGAGGAGAGGCATTCCAGCTTGGCAATGGGAATCCGCAGATTGACGGTCCTCCTATAAACGCGGAGCCTGAAGATACAGCGGGCAACCCGATATAACAGAATTGAACAGAATTTTAGTAATTGCATAGCGTATTGATTAACCATTGTAACAATCTGAATGAGCCATCGTTCTACAGTATAGCACCTAAATATGGCATGAGTCACGCGGGTGCAATTCGACTACCTCTGTTAAGAAACAGACAAGCAATGAATCAGGTGGATGCAGTTCGATGCCGTGGATGTGTTCCAGCGGCGATGGTCGGCGACTCTTTCAGCGCTGAGCCTGTGTTGACACTTAAGAAGTGGTAAAGCTACACCATCAATGGGGACATTATATGCGGATTCTTACTATTATCAGAGCCATCATCGTTAGGCCCAGCCCTGTTGCTAGAGAATCGAGCTGATGGTCTGTAATCATCGCCGAACTTGGTGACACGACAATTGTTGGAAACCGGTCACCAAACACAATTTACAGTCCCGTTCGAAACTTTGGTCGACGCATCAACTTGGCATCGACCGGTGACGCTGCATCGACCTGACATCAACTCTGGTTGGAGACTGTTTAGCATAGGTTTAAAAACATGTTATATAGCCCTCATGAATAAAAGTCTTCAGTCTGATTAATATTAATTAAATGAAAAAGGTCTACATTATTATTATATTATATTACTTCTTAAGTTGTTACTAGCAATATAAGTCAGTTGACTTAACTGAAGATCAGTAGAAGACTTATGAACTTTGTTTGGCTCTGAGATTAGGTTAGATTGTATTTTGGTCATGATAAAGCTTGACTCAAATTGAATTGGACTTTTCAACTTTATATGTTAATAGAGTCAGTTTCAGCACTATATGAACTTAAATTTATATTGATCATATTAGATTTATAAAATTTAAAGATCTAAATATAATATATAATAAAAATATATAATATCAAATACTTTTGAAGTGATTTTAGTTATATATATATCAG
>Ga0335081_10012356_pt1 | contig 13840 bp, 14 predicted proteins | sample Lox_Sample_35_FD_206713 | JGI IMG/M metagenome (GOLD analysis project Ga0335081, IMG submission 206713) | Soil microbial communities from Loxahatchee National Wildlife Refuge, Florida, United States - Lox_Sample_3.5 | ecosystem: Environmental > Terrestrial > Soil > Wetlands | place: USA... | reverse complement strand
ATGACGGCCTGCCCATGCATGTTCCCCGGGAAGCCCCTGTTCCGGACGGTCGCACCATATGCCCAGCCACCTGGCCAGGCCAGCGGAACAGACCACGGCCACCCACGGACTTTCATATCGGCTACTAGCCTGAGCCAAGTCAGGACCTCGCCGCCGCAGGCGCCCGGACTCTCACGGCCAGCATGAACGAGATCCGGACCGCCATCCGCGGACTGCCACCGGCTCGCGTTGCCGAATTACGCCGTACTGTGATCAAGGCGGCACCGCGCCGCGGCGCCGCGACGGTGCTTCCCGCGCCGCGCTTAGCCTTGGGGGCCGCTCGCGCGGGCGCGCCGCCAACGTGTTCGCGGTACGCACCTTGCCCGGCTCATCGCACTTACGGTGGCGATCGGCGCCCGTCTTCCTCGCTTCTGATTGTCCAGATCGCCGTGCTCGCGTCAATAGCGGCCTATGCAGGCCGTCGCTCGCGATCGGCTTTGCCGACTATTGACCCGAACACCGCGCCCTCGGACCTTGGCACCTGCGAGAAGGACGGGGACTACTAGGAACACCCGCTTCAAGCAATCACCGACGTCCGTGCAGCGTCTGGGTCTATTGTCATCCTATGGTCCAAATCAGGAAGGCCGAGGTTGACCCGTCGAAGCTCAACCGCAAGCTCACCTTGCCTTATCAGCTTCGAATCGCTGATTTCCAGATGGCGATGCAAGACATTTACGACTTCTTCTTTGATGTAAATACCTATCTTCTCGAAAACGGCTTGCAGCGACTCGATGACATGCTCCGACCAGCGAACCTATCCGGCACGCTCTCAGACATGCTGACAGATGCTGTCGCAAAACACAGCCGGACATTGATTCCTAACCTCTATCATAATGGTCATCCTGACCTAATCGTTCGTGACCGTTACCCCAACAACATGGTCAAGGCCGGTGAAGGAGTCGAGATTAAGTCGACTCGGCGGCCAGGTGGTGCAGTCGATACTCACGGAGCGCGAAATCAGACTCTCTGCACTTTCGTCTATGAGGTGGACAACGATCGGAGCAAGGCCGCGCATGATCGAGATCCCCTTATGTTCAGGGAAGCCTACATCGCACACGTCAGCGAAGCCGATTTTCGGAGGAATCCTAGAAGTGAACTCGGTACTAGAACAGCCACGTTGGACGCCGCAGGAATAGCCCGCTACCGGGAGAGCTGGGTATACCTGGATCTAGCTAATACAACCACACAACGGAAACGAGCTGGGATCGGTTGGCGAGGTTAACTCTAGATTTGGATTGTCCTCTCGGACAACGAACGACGACAGTGCGGGTATGGCTCTCTTAGCCAAATCAAAATAGAGCGGATCAATCTCAAGACCAAACGACTCGTATCCTACCGCCTCGGCCGCAGCAAGAGTCGAACCTGAACCAGCGAAGGGATCCAAGACAAGCCCTTCGCCAAGAGGCAACATAGCCCTGACAACGCGCCGAAGAAAGTCTTGTGGCTTAAGACTAGGGTGGTTGCCCAGCCTTCTCTCAGTTCTACGAGTCGGATGCGAGCGTATCACGTCACCGAACGGTTGCTGTCCCGAAATGCGGCGCAATCCTCCGGTCTTCCATTTGCGCAGATTATCCGCGACCGTCCGAGCTTCTATCGGTTCACGATAAAGCAGCCAAGGCTCCCATTGCGATCGAGGCATCACCGTGACCTCATCGAATTCCTCATGAGCATTCTTAGGGCGATCGCCGCCGCGCATTGTCATAACGAGACGCACTATCTCGCCGCGCCGCTCCAGGCCGGACTTCGAGAGCGCATTAGACACGATAGGTGACACCAGCGGATTTGACGCGACTAGCACGTGTGCGCCAGGCACTAGTTTCGGACGAAGTGCCGCGCTCCAGTTAACAAAGAATGCAGAGATATACGCCAGATCATCTCCAGTGAGAACCGTGAAACGTGGCAATGGCGCACGCTTGTGTCCATCAAATGATGGCGGAATGCGCCAGACGCCGCCGCGCCCGACTCGAAGCTTCTCCTTTTGAAGCTCCGTATACTCAACAAACCCGTACGGTGGATCAGTCACGACGGCGTGAATGGATCGATCTGGCCTGTTACGAAGCCATGGCAAGCAGTCGCCATGCACAAGAGTAGCTTGACCGTACTCGAACAACTCGGTCATTTCCGCACCATCCGGTAGCGTCCTCGCTCCGTGCGCAAGAAGACATCCGGAGTGTTGAGGTTGAGATAGCTGCGAATACTGCTCTTGGGTACCTCACCGTCCAAGGCTTCGCAGACTGCCTGGTGGATCTCGTTTATGCTCGCATCACCTTTGATCGTCTTGAGATACTGCGTGATCGCGTCGCGTACAACGCCAGGGCTACGTCGTGGGACCATGTGCTACCTCCTGTTTGGTTGAGTCTAGACGTCCAGACGTCGTCCGTGCAACATGACGCGCCGGTGCTGACCGCCTTGCAGCTATGCCATGGGTCGAGCATGCCCAGAGAGCGCGCCGTCGTGGCAGGACGGTCTCCCACCTGTGGATGAGTTGCACGCTTCTCAATGCTGTGTGGATAACGTCGGCAGATCCGAACGTCGTGGTCGACGCATGCGGGAGCCATCATGGGAGCCACCCAGGCGTACAACTTGACAGCGCTACGGACGGGTGCGGACGAGAGTCTGAGGATGTTCCGCGCGCACGGCCTGATGTGAACGAGTCCGGACACGCCATGCGTACCTACGGATCAGAAGGTTGGGGGTTCGAGTCCCTCCGAGCGCGCCAACGAAACCCCAGGTCACGAAGCCGCCTCATCGTCGTCTGCATCGTCCGGCCGCTCATCTGGCCGCTTGGCCGCATCGGGCTGGCCGACCTCGGTCGCGGCCTGGTCGGGGCGATCGGTGTAGCCTCGCCGGGGTACAGGTGGCCGTGCGAGTCGAGCGTCGTCGTGATGCTGGCGTGTCCGTCAATCGACTGAACGCGACGAGGCTGAGTCGCCAGCTTGGCCCGGTGTGTAGCGGCTCGGTGCCGTAGATCGTTGAGCTTGTACGGCAGCTGCTCGGCCGCGACTCAGCAGGTAGCTGGGCATCGCGATCGGCTACGTCGACCCATGGCCCGGCGACCGCCCCCACGGAACCATGGCACCTGCGAGGGGGACGGGCGGGACCAAGCCACAGCGGTCAGAGGGATGTGCGGTCCGCTGAGCGTGGGTCGCTGCTCAGCGCGCCACTGTGCAGCTCGCCTGCCATCGCCCGGCCGCGCCACGCTGCTGTGGAGTCATAGAGCTGTTGCTCTGTGTCCACGGTAGTCACCAGGACTCCTGGGCTGTTCCGCCGCAGGCGGCCCGCCGTGACTCCGTCCGCCCTGACGAGGAAGGCGGGCCAGAGGCTCTGTGGCTTGGACGAGTTCGGGCAGCTGATCCAGATGTGATTGCAGGCCGCTGCCGCTGTCATGGCAGCGGGCATTGTGATGCCTGGGTAGGTGAATGTGGCGGCGCCGTTCAGCCGCGCGAATTCGGGACCGATTGCCTCTGCTATGGCGGTCATCCGGTCAGCCGAGGCATTGCCTGCGTGGAAGGAGTGGAAGACCAGGTCTACGCCTTGCTTCTTGTATTCGCGGTATAGCTCAGGGAACCGGTAGTCGTAGCAGATCAGCGACCCGCAGCGGACGCCGTTGATCGTCCAGACGCTGGCATGGTCGCCGGGGCTGTAGTGTGCCAGATCACCTGACTGCCCGTCGGGGCTGCCTGAGCAGAACCGCTTGTCGTAGCGGTCTACGAGCTGACCCAGGTTGTTGACGATGTACAAGCTGTTGTGAGGTTTATGATCGCCGCTCAGCCGATGGGCGGAGCCCAGAACCACCCAGACTCCGATATCGCGAGCGCGCTCAAGCACGTCGGCAGTAGCCTGCCTCAACTCGTCCCAGTCAAAGCTTGCAAAACTCTCGAAGTCAGTCCCGGCATAGCCGGAAAGCGCGGCCTCGGGAAAGTGAACTACATCCGCGCCGAGTTTTTTAGCAGCCCGCATTTGTCGTTGAATGAAAGTGAGGTTAGCTCTGATCTGATCCGTCACTGGGAACTGGCACGTCGCCACGCGTAGGAGACCCATAAGATCAGGATGCCAGCCTGCGTCGAGGACGTGCCTGGCCTTCCCCAGGTGTCCAGGGGCATGAACAGGTTGCCCCTCTGACTGGGAGCCCGTTGGGAGCCACCGAGGCGGACAACATGGCGGCAGGGGAATGCGCCCGGACGACGGTCGCGAGGTCAAGCCGCCCGGCCGGACTGAGCACGGCGACTTTCTCTCTGTGCGACCATACAGTCGTGGCAGCCGACCAGATCTTGGTTCGACCAGCCGAAGACGGCGACCGTCGCTCCATTGCGCTGCTCTTTGCGGCCGTGGCCGAAGAACGCGACGGCATCGCGGCAGAGCCGCCAATAGACGTTGACCACCTGGCGGATAGTTGGAGAATCGACAGCACTCTGGTGGCCGTGGCAGATGATGGCATCATCGGGGAGATCGAAATCGATCCGAGCTGGATGGGCTTCGGTGAGATCGGCATGATGGTCGCCGCCGACTGGCGCAGCCGGGGAGTGGGAACGGCGCTGGTAGCCGCCGCCATCGAGTGGGCCCGAGCACGGGGACTCCACAAACTGGCGCTCAGCGTCTTCCCGCACAACAGCGCCGCCATCACCCTGTACCACAATCTCGGCTTCGTCGATGAGGGACGGCTCGTGCGACACGTTCGCCGCTCCGACGGCCAGCTCTGGGACCTGATAGAGATGGGACTGATCCTCTGAGCGGATCAGAAGGCTGGGGTTCGAGTCGCCCGAGCGCGCTGGACACCTCCGAGCGCGCCACTGTCCTGTCTCGGGACATCGAAGGACACCCCGAACCCTTGATCGTGGTCGGGTGGCCCGGGTCACCACCACAAGAGTGCCCTGGACGGGGTTGTCGCCCAGCCTCGGTGGCAGTCACCGCTCATGGTGGGAGCGGCTCGGCATCAGGTCACTCTGGCGGTGGTCAAAGTAACGACAATCGGCCGGGTGACCTGATTGCCGAACTGTTGCCGGACGAAATCCTCCATGTCGTCGAGCAGTCCCTGCCTGGCTGACGGCGTCATCATCTGCGTGCTGGAGTAGGAGAGCATCAGCTTGCGGTAGCCGGCCGCACTGTAGGTCTGGTTCCAGTCGTAGGCGCGGACCTCGACGTCCGAAAACCGCTGGTCGCCACGTAGTACCAGGTGCATCGGCGGATCTACCGCGTTGCGTTCAGGCGCCGGCGGGCCGGTATGCCCCTCGCCGTACCGTTCGTAGATGGGCTGTGCCGCGGCAAAGAACCCGTCGTCGTCGGGTGAGCTGACCTGGTTCAGGTCGACGATCGCCACCACACCGCCAGGATTCAGGACGCTCGTAGGTCTATCGACCTGCGCTCTCGGGGAGATCCAGTGGTAAGCGGTAGCGGAGAACACCGCGTCATAACCGTGCTCGCCCACGTCGACCTCCTCGAAGTCACCGACTGTGACCGTCAGGGCGGGCGACTGGAGGACCTCGCGAAGCTTGGCGGCCATCGCGGGGTCGATCTCGATGGCGCGGACCCTGGCTCCCCGGCGGAGAAGGTCACGGGTCGCCTTGCCGGTGCCCGGCCCGACCTCGAGGATTGCCGGACGGCTGGGCAGGAGCCGGAACAGGTCGTCGAACATGGACGGCGGGTAGTTTGGCCGTATTTCATCGTAGATCTCTGCGATGCTGCCGAAGGACTTGCGTGGCTCTGCAACAGGAGTTTCCGGCATGGCGCGATTGTTCCAAGTCTCCGGTCGACTGCGTTGCCGGGGTCGTAGTAGCGCCGTGCGCTTGCGATGTATCGTGACAGCGTAGATCAGGGTACCCGGAACGACATCGCCGCCTCAGTAGCGGCGCATCACGAACCTGGCCGCGATTATGACGACGCGGTCGCAGAAGGCTTGATCGATCGTATTGGCACCGAGATCGACAAGCGAGTAGATGCGAGGCTCGACGCTCGCGCGTCGGACTCGCGCTCACCTTCGCCGTCTTCACACTCGGCCGCAGGCCTGGCGACGTTGCTGGCCGGTGTCGTATTTGGATCTGGGGTCACCGGCCTGGTGGCTGTCCTTCGCGACTCCGGCCAGAGGCCTGGCACCGTCAAATCGATCATTTGGACCTGGCTCATTCTCGCGGTCATCAGCGTCGGCGCATTCTGGTGCGTAAGTATCACGGCCGCGATCGGTCATGAACCGCAGGGCGTGCCCGACCAGCAGATCACCCAGCAGGTCAGCACGTACGGTCGCCTCATCTCGCGCCAGCTCCGGGTTACCCGATCTCCTAGCGGGTCATGTGGGTTCGATGCCCGTCGCCTGCTCCTATCATCCGTTCCGACCGGGGGTAAACAGCCGCCAGTGCCCCTCGGAGACGACTTCCGCGGTGCCGTCGGTCACTTTGATGGCGGTCCGATCGTCAATCGCGTATCCCGGTACCGGCATGCTGGCGGCCCATCTTTCCGCGTTGACCATGGAGTTGTCCGGCAGGTCCGGGTGATCCAGGTGCGGGAACATCGCGAAGTCAACCATGCCCAGCGCCTCATCTCCACCGGTGGGCGGCCTCCAGCTGACGAACTCCTCCCCGACGCGGGGCGCCATCACCATGCTCCCGGAACTCACTCCCACGCAGACCGCCTGCAGCAACGGCAGGAGGTTCGCCAGCCCGGACTGACGCATCCAGTGGGACAGATACAACACGTCGCCGCCGCATACCAGCAGGGCGTCTGTTTCCCGGACCTCGGGGACCCAGTGTTCTTCAGCGAGGCTAGGCAGCGCGGTGAGCTCCAGCACTCCTAGCGACTTCCAACCCACTTCGCACAAGGGGGTGGGGGCTCGTCCGGTGATCAGTGTCATGACAGTGATCAGCCGCCACGCCATGCCGGGACCGCCCATGGGGTACACCGCGGTAGGAATAACGAGGGCGCTGGACTCGGCAGTCGGCTTGCCCAGCAGGTCGATCAGCGTGTCGTGGATGCTCGTGTTCTTGATGCCACCGGACGTGAGGAGAAGTTTCATAGGGCCCCTCCTTGGTTACATCGTCGCCCGGTCACAGCTTGTCCCCGCGGTCCGCAGTCCAGCGTGCCCGGTTTGCCGGTGCCGCCGGGCTGGCCCGTCGTGTCAGGTGAGGATGAGCCAGGTCTGGCCGTCGATGAGTTCACGGGCAGCGTCCAGGTGACCGGCATGGGTCGCAGTCTCGACGATCACGTGCAACAGCACCTGCCGCAGGTTATCCAGGTGGAAGCCGGGCGAGAAGAAGTCTGGCCACCAGGCGGGCGGGGCTTCCAGCGAGGTGGCGGTGATGATCTTGTCGGCTAGCTCTATCTCACGCCGGTACAGGGCCAGCACGGCCGCGGCCGATACTTCGGGGCGCACCTGCCAGCCGTCATCGCCGAACTCATCCGGTCCGACCCGCTCACCGGTCATGACCTGGCGGAACCAGAACCGCTCGACGTCCAGGGCCAGGTGCTGGACCAGCCCGGCGCAGGTCCAGCCGGTCGGCAGAACGGGGCGGCGCATCGCCTCCTCGGGCAGGTTCTCCAGGATGCCCAGCACGTGCTTGCGCTGCTCTGTCAGGTACTCCATGAGGTCCGTGGCCTGGTTGCTCGTGGCGGGCTGCGTCATGGCCGGCACCTCTTTGCGATGGGCTGGTGGCGTCGCTCGGACCGTAGCGGGACCGGTCTTGCTAACGCGGATGCTAACAACGACCCTGGACTAGCATGGATGCCACTCGTCCCGTCCAGAGCGGCCGTTCCGGCGGCACTGGGAGGCACGCTGCCGCAGGCGTTCACCCGCGAGGTGCCGATGGATGATCCGAACGACCCGTATAGCCCGGACAACTTGTCATGGAACTGGTCAAGGGGCGGCCCGAAGTGGCGGCCATTCAGCGGCCGAGCCTGGCGCGGGCCGCGCGTTCCACTGCCTCCGGGCCCGTCGGCGAAGCCAAGTAAGGCCGAGCGCGAACGGGAGGAGCGCGCCGAAGCGCGAATAGAACGGCTGCACCTGGCTAGCCTGACCAACGTCGGAGTGATCATCATGGCCGTGGTTCTCGGCGCGGCGGTGGTCGTGCTCATGCTGGTAGCGGTCAGCCATCACTAAGGGACCAGCATGATCTCAAGATGACACCGGGCTGTGCCTGGTCAGACGGTGTCGAGTCACACCAGGGTCCCATCCGCCTGCGCAGGAGCGCTTACGTCCTTGGGGCCTGGGACCGTGGCGCTGGCGACCACCACTAGCGACGAGGGCGATGCATGACAGAGACGATCGACGAGTTGCTGGCTGAGCAGGTTGACTACTACCGTCGCCGGGCCAGCGAGTACGACGTCACAGCCTACGGTGACGACATAGCCGCTGCTCGTGCATTGATCGCGCGGCTGGTCGCGGAGATGCGCCCGGCCGGAAGCGTGTTGGAGATCGCGTGCGGGACTGGCCTGTGGACGGAGGCGCTGGCTGGGTGGGCCGACACGGTGACGGCCATGGATGCGGCGCCCGAGGCGGTGGCGATCGCCCGAGAGCGCGTGCGGCTGCCGAGTGTTCGCTTTGAGATTGCCGACGTGTTCTCCTGGGACCCTGGTACCCGGTTCGACGTTATCTTCTTCTCGGCCTGGCTGTCGCATGTGCCGGTGAGCCGGTTCGGGCAGTTCTGGCAATTGCTGGGGAACTGGCTGGTCGCGAACGGGCGGGTGCTGTTCGTCGACGAGCACGTCGATGAGCGCGAGAAGGAGGACTATGTCGCGGGCCTGGAAGAGGTCGTCGAGCGGCAGCTGGCCGACGGCAGCGCGTTCCGCGTGATCAAGAATTTCGTGGAGCCGGAGGAGTTGGAGCTCCGGCTGCGCCGGATCGGCTGGGAGTGCGTAATCCGCCGGGCCAGCAGTCGCTGGATCTGCGGCGAGGCCCATCTGATGAGGTAACACGGCCTGCTCCTGGCCGGCATCGGTAGCGGACCGGCCCGCTAGGCTAGGTGGGCTCAGGCCACCCGGGCGGCAGGGCTCCTGGCCCGAGATCCGCTGTCAGCCATCGCTCCGGACGCAGGTAGATCGCGACCTGCTCGCCCAGCTCCGAGTTGGCGAACTCGATGTAGGCCGGGACCCTGTCCGGCGGCAGATATCGCGCGGTGATCTCCCGCAACAGCTCGTCGGTCCCCGGAGCGGTGCGAGTGACGGGTCCTTCCACCGATACATACCGGGTAGTGGGCATGATTCGCTCGACCATCAGGGTGAAACGCCCGGCTGCTTCGATGAGCCGGACCTTCCGGGACCGGGCCTCAGTCAGGACCCAGGCCTCCCCGCCCGGCGTGTACTGGTACCAGATCGGCACAGTGAACGGGCCACGGTCTTCACCGGCCCACACCGAGAAGGCTGCGACGTGCGGCTCGGCCAGGAAGGACTCGCGATCCCGTACAGTCAAGCTGCTATCCGCCATAAGCAGGAGCCTAGGCAGAGGCGCTGACAGTCTGGCCTGGTTGCAGTTGCGGCCATGCCGCTGGCCCTCGGACAGGAGCAAGCTGTGGGCGGTCGCGGGCGTCACGACGACCCGTCGGCGGGGTGGCCGGTCGGCCAGAGCAACCCGGTCACTCCGCAGGGTGAGGCTGAGCAGCTCGACAAGTTCATGTTCGGGCTGTCTCGTCAGAAGGGATGGCGGCGGGTCGCGGCCTGGGTCGCGGCGGCGGCGGCGCTGCTCGCGGTTCTGGCCCTCATCGTTGCCGAGATCATCCGTCTCGTTCGATAATGTCGGGCTTCGCGGGCTGTCCAGCCCGCTCATCCCGCTCATCCCGGTCGCCCGTGCCAGGACGAGGCCGTCTTCCTCGCGCTCCAGTGTCCCGGTTGCCACCGCAGGTCAGCTAACTAGGGCCTGTCCCGTAGATCGTGGGACTGGGTCGCGGACCCAGATCCTGAGGCCCGCCTTGTGGTCTGGCGCGGGCCGTCCCCGAGGCCGCCGCCGGCCGCCGCGCCCCGTACCGCCCGGAGATGATCTTGATGGATGTGGCGGATGTCCCAGAATACGCAGTGGATGTGGCATCCATTCCACTGACACCCAGGTGATCACATCCGGTTTCGGCTTGTATGCAACGATTCGGGTGGCCGTGCTCGACCAGGCGGCCGCGGCCGGGCGGCGCGAAGGCCAGCCGCGCTGCTCCGGGTTGTCCGTAGCCGGTGCTGCCGCGCGGTGGAGCGGTCGGTGCCCGCGGAGATCGACGGGACAGACGCTACGCGAAGCCGCCGTTGCTCATCAGGAGCTGGCCGTTGATCCAGTTGCCTTGCGGTGAGCACAGGAAGTCCACCAGGTGAGCGGTGTCCTGTGGCGTGCCGAGGCGGCCCAGCGGCGTCCGGCGCATGCAGCTCGCCTTGATCTCGGCCGTCATCCAGCCGGTGTCTACTGGCCCCGGGTTGATGACGTTGGCGCTGACTCCGAGGTGGGACAGCTCCTGCGCGGCAGCGAGGGTGATGCGGTCCAGGGCGCCCTTGCTGGCGCCGTAGGGCAGGTTACCGACGGTGGCGTCGCTGGTGAGGCTGATCACCCGCCCTGTGCCTGGTCTGCCGCGAAAGCGCTGGCCGTACTCGCGGATGAGCAGCCAGCTGGCGCGGGCGTTGACGGCGAAGTGCAGGTCGAAGCTCTCGACCGTGCTGTCGAGCAGCCCGGAATCGACCGATTCGCAGTGACACATGACCAGCGCGGTGACATTGCCCAGCTGGCTCTCGGCCTGGTCGAAGATCCGGGCTGGGGTGTCGGTCCGGGTGAGGTCGGCTTCAACGGCCAGTGCCCCGGCGCCATGCCCGGTGATGGCTTGCCTGATGGCGTCGGTGGCCCCTGGTTCGGTACCCCATGTCATCCGTCCGTCGTAGGCGTTCCAGTAGGTGAAGGCGATGTCCCAACCGGACGCTGCCAACTGAATCGCGACGCCTGCGCCGATGCCGACCGTGCGGCCAACACCCGTGACCACTGCCACGGGCCGACGGGCACGTGCGGCATCGCGGCCGCGGCTCCCTTGATGCTGCGCGGAGGTCATGTTCATGTCGGGATCGTCGAGCACGCTCAGCATGCCCGGCAACCTGATTTCCTTGCCCGCCGCACCGGGCGGCCGTGCTTGCCTCACCGGACGGCCGTGCCCGCCGTACCGGGCGGCCGCCTGCCGCACCGGGCGGTCGGGCAAGCGGGTCTCGGTACTGTTGGCCCATGGTCGCCGTGCTGCTGGTGGCCCTTTCCCTCGGCCTGTCCAACTTCGCTGCCTCACTAGGTATCGGGGTCAGCGGAACTGATGCACGCACGCGGCTCCGGGTTGGCGTAATCTTCGGCGTCTTCGAGACCGGCATGCCCATCCTCGGCCTGCTGCTGGGCCGCGGCCTCGCCGGCACCCTCGGCCACGCTGCGCACTGGATCGGTGCCGCACTGCTGGTCGCAACCGGCGGTTTCGCCGTGGTCCAGGCCGTTCGCAGTCGCGACGAGAGGGCGCCGGCCACACCTGCCGGTCAGCGAACCGGGCGGTTGCTGGTCACCGGCATGGCGCTGAGCATCGATAATCTCGCGGTCGGCTTCGCCCTCGGCACCTTCCACGTCGGCCTGATCGTCGCATGCGTCGTGATCGGCGCCGTCAGCATCACCATGTCCCTGATCGGCCTGGAACTCGGCAGCCGGCTTGGCGCCCGGACCGGGGACCGTGGCGAACTCCTCGGCGGCCTGGTTCTCGTCGGGGTCGGCGTGGCCATCGCGACAGGCGTGCTCTAAAGGGCGTCATCGAACCGACCAGCGGTCCTCATGCCGTGGGATAGCGGTCCTCATGCCGTGGGATATACGAACGGCGTCGTGACCGCCAGTTCGGTAAAGCCGAGCCGCTTGAGTATCGGGCGGCTCTCGGGGGAGGCGTCGACCTGCACGTAGCGGTAGCCGCGCTCTTCGGCCAGCCGGGCGCGGTAGGAGACCAGCGACCGGAACATCCCGCGGTGACGCCAGGCGGGCAGCGTACCTCCGCCCCAGATGCTGGCGAAGTCGCGGTGCTCGGGAAACTCCACGCGTCCTGCCGAAATGGCGGTGTCCCCGGCGACCGCGATAACGGCCTCGACCGGATGCGGGCGGGTCTCAAGTGCGGCCTTGATGGCTGAGCCGATCGCTGCGTGGTCGCCGCCGAAGACCTCGTCGTGCACGCGCACAACGGCATCCGCGCCGCGGGCGTCGATGACCGTGATCAGCTCGACCCCGGCGGGCGGGCCGACGGCCAGGTCCAGGTCGGCGATCTCCGCCACCAGCAGCGTCTCGGCGGGATCGGCGACAAAGCCCGCGGCTCGCAGCAGCCCCGGCAGCCCGGCGGGCCGGTCGTACGAGTAGTGCTTCCACTCCCAGGGACGGTCGACCTGGGCGAACCGTCTGATCTGGGCGTCGATCGCCGTCTCGGCATCCGCCTCGCGCAGGTCAGTCCACAGCACGCCGCTCCAGCCGTTCCCGCTGGAGATGATCCGGGTGAACTCCTCACCGCGCTCAACTCGAGATCCCGGCTCAGGTGCCGGGTCCCGGCGCATCTGACGATCAAACTCAGCAAGCACAGCGCTATGGTCCACCCGCGAATTCAAGCATCAGAGCGCTCATCAGGGCGATCTGCCGCGTGCTCAAGCCGGGCCCATGTTGTCTCGGCCAGGAGCACCGAGGCGATGCGCCCGTCGCGGAGACGCCGGAAGACCGCCTGCTCACCGGACAGGTTGTCGTCCGAGGTGATCGCGAAGACATCCGGAACAGTCGTCGGGGCGAGAACGATCTGCCAGGCGGGCGACTCCGCAGTCGTGAAAAGCAGCTGCCCGTCGCGCCATTCCAGGCGCAGCACCCAGCCGCCGAGGCCGGGGCGGGCATAGATTCCCAGCAGCGGCCGGTAGCTCTCCGGCGTAGGCGCGGGCGGCGTGATCTCCGGCCGAGGGTCTCTGGCCAGATTCCTGGCCAGCTCGGCGATCTCCATGCAGAGCGCCGCGCTGGCGCTGTCCCCGTTGATCAGCACGACGGCGCCGACCTGAGCGGCAGGATCGAAGCAGATTCCGCTGGTGAACCCCGGGATCCCGCCGGCATGCCCGATCCAGGTCACGTCCTGCCTGCGGGTTCCGCACCAGGAGATGCCCCACGCCCTGGTCCACTGATCGTCGGCGAGGTAGCGGGGCCGGTGCATCTCGCGCAGCGAAGCGGCGGCCAGCGCGGCCGCGGGCGCCGTGGGCGGTGTAGCCGCCGGGCCTCGGTAGGCGGCGAGCTGGAACGACACCCACCTGGTCAGGTCATCGACACAGGACCACAAGCCGCCCTCGGCCCACACCAGCGGCATGGCCGGTGCCACGTCACGCTCATCGGACAGCGCACGCCAGGTGTATCCCGTCGCGCACCTCGCCGCGAGCCCGGCAGGCAGCGGCGGAAAGTCGGTGGCGGCCATGCCGAGCGGATCGAGCACGGCGTCCCGCAGGTAGCGCGGGAAGGGTGTACCGCTCGCGCGGGTCACGATCTCGCCGAGCAGCTGGTAGGCAAGGTCGGAGTACTTGTGTTGCGAGTGCGGCGGCACCGTCATGCGGACCTCCGACGCATGCGCGAGCGTCTGCTCGGGCGCCCCTTGATAGGCCGGGATCGCCCAGTCCGTGCCCGGCGGCTCGGCGGCAAGCCCAGACTCATGAGACAGCATCCGCCGGATGGTCACCGCCTCGACCGGCCCGAACGGGCTGGTCATCGACCGCAGCTCGGGCAGCCATGTCACGGCGGGGTCGTCCAGGTCCAGCTGCCCCGCATCCCGCAGCTGCATGACGGCGGTTCCGGTCAGCGTCTTGGTGATCGATGCGATGGGGTACAGCATCGTCGGGT
>Ga0335081_10012353_pt1 | contig 13841 bp, 12 predicted proteins | sample Lox_Sample_35_FD_206713 | JGI IMG/M metagenome (GOLD analysis project Ga0335081, IMG submission 206713) | Soil microbial communities from Loxahatchee National Wildlife Refuge, Florida, United States - Lox_Sample_3.5 | ecosystem: Environmental > Terrestrial > Soil > Wetlands | place: USA... | reverse complement strand
CTCCGCAAATGCCTCGTAGAGCTGCGTGGGATGCAGCGGCCGCCCCAAAGGCACTCCCACCAGTTCGTTCGCCACCGGGTTGCGGAAAGTCACCGCCCACGGCATGTGGCATTCCACGCCCCAGCAGCAGCCCGCCGAAAAGCAACCCAGGCGGCCGATGCCGTGGCCCAGAGCGATCCCCGGGGCGAACACGTCGGCCGTCTTCCACAGCGGCAATCGCGTCTTTCGCATGTACCACCAGGCCACCGCCAGAGCCGCGATCAGCCCTCCGTAAAACACGCCGCCCGCTTGCAGCGTGTCGAGCGTGAAGATGTCGCGCGGGTTCTCACGGTACCGCGGGTCCACCGCGATCATCATTAGCTTCGCGCCCACAATCGCCGCCAGTGCGCAGTAAATCCCTAGATTGGTGACCGCATCCACGCCGAGTCCGGCCCGTTTTGCCAGCCGCGCCGTCATCCACAGGCCGCACAGAAACGCCGCCGCCACCAGCGCGCCGTAGGTGTGCAGGAACGAGATACCGAAGATCTCAGGATACATTCGCCGCCTGCCGTTTCGGCCGAAGCAGATCGAGCGCCAGCAATCCGCTGCCGATCACGATGGCCGAGTCCGCCACATTGAATGCCGGCCACTGGTAATCGCGGATATAGAACAGCAGAAAATCCGTCACCCGCCCGGTCGCGAGCCGGTCGAATACGTTGCCCGCCGCTCCGCCCAGAATCAGCGCGAAGCCCCATCTCGATACCGCATCCAGCCGCTCCGCCCGCCACAGCACGATGCTCACCCCGATCACCGCCGCCGCGGTCAACAGCACCAGCAGCGTGGTCCGCCATTCCCAGGTTGTGTCGTTGAACAAGCCGAACGCTACGCCGCGGTTCTCCGAATGGATAATGTCGAAGAATCCAGGGATCACCCGGTAGGTATCCACAAACGACACATGCGTTTCGATCAGCCACTTGGTCACCCGGTCCAGCGCGAACACCGCCGCGCCCATGCCGTAAGCCTTCAGGCGAAGCTCAACTCTATGCGCATCCATCTTGGGGCTACCACCATCCTAACAGCCAAGTACGCACAAGCTTGAGCTTGTGCTCCGAGGCGAACAGCCTTCGCCCTCCGCCGCCTGCCCGCCTCCCCGCACTCCTACCGCTTCACCACCGTCAACGTCACCTGCGACCCATACTGCCTGGAGTGATGCACCACATTGTGCGCCACCACTCCCTTCGCTTCGTCGTAGGTATTACCTCCGGTATTCATGTTCCGGTCGAATCGCGGAAAGTTGCTGCTCGATACCTCGATGCGGATGCGATGCCCCGCCGCGAAATAGTTGCTCGTGGTCATCGGCTGAAACGCGATCTTGTACACCGCGCCCGCCTGCATCCACACCAGCGGCTTATCGTATCCGTCGCGATAGCGCGCGCGCTGGATCGTCTCGTCCAGGTTGTAGGCGGTCCCGTCCGGATAGACGTCCAGCACCTTCACCGTGAAGTCGGTGTCCTTCGCGTCCGACGACACGTATAGCGTCGCATCGATGGGTCCGCTGGCTTCCATCCCTTCCTTCAACGGCTCCGATGTGTACACCAGAATGTCCGGCCGCTCCTCCATCTTCCGCTGATCGAACGCGCCGCCCGTGACCGCGTTGCCCGTGCAGCAGACGTTGCCGCCATAAGATGTCACCGGATTCATCGGGTCATAGGTGAACGCGTCGGGGTTGTCCGCTCCGGGCGCCGCGTCTGCCAGCGCGCCGTCGCCGTTCAGCGTGTTCGCTTTGCCCGCGCTCGAAAGGTACAGCGTCATCGGCCGCGTCCCCGCGGGCGGCCACGTGTCTGACGATTGCCACTTGTTGATGCCCATCGTGAAATAGCGGACCTTGGGCATGTTCTCCAGCACGTGGTTGTCCTCGCCCTTCAGAAAATGGTCGAACCAGCCGTAGGTGAGTTCGTCGTAGTCCAGTCGCGCGTCGCCCATGGAGCGTTCGCCCACCACGGTGTTCTCAGTGGCTCGCTTGTAGCCGCAGTGCAGCGTCGGCGCGATCACCGCGTACTGCTCGTTCGCGATCTCGCCCTTCGCCGTCCGTCGCACGTAATTGTACGCCGCCAGGTTCGGCCCCACCGAAACGTCGTACCACGACATGAACCAGAAACCCGGCACGTTGACGGGCATGTTGTCGTGCCACAGCCCTCCGCGATACCAGGCCGGGTCATTGGGCGTCCGCTTGATCATCGCTCCGCCGGTCGAGACCTCCATGCGGTCCGCGAAGATCCCCGTCGGCCCGTCCACCGCCTTGATGATGTCCATTTCCGGAAGATGCTGCAGCGCCTTGGACCAATCCACCGGCGGCATCTGCGCGGCCAGGTCGAACATCTTCGACGCGCGGATCAGATCCTCCTGCGAGGTGTTGGGTGGAAACATCGGCCGCACCTGGTTCTGTTCCCCGTACAGCCATGTGATGAACAGCATCTGCACCGCGCCGCCGCGATACCAGTTGCCCTGCTCGTAATACGGGCCTACGCGTCCTACTCCCGCGCCGAACCCCTGCGGGATCATCGCCGCGAAAGCCGGGTTCCCCTGCGCCGCCACGCCCAGTTGCCACTCCGCCGTCGACGAGCACCCGATCGTCCCCACCTTGCCGTTGGACCACGGCCGCGAAGCCATCCACGTAATCGCGTCCGTGCCGTCGGTCAGCGGCGGGCCGAGAATATCGTAGTTGCCCTCGGAGAAGAAGTGGCCGCGCTCGTTCATCTCCACGTACGCATATCCGCGCTTCACCGCGGTCAGCTCCGTGGCCATATCGCGCGGCGCTCCGTTCCGCACGTCCCAGTAGTTGAAGTTGTAAGGCGTCCGCACGAACACGATCGGATACTTCTTTGAGGTGTCCTTCGGACGATAGATGTCCGTCGCCATCCGTTTGCCGTCGCGCATCGGCACCATCACCTTGCGCTCGATGATGGCCACCGATTCGAGTTCCTGCTCCGTCGTGCTTCGCTTGGCCAGCATCTCTTTGCTCAGGGCCCCGCGCCCCTGCGCCCCAACCTTCACGGTCAAGGTCAGCACGATGCCCAGCAATACGCCGGCCGCCAGAAAAGAGGCGCCCATCCAACGTGTTCTTTTCATTTCATTCTCCTCTTCTGTCTCGCTCTCACAGCCGCTCCAGCAGCCCCGTCAGAAATCTCCAGAACGGCTCCACGGAAGAAATCTTCAAGCGTTCGCTCGGACTGTGCACATCCACGATGTGCGGCCCGAACGAAACCATTTGCATGCCTGCATGTTTTTCGCCGATCACGCCGCATTCCAGCCCCGCGTGCATCGCCACCAGCTCGGGCTTGGCGCCCAGGATCTCCTCGTGCACAGCCTGCGCCTTGCGCACGATATCACTCGCCGGTTCCGGCTTCCAGCCCGGATAGTTGCCGCTATGTTCCGCCGCAAATCCAGCCAGGCCGAGCACCGTGGACACCATCCGCGCCGCCGCCAGCTTGCTGCTCTGAATCGAGCTGCGCTGCGTAGTTGCGATCTCCACCTCGTCGTCTTTGGTCGATACAATCGCCAGGTTGGTCGACGTCTGTACCAGCCCCGGAACGTCGGGACTCATGGCCAGAACTCCATGGTGCAGGCTGGCCAGCATTCCCGCCACCAGCCCGGCATCGGCGTCGGACAGAACCTGCGCCGGCCGCGCGGCGCCTTCCACCGTGATCTTCAACCCGGAATCGAACGATCCCAAATCGGCCTTTGTTTCGGCTTCCACCTCGGCCACCGCCGAGCGCAGTTCCTGCTCCCGTGCGCCGTCGAGCACCACCACGGCCGACGCCTCTCGCGGAATCGCGTTGCGCTTGCTCCCGCCTTGTATCCCCGCCACCATGAGCGGCAGGCGATCCATCAGAACCTGCAGCACCCGGCCCAGCACCCGCACCGCATTGCCGCGGCCCTTGTTGATGTCGAGACCCGAGTGCCCGCCTTGCAGGCCCGACACCTTGATCCGCCAGCCTCCGCCGGGACCGGCCGGCCGCAGCGCCACCTTGCGCCTGGCGATCGTGTTCAATCCGCCCGCGCAGCCGATGCACAGCGTGCCTTCCTCCTCGCCGTCCAGGTTCAGGAAGTACTTCGAACGCAGCAGCCCGCTGGGAAATTCCGAAGCGCCCGTCAAGCCGCTTTCTTCGTCGATGGTGAACACGAACTCCATCGGGCCGTGCGCCACGTCCCGGCTCTCCATCACCGCCAGCGCCGCCGCCACCCCCACGCCGTTGTCCGCGCCCAGCGTGGTACCGGCCGCCTTTAACCAGTCGCCATCGCGCACCAGCCGGATCGGGTCGGTGTCGAAGTTGTGGGCCGTGCCCTCGTTCTTCTCGCAGACCATATCCAGGTGGCCCTGCAACGCCGCCGGGATCGCTCCTTCCCGCCCGGGCTTGGCAGGCTTGCGGATCACCACGTTGCCAACGGTATCCTGCGTAGCCTCCAGACCCAGGCTGGCAGCCTGAGCCAGAACGTACTTGCGCGCCGCGGCCTCCGAGCCTGACGCGCGCGGTATCGCCGAGATCGCCGCAAAATGTTTCCAGACATTTCCAGGTTCCAGTTTTTTCAGTGCATCGTCCATATGTACAGTTCCGTTGGTGGACCATTACTTTATCGCACCGCGTCCCGAAAATGAACACTCTGTAGGGCGGGTTGTTAACCCGCGGCGGGTTGGCAACCCGCCTTCGGGCCCGTGAACTCAACACCCGCCGTGCTCCCTGCCCTCAGGCACGAAACGTGCATTCCCCGCGTCTGATATGTTGATGACTGTGGCGGATTCACCGGGTCTCGCGCCCCCGCAAGCCAAAGGCTTCCGCGTCCTCGTCTGTGACGATCAGCCCGACGTGCTGGAAGCCCTCCGTCTGCTATTGAAGGGTCAAGGCTGCCAGGCCGTCACCGTCGATTCGCCGCGCGCCCTCCTGCGCGCCGCCCGCTCCGAGAAATTCGACCTCATCGTGGCCGACCTCAATTACACCCGCGACACCACCTCCGGCCAGGAGGGCCTCGACCTGCTCGCCAGCCTCGAAGCCCAGGGCAATGGCACGCCCGTGGTCGTCATGACCGCCTGGGGTAGCGTCGATCTCGCCGTGGAAGCCATGCGCCGCGGCGCGTGCGATTTCATCCAGAAGCCCTGGGATAACGAGCGCGTCATCTCCGTCATCCGCAAGCAGGCCGATTCCGAGCGCCGCCGCCAATCCGAGCTCGAAATCGCGGCCAACGTCCAGCAGAAGCTCTTCCCCCACAAGCCTCGCCGTCTCACAAACCTGGATTACGCCGGCCATTGCGTGGCTGCCCGCGAGGTCGGCGGCGACTACTACGATTTCCTCGATATCTCCGGCCACACCGCCGGTTTCCTGATCGCCGACGTCTCCGGCAAGGGCGTGCCGGCCGCGCTCCTCATGGCCAACTTGCAGGCCTGCTTCCGTAGCCAGGAGCCCGCCGCGCTGCTCCAGCCCGCGCACGTGCTCGAAGCCGTCAACCGCCATTTCTTCGATTCCACCGCCGCTGAACGCTTCGCCACGCTGTTCTTTGCCATCTACGACGACCGCGCCCGCAAGCTGCGCTACGTGAACTGCGGCCACCTGCCGCCCATCCTTCTGCGCGCGTCCGGCGCGCTCGAAACGCTCCAGCCCACCGCCACCATGATCGGCGCCTTTCGCCGCTGGACCTGCACGGAACAGCAAGCCACCATGCAGCCCGGCGACACGCTGATCCTCTACTCCGACGGCGTCACCGAAGCCGAGTCCGATTCGGGCGAAGATTTCGGCCAGGACCGCCTGATCGGCAGCCTGCGCGCCAACCTGGGCCAGTCGGCGCGTTCCCTGGTGCAGGCGATCATCGATGACGTCATGGAGTTCAGCCAGGGCTCCCGTTACGACGACATCACCGTAGTGGCTCTCCGCGGCATCTAAGCCGCAGTAGGGCAGGATGAGATCCTGCGCGGCGGTCGCCGGCCGCCGCACCCAAGGGTCCTGGAACTCCGATCATCGTGAACGGTCCCGTTTACGTGGTGGCGCGGGCGGTGCCGCCAGGCGGTGCCGCCTGCGCTCGGTCCCACGTTCCTCAAGCTCCTGCGCTTGTGCCTAGCTTTTCTTGGAGGTCACCGCGGAGAACGCCGTCACCGCTTGAGCGACGTTCTTGCCGCCGCAGTGTGGGCAGACAACGCCGCCCTTATCGAGATCCGCGATATGAAGAAACTGCGTGAACTCCTTGTTGCAGTCGTGGCAGAGAAATACGTACTGAGGCATGGCCAGTTCCTCCTTGACGTGTCCTCTCTCCGACTATGGTAGCTCGCGGGTGCGCCGGCGGACCGCCACTCTTCTCAGCGCAACATCCCGAGCATCCCGGACCAAATCCGGAGTAGCTCCAACGAGCCATTCGGAAACTCAGCGGCCGCTCCTCGCGTCTTTCCGGTCGAGGGAAGTCCGCGTGAGGTACTCGCCAGTTATGCGCATTGTGTGTCTGATCACAGTACTACTGATCTGTGCGCCGCCCGCTACCTATGCCGCCGATCTTTCCGTGCGGATACCCCCCATCAGGGCCACCTTGCCTGTCGCGGATCAACCCGTCGTCGTAATCGTGTCCGGGCACGTTTCAACATCCCCCTCCCTTGCAGGCGAGCGGATTGCGCTGAACATCGATGCGGACCTTTCCGACCTGCAGCAGAAGATAACTCCCATCCTGCGTGCGCAACTCAATCAGGACAACCGGTGCGGCGACCGGATGTCGGTCGATCGTGCCACCCTGGTTCCCCAACCGCCCGCAAGTCTCCTCACCCTCTACGTGCACTACGAGAAATGGGCCTGCGCGAAGGCGCTCGGCAAAGAGATCGTGAAGAAACTGGTAGCCGGCGATGGCGTCATCACGGTCCGGCTCACGGCGGTGGTGGACGCACCCGACACCGTCCACCTCGGCGCCGACGTAGTGTCTATGGACGCCAGCGGTCAACTGGCCGAGATCCTTCATTCCGGCTCCTTCGGCTCGGCGTTGCAGGAAAAGATTCGCAAGAAGCTGGTTTCCGAGCTCGGCAAGTCCGCCAACCTGAAAGCCACGCTGCCTTCCGCCCTGCAGAGCGTTGCGGCTGTCAAGACCGCCGAATTCTCGAACGGCGGCGAAGGGCGCCTCTGGCTCGCGATTTCCGGCGAAGTCGAGGTGTCCGCCGAACAAGCCGCCGCCCTGGCCGGTCAACTGAAAACGCTGGCGCGTTAACGATCGCGCAAAGGCACCGCCTGCTCCGTTTCAGCTTCTGAGCCGAATCGGTGGGGCAGGCCGTGCAGCCTGCCGGGGACCCGCCTTCCAGCGGGTCCGCCGGCCGAAAGCGTGCACGTAACGTTGCTCCCTTCACCTCAGGTCCCTCAATCGTCATCCCGTCTCGGCGTCGCCATCGTTGTAAGCTCAACGGTGGACAACCGCCCTGAGATCCTCCACTTGGTTGGGAGTATGGCGCGTTCGAGAACCATTCTCGTGGTTGCAACTGCCGCCATCAGTGGGTGCATGATACCGCTAAAGACCCCGGTCATCCAGCGCTACGGGGCGGCGGCCTGCGTTCTTCCATCGCCGCATCCCAAGGTGCGCATGTGGGATGCTCAGCTAACGCTGCGTGACGGATCGGAGGTCGTGGTCAGCGGAGCATCGATGGCCGGTGGCCTGGTCAGCATACGTTACAAAGCAACGGGTCAGGCGCTCGTGGCGGCGAATGCGGGCGATTACATCTACCCTGAGGATGTGCGCTTTGATGGTCTAAGGGACCTGCTGTATGTCAAAGCGTCAGGCCTGGCAGGCGGAACTTGGCAACAGACCTGGCTATTCGAGTACGACTTGCACGCCCATCGTCTGCTGGTGCGTCAACGGGTCCCTGAGAAAGCTCTGGCGGCAGACTGCAGTTTGACGCACAGGAACCCATAGACAGCCTCAGGTTCCTGGCTCCAAAACATCCCCTGACCGACGGCGAGAACCGCCAGAGCGCGGGTGGCTGATTGGCTTGGCGCCCCCTGAACCTGGTAGCTCCCGTAAAGCCCACTCCTCCCCCATTTTTCAACTTTCCAGAAAATATCCACCCCTCTTATCAACCATTTACAGACCAAACCCTCCGAATCCCCCAAAACCCCGTTGCTACCGTGAAGCCAGGGCAGGTTTCATCGCCCGCCCTCACCGTTCTTATGTCCACTCAACGCCAGATTGAGGCCAACCGCCTCAACGCTCAGAAATCGACCGGACCTCGTTCCGTCGAAGGCAAAGCCGTGTCCTCCAGGAACGCGCTCAAATCCGGCCTCGATGCCGAATTCCAGTTCGTCCTCGGCGAAACACCCGCCGATTTCGCCATCCTGCAATCCGAATACACCCAACGCTTCCAACCCGTCACCCCGGAGGAGCGCTTCCAGGTCGATACCATCATCCGCAGCGAATGGATGCTGCGCCGCTTCTTCCGCGTCGAATCCCATCTCTGGGAATTCCACACCCTGCGAGCCAACCTCAGTGAAGGCGTCCAGCTCGGTGAGGCCTGCCACACCGGCAGTACCGTCTTCATGCGCCTCCAGCGCCGCGTCACACTCGCCGAACGCTCCTACAAAGAGGCCTACCTGGAACTCTGCCGCCTCCAGCAGGCCCGCCGGCCTCACCCCGACGAAGCCGTTGAACTACCCGGCCCGGAACCCGCACCACCCGAAGAAGATACACCGGAATTGGGTTCGTTCCTCCAATCTCCGTCCGAACCGGCCGCCGCACCCGCCGAACCCTCCCGCATCGATCCGCAACCCGAACAATCCAAAGCCGAAACCCCGGAATTGGGTTCGTTCCGCACGCCCACTGTCGCCCTTCCCCCTGAGCCCGCCCTGCCGTTCCGCACACCCACCATCAGCTTCTACCCTAAGCCCGCCCCACCCTTCCGCAAGCCTCCCGACGCCCAGCTCCCCAACCGATCGCCTCAACCCGGTGAGGAACCTTCGTCGCGATGACACACTCACCGAAAACCAATCCCCGGCACGGCTTCCCAAGCGCCATGTCGCAACCCGTGCACCGAATCCCCCCTTTTGGCTTTGTTCCTCCGCGTCTCCGCGCCTCGGCGGCGAATATTCCAAGTCCCCCTTTTTACTCCACCGCGCTCTGCTTGTAATCATTCCGTAATGGAATTACCATGCACTCTGAAAGGGACACCACCGACTTGGCCACGCCGCCGCAATCCCACCTGGAAGCCGTGCTTCAGCACGACATCGACCTCATCCGGGCCAAGATCCTCGAAATGCTCGCCCTGGTGGAGCAGGCGCTCACTCGCGCCCTGCAGGCGTTCACCAAGCGCGACCGGCAATTGGCTTACTCCGTCATCCTCCGCGATCAGGACGTCGATGCCCTCGACGCCGCCCTCGACCAGCTCTGCCTCGAATTCATCGTCCGTCACCAGCCCGCCGCCGGCCATCTGCGCTTCGTCTATTCCGCCAGCAAAATCGTCCACCTCCTCGAGCGCTGCGGCGACTATGCCGAAAGCGTGTCCCGACAGGTCCTGCTCCTCAGCTCCATGAATTACGAGGTGCCCGTCGACCAGTACCAAGAGATCGCCAACCTCGCCATCCCCATGCTGCACAACGCAGTGCACGCGTTCGTCGACCGCAATGCCGATCTCGCCGGCGCCACCATGGCGGTCGAACCGCGCGTCAACCAGATCCGCGACAGCCTCAACGCCGACCTGATGGATTGGCGCGAACAGGGAAAGCTGCCGCTCGAAGCCCTCAATCCGCTCACTACCGTCGCCCGCCGCTTCGAGCGCGTCTCCGATCAGGCCACCAATATCTCCGAAATGGCCATGTACTCCGCCACCGGCCAATACCTGCGGCACCTGGTCCGCGAGGATTTTCGAGTGCTGTTCGTCGATCAGTCCAACGCCTGCCTCAGCCGCATGGCCCGGGCCGCCGCCGAAACCCTCGGCGCCAGGCGCTTCACCTTTGAAAGCGCCGGACTGGCCGCCTCCGTGGTCGATCCGCAGACCATCCGCTTCCTGGCTGACAAGGGCGTCGACATCTCCCATCAGCCTTCCAAGACGGTCGAACAGGTTCCCGATCTGGATCGCGTGCAGGTTATCGTGGCAGTATGCCGGGAAGCCGAAAACGCTTTCTCCGCCAAGCCCGTCAAGTCTCTCGGGCTGCAATGGCTGGTGCCCGATCCCTCCAAGGCGCGGGGGACCCCCGCCGAAGTCCAGGCCGAGTACGAGCAAGCCTACCAGTCGCTCGCCAACCACATCAGGGACTTGGTCCAGGCCATTATCGGCGACAACGAAGAACCTCATCCACCACAATCATGAGTCACCGCTTTTATTCCTTCTCCCTGGGTAGTGCCGCACTCACCCTCGCCGTTGTGCTGGTGTGCGTCCCCACGGGCTGTTCCCATTCGAAAACGACGGGCAAAACCATGATCCAGGACACCGGCTCCGACACCATGGTCAACCTCGCCCAGGCTTGGGCCGAAGAGTATGCCAAAGTCGAGCCGGCTGTCTCCGTCGAAGTGTCCGGCGGCGGTTCCGGCACCGGCATCGCCGCGCTAGTCAGCGGCACCGTCGACATCGCCAATTGCAGCCGCCGCTTCGAGCCCGAGGAGATCCAGCAGGCCAAGAAGAACACCGGCAAAGATCCGCGCGAGTTTATGGTGGGCTTCGATGCCCTCGCAGTCTACGTCCACAAAGCGAACCCTCTGAACGAAATCACCCTCGATCAGCTAGCCGAGATCTATGGCGAAGGCGGCAAGATCACCAGGTGGTCGCAGCTTGGCGTGAAGATGGCGAACGGCTCCGATGAGATCATCCGCGTGAGCCGCCAGTCCAATTCCGGGACTTACTTCTACTTCCGTGAGGCTATCCTCGGCAAGGGCCGCGATTTCAAACTGGGATCGCGCGACATGCAAGGCTCCAAGGACGTCGTCGAACTGGTCACCAACACGCCCTCCGCCATCGGCTACAGTGGGATGGGGTACAACACGCCCGACGTCAAGCAGCTCCGCGTAGCGAAAAAAGCCGGCGATCCGGCCGTTGCCCCCACCGTGGAGAACACCCTGAATCACACCTACCCCATCGCCCGGCCGCTGTTCATGTACACTCTCGGCGAGCCAACCGGTGCCGTGAAAAAATACCTCGATTGGGTCCATTCCGAGGAAGGCCAGAAGATCGTGCTCCAGAGCGGCTACGTCCCTCTGCCGAAATGAGATTCGCAGCATCGAGCAACAGCCTGGTGGGGCAGGCTTCAGCCTGCCATGTGGGGCAGCCAATCTTGGCTGCGGACCCGCTTTCCAGCGGGTCCCCCCGGCTGAAAGCCGGCCGCAAACACGATCGCCACCTTCCACTGGGGGCCGGACACTAGCCGCATGTCCCCCACGCCCACCAGACGCAGGGTGGAGATCCTCGCCGAAGCCTCCATCGAAGCCCTCATCCGCCTCTGTGGCATCAGCGCCATCCTGTTCGTCTTTGGCATCTTCTTCTTCGTCTTCCGCGAGGGCTCGCAATTCCTGTTTCACGGGTTCAATTTCCGTGAGTTCTTCTTCAGCCAGGAGTGGTACCCCACCTCGCAGAGCCACGTCCGCTACGGCGTCCTCGCGCTCATCGCCGGCACCGCCAGCGTCACCGTGCTAGCCATGGCGCTCGCCGTCCCGTTCGGCATCGGCGCCGCCGTCTTCATCTCCGAATTCTGCGGAACGCGCGCCCGGGAATCCCTGAAGGTCACCATCGAGCTCCTCGCCGCGATCCCTTCGGTCGTCTGGGGATTCATCGGCCTGACCGTGATGAATCGCCTCATCATCCAGCTGTTCCACACACCCATTGGCCTGAACGTATTGAACGGCGGCCTGATCCTCGCGCTCATGAGCGTGCCCATCATCGTTTCCATCGGCGAGGACGCCTTGAAAGCCGTTCCCGATTCCTACCGCGAAGCGGCTCTGGCCCTCGGCGTGACCCGCTGGCAGCTCATCTACCGCGTCCTGCTACCCGCCGCCAAGAACGGCCTGCTGGCCGCCGTGCTGCTGGGCGTCGGACGCGCCGTCGGCGAGACCATGGCCGTCCTCATGGCCACCGGCCACGCCGTCACAATTCCCACCAGCCTGATGGACTCCGTCCGCACCTTGACCGCCACCATCGCCGCCGAGCTAGGCGAGGCGCCGGTCCATTCCAATCACTACCAGGTCCTCTTCATCATCGGTATTCTGCTGTTCTCCATCACCTTCGTGGTCAACCTGGCCGCGGACTTGATCGTACGCGGGGTGCGCCGCCAATGACCTTCCAGGCCACCCCGTTCACGCGCAGCAAACATCGCAGCGAGCTCGCTGCCCGGGCCGTCTTTCTCCTGATGACCCTGCTCATGGTCGTTCCGCTTCTGTTGATCGTCGCATACCTCTTCTACCAGGCGTGGCCCATCCTCTCTCTGGATTTCCTGTTCACCAATCCGCGCAACGGGATGCGCGCGGGCGGCATCTGGTCGCCGCTCCTCGGCACCATCTACCTGGTCGTCATCTCACTGGTCATCGCCACACCCATCGGCGTCCTGGCCGCTGTCTTTCTGAATGAATATGCGCGCGAGAACTGGTTCACCCGCGTCATCAACCTGGCCGTCGTCAATCTCGCCGGCGTCCCCAGTATCGTTCACGCCCTGTTCGGCCTCGGCGCGTTCGTGCTGTTCGCCGGCCTTGGTAAGAGCATCCTCGCCGCTTCGCTGACGCTCGCCATCATGACGCTGCCCGTCATCATCGCCAGCACCAAGGAAGCGCTGTCCGCGGTCCCTATGCCGTTCCGCGAAGCCTGTTGGAACGTCGGCGCCACGCGCTGGCAGACCATTCGCCACGTCGTGCTCCCCAATTCCATCGGCGGCATCCTCACCGGCGTCATCCTTCAGGTATCGCGCGCCGCCGGCGAAACCGCGCCCATCATGTTCACCGGCGCCGTGTTCTACAAGGCCATCAGGGAGGGCGACCCGTTCGCCTACGGCCTCCGCGACCAGTGCATGGCGCTGTCCATGCACCTGTTCACCATCTCCACCCAGGTCCCGGATGTGCCCAAGGCCCTGCCCTACGGCACCGCCGTAGTCCTGCTGGGCTCCGTGCTGGCTGTGAATGCGCTGGCCATCTTCGTGCGGTTCCGGCTGCGCTCGCGGAGGAAATGGTGAGGGCGGAGCACATGATCGAGATCGACAACCTCCGCATCCGGTTCGGGCGCCGCGAAGTGCTGAAGGGCGTCACATTCAACGTCCGGCGCAACGAGGTGCTGGGCGTCATCGGCCCCGCGCAATCCGGCAAGACCACGCTGCTCCGCGCCATCAATCGCACCATCGACGATATCCCCGATGCCGTCGTCCGCGGCTCCATCAAGGTCGATGGCCAGGACGTCCGCCGCGTGAAAGACGTGCCCGCCCTTCGCCGCAAAATCGGCATGGTGGCGCCGCTGCCCGTCGGCCTGCCGTTATCGATCTTCGATAACGTCGCCTTCGCGCCTCGCATGGCCGGCGTGCGCGACCGCAGCGAACTGGAAGCCCGGGTCGAGCGCTGCCTCCGCCTGGCCGCTCTCTGGGACGAAGTCAAGGACCGCCTCAATAGCCTCGGCACCCGCCTGTCCGGCGGCCAGCAGCAGAGGCTGACCATCGCTCGCGCGCTGTCGCACGACCCCGAGGTCCTCTGCCTCGACGAGTTCTCCATCGCCATCGATCCCGTAACCACCATGCGCATCGAAGATGTGCTCAGGGAACTGCGCTCGCGCATCACCATTCTCCTGGTGACCAACCTGGTGCAGCAGGCGCGCCGCCTCGCCGACCGCATCGCTTTCTTCTTCAACGGCGACCTGGTCGAATTGGACCGCACCGACGTCATCTTCTCCGAGACGC
>Ga0335081_10012352_pt1 | contig 13841 bp, 15 predicted proteins | sample Lox_Sample_35_FD_206713 | JGI IMG/M metagenome (GOLD analysis project Ga0335081, IMG submission 206713) | Soil microbial communities from Loxahatchee National Wildlife Refuge, Florida, United States - Lox_Sample_3.5 | ecosystem: Environmental > Terrestrial > Soil > Wetlands | place: USA... | reverse complement strand
GTCTGTGATCCTCTGTGTTCCCTGCGGCCTCTGTGGTGAGTTGTGCTTACCGCGCGGCTGCGAACTGCGAGTGCTCGCACTCCATCCCGCTGAGAACCATCAGCGCATCGTGGAAGGAGGAAATCTCGAACACGTGGTCGAGATGTGTGCGCTGCAGGACTTCCATCACAAACTGCGAAGGATTTACCAGCTTCAGCTGCACTCCCGCCTCCTTGGCCCATTCGTGCAGTGAAACCAGGGCAGCCAGACCTCCGGCATCGAGCGCCCGCACCTCGGAGAGATCGAGCACCACGATACGAGTATTCTTCCCGCACACCACCGCGTCGCGCAGGCAGAAAACTTCTTCCCCGCGCACGATTCTTCCATGGCAGCGCACAATAGTTACATCGCCGGTTTTTTCTACATCCAAGGTAAGCATGACTGCCTTCCTCGCTTTCATTTCTGTTTCTTTATACGTAATTAGACGCCCTTAGGTTCCCGGTGTCATCCACCAGAAGTGAAAACCTCGTAAAAAATTGTTACAACGAACGAGCCTCAGAGTACATTGCAAGTCTGTGAAAAACCTGCTTTGAATGGTTTAAGGTTGAGATGGGTATGTCTTTCTCACGCCCGAAAAAGGTCGAAACCGAAACCGAACTTTACGATTACGCGGTCGGCGCGCTTGCTCGCCGCATGCGTTCGGTCGCCGAACTAAAACGTCTGTTGCGCCCGCGGGTGGATATCGAAACCGAATACGGCCAGACCTTGGTCGAATTGGTGATTCGAAGATTGAAGGACCAGGGATACCTGAACGACGAAAAGTACGCTGCTGCCTATTCCTCTTTTCGCCGCGACAACCAAAAACTCGGGCGCAGGCGCGTGATCAGCGATTTGAAAGTGCGTGGCGTGCATGCCGAGCTCATTGAAAAAGCCGTGGACGCAACCTACGAAAGCATCAACGAAGAGAAGCAGGCCCGCGACTATCTGAAGCGGAAACACACCGCAAAACCGCAAGACAACAAGCAGGTAGCTCGCGTTTTTCGCCAACTGGTGCGAGCTGGCTTCACTTCGAGAACCATCTTCACCATTTTGAAGAAGTGGAATGTGGAGGAAGATACTCTCGCTGCCTTGGAAACCGAACTTCCTTTGAACTAGATGGTGCCTTTTAGCATGCCAAGCGCCAGAATCGAGTCCAGTGAACCATAATGATTATGTGTTCCTGACTTTGGTAACTTGAATGGGTTCGTGTGCTCTTCACAGAGCATCTTTTGCGGAGAGCCTGTAATTATTGCGTACGCGTTACAGACGAACCCCCAATCCAGCTCACGAATTGAATGACCCGCAACAACTTACCTTGGCCTGCCTTTGGCTATTTGCTTGCCTCACCTTTGACCGAGGCCTCCCGAATGTCTGAAGTAGTACCCGACGCTCCGCAAGAGTTTTGGCGCCCTCCCGCCGTTCCCCCTCGATCCAACGCTACGTCCAGCATGGCCCCGGCCTGCTCGCGCTGCGGCACAGAATTCATGGTTGGTGCACGCTTTTGCCATAACTGCGGGATGTCGCGCGAAGCCAAGGTTGTCAACATTAATGCCAGCTGGACGCGGTATTTTCGGTTCTTGCGAGCTCTGGAGTTTCAGCGCATTCACGATTGGCTCGGCCTCCCCCTGGCCTCGCTGATCGCGTTTTTTGCGGGAATTGGCTGCCTCCTCGGAGCCTTGGGCGTCAGCCTGATCTATTCAGCCCAGAACCTGGCAGACTTCCAGGCCATCCAGCTCTGGCGTTTACAGTGGCTGCTCGCGGCTGTGGTGGCCTTTGTTGCGGGAATCCTGTTGAACCGCCCGCATTCATCCAACTGATAGCCTTTTCCGGGAGTTTCCTAAATCGCCGGTTCGGGATCGGCGATGATTGCACGTCGCTGCTCCTGCATTCGATAAAGATGGTGGACAGGGCCAATCCCCTTACCGATCGGAGGCGCGTTGGCGATTGCGGCTGTAACGTATGCCTTTGCCAGCATCACCGCCTCCGGCAATCCTCGCCCTGCCGCCAGGTGGCAAGCTACTGCCGTTGCGAATGCGCAGCCTGTTCCATGGGTCGAATTTGAACGCAGCCGCTCGGACTTGAACAACTCCTGCTGGACCCCCTGCCTGCTTTCAAAACTCAGCAGATCAATGGCTTTTTCCATTTCCCCGCCCGTGACCACAACCGCCGGCGCGCCCATTGCATGAATTTTCCGGGCAGCTGCCTTCATTTGCTCCGGATTAACGACCTCAATTGCGGTCAATTCTGCTGCTTCTCGCACATTCGGCGTGATCACAGTGCTCAGCGGGATGAGCTTCTCCTTCAGTAATCTCAATCCGTCCGGGTCGATGAGCACAGTCCCAGATGACGAGCGAAGCACCGGATCAAGCACTACATTTGACAGCTTCCTGCGACTTAGAAAGTCCGTCAGCGCTCCTGTGACCGCGGCCGAGCCCAGGATGCCGATCCGAACTGCCGCGATCGGGAAGTCCTCTGCCAACTCCTGCAGCGTCTCCGTCACAAGCCCGGGTTTGAGTGCTTCGACTCTCCTGACCCCCACGGTCGATTGGACCGTGAGCGCCGTGACACACGCCACGCCATAGCAGCCGTGAGCCGCTATGGTCTTAATGTCGGCAGTTACGCCGGCGCCGCTCGAGGGGTCAAAACCGGCAACTGTAAGCACAATCGGAGGTGTTCTTGCCATAGGGTGAATTTACCTCAATAAGCCAGCAGGGCTGCAGATACGGTCAGAGCAGATGGCTTCTTCCTGCAGCATCAATCGATTACTGCGACCTTTCGTATCTGTCTGAAAATAAAAGGTAAGGTACAAATTACACGTCTGCCGTTCTTTGTTTGTTTACATTATTATAAACAAGTAAGTTGCTGCTAGTACAGTAGCTTCCGGAGCTTTCCTGCTCTTGTACAGTAAGTTACGTAAGACATCTATAACTCTCTGGTTATATTTATACGGCCTAGTGCGCATTGACAGTCGCATGAGTCAGCCGTTAGCATTTTCAAATCCTAGGACAAACCGCGGTTCGGTAGGGGAGGAACGACTGTTAGAGATGCGAGGTGACTGAATGCGAAGACGTTTTGCTCATGGACTGGCGATCGTGCTGTTAGTCGTCAGCCTGGGAGCGGCTCAGGGGCCAACCAGCTCTGTGTCGATGAAGAATCCAGCGGTACCCAGGCAAACAAGCAATGCCCGGCAGGCGAAGCGGGCAAGACCCTATCAGGTCGGCACAGCCTCCTGGTACGGCGAATATTTCGAAGGCAAGGAAACTGCCAGCGGCGAGCCGTACGATATGTACGATCTGACTGCCGCCCACCCCACCCTTCCGCTGGGGAGTCTAGTAAAGGTAACCGATCTACATAACGGCCGCGTAGTGTTTGTGCGCATCAACGACCGGGGTCCGATTGTCCCTGGACGCATCATTGACCTCTCCTACGGTGCGGCCCAAAAGCTGCACTTTACTCAAAAAGGTCTGCAACGTGTCCGGCTGGACATAGTCGAACCGGAGCAGCTCGCCGAACTGCGTCCTCTGGTTTACTAACCCCAAACCTTCTACACTCAGAGCGTGGGTGATCCACGCCGGCACTTGATTGTTGCTTTAGATGTTTCATCCGCAGCCGCCGCTCACAAAATAGTGGCGGCCGTGGGTGACTCCGCTTTTAGCTACAAAATCGGAATGCAGCTTTATACGGCGGAAGGACCGGCGGTCGTCCGCGACCTCGTCTCCTCCGGCCGGAAAATCTTTCTCGATCTCAAGTACCACGACATTCCCAATACGGTCGCATCGGCGGTCCGCGAGGCCGCCGCTCTGGGTGTCTCAATGCTCACGGTACACGCTTCGGGTGGGGGCAAGATGCTCCGCACTGCCGTACACGCAGCTAAGACTGTCAACCCATCATTGATGGTGCTGGCGGTTACGGTTCTTACCAGCCTCGAGGATCAGGATCTTGACAAACTCGGAATTCATGGCCGCGTGCAGGACCAGGTGCACCGACTGGCAGCGCTGGCATTGGCCGACGGATGTCAGGGTATCGTGTGCTCTGCGCGGGAGAATTCCCGGCTGCGCAGGGAACTCGGGAATGATTTCGCGATTGTCAATCCGGGCGTTCGCCCCGCTGGTGCTGATCCGGGAGATCAGGCCCGCGTTGTCACTCCAGTGGAGGCCATTTCGACGGGTGCAACTCATATCGTAATCGGGCGCCCGATCACCTCTGCGCCCGATCCTGCCGCCGAAGCTCGCGCTATTCTCAGCCAGATCCAATCTTGAACCAAGCTTCACGTGCGCCATTTTCGAAGCTGTTTCCATGCCTGAACTAATTCTTGGACTGCTTGCGGCGTCGGCAGAGTACTACTGTTGATCATGGCGCATTCGCGATAGGCGCGCTGATAAAAATCGCGAACAGCCGGTTCGCTGAGGAGTGATAGATTACGTGCGAGGACCACAAGATCATGCCGGCTCAGGATTCTTTCGTTCTTCTCCGAACTTGCCCGGGGCGGCACAGGAGAGAGCGTATCATATTCGTGTTTTGTTCGCCATGAACTTGATGCCAGAGTAGCGGGTACGCTCATACAAGGGCAGCAGAGGAAAAAGTAAGTGAATTGGTGCTACCCAGTCTTGACAGAGTGCGCACGGTTCAATCATTTCAGGGATGTCCGCATGCTGGTCAGCGCCGTGCCGCCAATGACCAGCACAGCGATGATCAGTGCCGCCCACAACGCAAGTTTGTACCGAACCTGCCACGGGCGATCGTCGGGTCGTTGGGCGAACGATGCGTTCTGTTGAGGGGCAGAAAGGCTGGCCCGCGCCGCCGTCGTGCTCTCCCGGAACGCTGAACCGTAGGCATACGCCGGCGCCGATAGTTGGCCATCGCCATAGTAGAGCTTGACGGTCTTCGCGCCATTCGGCTCGAAATAAATTCGCCGCTCGATTGAAAGCGGCTGGATCTTCAGATCTTTCAGCGGACCATCATTCTTATTTTCGATTGTCACCGTGAGCACGCGGCTATGCGCTCCCAGCATGTCGACGTCAAGATGCTCGACTGTGAGCGGGCTCCCTCCGTGCTGCATCGTCACCCTGCTGATCTCATCGGCCGTAAGTTGCAGCCCATTCTCTTCGGCAATGGTCACCGTGCGCCGAAAGTTCTGCTCATCCGGCGAAACTGTAAAGTGAATTCGGTCCACTGGAACGCGGGGCGAGAAATTCCAATGTTGAACTGTGTTCCGACCCTGAAGGACAACGCCCGGAGACCATCCAACCCGCACCCATGCAGCTTCATTCTGACCAATGTTATAAGCAGTTGCCCCTTTGATCTGCTCCGGGTGAATGTCTGCCGGAAGCCGCACGTGCAGGTAATGAAAATTCGATGGCGCCAGGCGAATCAGGAAATTTGAGCCGAGATTTTCCTGCGAGAAATCATAGAGAGTAGTTTGGCCCAGTTCCGTGGGAATGCTTTCGCTTAAATCATTGCGGCCTTCAATCTGCGCCGTGGCGACAAAGTTCCTCGCCTCAATCTGCAAGCCGACGCGGTTATATTGCGCGAGGGAGCCCATGTCCAGATCGAACTCCGTGTGTTTTCCAGCCGTCCGCAGGTTCATCATCTTCGCCGTAACCGCTTCTGTTGTCTTGCCACCCTTCTCTTCGCGCAAAACGTACGGGATTTCACTGTTCCCGCTATACAGGCGCATGTCGCCCAGATTAGGTCTCGTCTTGTTCCAGATATCCTGATCAATCGCGATGAAATTCTGCCGGTCAGGTGTATTGATCGTCACTGTTCGCACGCTCGCGAAATGAGAAATGTCCGGCGAAACCGCGACCGCATGTGCAATGAGCAGAAACACCATCGCTGACAGTTTCATCGATGGTCGTATCCCGACGTCCGCGAAGATAAACACTCTGTGCATAGATGTCTTAGAGCATAGCTCAGTGAATCACATCTCAATTTGAAAGACTCGGGGCAGCAGCTCTCGATTCGGCGCATCCGGCCATGAAGCCAAGGCATCCGTTCAAGTAGGAAGGCTAGAAAAGGAGAGTTCATGAGATTCCTGCAGCACACGGCACTTCTGCTCGCATTTGCTTTGCTATTGCCCCTTAGCGCTCTCGCGCGTGACAAAGATCACGGCACCATGCAACTGGGCCAACCTGCCTGGGTGGGAACCACCCAGCTTCAGCCTGGGACGTACAAGGTCGATTGGACCGGGAGCGGCTCCGCGGTTACGGTGAACGTAAAGAAAGGAAATAATACTTTGGCAACCGTACCCGCCACGCTGAAGACGAACGACCAGAGCGCCACGGAAAACGCTGTCGTTCTGGCGCCCGCGGACAGCCATAACGGTAAGAAGGTTGTCGAGATCGACTTCGGCAACAAAGACGCGCTGTTTCTAAGTAACACATCCCAGCAGATGGGAGGCTAGTTCTCCCACGGTCTTACTCACTCAGCCTGCCGGAAGCGGCAGGCTTTTTCTTTGTTGGATGGCATCCATCTGCCATTCTGCGAAGCCAAAGATCTTCGTTGAAGGTTGAGAGAAACTGTAAGATGTTCAACGCACGACAACATTAATCAACTTCGCCGGCACTACAATCGTATTCACAACCTGCTTGCCCGCAATTACGGCCTTTACTTTTTCATCTGCAAAGGCACTCTTGCGGATCGTTTCTTCGCTCGAGTCCGCCGGTACAATAATGCGGCTGCGCAGCTTGCCATTCACCTGCACAGGAATTTCGATCTCTTCTTCTTTGGCTAGTGCGGGATCGTACTTTGGCCAGGGTTCCTTCAGCAGATTGCTGGTCTGGCCGAGCATTTCCCAGAGTTCATGCGCCAAGTAAGGGGCAAAAGGCGCGAGGAGAAGGACGAGATTGCGTTGAATGTTCGCACGCAATGGTAGCGGTATGTCATCGGCCTCAACGGTTGCGCCCGTGACGGGATGCGTTGTGATCGTACCTAACTCCCTCCTATTAGCCTCGTTCACCAACTCCATGATTGCAGCGATGCAAGTATTGAAGTGCCATCTCCCGCTAAAATCGTCGGAAACCCGCTTTATCGTTTGGTGAAGCTTACGTCTCAGACGTCGCGCCGAGTCACCTAGATTGGCTTGTATGGGCGTGCGCCATTCTGGATGGTCTGGAAGCGCATTTGCTTCAACATACCGATACACGCGTCCCAGGAATCTCTCTATCCCCGCAATTCCCTCATCCTGCCAGTCCAGCTCGCGATCGGGAGAAGTGGCAAACAAGCTGTACATGCGTGCCGCGTCCGCCCCGTATTGCCTGACCATCTCGTCCGGCGACACGACGTTGCCCAGGCTCTTCGACATCTTTGCGCCATCTTTGATCACCATGCCCTGAGTGAACAGGCGCGCGACCGGCTCATCATTCGAAACGATGCCCATGTCGCGCATGACCTTGGTCCAGAAGCGCGAATAAATAAGGTGAAGAATGGCGTGCTCGACTCCCCCGATGTACTGATCGATCGGAAACCAGTAGGCCACGGTTTTGGAATCGAACGGGGCCTTGTCATTATGCGCATCGGTATAACGATAGAAATACCATGACGAATCGACGAACGTATCCATCGTGTCGGTTTCGCGCCGAGCCGGACCACCGCACTTCGGGCAGGTCGCATTCACGAACTCCGACAATTTGCCTAAAGGCGAACCGCCCGATAAGGTGATGTCGACGTTCTCTGGCAGCCTCACGGGCAAGTCGCTCTCAGGCACCGGGACAAGGCCGTCCTTTTCGCAATAAAGAATCGGAATCGGCGTGCCCCAGTAGCGCTGCCGCGAAATGCCCCAATCTTTCAGACGATAGGTCACCGTTGCCTTGCCGAAACTGTTCTTCTCGGCATGCGTCGCCATTTTCGTCAACGCATCTTCGCTGGTCAGGCCGCTGAATGGGCCCGAGTTGATAAGAATGCCGTCACCGGTGAACGGCAAGGGCGGCTCGGTGACCGTTGCTTCCGGGTCGTCGGCCAGTGGAACGATCACCAGGCGAATTTCGATTCGATATTTTCTTGCGAACTCGTAATCGCGCTCGTCGTGCGCCGGAACGCTCATGATGGCGCCTGTGCCGTAATCCATCAGGATGTAATTCGCAATCCAGATCGGCACCTTCTCGTTGTTGAAGGGGTTGATCGCAAACCGGCCCGTGTTGACGCCATGCTTTTCAATGGCCCCAATATCGCCAGCTTCCTTTGCTTTGCGCTGCTCGGCGATCAACTGCTCGACCTTTGCGTGCAACTCTGGATTCTTTGCAGTTAATTCGCCGACAAGCGGATGCTCGGGCGCAAGCTGAATTGAAGTCGCGCCATAGATTGTGTCGATACGCGTGGTGAAAACCGTGATCGTGGAGTTCGCAACCTGGGTGGCTCCGTGCAGCCTGAAATCCACCAGAGCGCCTTCGCTGCGGCCAATCCAATTGCGCTGCATGGTGCGGACCTTTTCCGGCCAGCCTTCGAGCTTATCGAGGTCGCGGAGCAGCTCTTCTTCATAATTCGTGATGCGCAGGAACCACTGCTCGAGCTCGCGCTGCTCAACCAGAGTATCTTCGTGCCGCCAGCAGCAACCGTTCGAGAGCACCTGCTCGTTTGCCAAGACCGTCGAGCACTTCGGGCACCAGTTCACTTTGCTCTTTTTCCGGTATGCCAACCCGCGTTCGTAGAGCTTTAGAAAAAACCACTGGTTCCAGCGGTAATACTCCGGCAAGCAAGTGGTCACTTCGCGCGACCAGTCATAGCCAAAGCCGATCCGCTTCATCTGCTTTTTCATGTTGGCGATGTTACGGAGCGTCCACTCGCGCGGCGGCGTGTTGTTCTGGATGGCGGCGTTTTCAGCGGGCAGGCCGAACGAATCCCAGCCCATGGGGTGAAGCACGTTGTATCCGTTCATCCACATGTAGCGGGCGAGCGCGTCGCCGATCGAATAATTGCGCACGTGCCCCATATGCAGCACGCCCGAGGGATACGGCAGCATCTCCAGCACGTAATATTTCGGCTTGGTTGAGTTAACCTCGGCTGCGTAGAGCGATGGATCCTGCTGCCAGCGCTCTGACCACTTCGTCTCAATGCGCTGCGCATCGTAGCGGAGCTCGCGATTGTCGTTGTCGCGAGGGACAGTCGTGGTCTCGGATTTTTGTTCCGCTGGCATAGAGCAGTTTCAGACTGCGGGATAATCTTTCGATTTTACAACGAAGGTGCTGTTAACCCTGACCATCCGGCCCGGCAACCACCACAACATAGCCATCCGGATCGCGAAGCCACACTTCTCTGTGCCGCGGTGCAGGATTGAACAGCGGCCCCTGTATGATCTCCGCGCGTGACGCACGGGCTCGTTCTACCGCCGCTGCATCGCGGTCAACAAGATTGGGATGGTCGTGCTCGCCCCAGGCATGGAGTTGCAGAACCAGGCGGCCATCGCAGAGCAGCCGGTCGTAGACGTCGCGATGACTGTGTTCCGGCAGCGCGTCAAGCCCAAGTAATTGCTGATACCATCGGCTGCTCGCCCGCACATCGCGGACGGCAATGAGGGGTTCAGAGCGGACCGTGGTTCGTTGCGGCACCGGTCACTCCGACCAGCTAACCTTGATTTCAACGCTGGGACCGAGGGCAAGATGGCCGAGCTGTTGAGCCACTATCGTGAAGGCATGCTTCACTCCCCTGTACGTGATCGTGAACTTTCGACCGTCCGTTTCTATTATCGCCGTTGGAGCGATACCTGCTTCTGGCCGGCCTTCCCATGCTCGACTCAGATCGCCCGCTTGCACTCTGGTGCTTAATATGCCGCTGATCTGCCTCATACCGTTGCCGATCATCATACCGAGAAGGTACTCCATTTCCGATTCTCTACAAAGTGAATCGCCGTCTAAGGGGCGTCCGCTTTTCCGCCGCGTGGGTAAGATTGTCTGCAGTTGCCCCCATTCTCCTTGCATGTTACGGTAAGGAGTTTCAGCAGCTTATCGCCATCCTGCCTTTCCTGAGGGAGATTTGTCCGCCGTTCAAACCACCACGCCAACCGTTCGCAAAACTGCGCTGAACGCCGTCCATCGCCAGATGGGGGCGAAGATGGTCGAGTTCAACGGCTGGGACATGCCGGTAGAATACCCGGCCTCGATCGGCGGCGGCATTATCGCCGAGCATCTTGCTGTGCGCAACGGTGTGGGTATTTTCGACGTCAGCCACATGGGCGATATCCGTCTGCAAGGGCCCGAGGCGCTCGCGGCGGTTCAGCACATCTCCATGAACGACGCCTCGCGCCTGGCGATCGGCCAGGCACAGTATTCGGCTTTGCTCTATCCGCAGGGAACATTCGTTGACGACGTGATCGTGCACCGCCTGGGAGAGGACGAATATTTTCTGGTGATTAACGCCGGCACCCGCGAGAAGGACTTCAATTGGGTGCGCGACAACACGCGCCAGTTCAACTGCAAGGTCGAGAACCTGTCCGACGATTTCACTCAGATCGCGATCCAGGGACCGAAGGGCGTCGAACTGCTGCAGAAGCTAACGGACGCCGATCTTTCAGCGGTCAAGTTCTATTGGGTCACGCGTGGAACAGTCTGCGGGTTGAAAAACATGCTGATCGCTCGCACCGGATACACCGCCGAAGACGGGTTCGAAATCTACGTTCCCGCTGATGAGAAAACCAGCGCGATGGTCTGGAACAAAGTGCTTGACGCGGGAAAAGAGTTCGGCGCTGTGCCATGCGGCCTGGGTGCGCGGAACACGCTGCGGCTAGAAGGGAAGCTGCCGCTCTATGGTCACGAAATTTCCGATAGGATTAATGTGTGGGAGGCCGGGCTTGACCGTTTTTGCAAGATGGAGAAGTCGGAATTCCTCGGCCACGGCGCACTGGAAAAAGCAAAAGCGCAGCCGTTGAAGCGCACGCTTGTCGGACTGGAGATGATCGAGCGTGGCATCGCCCGCGACGGCTACAAGGTCCTTAACGAAGAAGGCCGCGAGATCGGCTACGTGACCAGCGGCTCGTACGCGCCGTTTTTGAGGAAGAATATCGCCCTGGCTTACGTGCCCCTCGAGTTTGCGAACGTCGCTACGGCGTTGAAAGTCGAAATCCGGGGTCAGGGAGTGAGGGCGCAGGTTGTGCCAACTCCTTTTTATAAGCGGCCGAAGAAGACTTAAACCACAGAGGGCACTGAGAAGCACAGAGGAAAACGCACCAATGACCTATCCAGCGGACTTCAAGTACACCAAAGAGCACGAATGGATCAAAGCCGACGGCGGCATCGCAACCATGGGCATAACCAACTATGCGCAGGAGTCTCTCGGCGACATCGTTTTTGTCGAACTCCCCAAGGTGGGTACAGAAGTTATAGCCGGGAAGACGATGGGCTCGGTTGAGTCGGTTAAGGCCGTCTCCGATATTTATGCTCCCGCTTCGGGCACAGTAACGGAAGTGAACGGCGAGCTGGCGACCGCGCCGGAAAAGATAAACAAAGACGCGCACGGTGCCTGGCTCGCCAAGATCAAACTAAGCAATCTTGACGAACTGAAATCACTGCTTTCTGCCGCGGATTATGAGAAATTCGTAAGTGAAGAGGGCGGGCACTGACGCAGCGAACGTGTAAGGTCATTCCGAAGCCGCGCGTTCTGTCCGGCGCGACGAGGAATCTCGCGTGGGCGGGATTTGAGCGCGGTGTACAGGCGCAGCAGCGGCGGGGAGATTGCCGGCACAGTCGAATTGAATTCGAGTTTCATCTAATTACTTTCCATGCGCTATTTACCTAAATCACCCAGCGATCGCGAAGCCATTCTCAAGGCGATTGGCGAGCGCTCGATTGACGATCTTTTCTCGCAAATTCCGGCCGAATACCGGCTCGATCGCGATTTGAAGGTTCCGCGCCAGATGGCGGAGTCGGAAATCATGGACTGGTTTCGCGAGCGAGCGCGCGAGAACGGCGACGGTTACGCCACTTTTCTCGGCGTAGGCGCCTACTATCACTATCGCCCGGTCATCATTGACGCGCTGATCTCGCGCGGCGAGTTTCTGACTGCCTACACGCCTTATCAGGCAGAGATTTCGCAGGGGACGCTGCAATCGATCTTCGAATTTCAGACCATGATTTCCGAACTGACCGGCATGGAGGTAGCGAACGCCTCCATGTACGACGGCTCAACTGCTGCGGCGGAAGCGACCATGATGGCGGTACGGCTGACTGGACGCCGGTCAGTGAGCATCGCGCGCAGTGTTCATCCCGAGTATCGCGAGGTGCTCGCGACCTACGCCCATCATCAGGGATTGCCGCTCACGATCATTGACTATGCGCAGAATGGCCGCGTCGATCTCGTGAAGCTTGAAAAATCCGTTACGCCGGAAACCGCCTGCGTTCTCATTCAGTCACCCAATTTCTTCGGCACAATCGAAGACGTCGCGGCGGTTGCCGAAATCGCCCACAAGCACGGCGCAATGCTCGTTGTTTCAATCGCCGAGGCGATTTCTCTTGGCATCATCGAGCCGCCGCGCCAGGCAGATATCATTGCCATGGAAGCGCAATCCTTCGGGGTCCCGCTCGGTTTTGGCGGCCCCTATTGCGGTGTGATCGCTACCCGCGAACAGTTCGTCCGCCAAATGCCCGGGCGGCTGGTCGGACAGACGACCGATAAGAACGGCAAGCGCGGATTCGTCCTCACTCTTGCCACGCGTGAGCAACATATTCGCCGCGAAAAAGCCACTTCGAACATTTGCACCAACCAGGCCTTGATCGCGCTGATGGCGAACATCTTCATGAACGTCTACGGCAAGGTCGGCCTGCGCGAGTTGGCGAAGCAAAATCTGGCGAAAGCCGCTTACGCCGCCCAGCAATTCGGCAAGCATGGCCAGGTGTTGTTCTCCGGAGCTCCGCGCTTTCACGAATTCGTTTTGCAGACGAGCGAAGACCCCTACGCCATCAACAGCCGCATCCTCGGTCACAAGATCGTCGGAGGATTGCCACTCAAGAAGTTTTATCCCGAGCTCGGCAACGCCGCGCTCTGGTGCTGCACTGAGATGACGACCCGCAGCGCTATTGACACGGCGGCTGGGCTGATCGCCGAGAGCGAGCGCTCGGTGCAAGCCAAAGAAGAAGTGGAGGAGTTGGCATGACGAAGCACCCGACCCCCAAGGCCACCCGCCACGTCAACCAGAACGAAGGCCTGATCTTCGAGAAGTCATCGTCGGGAAAAGCGGCGTGGAGGCTGCCGCCGCTCGACGTTCCCGAGGTCGATACCGCGAAGCTTCTCGGGGCGCAGGAACGAAAAAGCCTCGGCCACATGCCCGAAGTGAGCGAGATCGAAATCATTCGCCACTTCACGCGGCTCTCAACCTGGAACTACGCCATCGATCTCGGCATGTATCCGCTCGGCTCCTGCACCATGAAGTACAACCCGCGCGTGAACGAAGTCGTGTCACGGTTCGATGGCCTCGCCAACGCGCATCCTTATCAGCCGGAGAAAATTTCCCAGGGCGCTCTTCGCATCATGAAAACCCTGAGCGAGTGCCTGATCGAAATCACCGGCATGGAGGCCATCACCCTCCAGCCCGCTGCGGGCGCTCACGGCGAACTAACGGGGTTACTGCTGGTTCGCGCCTATCATCATTCGAAAGGCAAGCCGCGCAAGAAAATCCTCATTCCCGATTCTGCCCACGGCACGAATCCGGCAACTGCGGCCACAGTCGGCTATGCGGTTGAGAATCTCAAATCAAACGCGCAGGGAATGGTTGACGTCGCTGCGCTCACAGCGCAGATGAATGAAGATGTCGCTGCGCTCATGCTGACGAATCCCAACACGCTGGGCGTCTTCGAGCAGGAGATCCATAAAATCGCCGAGATCATGCATGCCAAAGGCGG
>Ga0335081_10012351_pt1 | contig 13842 bp, 11 predicted proteins | sample Lox_Sample_35_FD_206713 | JGI IMG/M metagenome (GOLD analysis project Ga0335081, IMG submission 206713) | Soil microbial communities from Loxahatchee National Wildlife Refuge, Florida, United States - Lox_Sample_3.5 | ecosystem: Environmental > Terrestrial > Soil > Wetlands | place: USA... | reverse complement strand
AGACGGATGCGTCCACGCGGCGCGGAAACGACGCGCGCCTTGGGAAGCATTCGTCAGTCCCCGGGTTGGCTCACACCGTGGCGCGCGTGGCGCCGGTAGAGATGCCGCCATCCACCAGCAGGGTCTGGCCGGTGACATAGGCGCTGCTGTCGGAGGCCAGGAAGACCACCGCTCCATCCAGGTCGGAGGGCGCGCCGGGGCGACGGAGCGGGATGCGGTCGCAGAGGTAGTCCACCCACTGGCGGTTGTCATACAGCGCGGCGTTCTGGGCGGTCTTGAACCATCCGGGGGCCAGGCAGTTCACGGTGATGCCGAACCCGCCCCAATCGTCGGCCAGGCTCATGGTCATCTGCTTGACGCCGCCGCGGCTGGCGCAGTAGGGCGTGATGCCCGCGTAGCCCATCACCGAGGTCACCGAGCCGATGTTGATCACGCGCCCGTAGCGCCGCGGGATCATGGAATCGCGGGCTACCGCCTGGGCCACGAAGAAGGAGCCGCGCAGGTTGGTGTCGAGCACCAGGTTCCAATCGTCCCAGGTGACTTCGGCCGCGGGCCGGCGCACGTTGCAGCCGGCGTTGTTGACCAGGATATCGATTTTTCCGTAATGCTCGATCGCGGCGGCCGACATGCGCTGGATGCTGGCGTAATCGCGCACGTCGAGCTCGAGGGGGAGGGCGGCGCGGCCCAGCGATTCGATCTCGCGGCGGAAGGGGTCGAGGGAATCGGCGTGGCGGCTGGTGATCGCCAGGTCGGCCCCGGCGCGGGCCAGCGCGCGGGCCATGTATTGGCCCAGGCCGCGGCTGGTTCCGGTGACCAGCGCGACTTTGCCGGAAAGGTCGAATGGGTCGCTCATGGTTGCAGGATCACTTTCATGAGGCCGGGTTCGCGGCGGTAGAGGCGCTCGAACCAGGCGGGACCCTCGGTGAGGGGAGCCACCGCGCTGATCAACGGGTCGACGCGGATGGCGCCGCTGGCCATGCGCTCGATGGCGGCCGGATATTCGCCCGCCGAGGCGCACGAGCCCTGCACGCGCAACTGGCGTGTGACCACCGTCTGGAGGGGCAGTTCGACCATCGGCGCCAGGTTGCCCACCAGCGTCACCGTGCCGCCCTTGCGCACGCAGGCGATAGCGGTCTGGACCGGCTGGGTGGCGCCGACGCACTCGATGGCGAGATCGGCTTCGCGCTCCGCCAGGTCGGCGGTGGTGACGGCGTTCGAGGCGCCGAGCTGGCGCGCCAGTTGCAAACGGGTTGCATCTACGTCGACTGCCGTGACGCGCTCGCAGCCGGCGGCGCGCAATGCCTGGATGGCCAGCAAGCCGATCATGCCGCTTCCCACCACCACGGCATTGCGTGCGGGGCCGCCGAGGGTCACGGCGTGCATGGCTACCGAGACGGCCTCGATCATGGCGGCCTGCTCGAAGCTGAGGCTGTCGGGAAGCCGGTACACGATGCGACGGGGTACGGCCACGTACTCGGCGAATGCCCCATGGCGGCGATAGGCGCCGGGAGAGACGCCCATCACTTCGCGGTGGTCGCAGAGGTTGACCTCGCCGCGGGCGCAGAAGAAGCAGCGGCCGCAGTAGATGGTGGAATCGAAGGTGACGCGTTCGCCGGCGCTCAGGTCATGGACCTCGGCGCCGGTGGCGGCCACTTCGCCGGCGGCTTCATGACCCATAACCAATGGCGGAATGCGGCGGCCGGTGGAGCCGTCGAAGCCGTGGACGTCGCTGCCGCAAATGCCGCAGGCGCGCACGCGCACCAGCACCTCGTCGGGGGCGATCTGAGGTTCGGGCATCTGGACCATTTGCAGGTGACGGTACTGCTGGAGCAGGAGCGCGTTCATATCCCCGCCCATGGTACGCTACGGCGCGGCGCGGGGTCCAGGCGGGGTGCGCGGGTGGGTTTTCGCGGTCTCAGGTGCCCGAGCCACCACACCATGTAGGTGTAGGGAACGGCACAGACCAAATCGAAGAGGTAATGTTGGCCGAAACCGGTAGTCGACAAAAGCGTCAGGACGGCGTACACGATCGAAATGCCGAACCCGATGGTGGACTTACGAGCGAAATAGCAGACCAGCAGGGCGGATGAGAAATGCACGGAGGGAATACAGTTGCAGCCGGATCGAATCAGCCGTGGCACCAACTCCACCCGGCCGGGAGTAACCCACGGAAACCCCGAGAAGGCTTGCGCAGGACCTACCACCGGAATCAGCAGGTACACGAATGGAGCCAGGGCAAAGTTGTAGATCCAGGTTTTAATCTGGGGCATCACGGGCCACTTCCGGCCAAGGTACAGGATGAGCACCCCGGCGATCACGAACCCTAGAACGTTGTAGGACAAACCGACTACCAACCGGAGGAACGGATTGTTGAGCACGAATCTCCCGATGGCCCAACTTGGCTGGAACCCGAAAACTCCATCGATGCGGTAGATCCAGTTGTCGTACTTGTAGGGCCGGACGCGTTCGATCTGAGCCACAAAGAAATTCACCAGGCAGGTACCGGGAACGACCGCTGCGATGCAGGAGGCAACCGTGTCGTTTCTGTTCATGGTTCCTGCAGCCCTACGCCTGCCGGTGAAACTTCAGGCCACTGCCCGGCCGAACTGGGAGGGCGAGTAATTCCGGTCCGAGCCGAGCATGTGCTGCTCCAGCCAGGCATGGAGTGGATTCAGGAGGTCGGGGGTGAAGGCGTCCTCCCGGTTTTTGAACTCCGTGGAGAACCGCGCCACCTCACGGGCGAGCTCGTCGTGCTCGGCCTTATGGGTCACATAATCTGGGTGATGGTGGAGCTGCATGAGGCGTTCCTCGTGCACGAAATGGCTGCACGTGGCGAGCACCAGCCGATTCACAATCTGAGTCAGAGCTTCCTTCGCCTGCCCCGCGGAGAGGGCGGCGTGCAGTTCGGCAGCGATCGCGAACAGGGCCTGGTGCTCGGTGTCGATGCTGTCGATCCCGATGTTATAGCTGTTTTTCCATTCGAACACACTAAACAGATCGGCAGGAGGAGCGCGGGAGTTTAGGGTGGGCTAGAATTATTCCAAAGGTCGAGTCGGATGCCGGGCCGGGAAACAGAGCGGGGTGCGCGGGGCCACCTGGTGTTGCTGATCCAGGTTGCCAGCCTGATCGCCACGGGCTGGGTGATCTGGGTCAACCTGCTGGTTCCGCGGCTGCTGCTGGAATCCCCGGGCGGCCTGATCCTCGAGGCAGTGTTGTACGCGGTCCTGGCGTGGCTGTGGAGCGCGGCGATTACGCTGGGGCTGTACGTGGTGTTCCAGATGACCGACCGCGCGGGGTTCGTACGGGACGCGGTGCGGACCGCGTCGGCGGCGGTCTGGTTCGCTCCGGCGATGATCCTGCTGTCGTCGTTCTCTCCGGGAGCGTTGGCGGCGGCCCTGATCCTGGTGATCAGCGCCACGCGGAAGCTGTATGCGCAGTGGCTGGCGCTGCGCCCGGCGGCGGAGCCCCACTTCACCGCGCAACCTCACGAGCTGTTCAGCGGGAGCGAGATGCCGCCGGCGTTTTTCTCGCGTGAGATGCTGCCCGGACTGGCCGTTTCGTGCGCGCTGCAAGCGGGGGCCTGGGCGCTGGCGGTGGGGTACCCGCTGGCGGCCACGGCGTTGTTCGTCATGAGCACCGCGCTGGTGACGGCGCTGGCCATGTCCAGCGGAGTGTACTGGCCGGCCAGGCAGCCCAGCCTGCCGCGCTCGATCCTGGGGGTGGTGCTGACCGTGCTGCTGGCGGTGGGGCTGACGGTAGGAGGTGTAACGTCGCATCTGCACCAAACCTGGGGATGGAATCTCGGCTATCGCCCCCCGGGCGGCCTGGTGGCCACCGCGCGCGATTTCCTCCGCAGCCTGTTCCACAACCCGCAGGCCGACGTGCCGGATACGTACGCTGCCGCCTTCCACTCGGCGCCGGCGGGCAACGGCCTGAACCTCAACGACGGAGGCTTTCCGGGAGTGGTCCTGTGGCCCGAGATCAAGCCGGTGACCAGGCTGGTGGCTCCGCTGCCGGGGGGCGGCCGCTACGGGACCTCGCTGGCCAGGCCGATGAGTATCCCGTTCGCCGGAGAGTACTGGATGTTCAAGCCGCCTTACCGGAGGCCGCCGCTGGCCTCGTTCTTCCGCCGGGGCTCGCCGTTGGGGCTTTCGTACACCACCGTGGACCACCGGCCGCTGGAGATGGAGGCGCACCAGAAGCTCGATCCGCCGGTGGATCTGCACTGCTGCGGGAAGATCCAGATCGAGATTTCGAATGCGGACCGTTACCCGGGCACGGTGGCGCTGGAACTGGTGCTCATCGACGCCACCCGCTTCGCGGTGCAGGAGCGGAGCCTGGGGACCGCGGCGGTGGGTCCGCAGGCCTCGCAGACGCTGGACTTCCCCATTCCGGCGGGCATGACGCTGGCCCAGTGCGGCGAATTTGAGGTGGTTTTCCATCGCAGCCCCACGCGCGAGGACAAGAGCGCGCGGGTGGCTATTGAACGATTCGTGCTGGTGCCGCGCGGAACGATGTAGAATCAGGGTGATCGGCTTCAGGTGACAAGGATGGGAACCCGAATCGTGCGCTACGTCCAACCGCCCGCCAAACCAGAGGACAGACGGATCTGTCCACGTGGCCCAAAAGCAGGGCCTTGGAACAGACTTGTCTGTCCCGTGGTTTGGCTGCTGCTGGCCGTGGCCGCCGGGGCGCAGACGCCCCAGTGGACGCCCGCCGCAGCCACCGAGTGGTATGCGGAACAGCCGTGGATGGTGGGGGCGAACTACATCCCGGCGTACGCGGTCAACCAGTTGGAGATGTGGCAGGGGGAGACGTTCGACGCCGTGCGCATCGACCTGGAACTGGGCTGGGCGGAGAACCTGGGCATGACCACGGTGCGCGTTTTTCTCCACGACCTGGTCTGGAAACAGGACCCCCGGGGTTTTCGCAAGCGCATCGACAAGTTCCTGTCGGTCGCTGAGAAGCACAAAATCCGCCCGGTACTGGTGCTGCTGGATTCCTGCTGGAACCCGTTCCCGGAGGTCGGAATCCAGCCGGTGCCGCGGCCGGGCGTGCACAATTCCGGGTGGGTGCAAAGTCCCGGCGCGCGGGTGTTGAAGGACAAGGCCCAATACGACCGCGTGCTGGCCTACGTGCAGGACGTGATTCTGGCGTTCTCCACCGACAAGCGCATCCTGGCGTGGGACCTGTGGAACGAGCCGGACAACACCAACAGCCCGGAGAGCTACGGAAAATCCGAGCCGGTGAACAAGGTGGAGCTGGTGCGCAATCTGCTGCCCAAGGTCTTCCAATACGCCCGCGCGGGGATTCCGACCCAGCCGCTGACCAGCGGACTGTGGCAGGGCGACTGGTCGTCACCCGACAAGCTGTCGCCCGTCGAGAAGATCCAGGTGGAGCTGTCGGACGTGATCTCGTTCCACAGCTACGATCCGCCGGAGGAGTTTGAAAAGCGGGTGCGGTGGCTGCAGCAGTACAACCGGCCGATTCTGTGCACGGAGTACATGGCGCGTCCGCGGAACAGCACCCTGGAGGGCATCCTGCCGATCGCCAAGAAGTACAAAGTGGCGGCCATCAACTGGGGCCTGGTGGCGGGCAAGACGCAGACGTGGTTCCCGTGGGACTCCTGGCAGAAGGCCTACACCGACCGCCAGCCCACCATGTGGTTCCACGACATTCTGTACGGCAACGGCAAGCCGTACTCGGAAGAGGAGACCGAGTTCCTCCGCAGCATCACCGGGCATTCCAACGGCAAGCCCGTGGCGGTTTCCCGCGGGAAACAGTGAAGCGCGAGAGGGTGGAGCCAGGGTGGAGCCCCCCCTTTCCTTCGCGCCGGTCAGAACTCCAGTCGCCCCTGGAATGCAATCATCCTAGGCGAACTGTCCCCGCCCAACCCCACGCCCAGCAGGCCCGTCGGCGGCGAAGTCGGGTAGCTGAGCGCTCCGAATCCGGTCTGCGTGGAAGTCTTGTCCGGCATTCCCGCGTACCCCAAAACCGGAAGTCCGAAGTTCGGGTGATTGAAGATGTTGAAGAATTGACCGTCGATGCGCAGCTTGACATGTTCGGTCAGCCGGAACCACTTGGTAAGGTACAGGTCGCTCCAGAAGAAATCCGGACCGCGCAAGGCGTTCCGGCCGAGATTGCCGAATCGGCAATTCCCGGGATTGTCGCCGCCGGCACAGGCGCCGGTGCTCGGATCGACGACCGAAACAAACGCGTCAGGGTTGAGCCACTGGATGGTTCCCGGTTGAGTCACGCCGGGGACCGGGTTGTGCTCGTACCGCGGCACGCCGGGGATCACGCTGGCGTATTGCGGGCCGCTGCCCTGAACGATGCCGTTTCCGTTGGCGGAATAGGGCGCGCTCAAGACCGAAAACGGCAGGCCGCTATGCCAAAAAACGGTGCCTGAAACCTGCCATCCGTTCAGCGCCCGGGCCAGCACGCGATTGCGGAACCGGATGGGCAACTGATAGACGTACTGTGCGGTGAAGTTGTGCCGCACGTCGTAATCGCAGGGACCATATTGACGGCCCAGTTCGCCCGGCAGCGGCGAAAGAATGGCGCCGGCGGCGAACGGCAGGAATCCGCCGTTCGAAACCGTGTCCATACAGCGGCTCCACGTGTAATTGACCTGGACCTGAACGCCGGCGCCCAGCCGCTTGTCGGCCGTCAACTGGAGACCGTTGTAGTGGCTGTTCGCGCCCGTGTTCAACTGCGTCACGGGCCCGAAGCGCGGGTCTTTCGGCTGCCCGTATGGGAACGGCGTGAAGCAGCCCTCGCAGACCGTCTGATATCCGTTCACTTGCGTCTGGTAGGGCTGGTTGACCGCGCGGGTGCCTACGTACTGAGCCCTCAGATTGAGGGTGTCGGCGATCTGGCGTTCCACTGCAAAGCTCCACTGCATGAAGTAAGGCGCATGGAGCCTGCCGTCCGGAACCGCGGTGATCGAGACCGGCGGCAGGCAGGAACCCGGATTCGGGGCGCCCCCCGGCCCAGAGGGCGCCCCGGGCGAGGCGCAGGAAAGCCGGCCTTGGGCGAAGCCGGAGTTGAACAGCAGATTCGCGGCCGCGGTTCGATCGACAGCGCTGTCCGGAACTCCCGGCGCAATCGCCACTCCGCCCACCGTGCCGAGCAGCCCGCCCTGGAAGGTCTTCGAGTAGGGAGGATTCGTTCCGACGAGATCGACGACGCTGCCCGGCAGGATGTCGCTGAACAGGCCGAACCCGGTGCGCAGCACGGTCTGCGGCCCGAACCGCCAGGCGATGGCGGTTCGCGGCTGGAGGATCGCGAGAGGCGTGGCGGCGAAAATCGAACCCTGTTGCGTCCGAATCACCTGGCTCAGCGGCTGATCCACGTCGTGGGAAATGGAATCGAACGACCCGGCCAGGCGCGCCACGGCTTTGTGGGGATTCGCGGGGTTGGAGTTGTAAGTATCACGGACACCCAGCGTCCAGGTCAGGGTTCGCGTGACCTTCCACGTGTCCTGCGCATAGAAGTCCAGATTCAGGAATCGGTATGGCTGCGAATTGGCCAGCGGGAAGGTGGTCGAAGCCGTAGACGCAATGCCATAAATGAACTGGGGCAGGGTCGCGTAGGTCACCAGCGGAACCGCGCCTTCGCCAAAATCATAATCATTGAGGCGGAAGATCCGGCTGTTGGTTCCAAACCGGAGTTCGTGCGGCCCCACGGTCCAGGCGAGATTGTCGTTGATGAAGAAGCGGGTGGCGCGCCGTCCCTGGACCCATGTGTTGTCCAGCCCTCCGAGCGTGGTGAACGGTGCGTTGGCTCCGCTGCCCTGGAGGACGATGGGAAACGCCGCCAGCGTTTTCTGAAAGTCGGCCGGCCCGAACAGGCTTTCGTACCAGGAGAACGCGGGGTTGAAGTAGTTCACCAGGCGCCCGGAGAATACATGCGTGTAGCCCGCCGCGGCCGAGTAGAGCGGCTGCGAAGAGACGGCGTTGAAGAGCGGATTGATGGGATCGGTATACGCAGCCTGAAGGCCGGTGTCGGACTGAAACCGGAACCAGGCGATGTTCCGGGCATTGATGTTGTCATCGATGCGAGCCGTTTGCACCTGCTCGCGATCGTCGCTCGAATGCGAAATGGTCCGGCGGTTCGCACAACCGTTTCCGTTGGGCGGATTGCCGCCGGCTGCGGTTCCATCGCTGTTGAACGGACAGCCGAGAATCGCCAGGGGTGTTCCCGCGGTATTGCCGTACAGCGAAAAGAGCTTGTTGTAGAAGGGCACGAGCTCCGGGGCCGGTTGATAGGTCGATCCGGTTACGGAGTCCACGCCGCCGCGCGGCAGTTGCTGCAGGACATAGTCCTGAAATGCCGGCGTGGGCACGGCCGTCGAATTGACGATCGGCAACGCAATCCGAACCCATTCGGAATCGAAGAAGAAGAACAGCTTGTCGTGGCGGATCGGGCCGCCCAGGCTGCCCCCGAAATGATTCACGGTGGAGCGTGGCTTGTGGTTCCCGGCCGTGGCGTTGGTAAAGAAATCGGCGGCATCGAATTTCGAGCCGCTCCACAATTCATACCCGTTTCCGTGAAACCGGTTCGTGCCGGACTTGGTAACGTAGTTGACCTGAGAAGCGCCGTACCGGCCCTGATCGACGGCGTAGGAGACGGTGTTTACGGTAACCTCCGCGATGGAATTCAGTCCCAACACCAGGTTGGTCGAAAGGCCGCTGTTGAGATTGGTCAGCGGATCGTTGGTTTCCAGGCCATCGACGATATAGCCGTTGGAGAGGGATGGCAGGCCATTGAATTGGACGTTGCCATAGCCGTTCGTGCCCCCCACGAAGTCGTTGCCGCTGCCGGCGGTGTTGATGAGCGCTCCCGCGGCAAACTGCAGCGGGTAGGTCATGTCGCCCCCGGGATTCGGAAGGTTTTCAATGGACCGGGCGGTCAGGGTCGTCGAGGTGTTGGGATTCTCCGGGTTGATCAGAGGCGCCTGCCCCTGCACCAGGATGTTCTCGCTGGCCGATGCGATGTGGAGCTTGAAATCGACCGATTGCTTCTGCCCCAGACCAGCGGACACGGCGTTGTTCTGCTGTGCTTCAAAGCGGTCTGCTTCGGCTCTCACCGCGTACGTGCCGGGCTTGAGCTGTGGAAAGCTGAACCGCCCGGAGTCGTCCGTGATCACGGATCGTTTCAGGCCATCCTCTCTGTTGGTGACGGTCACGGTAGCGCCGGCGATCGCCGCCCCGGTTGGATCGGTGACCGAACCGACGATGGCGCTGGTCGTCTCGCCCTGAGCCAGCGCCGGAACCCGCATCGCCAGGGTGGGCGCCAGGAACGCGAGGGGCTGCGTCAGAAGGATCAGATGGCGCACCCAGAATTTAGGCATTCCTAAATATATCGGTAGGGTCTTCCTCACGTCAAGCGAGACGCACAATTGTGGGGCGGGATGGCATCCTGCGCGCCGGTCGGTGACCGGCACTGGAGGGTCGGTTTTACACGCGCCGGCAGGCGGGCTGCCAACCCGCCGCAGGCTGCCGGCCTGCCCCGCAAGCTTGCCGGCCGGTGGCGGCGGGAGTAATCTAGGATTTAGTGCCAGCTAGAGAGCACGGACCGTACACCACGGAGTCAGTAGACGACTATTTGAAAGCCATCCTGGAGCTGGGCGGCCCGGAACGGCAACGGGTGACCGGCAATTCCCTGGCCCGGCATCTCGGCATCCGCGCGGCCTCCGTAACCGGAATGCTCCAGAAACTGGCGGCACAAAAGCCGCCGTTCGTAAAATACGAAAAGCACCACGGCGTGCGCCTGACAGCGGCCGGGAAGATGCGCGCGCTGGAGGTTCTTCGCCATCACCGCCTGCTGGAGCGTTTCCTCCATGATTTCCTGGATTATTCGTGGGATGAAGTTCACGATGAGGCAGAACGGCTGGAACATTTCATCTCGGAACGGTTGGAAGATCGCATCGCGGCGAAATTGGGGGACCCGGAAACCGATCCACACGGCCACCTGATCCCCGAGCGAAGCGGCGCGCTTCCGGCCCGCGACGAGGTGCTGTTGTCAAAGTGGGCGTGCGGCGTCTCAGCCGTGATCAGCAGCGTGTCGGACCGTGACCCCGCCGCTTTGCGTGAGATGACGCGACTCGGATTAAGGCCCGGCGTGGCCATCACGGTGGAAACGGGAATGCGGAGCGCCTCTTTACGGGTCCGAATCGGCGATGGTACGGATGCAGTGCGCTTGAGCCAGACGCTGGCCTGCGGAATCTCGGTGATTGCCGGCCCGGGCTCACGAAGCGAAGAAATACCGGGTGAGGTGGAAAAAAATCGGAGCGGAGAAGGCCACCGAGTCCAGGCGGTCGAGCATTCCGCCGTGGCCCTCGATCAGGTGTCCCCAATCCTTGACGCCGCGATCGCGCTTGATGGCCGACATGACCAGGCCGCCGAAGAATGCCATCAGGGTGGCGGTGAGAGCCATGGCCGCCGCCTGCCAGGGGCGGTAGGGAGTCATCCGCCAAAGCGTGGTTCCCAGAAGCGTGGCGCTGGCCACACCGCCGGCGAAGCCTTCCACGGTCTTGGACGGCGATAGAGTGGGCGCGATGGGGTGCCGTCCCAGAAGCTTGCCCCACACGTACTGGAGAACGTCGCTGGACTGCACCACGATCAGCAGGAAAATGACCAGGAGCGCGTTGCGGCCTCGGTAGCCGGGAATCGGCAGGGTGAGCAGCGCGGGAACATGCGAGATGCAGTAGACGCTGATCATGAGCCCCCACTGCGTTTCCGCGGTGCGCGCCAGGAAGTTGCGGGGATCGCCGAATACCACGGCGGCGATGGGCAGGACCAGGAAGGCGTACACCGGAATCAGGATGGCGAAGAAGCCGTACCAATCCACCCACACGAGCCAATATTGCATGGGCAGGACTACCCAGAAGCTGATCAGGAGGGCCGCGTGATCGGCGCGGTGCGTCCGGGTCAGGGTGATGAATTCGCGCAGGGAGGCGAAGGAGACAAACGCGAACAACAGGATTACGGCGTGGCGGCCGCCGAGGAACGCAGCGCCCAGGACCAGGACCATGATCCACCAGGCGCGGATGCGGGCGCTCAGGTTGTCGAGCACGGGGTTGGGCTGCGGGCCGGCGCGGCGGCGCAGGAGCAGGCCGATGAGGGTGGCAACGAGTAGCGCGGCAGTGACGGAGGCGAAGATGACGAGACCTTCCGATGAGGGGAGTTGGAGGGGCTGGAAGAGGGCGAAACCCGCGAAACCCGGGGACTGACGGATCTGTCCACGCGGCCCAAAAGCAGGGCCTTGGGACAGATTCGTCAGTCCCCGGGAGAGGGTCATGCGGCTCCTAATTCGACGAGCGAATGGCGCAGGCGGTCCAGGAAATCCGCCTTCCGCTCGCCTGGCTCCAGACGCGCGGGCTTTCCAAATGCTACCGAACAGAGCAGCGGGATGGGAATCAACACGCCCTTGGGCATGACGCGGTATGAATTGTCGATCCACGCCGGCACCAATTCTACGTGCGGACGCGACTCGGCGAGGTGAAAGACGCCCGATTTGAAAGGCTGCACTTCGCCCCCGGGGCCGCGCGTCCCCTCGGGAAACAGGATGAGGGACGCGCCTTCGTCGAGCGCCTGGCACATGGTGGCAATCGGGTTGTGGGAGTGTTCGATGCGCCCACGAGCTACCGGAACGCCGTGAAAGACGCGGTGCATGAGGTATCGCCGCAGCGCTCCGCGGTCCCAATAGTCGCTGGCGGCCACGGGGCGCGTGGTCTTTCGGAGCCGTGCGGGAAGGACCGACCACAGCAGGACGAAATCCACGTGGCTGGTATGGTTGGCGAAGTAGATGCGCTGCACCTCGGCGGGGCCGCACCCCAGCCACCGGGCCTGCACTCCGGTGAGGAGCTGAGTTCCGGCGGTGATCAGGGTGGCCACCAGGGGTTCCAACATGGCGGCAGTCAGTTGCCGAGCCGCTGGGCCAGGGAGACGGTGAAGATGCCCCAGTCGTCGGCCAGTTGTTCGATTTTGCGGAAGCCGGCGGCCTCCACCAGTTGATCCATCTCCGCCTGAATACGGCGGCGCATGATCCAGGGCTGGCGGCCGCGGTGGCTGGGGAGCGTGCGGGCGATCATTTCCAGTTGCGGGTGCCACGGCTGGCCGGTGTAGACCAGGTATCCCGCCGGCTCGATGGCTTGGGCCAGGCCGGCCAGCGACTCGCGTACGGGCGCGTTGGCGGGGAACAGCTCGTACAGACCGGAGACTACGCCCAGGGTCGGCCGCGGCTCGATCGCCGCCACGGACGCGCGGTCGAAGGCGTCGCCCTTTTCGAAACGCGCGAACGACTCCATCTTCTTCTGGCGGATGAGTTGGGCGCCGTCGCGGACGTTGATATCGCTGAAATCGCGGAGCAGGACAGAATCGGGTGGGGCGGGTTGCGCTTCGAGCGCTTCCAGGACGTAGCGGCCGTGCCCGGCGGCGATGTCGGCGATGCGCACCGGGCGACCGCCGGCCCGGAGCGCCGCCATGGCCTGCGTCAGCAAGCGCTCGAGGTTCCGTTTGCGCACCCGGATGCCGCGCCAGCCGATGGCGTTGAGATAGCCCCAGTCGATGAGCTTGCCGAGCGGGGTGATGCCGGAGGGCCGGTTGCGGTAGACGTAATCCAGGGTGCTGCCGGAATCGAAGCCCGTGGCCAGGCCCAGGCGGATGCCGGCGGAGAGCCGTCCCCCGGTCTTCATGGCGAGCCTGGACAGGCCGAAATTCAGGGCTTTGGGCGACCAGGCCGGCAGGGCGCGGGTCAGGCGGTCGAACTCTTCCTTGGTGTAGCCGGCATGATCGGCATCCAGCAGGCAACTCGGCACCGGAGGCTGCGAGAAGCGTGTGCGGAGGAATCCGCGAACCTTGGCGATGGCGGGGGCGCGGTCCTTTTCGCCCAGGGTGTCGTGGTAGAAGCCCTCCAGTTCGTGTTTCTCTTTGACCAGCGAGCCCAGGCGGTCGAAGAAGCGGTGCTGCGGGGCGAGACGGACAACGTAATCCGCTCCGGAAATGAGGAGCTGCGTGGGAACCTGGATGGCCTGCGCGTCCTCGATGACGCGTGCGGCGGTGCTGTACAGGGCCAGCAGGATGTTGACCGAGATCGGCCGGCGGATCAGCGGGTCGGATTCGTAGGAGGCGATGCGTTCCGGATCGTGCGTGAGGGCCCGCGGCTTGACGTAGGAGTTCACGCGGAAGTCGCCGCGGATGGCGTGCATGAGGCGCAAAGCCGGGCGGGCGAAGGGCACGTAGAGCTTCACCTGGAACGCCGGCGAGGCGAGCACCATGCAGCGGATGCGCGGGGCGTAGTCGTGGACCCAGGCCGCCACCAGCACACTGGCGACGCTTTGCCCCAGCACGGCAATGTCCTCCACGTCGATTCCGAAACTGGCGGAGATGTGGTGAACAAACGTGTCGACATCTTTGACCAGTACGCCCATGGTGGCGCCGGCGCTTTGTGCTTCGAGCGAGCGGCCGTGCCCGCGGGCGTCCCAGGCGAACATGGCCATGCCGGGCAGGTCGAGCTCGTCCACCAGGTGCTGCAAGCGCCCCGAATGCTCGTGGCCGCGGTGAAAGAGAACCAGCGCACGGCGGGCGGCGGCGCTGTCCGCGGGCCAGTAGCGATAGAAAAGGCGGGCGCCATCGCTGGTGGTGAAGTAACGCTCTTCGGCAGTCCGCATGGCGGTGGATCAGCTTCGCATGCTCCCGCCGCGACGCGCGTTCGTTTCGGCGAGCCCGTTTCGCACCCGGTTGACAATTGTAGCGGCCAGGAGGAGCGCGATCAATCGGGAAAACAGCCAGGAAGCCCAGGGAGCGACCGGGGCGCCGAGGCCGATCCACAGCGCCA
>Ga0335081_10012350_pt1 | contig 13842 bp, 7 predicted proteins | sample Lox_Sample_35_FD_206713 | JGI IMG/M metagenome (GOLD analysis project Ga0335081, IMG submission 206713) | Soil microbial communities from Loxahatchee National Wildlife Refuge, Florida, United States - Lox_Sample_3.5 | ecosystem: Environmental > Terrestrial > Soil > Wetlands | place: USA: Florida... | reverse complement strand
AGGTCGATGCCGGTGTCGACCCGCACCGCGTGCTCACGATGAGCGTTGCCCTGCCGCGCGCCGTCTATAATGACAATGCGAAGGTGCTCAGCTTCTGGACTCGACTGCAGGCCCGCATTTCCAGCTTGCCCGGAGTCAAGGCCGGAGCCATCGCCACGGGGTTGCCGCCACTGCGGCAGCTCAACGCCAACGATACCCAGATCGAGAACTTTGTGCAGGTCAAGGGCGGCCCGATTCAGAACGTGGACTTCTGGCAGATCGTAACCAGGGACTACTTCAAGGCGGCGGGCATTCGCCTCATTGAAGGGCGCCTGTTCGACGAGCGCGATGGACCCGGCGCTCCCGACGTTGCCATCGTTAACGAGACCATGGCTCGCACTTTCTGGAACCACCAGAGCCCCGTCGGACGCCGCGTGCGACCCGGCTTCACGGACCCGTGGTGTACGGTGATCGGTGTAGTGGCCGACGTGAAGAACGCCGGGCTCGACAAGCCGGCGGGTACGGAGTTGTATCTGCCGTTCAACCAGCCGCAAGGCCTGGGGAATAACAGGTTTTCCATTGTTGTACGTTCCGCCGGTGACCCCACGTCCTTGATTGGCGCGCTTCGACACGAGGTGCGCGATCTTGACTCCGCACTGCCCGTGGCCAATGTTCGCACCATGGATGAGGTGATGTCGGCCGCACAATCGCGCCCACGGTTCCTCACCGCCCTGCTGACTCTCTTCTCCAGCGTGGCATTGATCCTGGCGGCGGTGGGAATCTATGGGGTCATAGCCTACTCCGTGGCGCAGCGCACCAAGGAGTTTGGTCTGAGGATGGCGCTGGGGGCCGAGCGCGGCGACCTGCTGAAGCTGGTGGTGGGCCAGGGCCTGATTCTGGTGGCCGCCGGAGTGTTGCTGGGAATTGGCGGCGCGTTGAGCCTGACCCGCTTCCTCTCCAGCTTGTTGTACGGAATCCGGCCCACCGACCCCATCACCTTCAGCGTGGTTCCGCTCATCTTGGGAGCGGTGGCGCTGCTCGCGAGTTACCTCCCGGCACGGCGGGCGACGAGAGTGGATCCGATGGAGGCGCTGCGTTACGAGTGACAAGTGACGAGGGAGCAAGCAAAAAGTGATTAGTGAATAGTGAATTGTGAATAGTGAAAGGTGAGCGTCGCATTCCTCGCTCTTTTCATTCACCATTCACTATTCACAAGTGGTCCCAATCCAATTCGTGACCGACCCAAAGAGAGAAGCCAATGACAACTCTGATGCAAGACCTGAAGTACGGCCTTCGAATGCTGCTGAAGAGTCCGGGTTTCGCGGTCGTCGTGGTTCTCTCGTTGGGGCTCGGCATCGGCGCGAACACCGCCATCTTTACCCTTATCGATGCGGTGATGCTCAAAACGTTGCCGGTGGAGAACCCCGAGCAATTGGCGCTCTTCTTCGACGGATCCGATGAAGGCACCAGAATAAGCCGAGGCGGCATGGGCACAGGCGAACGATGGCGCTACTACTCCTACCCGCTCTATGAGTATCTGCGCGACCACAACCAGTTCTTTCAGGGAATCTGCGCGTTCAGGTTGGGTGAGGACCGCTTGAGCGTCAGCGTGCAGGGCGCTCGTGCCAGCTCGGCTCAATCGACTCAAAAGGCGACGGGCCACTTGGTGTCGGGCAATTACTTTTCCGTGCTGGGTGTGAACGCCATTCTCGGCCGGACCCTGAGTCCCGAGGATGATCGCCCTGGGGCTCGGCCCGCGGCGGTGATCAGCTACGGCTATTGGAAGAGCGAGTTTGGCGGCGATCCCTCGGCGGTGGGCAAGGTTGCCGACCTCAACGGCACGCCATTCACCATCGTCGGCGTCACGCCGCCGGAGTTTTTCGGCGAGCGCGTGCGCAAGTCGCCGGACTTCTGGCTGCCGATCGCGACCCAGCCCCAAGTGATGCTCCACGACTCCTACCTCAACGACTCCGGTGTTTACTGGCTCAACCTGATGGGGCGACTCAAGCCGGGAGTCACGCGCCAGCAAGCCCAGGCTGCCGCGACGGTCCAGCTTCGCCAGTTTCTAACCGACCTCATGGGCTCCCACATTTCGGACACGGATCGAAAGGAAATCGCCAAGTCTTACGTCGAGTTGGGTTCGGGCGGACCTGGGATTTCCGGGTTGCGCCTTAACTACTCCCAGCCTCTCCGCATTCTGATGGCCTTCGTCGCTCTCGTACTGCTCATCGCCTGCGCCAACGTAGCAAACCTGTTGCTCGCGCGCGCTGCCGCCCGGCAGAAGGAGATCTCCATGCGGCTGGCGCTGGGCGCGGACCGCGGCCGCCTGATCGGCCAACTTCTCACCGAGAGCCTGATCATGGCGACCTTGGGAGGAGTGTTGGGCGCGCTGCTTGCCGCCTGGGGAGTCGAAATCCTGGTGACAAAGTTTGCCGGCAGAACCTCTCCTCTCAACGTTCATCCCGACCTGCGAGTGCTGATGTTCACGCTCCTGGTTTGTGCGCTGGCGGCGATTCTTTTCGGACTGGCGCCGGCGCTGCGCAGCACCAGGGTGGATCTGGCTCCGGCACTCAGAGCCAATACCGCCGCCGCGGGAGCCTCGGGCCGGCGCTGGAGTCTGGGGAAAGCCTTGGTCTCGCTACAGGCCGCATTATCGTTGCTGATGCTCTTTGGCGCCGGCCTTTTTGTGCGCACGCTCCAGAAGCTGGAAGCCGAAGACCTGGGCTTCAACCAGCAACACGTCCTGCTGGTGAGCATCGACCCGCGCCTGGCCGGCTACCACCCGGCGCAGCTTGCTCCCTTCTATCAGCAGCTTCTCGATCGGGTGAACGCGCTGCCGGGCGTGCGTTCGGCGAGCGTGGCCGCTTACAGCCCGTTGAGCGGCACCAGCCGCAGCACCGACATCACGGTGCAGGGCTACACGCCTCCGCCGGGCGCGGATACGGATGTCAACGTCAACGTGGTGGGCTGGAAATACTTCGCGACCGCCGGGATGCCGATGCTGCTGGGCCGCGAATTCGGCCCGCAGGATACGCCGACCTCGCCCAAAGTTGCGGTGGTCAACGCGACGGTGGCCCACGATTTCTTCGGCAAGGGAAACCCCATCGGCAGACGGTTTGGTTTCGGGGGCGGAGACGCCAAGCACAGCGGCGATATCGAGATTGCGGGTGTGGTGGCCGACGCCAAGTACCGCGACGTGCGGGAGAAGCCGCAGCGCATGGTGTTCGTTCCGGTTCTCCAGGCGCAGGGAGACGAGGCTTACGTATCCGAGGTCGACATCCGAACCTTGGGGGATCCGAGGGTTGTCGCCTCCGAGGTGCGCGGCGCTATCAACGAGATCAACTCCGGTCTCTCCGTGACCAACGTCACCACCCTTAGCGAGCAGGTGCATGATTGGTTCGACGAGGAGCGCACCATTTCGCAGCTCAGCAGTTTCTTCGGATTGCTGGCCATGGCGCTAGCCTCGGTGGGTCTCTATGGCGTCATGGCCTACGCGGTGGCGCGAAGAACCAGCGAGATCGGCGTTCGCATGGCGTTGGGCGCACGCTCGGCCGACGTCCGCTGGATGGTGTTGCGTGAGGCGCTGCTGCTGGTGCTGGCAGGCGTGGCGATAGGAGTACCCGCGGCGCTGGCCGCGAGCCGGCTGATTGCGAGCATGCTTTTTGGGCTGACCCGCTGGGACCCGCTCACCATCTCGGCGGCCACTCTGGTACTCGTCGCGGTCGCGATCCTCGCCGGCTACCTGCCTGCCAGGCGAGCGTCGCGCGTCTCGCCGATGGTGGCGCTGCGGTACGAATGAATTGACGATTGAAAAAGGCGTCAGCTTTCAGCCATCAGCCGTCAGCAAAAAAAAGGTCGCAGGGGTGAGTTGAGCTTGCTGAGGGCTGATAGCTCTCTCCTAGTAGTTCCGCGGGCGTGACGATCGATCCCGGCCGCCGCCGCGCCGGTTTCCTGAGAAGCCCTCAGTACGCTGGGGGCGAGCCTCATTCACGGTCAAGGGCCGGCCGTCGAGCGCCTGCCCGTTCAAGGTTCCGACCGCTTCTTGCAGGTTCTCGCCTTCGGCCAACTCCACAAAGCCGAATCCGCGTGGCTGTCCGGTCATCTTGTCTTTGATCACCACGGCCGACGCGACCTTAAAACCAGCATTGGTGACAAACTCGCCCACCGAAGTGTCGGTGGCGCTGTGGGGAAGATTACCAACATAAAGTTTCGAAGCCATTTGATCCTCCGATCAGGTCAGCCCGGGGGCCGCCTCGTTAACTAAAACCGAACTGCGTCGGCTCGCTGCCGAGCCCGATTGCTTCCTTGGCCCCGGGGAGCGCTGCGACCATGGCTGGCTCTGGTCACGGCGGGCCATGCAACGTTAAACTGCCAATGACGGCAGTTCGGGGCGGACCGGCACGGCTGGCGCCGGCTGCTTGGTCTCTAATGCGATCCGCGCTTCGCGGGCGAGCTTACGCCGCCGGACCTTTTCCTTACGTGCTCTGCCAAACCTCGCCTTGTCACCATTTCTTGCGGACACGGTTCCTCCTCTGCCGGCGCCGGCAAACATCGAAATCCGGGCCCGACTGGTCCCCGTCTTGGAGGTGCAATGGCAGATAACCTGGTTCGGTCAGGCGACCTGGAGAGCTCCTGGAAGGCGGTAGTTCATTACTTATTATGGGGGCATCAAGTTCGCTAGTCAAGGAAAATACGCTTGGGTTTTCAAGTCACGGTTTTAGCGTCCCCAGTCGCGGAAAAGGCCTTGACTTGCGCCGTCGCATATTGGCCCAGTTTTTGATTTTCTTTTTCCGAAAAACCGTTCTTACGCCCAAAATGTACTTCAAATCCAGGTTCGCTCCGGGTTCGCTTTTGGGTATGTAAATTTTACAAGTCACTTTGTATCAACAACAACCGAGGTTCGTTTTGTAATTTTCCCCATAAAAAATGGTTATTTTTCTTGGGACGTACCATTCAAGTAACCACTGCGTCCCATTAGGTCTTGGATCCGCCCCGCTTCTTCGGACGACCAGGCCCGCGCTTCGCCAACGGAGGCGTGGTCGCATCGCCGGCCGACAGCTCGCCCGCGGGTACGTCGATCGCCTGCCTTTCCCGCTTGTAGCGGCGCCACGCCGCCCACTGCTCCTGCAAGAGTTGCTGGTCAAGCTCCAGGCTCCTTTGCGCGCGCAAGAAGTTCTTGAGCTCTTTCTTGTCGGGAAGCAAGCCGGCGTCGCGGGTGGCAGCGGGAATCTCGATCTCCTTCTCCCGGTAGCAAGCTTGCAGTTTCTGATAGGACTCAATCTCCTCCGAGACAGTCGATCAGAAACGATCGGCGCGCCGCTTGCTGCGCGGCTTCATCGCCTTCGGCCTCGGTTTTCTGGCCGGATTCGTAGGCCATCATCAGTTCGTTGGAGGCCAAGCTGGGGTTCTCGCCGTAGAGGACGCGCAGGCATTGCGACCCCCACTCGGTGAAGCCATCCAGTTCCACTCGCGCGCGCAGGGCGATGAGAAAGAGGATGGTCCTTTCGAATTTGTACTTGGAGTCGGGCAGGGCAGTGACGCCGCTCTGATGCATGTAGAGTTTCAGCGCCGTGCCGGCCCCCCCTCGGCCCTCCGACGCGAGGCGCCGTTGGCGCTCCACTTCCGCGTGCCGGCGGATCGCTACCAGCTTGCTGCTATACGACCGCATCAGACGCTGATGCTCCCAGCGCCTCTCCACCATGTCTTCCACGAACTCCGCCTCGACGCGGTCCTCCGGCTGGTAGTCGTGAAAGAGGTCCTTGCGAAGGCTGTCGAATTCCGTGCGGCTCTCCCCCAGGTGTTCCAGGAAACCCCGGTAGGCGCGGGAGTAGGCCCACGTCTTCCCGGCGTTCCGGCTGGAGATGCGCTTTCCTTCTTTCGTCTTCGGCCCGCGCGACTTGCGTCCGTTGATCCGGCTCCGCTCGGCCGCCGCCTCACTGCTTGCCGCTTCGCTGCCTGCTCCTTCGATCAGATCCATCGTTTGCTCTCCTTAAAGTTGTAGCCGGTGTCCCAGCGCGTCTGCCCGTGCACTCTCGCGCTCGCCCTGCCGCTGGCCCCGACGTCTAACCTCGTCCGAGGCTACCTGTCCGCTCGCGTTTCCCAGCTATCTAGCTTACATTAACATCAGGAAGACTTGTTTGTCAAGCTAATTATTTCAGAGTTAGTCAGGCGTTGCCTCGTACACTCCTCAACCGCGAGGGAGACTGACCGCCGGGCTAGGCTGTTGTGTGACCATCCTGCTGAGATTCTGTCGCTGTGAGTATATATGCAGAACTCCTGCGTGTCCTATCAGCGAAAACAGGTGGGGTGGAGTCCTAATCTTGTTGATTTCCTATCATGATAGTGCGGTCTCAAATTCCTGAAGGGCTGCGATATGGTCATCCGTTGGGAGTGGGGCACCACCGTTGTCCTCCATCCCTGAACCAGCGTCGCAGGCGCCGTCTTGGCTGGCGCACAGCGCAGCTGTGCGGTCGCAGAGCAATGCTCTGCGCCAGCCGGGGAGATGACCGCCGGGACCGGCGACGCCGAAAGCTCCAGCTTGCATTCAGAGGCGGCCGGATGTATGTTGCCGTACGTTGCCGGTTGGGGGGGCGAAAGAGGAAACCGAGATGAATTCCATCCTTCGATATATTTTCCGACCCCCGCCCGGCCCGGCGAGCCTGTGGCTGATCCGCATGCCGGTTGGGCTTATCTTCTTCACCCAAGGCTTTCTCAAGTACATTGATCCCAATATGGGCGTGGTCCGCTTCACACGGATTGGGTTTCCTCAGCCCTATTTCACCGCCCACTTTGTAGGGACCTTTGAAATAGTGTGCGGCTTGTTGGTGCTGGTGGGCCTATGGACACGGGCGGCGGCGATCCCGCTGCTGCTTGTGATCGCGACCGCCATCTGCACGACGAAGATCCCGGAGCTTTTTCGTGCCCATCAGGGCTTCTGGTACATGGTGAGCGACGGCCGCACCGATTTCGCGATGCTCTGCTCGCTCCTGTTCCTGATTTCGATGGGTGGGGGAGCGTGGTCGCTGGATGCGCTGGGCAGGCGTAAGAATTGACGATTGCCGTAATGTAGACGGTAGGTGGTAGACGGCATGAAGGGAAAGTCCCGGCCTCCGGCAGGCTGGCGCACAGCGTAGCTGTGCGGAGGTAGAGCTGTCCTCTGCGCCAGCCGCGGCGAACGAGAAAGAGGAGGTCCGGGATCGCAGAGCTATGCTCTGCGCCAGCCGGCGGGTTTTTCAGCAGCCTGCTAGACTAGGCCCCTGCTGCGCCGCCGGTTTGCTCGCGGCCGCCGGATAGCTTCTTGGTCGCGAGCATGATCAGGGAGCCAACTCCCCAGAGTATCAGAGGCAGGACGATCATAGCGACGACATGGGCGCCGGCGTGACCCCAAGTTCTGCCATCGAGTTTGTTGGGCGAATATTCGGGGGCGCTGAAGATGTTATCGTTGCCGGTCTCGATTGCGATCACGATCCCGGCGACGATGATGCACGTGCCGATAATTACGGGCAGCGCGAGGACGGGCAGCAGTTGTTTGTAGCTCCCAAAGCCGCTGGTGTGGACTCGGATCGAGTAGTAGATCATCCCCAGGAGAAACAGGACGGTCAAACTGAGAAACTTGGCCGTTCCGTTGGGCACGCCGCGAAGGGACAGGATCAGCCTCGCCAGGCCCACAACCAGGATCAGAATCAGGAATCCTCTTTCGAATCGCACGTAATCGGCCAAGCTCTTCCCGAAGATCTTCATCGTTGCCGCTCCTTTTGCCGTGTCGTCCGTGCCGCTGCCCAACTCAAACCCGGAGACGATACCGCCGTCGGCACGCCGAGTCAAGCAATATTGACTTACCTTTGAGGTGTACGTAGCGGAACGGCGGATTCGCGAGGCCGTCTCAAGGTACGGGGCGCGTGAAGTAGCCTGTCTTGCAGCGGACCGTCAGTCCCGGGCGCTTGAGGTGCACCGCAATCTTGCGGAAGGAGTCGTCGTCCGCAGCCCCGGCGGATGGCCCGAGGCAAGGCGTTTTAATCGTCGGCGCAGCCTCCCCACCGTTTCTACGCGGCGGGAGCCACCACCGGTGCCCGTTCACCCAGGAACCCAAGCACCTTTCTGACTACGAGATCGGCCTGCACTATAGTCAAGTCGTGTCCAGCGCCGGGAATGATCTCCGCCTTCACCTGAGGAGCGACACGGTTCAGTCGCCTGACGGCCGCTTTGGCAGAGTAAATCTTCTCATGCTCCCCGACCAGGAATAGACAAGGTACCCTGAAGCCTTGCCACCCCTTGTCATCGATGACGTTTGGCCAAGGCGGGCGGGGCAGATTAAATAGACGGTCGGCCATTTGCAGGTCTTCTATGGCCTGCTCGACCTCCGCCCGAGGGGCGCCGCCGCTTTGTACCGCGTCCCGAAACAACCAGTCGAGTATTCTGCGGACTCTTTCGCCAAATCCCGTTACGGGTACGGAAAGGAGCAGTATTCGGACGACAAAGGTAAATGATGTTGGGAGCACGGTACCGGCCGGCGCCAACAGCACCACGTTTTGGACCCGCCCGGGGAATCGCAGCGCATATTGACCGGCGAGCCAGCCTCCAAACGATATGCCCATCAGGCTGAGCGGCCTGTTAGGAATCAGCACCGTTAGGACCTCGTCCAGCCAATTGACATGATCCTCCGGCTTCGAGAAGTCGCGACGAGTCACGCTCAACCCGACATCGTTGATGTTGTCCAGTGCGTAGGTACGGTAGTGGGCCGATAGAGCCGCGATATTGTGAATCCACATCAGCGAACCAAACCTCGCGCCGGGCAGCAGAACCAGGGGAGGGTCGGTGATGCGCCCACTCGCCCGAACGAAAGTCCGCCCGGAAGCAGTGTCGATCAGCATGGTCTCGGACGCAATTGGCCACGCCTTGGCCCTTTCCAAACAGAAGGCCTCATACTCGGTTTTGGCTTGTTCGGACCGAAACGGATAGAAGGATTGTCTCGTCATAGCGTCGCCTCCTTTCAAAGTCTCTTCAACGCGCCGCACTGACCATCTGCGCACCACGACGACCGCCACGCGAATTCGACGTCATTATAGTCCCCTGGAACGGTTCAGAACAACGTGAGTCCGGCGCGTATTAGGATGTCGGACTCGCACTCAAGAATTCGCTTGGGGTGTTGTGAACCGCGGTGCCCAGCCGAACGTATCTAGTCTTGAGGGCCTAAGTGGCCGATTCGAATCGAGAGCCGGGACCCAACGGCGGGAGGACGCGATGGGAGCATTGGTGCGGGACGTGCGGTACGGGCTGCGGATGTTGACGAAGAATGGCGGCGTGACGGCGGTGGTGGTGCTGTCCTTGGCGCTCGGGATCGGGGCGAACAGCACGATTTTCAGCGTGGTGAACTCGCTGCTCTTCCGGCCGCCCGCCGTCGACGAGCCCAGCCGCTTGCAGGACGTATGGCTGCATAATAAGACCACGAGCGACCTGTTCGGCGGCTACTATCCGCTCAGCTTCCCCGATTTCGCCTACTACCGCGATCACAACTTGGTGTACTCGGGCTTGGCGGCCGCGGCCGGCGATGGCGCCACCGTGGTCTGGAGCCGGGACGGCGAAGGCGTGGCCGTCCAGGGATTCCTGGTGTCTGCCAATTACTTCTCGGTGCTGGGCGTGAAGCCGTTACTCGGCAGGGGCTTTCTGCCGCAGGAGGACCAGGCGGGCGCGCATCCGGTGGCGATGGTCTCCCAGACCTTTTGGCGCGAGCGTCTGGGGGGAGACCTTTCTGCGTTGTCGAAACCGCTCATGCTGAACGGACGCGCCTGCACGGTGGTTGGGGTGGTGCCGGCCACGTTTCACGGGGTGATGATCGGCTCATCGCCGGAGGTCTGGTTCCCGATGGGCATGCAACAAGCGGTGACCCCCAGCCTGGACTTTACCAGCCGCAGCGAATACTTCTTGGAAGTGATTGGCCGCCTCAGGCCCGGCGTAACACCGCAGCAGGCACAGGCGAACCTGCAGGTCCTTTCGCAGCAACTGGCGCACTCCTATCCTGGGACCAACAAAGACCTGGTTGCGATCGCCTATCCCGCCGCACTTATTCCCGGACCTTTTCGCGGATTCCTCGGCATCATCACGGCGGCCCTGATGGCCGTGGTGGGGCTGGTATTGCTGATCGCCTGCGCCAATGCCGCCAACCTGCTGCTGGCCCAAGCCTGCGGACGCGGACGCGAAATGGCGGTGCGGTCGGCGCTCGGTGCCAGCCGCTGGGCGCTGGTGCGGCAATCCCTCGCGGAGAGCGTGTTGCTCGGATTCCTGGGTGGCGTGGCGGGAGTGCTTCTGGCAGCCATCGCGGCGCCAATGCTCCTTCGGCTTGAACCGCCGGGCATTCCCATCGCGCTCGAAATGCCCATCGACTGGCGCGTGCTGTCGTTCACCCTGGCGGTCTCGGTGATCACTGGAATCGTGTTCGGCCTCGCGCCTGCCCTGCGTGCTTCCGGGCTCGATTTGGTGTCGGGCTTGAAGGACGGCACGCCGGGCAGCGGCCAAACGCGGTCGCGGCTGCGGAGCATCCTGGTAACGGCGCAGGTCGCGGTCTGCCTGGTGCTCCTCATCGGCGCCGGTCTCTGCCTGCGCAGCCTGGTGCATGCCCAGTCGATCGACCCTGGTTTTGACACCAATAATGCGCTGGTGGCCTCGCTGAACGTGGAGACCTTCGGATACAACGAAGCGCGCGGCCGTGCCTTCTACAAAGACCTGCTCGATCGCGCGGCGGTTGTCCCCGGGGTGCGAGCGGTCAGCCTGGCGGACATGCTTCCGTTGGGCACGGCGGAGCGCACCGAAGGTCTCAAGATCGAGGGATCGAGCGCGCCGGCCCCGCGGCCGGGCCAACAGCGCCAACAGGGCCAGCAGGAATTAATGGTCGACGCCGTCTTCACGGCTCCCGGTTATTTTCGAGCGATGGGTATCCCGCTGTTGCGGGGGCGCGACTTCGCCGAGCGCGATACGAAGGGCGCGCCGGCCGTAGCGATCATCAACGAAGTCATGGCCGAACGCTATTGGCCGCATCAGGATCCCATCGGGCGGCGATTCACATTTGGCGGCTATGATCCCAAGAACCAGCAGCATTACGAGGTGATCGGAGTCGTGAAGGCGGGCAAGTACCGTACCCTTGGCGAAGAGCCCCGGCCGTTTATCTACCAGCCGTACTGGCAGAACTACGTGCCGAGCGTTCGCCTTATCGTGCGCACCCAAGGTGACAATGCGGCGGCCCTCAGCGGCCTGCGGCGAATCGTTCAGGAGCTTGACCCCAACCTGGCGCTCTATGACGTGGAAACGATGAAGCAGGTGATGCTGCTGCCGCTCTTCCCCGCGCACGCCGCCGGCCTGTTGCTGGGCGTGTTCGGAGCCCTGGCATTGTTGCTGGCGATGGCGGGACTCTATGGCGTGATGTCCTACCTGGTGGCCCAGCGCACCCATGAAGTGGGAATTCGCATGGCTCTGGGAGCGCGGGCAGCGGACGTCCTCAAGCTGATCGTGGGCAGCGGTATGCGGCTGACGCTGGTGGGCGTGGTGATTGGTCTCGCCGGAGCCTTGGCGGTGACGCGTTTACTCTCCAGCCTGCTCTACGGCATTCGCCCCACCGACTTCGCGACATTCGCCGCGGTCTCGCTCACCTTGACTGTCGTGGCCGCACTGGCCAGTTATATTCCGGCCCGGCGCGCCATCAAAGTGGATCCGGTGGTGGCCCTGCGGCACGAATAATTGCCGATGGCCGATTGACGATTAAGAAGCAGCGACCAGCTATCCGCGGTCAGTCCTCGGACGGCAAGCCTTAAGTGCTCGGTCTTCTCCTGCTGATTGAATCGGCAATTTTTGTGTGGCGCGGCGCCGGCATGGGCACGCTGCCTCTACGTTCTTGCCACAAGATGGCGTTGAGCCGGGCCGCATCGTTGGCGTCGGCGCGGGAGAAGTCCATGCGTGCCGAGTCGCGGGCGCCCGGGGCGCTCGCCGAATTCACCGCGTAGATCAGGCCGGTGGTCCTGCCTCTCTGATCGGCCGAGAAGGGCGGCTGGGTGCCGGGACCGGAGAAGAGCGGAGCCATGGGCACCGCCACGTCGTCGTTGTTGTTCATGGGCGGCAGGCCCAGCAACGCCTCCATGGTGCGGATCATGTTTACCGTGGTGTAGAAGCCATGGTCGACGAAGGGATGGTCCGGCGACCCCGGCGAGTACTTGCTGATCACCAGCGCCGGGCTGCGATGGGCGTCGACGTGGTCGGGACCGTCCTGGGCATCGTCCTCGAGAATGAAGATGGCGGTGTCGTCCCAATAAGAGCTGTGGGAAACCGCTTCCGCCACGCGGCCGACGGCCAAGTCGTTGTCGGCTACCGACGCCTCCGGACGCGGCCCGCCGGGGCGGGTGCCCATCGTGTGATCGTTGGGCAGGCGCAGAATGACGAACTGCGGCAGCTCGCGGTCCTTCACTCTCTCGGCGCGCGCCTTCACGAAGCCCTCGAACTCGTTAAGGAACTCGTCCACGCGGAGCTGATCGGGATAGAACAGGTTGAAGTCAGCGTAGTGAGGATCGAAGTGGCCCGCCAGCTCCGGCTTGGTGGGAACGTCACGGGCGATCACGGGCACCTGCCACGGCCACGGGCTGGGCGCGCCGTGGGGCTGGCCTACGTTGGGCGGCAGCGCCTCGCCCTTGTTGATAAACGTCCGACTACAGGGCTTGCCCTCCGGGGCGGGCGTCCCCTCCTGGGGCGGCCGGGCGGGGTGAAAGTCGTTGCACCACTCGGTGCCCACAAATTCCCCGTAGTTGCGGTGGGTGAGGCCCTCGCGCGCCACGTCGGCCCAGAGGTAGCCGGTACCGGGCTCATCGACGTCGGGGATCCCCTCGTCCAAGGGGACGGCCTTTCCCACCATGCCCTCGTAGTCGTAGTCACGCTCCAAGCCCCGGTACCCGATCTCCCAAGTCTTCTCCGTGTAGTCGCTATCGATCGCCGCCATGGACCACACGTGTCCGTTGCCGGAGACCTCGCCGCTGACGTAGAAGTTGTCGAGGATGCCGAACTGCCGCGCCAGCGCGTGCTGGTTGGGAGTGATGTCCTCGCCGTAGAGGCAGAGGGTGGCGTCGCCGTTCGCCTCCTTCAGGTCGCCGAGCACCTGGTCGTAACTGCGGTTCTCTTTGATGATATAGATGACGTGCCGAATCGGATTCGCGCCGGCGGTGAAGTGAATCTTTTCCTGCTTGGCGTTCTCGCGGTTGCTCTCCTCCGCCTCCTGCGTCAGTTCGGCCAGCCGGGCCTCGGCTTTGGCGATACTCACCTGGGCCAGGGACCCGTGGAGGAGCGACGCGATGTAGGGATGTTTGTGGCCGAGGCCGTATGAGCCGGTGGTCTTCTCGGGAGGCACGATGGCAGAGTTGGGGCCGGTGCCCTCCCCCTTGCCGGACGCGACGAAGAGGTGATCGCCCTTGACGGCTAGCGCGGTTGGATACCACTCGGTGGGGATGAATCCGATCGCTGTCTGCGGCCCTGCGGAATCGGCGGGATCGAGCGAGCGGCTGAGGTCGAACACGGCGACCGCGTCGGTGGAGGCATCAGCCACGAACAGGCGCGTTCCGGCGGCATCGACGGCGAGCGCGTTAGGGACACTGCCGCCGTACTGCTGGCCGGGAAGCTCGGTGGAAAGCATGCCCGCCACCACGCCGGTCGTCGTGTCGATCGCCGCCACGCGGTCGGCGTTAGCGAGCGCGACGTACAGCCGCTTCTCGTCCGGGCTGAGCACGAGCGCGGTGGGATGCGAGCCGGCGGCGGTGGGCGAAGTCGTCGCGAGCAGCGGGATCATGCGGACCACGCGGCCGACGCTTAGGTCCAATTCCGCCACAGCTGACGCGT
>Ga0335081_10012349_pt1 | contig 13843 bp, 8 predicted proteins | sample Lox_Sample_35_FD_206713 | JGI IMG/M metagenome (GOLD analysis project Ga0335081, IMG submission 206713) | Soil microbial communities from Loxahatchee National Wildlife Refuge, Florida, United States - Lox_Sample_3.5 | ecosystem: Environmental > Terrestrial > Soil > Wetlands | place: USA: Florida... | reverse complement strand
GGTGAAGGGCATGGTCCCGCCCGCCGAGTTCCTGCCTATCGCGGTGGAGAGCGAGCTCATCAAGCCGCTCGGCGAGTGGGTCATCCAGAAGGCCTGCCGTGACTTCGCGCGGCTGCAGCGGCAGATGGGCGAGGCGGCGCCCGGCTTCGTGAGCGTCAACGTCTCACGCCGGCAGCTCGGCGACCGGCTGCTGCCGGCCAGGCTGGCCGAGATCCTGGGCCACTGCGCGCTCGAGCCGCGCCACCTGCACGTCGAGATCACCGAGAGCGAGCTGGTCACGGACTTCTCGGTCGCCAAGCAGACGCTGGAGGCCATCAAGGCGCTCGGGATCGCGCTGTCGGTGGATGACTTCGGAACCGGTTACTCCTCGCTCGCGAGCCTGCACGAGTTTCCGATCGACATCTTCAAGCTCGACCGCTCGTTCATGGCGTCGAGCATGCTCAGCGCGCAGGGCCCGGCGCTGGTCGCGGTCGCTCACGCGATGATTCTGCTCGCGCGCAACATCAACGTGCGGGTGATCGCCGAAGGCGTCGAGACGGCGGAGCAGCTCGCGCTGCTGCAGTCTCTGCAGTGCGATATGGCGCAGGGCTATTTTCTCGGCCGCCCGATGCCCCTCGAGGCTCTGGCGACTCATCGCGTTCCGCTGCAGGTGCACAGCGAGCCCTGAAGCCCCGGGCGGAAGCTCCCCCCGGCTACCCGACTTTCAGCTCCGCCGCGCGCGCTTCCCGGCCGAACGAGGTCACCAGGATCAGCGCCACGGCCACGGCGGCCATCGTGAGCGAGAGGATGTGGGCGTAGTCGTTGCCGTGCGCTTCGGCGATGCCGGCCTGAAACGGTGCCATCTTGGAGGCCGCGAGGTTGCCGAGCTGATAGGCGAACGCCGGCAGGATGGCGCGCACCGACGGAGGCGAGAGCTCGTTGAGATGCGCCGGCACGATGCCCCAGGCGCCCTGCACCATGAACTGCATCAGGAACCCCCCGAGCGCCAGCATGACCGCGGTCTGCGAGTAGGCCCACAACGGAATCATGGGCAGCGACAGCGCGGCGGCCAGCACGATGGCGCGTCGGCGGCCAATGTGCTCCGACAGCGCGCCGAAGCAGATGCCGCCCAGCAGCGCGCCGACGTTCATGATGATCACGACGCTGCTGGTCACACTCGGCGAGTAGCCGTGCTGCTTCTGCAGGAAGGCCGGGTACAGATCCTGCGAGCCGTGGGAGAAGGCATTGAAGCACGCCATCAGCAACACCAGGTAGCACAGCGTCGGGAAGTACCGGGTGACCGCGCCCCAGAGCTCGGCGGCGGAGGCGCGGTGAGGCGCCTGGCCCGCCGTCCAGGCAGGGGACTCCTGAACTCCGAAGCGGATGTACAGCACCAGCAGCGCCGACAACGAGCTGACAATGAACAGGCCGCGCCAGCCGACGTGCACGAACAGCAGGCCGAACACCGCCGACGCCAGCAGGTAGCCGAGCACGTAGCCTTCCTGCAACAGCCCGGAGAAGAATCCCCGTCCCTTCGCCGGCAGCGTCTCGAACGCCAGCGCCGCTCCCACCCCCCATTCGCCGCCCATGGCGAAGCCGAACAGCGCGCGCAGCGCGAGCAGCGTCGCCAGGTTGGGTGCAAAAGCCGTGGCGAGCTGCACCACGGAATAGCTCACGACATTCAACATCAGGACCGGACGGCGCCCGTACTTCTCCGCCATCCAGCCGAACACCAGCGCCCCGAGGGGACGGCAGGCCAGCGTGAGGAAGATGCCCTCGGACACCGCCTTCACGGTGGTGTGAAACTCGGTGCTGATCGCGGTGAGACTGAAGACGAAGACGAAGAAATCGAGCGCGTCGAGCGACCAGCCGCCGAGCGCTGCCAGATAGGCGTGCAGCTGCGGCCGGGTGAGCATTCTGAAGTTGTCGATCACGGCCAACCCCCCCCCGATGATCTGGCCGGCCGTGAGAGTATCACGGTGTCGGGGCCGGCCTCCGCTGGAGGCCCCGCAAGCAAGCGCGCCGTGCCGCGCGGTCCGCGAGTGTGACGCGTCCCACAAATCGGTGGTCTGCCGGGCGGCGGGCGGGAACCTGTTGTCGTAGTGAGCCGACAGCTTTCGCGCCGCGCGAACTTTCACTAGAAAGGACCGAATGGGCATCCCCCCAACAGGCGTACTGACGCGTTGGCTCACTTGCCTCTGGCTGCTCGCCGCGATGTCGGGATCGCCCGGGATCGCGGCGGAAGTGAACCCGGTGCGCACGCACCCGCACGCGACGCCGGCCGCGGCGGCGGAGCCGCTCATCGTGAAGCTGCGCACCGGCGCCGTTGTTGCGGGCAGCGCTCAACCCCAAGCGGGCGTTGCCAGCGAGCGCATCAGCGCGCTCGCCGCCCGCAGCGGCGTGCGCCTGGTGGCGCATCGCCCGGTCACGGCGCTCATCCACGCCGTGCAGGTCGAGCTTGCGGCGGGCGAGTCACTGGCGACGACGCTGGCACGGCTGCGCGCCGACCCGGAAGTCGAGTATGCGGTGCGCGATGAGCGCCGCTACATTCACGCCGCGCCGAACGATCCGCTCTACCCGCAGCAGTGGTACCTGCAGACCGCCGCGGCAACTCCGAGCGCGGTCGATGCGCTCGATGCCTGGGCCGTCACCACGGGCGGCGCCGCCCTCGTCATCGCCGACATCGACACCGGCGTGCGGCCCGACCACCCCGACCTCACGGGCCGCCTGCTGGCCGGCTACTGCTTCATCTCGGATTCCTTCATCGCCAACGGCGCAGTCTGTCCGGGGCCGGGCGCGGCCGACCCCGGCGACTGGATCACGAGCTCCGACATCACCAACAACCCGAACGAATGCAGCAATGCCACCGCCATGCCGAGCTCCTGGCATGGCACGCGGGTCGCGGGGATCCTCGGCGCCAGCACCAACAACGGCATCGGCCTCGCCGGACTCACCTGGGGGCCGGCGATTCTGCCGGTGCGCGCGCTCGGCAAGTGCGGCGGGCTCGATTCGGACATCATCGCCGGGATGCTGTGGGCGGGCGGGGTCGCGGTCAGCGGCGCACCCAACAACCCGAACCCCGCCAAAATCATCAACATGAGCCTCGGCGGCACGGGCAGCTGTCCGTCGAGCTATATCGAGGCCATCGGCCAGCTGGCCGCAGCCGGCGTGCTGGTCGTCGTCTCGGCCGGCAACGAAGGCGGCCCGGTGGATGCGCCGGCCAACTGCCCGGGTGTCGCCGGTGTGGCGGGGCTGCGCCAGGCCGGTACCAAGGTCGGCTACAGCAGCCTCGGTCCCGAGGTGGCGCTCGGCGCGCCGGCGGGTAACTGCGGCGACTCGTTCACGGGCGGCGAGACGGCCTGCGTCTATACGATGACCACGACGACCAACCTGAGCACCACCAGTCCCGCGGTTCCCGACGCCAACGACTACACCGGGCTCTATTACTGCGATCCGACCACCGGCAGCTACACCGGCTGCACCATCGCCGCCACGGGGCAATACCGCGATTACAACATCGGCACCAGCTTCTCCGCGCCCGTGGTCTCCGGGATCGCAGCGCTCATGTCCACGGTCAACAGCAACTTGAACTCCTGCCAGCTCATCTCGCGGCTGAAGGAAGGCTCGCTGCCCTTTCCCCAGACCTCGCTCGATGCGACCGGTGCCCAGCCGCAGATGTGCCACGTTCCGGCCAACGCCAACGACCTGCAGAACAGCGAGTGCATCTGCACGCGCGACGACCAGACCTGCGGCGCCGGCATGGCCAACGCGCCGGGCGCGCTCACCGCGGCGCTGCGCCCGATCGCCGCGGTGGCAGTGCCGGCGAGCGTGACTTCGGGTCAGAACGTCACGCTCGATGGCAGCGGCAGTGGCGCAGCCAACGGTCACATGGTCTCCGGCTATCAGTGGAGCCCGGTGAGCGGTGGACTCATGCTGAGCATCACGGGAGCCGCGACCTCCAGGGCATCGGTCACCGCGCCCTCCTGCGGGGTCGCGACCCTCGCGTTGACGGTGACCGATGAGGCAGGCCACGCCGACACGGCCAACGTGGTGATCACTCCCGGGTCGGCCACCACGACGGCGCCCGCGGCCGCCGGCCAGGGCACCTGCTCGACGGCAACTCCTGCGATTCTGGTCGAGGTGTGCCCCGCGGCCGACAGCGTCCAGGCTGGAGGCAGCGCCACCTTTACGGCGACGCTCGCGAACACCACCAACGCCGCGGTCGCCTGGGAGGTGAACGGGCTCGTCGGTGGCAATGCCACCGTCGGCACCCTCACCTCTTCGGGTGTCTATTCCGCCCCCGCGAGCCTGCCCATGCCTGCGACCGTGACCATCACGGCAGTCTCGGCCATCGATGCCACCGCCACCGGGTCGGCGCAGCTCACCATCACGGCCGCGCCCGGCAGCGGCGGCGGTGGCGGCGGCGCCTTCGACTGGATGACGCTGCTCGCAGGTACCGCAACGCTCCTCTCCATCACCCGCCGGCGCCGCATCTCAGCGCCATAGGGAAACGACGGCCGACGCCGTCAGCGGGACTCAGCGGCCCGTGGGTCCCTGGATCATGAACCGTGTTCGCAACATAATCGGCGGCGCCGCCGGCGCCGTGCCGCAACGCGACGCAACCCCACAGGAGCTCCATGCACGCATCCAGGATCTTGGCGTTGACCGCGACGACGGCACTCGCCGCGAGTGGCGCGCACGCGCAGATCGCCCATCAGCAACTCGTGAGCCTCGCGCAGGACATCACCTATACGACCGCCGCCGTATTCCCCATGACGGCGACCTACCTCGGAATCCCCGGCCACGACGGTGAGCTGCAATCGCCCAGCGAGCCGTTTCGCGCCGCTCAGGTGCAGCGGCTGCGGGAGTGGCAGAGCCGCCTGGAGGCGATCGCCACCGCCTTCGACGCGCAGACTCCGCTCGTCGACCGGGACGACGCCGCGCTGCTGCGCGCGCGGCTGACGCGCAGCCTGGATGAGCTGCTCGTGTACCAGACCGACCGCAAGGAGTATGCCGACGGCGCCAACAGCCTGGTGCGCGTGGTGTTCGTGCAGTTCGAGCATCTGCCGGTCGTCGGCCAGGAGGGCGCCACCGCGGCTGACCTGAAGCGCGGCTGGGCGGACATTGCACGGCGCCTCGCGGGCGCGCCGGCCTACATCGCGGCCTCCGAGCGGCTCGCGAGCACGCCCGGCCACCTCTACGGGGTCGTCGGCGCCCGGCAGCTCGCGGGCGCACCCGATTTCCTCAAGGGCGCGCTCACCGAGGCCGCGCGCAACCAGCTCGGCGCACGCTCGCGCGGGTACATCGCGTTCCTGCGCGCGCGTGATGTCGCGCTCGCTGCGATCGAGCATACCCGGCAGTACATCGAGGCTCACCTCGCCTCATGGCCGGAGAACTACGCCATCGGACGCGCCGCCTACGATCGCATGCTGAAAGAGGAGCAGCTGCTGCCTTACGACTCGGGCGACGTCGAGCGCATCGCGCAGGATGAGCTGGCCCACGGCTGGGCCGAGGAAGCCTGGCTGCGGCAGCTGTCGCAGCACCGGGGCGTGGCGCTCGGTGCGCCGAGCGGCGGCGGGCTCGCGCCCGGCGGCGCGGCTCTCATCGATTACTACCGCGACTGCATCGCGCAGCTGCGCAAATTCGTGACCGACGAAGACATCGTGACGATTCCCGCCTGGCTCGGCACCATGCAGATCGTCGAGACGCCGGCCTTCCTGCAGCCGGTCTCGCCCGGCGCCTCGATGATGCCGCCGCGGCTTTTCTCGCTCTCCACCACCGGCTACTACTACATCACCCCGCCGAAGTCGCTGGCGGAGGCGGCCGCCCGGCTCGACATGAACGAGGACTTCGATCGCGACCGGATTCTCTCGACGGCGGCGCACGAGGCGCTGCCGGGCCACTTCATGCAACTGTCGATCGCCCGGCGCCATCCGGACTTCGTGCGCCGGATCCAGTCGAGCGGCACGTTCGCCGAAGGCTGGGCCTTTTACGGCGAGGAGATGTTCGTGCGGCTCGGGCTCTACGGCGACGATCTCGACGGGCGTCTCGACGTCGCGCGCTGGGAGCGGGTGCGCGGCGCGCGTGCGGTCGTCGATCCGAAGCTCTCGAGCGGCGAGTGGAGCTACGAGCGTGCCGTCGAGTACTTTGCCACCGAGACCGGCTTCACCAGGCAGCAGGCCGAGGCCGCGGTCGCCGGCATCGCCACCCGCCCCGGGTATGTCATCGCCTACTCGGTCGGGAGGCTGCAGATCGAGAACCTGCTCGCCGAGTACCTGCGGCGCAAGGGCGCCGACGCTTCGCTGCACGACTTCCACGACCGCCTGCTTTCCTACGGCACGACCCCGCTCGCGATCCTGGGGCCGGAGCTGCTCGCCGATCTCGACAAGCCCGCGAGCGAGGTGCGCGCGGCCGCGAACTACTGAGGAGACCGACCGCATGAGCATGCCGCCCCCGCGGCCGGCCGCGCCGTTGCTCGCCGCGCTGACCTCCCTGCCGGCGCTGGCCGGCGCGCCGTTCGACTTCGACGCCGCTCCCGGGCGGCTGCCGAAGAGCGTCGTGCCGCTCGACTATTCGCTCGCCGTCGTTCCGCACATCGAGGCGGGGACGATCGCCGGTGCCGAGTCGGTGCGGCTGCGCGTGCGTGCGCCGAGCCGCACCATCGTCTTCAACTCGCTGAATGAGAGGCTCACCGATGTGCGTTTCGACGGCGCGCCGGCGAGCGCAGTCGAGTCAGACGATGCGCGGCAGCTCACCACGGTGACGCTTGCGCAGGCGGCAGGGGTCGGCGAGCACACGCTCAGCTTCTCCTACACCGGCAGGCTGGAGACGCAGCCGCACGGGCTGTTCCTGCAGACGTACGTGAGCTCCGACGGCTCGCACGGGCAGCTCCTGTCCACCAAGATGGAGAGCACCGATGCGCGGCGCATGTTCCCCTGCTGGGACGAGCCCGCTTTTCGCTCGACCTTCGAGCTCACCGTGACCGTGCCGGCCGCGTGGGCGACGGTATCGAACATGCCGGTCGCGAGGCGCGAGCTGCACGGCGGGGAGCAGACCACGACCTTCGAGCGCTCACCCAGCATGCCGTCTTACCTGATCGAGCTCACGGCCGGCGACCTGGCGGCCATCGGCTCACGCGTCGGCGCCACCGAGGTCGGCATCTGGGCGGTGCGTGGGCGCGAGCGCGACGGGGAGGTGGCGCTCGCCGACGCCCGGCTGATCCTCGCCGATTACAACGAGTACTTCGGCTACGCGTTCCCGCTGCCGAAGCTCGACGAAATCGCGATTCCCGGCGGCTTCGCCGGTGCAATGGAGAACTGGGGCGCCATCACCTACAACGACCAGCTGCTGCTCCTCGGCGCCAGCAGCACGCTCGCCGACCGCCAGACGGTATTCGCCATCCAGGCGCACGAGATTGCGCACCAGTGGAACGGCGATCTGGTCACCATGGGCTGGTGGGACGATCTGTGGCTCAACGAGAGCTTCGCTGCCTGGCGAGGCGCCTCCGAGACCGACCGGCGTAATCCTGCCTGGAAATGGTGGGAGCGGCAGGACGCGGCCCGGGAGAGCGCGATGCGCTCCGACTCGCGCCTCTCCACCCACCCGATCCAGCAGCCGGTGGCGGACGAGCTGCAGGCTGCCAATGCCTTCGACGAGATCACCTACGAGAAAGGCCAGTCGGTGCTGCGGATGCTCGAGAGCTACCTCGGGCCGGAGGTGTTCCGCGATGGGGTCCGGCGCTACGTGCACGCCCGCGCGCTCTCGAACGCCACCGCCGCGGATCTGTGGAGCGCGCTCGCTGCGGCCAGCGGCCAGGACGTCGGCCAGGTGGCGCGCGACTGGACCGAGCAGCCGGGCTTTCCGCTCGTCAGCGTCGTGGCGAGCTGCGCGCGGGGCGCCCGCACGATCACGCTGGCGCAGAGGCGCTTCCTGCTGCAGGCCGCTGGCCAGGACGGCGGACACTGGAGCATTCCGCTGCGGATCCGCGCCGGCGGCGAGGCGCCGCGCGCGCAGCTTCTGAGCCGCGACGGCGAGCAGAGCGCCGGCGGACGCTGCAACGAGCCGCTCACCGTCAATGCCGACGCCATCGGCTTTTACCGGGTGAGATACGATGAGGCGACGCTCGCGGCCAATACCCGCGCCTTCGGCGCCATGGCGGACGGCGACCGGATCGCGCTGCTCGACGACTCCTGGGCGCTCGCGCTCGCCGGTCAGCAGTCGCTCGGCAGCTACCTGACGCTGGCCTCTGCCATGGGGAAGGATCGCGACTCGCGCGCCTGGGAGCAGATCGCCGCCTCCCTCGGCACGCTCGAGCACTACGCGCGCGGCAGCCGCGGCCACGCCGCTTTCGCCGCCGCGGCGAGAGCGCTGGTGAGGCCGGTGGCCGACAGTCTCGGGTGGGACCCGAAGCCCGGCGAGACGCCGGACGTCGCGCGCCTGCGGCGCACGCTGCACGCCGAGCTCGGCGCGTGGGACGACCGCCAGGTCCTCGCCGAGGCGCGCCGGCGGTTCGCGCGCTTCGTGACTGACCGCAGCGCGATCCGGCCCGATGACCAGGAGACGATTCTCGCGCTGGTGATGCGCTCGGCCGATGCCGCCAGCTTCGAGCGGCTGCACGCGATCGCGCGCGCCGAGACGGATGAGACCGCACAGCGGCGCGACTACGCGGCGCTCATGCAGGTGGGGGACCCGGCACTCGCCGGGCAGGCGGCGCGGATCGCACTGTCGGAGGAGATTCCGCCGCAGGCGGATGCCATTCGCCTGCGCCTGGTGGTGCTGCTCGCCGGCCGCCACCCCGAGCTGGCCTGGCGCACCTTTCGCGATCATGCGGACGCGCTGCTCGCTCACAACCCGAAGTACGCCCCGCTCATCACCGCGCAGCGCGTTCCCGAGTATTTCTGGGAGGGCGCACCGCCGGAGGAGATCGAGGCGTGGGTGCGTGCGCGGCTGCCGGCGGAGATGGCGCCCAACATCGCCCGCGGCATGGAGACCGCGCATGCGTTGCGCGCCGAGCGGGCGGCGCTGGCTCCGGCCGCGGACGCCTGGGCCGCTCAGGCCCCGTGGCACGGAGGCGGCGGGCGCTGGTGAGCCCGGTGCGCGCTCTGCGCCGCGCTACCGGGCGCCGAATACTTTCCTGATCAGCGAGTTCGCCTGGCCGAGCGGGTCCTTGCGGATGGCGCGCTCCTCGTCGGCGATGCGGCTGAACAGGCCGTCGAGCGCCCGGGCGGTGACGTAGTCGTCGAGGTCGGCATCGGCGGAGGAGATCAGTCCGAATTGCGCCGCCTTGCCGGCCACCTGGTCGTACTGCGACGCGAGCTTCAGTTTCGCGGTGGCGGCGGCGACGATCGGCTTGAATTTCACGCCGAGCTGCGCGCTGGTCGCCTGGCGGAAATACTGCGTACCGGCGTCGTCCCCACCGGTCAGGATCGACTTGGCGTCGGTGAGCGTCATGTGCCGCAAGGCATCTTCGAACACCGGCTTCGCCTGCGCGACCGCCTGCTCGGCGGCGTGGTTCATCGTCACCCGCAGCTCGTCGGCCTGGCCGCTCATGCCGACCATGCGCAGCGCGCGCTCCGCCTTCTCGAGCGCCGGCGGCAGCGGGATGGCGACCTTCGGGTCATCGAGGAAGCCGTTGTTCGCGCCGAGCTGCGCTACTGCGGTGCCGATGCTCTGCGACAGCGCCGCGCGCAGCCCGCCGGCGGCGTCTTTCGAGCTGAGCGCCTCGAGCTGCGCCGCCGCCGGGGCGGCGATCAGCGACCAGAGGATGAGGAGTGATCGACGGCGTCGGAGGGGTGTTGGCTGCATGGTATCCCTCAGCTCAGAGTGTAGACTCTCGCGTGCCGATGAGCGAACACAACAATAAGTTCGAGCGAATCATCGAGCGAGAGCGCGGCCTGCAGCGCACCTTGAGCGCGCGCCGCATGACCATGATCGCCATCGGGGGCGCGATCGGCACCGGGCTGTTCCTCGGCAGCGGCTTCGCCATCAGTCTGGCCGGACCCGGTGTGCTGTTGAGTTACGCGATCGGCGCCCTGATCGCGCTGCTGCTCATGGGTTGTCTGGCGGAGATGACCGTGGCGCATCCCACCTCGGGCTCGTTCGGCGCGTACGCGGAATACTACCTCGGGCCGCTGGCCGGCTTCCTGGTGCGCTACGCGTACTGGACCTGCATCGTGCTCGCGGTCGGCACCGAGGTGACCGCGGTAGCGCTCTACATGCATTTCTGGTTCCCGGCGCCGCCCGGCTGGCTGTGGATCGTGGGGTTCTCGGCGCTGCTCATCACGGTCAACGCGCTCAGCGTCAACGTCTTCGGCGCGGTCGAGTACTGGTTCTCCGCGATCAAGGTGACCGCCATCGTGATCTTCATCGCGCTCGCCGGCTACATGCTGCTGCGCACGCCTGCGGCCGGCGGGAGCGCCGCGGGTGTCGGCTTTCACAACTATCTGCTGCACGGCGGCCCGTTCCCCCACGGCCTGTGGGGCGCCTGGGTCGGGGTGATCATGGCGGTGTTCAGCTACCTCAGCATCGAGATGATCGCGGTCGCGGCCGGGGAGGCCGCGCACCCGGAGGTCGCGGTGGTGCGCGCGTTCCGCTCGACGGTGGTGCGGCTGGTGCTTTTCTACCTGCTGACGCTCGCGCTGGTGCTGGCGATCGTGCCGTGGACGGCGGCCGGGATCGACGAAAGTCCGTTCGTCAGGGTAATGCGCGCGCTGGGGGTGCCCGGCGCCGCCGGCATTCTCAACTTCGTGATCCTGGTCGCCGCGCTCTCGGCCATGAACAGCCAGCTCTACATCACGACGCGCATGATGTTCAGCCTGGCGCGTGCCGGCGATGCCCCGCGGCGCCTGGGCGAGCTCAGCGGCCGCGGCGTACCGCTCAACTCGCTGCTGCTCTCGAGTCTCGGTATCGCGCTCGCCGCCGCCCTCAGCGTGATTGCGCCGCAGAGCTCCTTCATCCTCATGGTGGCGGTCTCCTCCTTCGGTGCGCTGTTCACCTGGATGATGATCTTCGTCACGCACTATCGCTTCCGCCGCGCGCGCCAGCGCAGCGGCGCGCCGCGGCTGCGATTCCGGATGCGCGGGTTCCCCTACACCACGCTGCTCGGGGCGGGGCTCATGGCGGCGGTACTGCTCACCACGCTGTTCACGCCCGCGTTTCGCCTGACGCTGGTGTTCGGAGCTCCGTTCCTCGCGTGTCTCGTGCTCGTGTACCGGCTCCGGTACCGCAAGCCCGCAGTCATGAACCCGCCACGCTGGCGGGAGTAAGCTTCTCCTTTAACGAACGACGGGAGACCCGCAGCCATGGCAACCAAGGCAATTCCGGACGGATACCACAGCGTTACTCCGTACCTGATGATGGACGGCGCCGCCGGTGCGATCGCCTTTTACAAGGAGGCATTCGGTGCGACCGAGCTGTTTCGCATGGCCGATGACAAGGGGCGCGTCGGCCACGCGGAGATCAGGATCGGCGACTCGGTGGTGATGCTGGCGGACACGCAGCCGGGCGCCACCTGCAGCGGCCCGCGCTCGCTCGGCGGCTCGAGCGTCGGGCTGATGATCTATCTCGAGAACGTCGATACGGTGTTTGCGCGCGCGCTCAAGGCGGGCGCCAGGTCGCTGCGGCCGCTGGCGAACCAGTTCTACGGCGACCGCTCGGGCACGCTCGAGGATCCCTACGGCCATGTCTGGACCATCGCCACGCACGTCGAGGACGTGCCGCCGGAGGAGATCGAGCGGCGGGTGGCGGCCATGAAGTCGTCCGCTGCCGCAGCGACGAGCTAGTCCCGGCGCCGGGGCGCGGCGCGGCGCGCGCAGCGTTGCGCCGCCCGGCCTGGCTGAGGCATGATCCCCGAGGCGTTTTCCGGCGCCCAGGGGGATCAAGAGAACAACACCCGGACCCGCAGCTCGAGCGGGCCGCCGCCGTATGGTCTTCAACTCTCTTACGTTCATCGCGTTCTTCGCGTGCGTGCTGCTCATGCACTCGCTGCCGTTCAGCTGGACCACGAAGAAAGTCAATCTCCTCATCGCGAGTTATCTGTTCTATTCGGCCTGGAATCCGCCGTTCGTGATCCTGCTGTGGGTATCCACGGTCGTCGATTGGTACGCGGCGCAGGGACTCGTCAAGGCACGCCGTCAGGCCGCGCGCCATGCGTGGATGCTGCTCTCGGTGGTGGCGAACCTCGGCATGCTGGGCTTCTTCAAGTACGGGCAGTTCCTGCTCGACAACTTCACCGCGCTGATGTCCGCGCTCGGCGTCGCCTATCATCCCGCGCACTACGACATCGTGCTGCCGGTCGGCATTTCCTTCTATACGTTCGCGACCATGTCTTATACGCTGGACGTGTACCTGCGCCGCGCGCTGCCCGCGCGCAACCTGCTCGACTACGCGCTGTTCGTCACTTTCTTCCCGCATCTGGTGGCCGGCCCGATCATGCGCCCGACCGAGCTCGTGCCGCAGTTCGAGACGCCGCGCCGCGCCACTGTCCTGCAGCTGCGCTTCGGGCTCGCGCTCATGACCATCGGGCTCTTCAACAAGATCGTGCTCGCCGACAGCTTCCTCTCGCACGTCGCCGAGAGCGTCTACGACGGCGACAAGATCCCCGGGGCGCTGGATGCCTGGGCCGCAACGCTCGCCTTCAGCGGTCAGATCTTCTGCGACTTTGCCGGCTACTCAACCACGGCGATCGGTGCGGCGCTGTGTCTCGGCTTCGCCATGCCGGACAACTTCCGCTTTCCCTACGCGGCCGTCGGCTTCACGGACTTCTGGCGGCGCTGGCACATCACGCTGTCCTCGTGGCTGCGCGACTATCTCTACATCCCGCTCGGCGGCAACCGCCACGGTGCGCGCCGCACCTACGCGGCGCTCATGACGACGATGCTGCTCGGCGGACTCTGGCACGGCGCGAACTGGACCTTCGTCGCCTGGGGCGGGCTGCACGGGGTGTATCTCGCCGCCGAGCGCGCGCTGCGCGCGCGCTTCGCCAACTACCGGCCGGGGCCCTTCATGTTCGTGGCGCTCGGCATCCTTACCTACACGCTCGTGAACCTCACCTGGGTGTTTTTCCGCGCCAAGACTTTCGGCAAGGCCTGGGTGGTGCTGCGAGGCATGTTCGGCCAGAGCGCGGCCGCCACGCCGATTCTCGATACCTTCAGCCTGCTCACGGTCGCCGTCATCGTCGGCGGCATGGTGGTGACGCACTGGCTGATGCGCGCTCGCACGCTCGAGTCGGTCATCGCCCGCGCACCCGCGGCGCTCGTGTGTGTGGTGTGGGCGCTGTTGGCGTTCGCGATCGTCATTGCGCAGGGGGCAGGCAGTGCCTTCATCTACTTCCAGTTCTGACGGCGCCGGGCGGGACCGCTACGCGCGGCAGACCGCGGCCGACCGGCCTGGGATCGCACAGCCGGTCCCGGTGCGCCCGGTGCCGGAGCAGCCCTGGGGCGGGATCTTCCTCGGCGCGGTCCTCATCTTCGCGCTGCTGCTCGGCGGCTGGGAGGCGTACTGGCGCGCGTACGGTGTGCATCCGAGCATCGCCAACACCTACGGCCTGTGGGCCATGCAGCGCCGGCGGATAGATGCGGGCGAGGGCGCTGCGACCGTGCTGCTCGGCGCCTCGCGGGTGTTCTTCGACATCCAGCTTCCGGTTTGGGAGCGCCTGGCAGGGCGCCGCCCGATCCAGCTCGCTATCGAGGGCACCTCGCCGCTGCCTTTCCTCGATGATCTCGCGGACGATCCGCACTTCGCCGGTCAGGTGCTGGTCGGTGTTGCCCCGGACCTGTTCTTCTCGGGCTACGAATATCGCGGCGGCGTGCTCGCCTATATGCGCAAGGAGTCGCCCTCGCAGCGTATCGGCCAGTGGCTGTCGATG
>Ga0335081_10012347_pt1 | contig 13843 bp, 11 predicted proteins | sample Lox_Sample_35_FD_206713 | JGI IMG/M metagenome (GOLD analysis project Ga0335081, IMG submission 206713) | Soil microbial communities from Loxahatchee National Wildlife Refuge, Florida, United States - Lox_Sample_3.5 | ecosystem: Environmental > Terrestrial > Soil > Wetlands | place: USA... | reverse complement strand
CCACCGCCTGATGGTCCCGGCGATGCCATTGACAACCCCGTCGATCACCCGCACGTCGACTCCCCGCCACAACGCTCTGGCCAGCGCCACGGTGGGACGCACAAAAAGCCGGTCGTATAACTCGTCAACGTACCATTTGTTGCGAGACAGTTCATACAGCGTCGTCCAACGCTCCGCCCACGCGGCCGGAAGCTCCGGCCGCTTGACGTAGCACACATACGCCACGCCCCAGCCGATGACGGCCGCCGCAACGGACAGTCCGACCACGACGACATGGGCGACCGTGTCCTCTCCCCCATGGCGGCGCGGTGAGAACCCCGCCACCGTCGAGAGAAATCCGCCGATTCCGTGCGCCCCCTCCGGCAAACCGATCCAGCCGGCCGACACGGACAGCACCCCCAACACGATCAACGGCACGGTCATCACCGACGGCGATTCATGCAGATGGCCGGCCAGCTCCGGCGTCACCTTCGACGGACCGTGAAACACCGTATAGAACAGCCGGAACGCGTAGAAGGCGGTCAGCCCGGCCGTCACGAGTCCGACGAGCCAGAGCAGCTTGGCCCCGACGCTCGGTACCTGAAAGACGGCCCACAGGATTTCATCCTTGCTGAAAAAGCCCGCAAAGGGGGGCAAGCCGGCCAGGGCGACGACCCCTGTCAGAAAGGTCAGGTAGGTCACAGGCAGATGCGACCTGAGCCCGCCCATCCGGCGAAGATCCTGTTCGTTGGCCAATGCGTGAATGACGCTGCCGCACCCGAGGAAGAGGAGCGCCTTGAAGGCGCCGTGGGTCAGCAGATGAAATATGCCGGCTCCAAAGGCGCCCACGCCGCAGGCCATCATCATATATCCCAGCTGACTGACGGTCGAATAGGCCACGATCCGTTTGATGTCGGTCTGCGTCAGCGCGATAGACGCGGCAAAGAGCGCCGTCGCACCGCCGATGGTGGCGACGACGGCCATCGCCGGCGGCGACAGGCTCAACAGCGGGCTGACGCGGGCGACCATGAAGACGCCGGCGGTTACCATTGTCGCGGCATGGATCAGAGCGGAGATCGGCGTCGGCCCCTCCATGGCGTCGGGCAACCAGGTGTGCAGCGGCAATTGCGCCGACTTGCCAATCGCGCCGGCGAAGAGGAGGAGACTGATCAGCGTCACGACGCCGACGTCCCAGTGCGCGCCCCAGACGCCGGTCAACGGATGGAGCAGGTTGACCGAAAGGCCCGTCACGGCCGGCGCCATCCCAAAGACGGTCTGGAAATCGAGGGCGCCGAAGGTTCTGAAGATCAGCAGAACACCCAGGCCAAAGCCGAAATCCCCCACCCGGTTGACCACGAACGCCTTGGTCGCCGCGTTGCAGGCGCTCGGGCGCTCGTACCAGTGCGCGATCAACAGATAGGAGCAGAGGCCGACCGCCTCCCAAAAGAAATAGAGCTGCAGGAAATTGTTTGACAGCACCAGCATGACCATCGAGAAGGTGAACAGGCCCAAATAGGCGAAGAACCGGTCATAGCCCCGGTCGCCGCGCATGTACCCGATCGAGTAGAGATGCACCAGGCTGCTGACCAGCGTGACCAGCACCAGCATGACCGCGGTGAGCGGATCGAGCTGCACCCCGATCGACGCGTGAAATCCGCCGGACAGCATCCAGGTGTACAGATCGTCCGTGACCCGCTCACCTTGCATCACTTGCACGCAGACGATCACCGACAGCAGCAGCGACGCGAAGGTGGCGGGCACGGCGAGGTGATGGCCGCGGTTCCGCCAGGGGCCGCCGAACAGCCCCGTCAGTCCGACGGCGAGAAACGACGCCAGCGGCAGGAGGGGGATCAGCAGGGCGAGGGTCACCGACGCCACCCTCCGGTGAGCTTCTTCCCGGGCAGACTTCCGCGCAAGGGACCCTGTGCCGGCGGCATCACCAGTTCAGCCTCTCACCGCTTCAACAGGTTGAGCTCTTCCACGTTGAGCGTGGCGCGCCGGCGATAGAGCGCGATGACGATCGCCAGGCCGACCGCGACTTCGGCGGCGGCGACCGTCATGACGAAGAAGACGAAGACCTGCCCGACGATCGTCTGGGCATAATGGGAGAAGGCGACGAAGTTGATGTTGGCGGCGTTGAGCATCAGCTCGATCGACAGCAGGATGATGACGATGTTGCGGCGGATCAGCACCCCGGCCAGACCGATCGTAAAAACGACGGCGCTCAATATGAGATAGTATGACAGCGGAACCATATTAGAGTCGTGGGTAGATGCGCGCTCCCCCTGGTCGATTCCATGCGGGGGCCGTCCGGAACAGCTCCGAATCCTCAGCAGCCCCCGCACCCCGGCCCCATCGCCCGTACGCCTCGGCCATTGTTAACCCACCTTTTTAGACGGCACAATGGCGCCCAGCGATTTGAGTCAGGGGGAGATGCTCAGCTCCCCCTGACAACCCCCATTGCCCGTACGCGTCGGCCATCATTGACTCATCTTTTTTGACAGCACAATGGCGCCCACCATTGCCGCCAGGAGCAAGAGGGAGGCGATTTCGAATGGATACAGATAGGTCGAAAACAGCACTTGCCCGATCACGGCCGTGTTCCCGGAGGCCTCGATGCGCTCGGAAGAAAACTCCCCGCCTGCCCCCGCCATTGTTCCGCTGGCCGCGCGCGCCCCGAAGAACACGACCGCCGCTTCGGACAGCAGCAGCACAGACACGATCAGCGCCGGCACCGCCTGTCGCTGGTACCGCTCCTCCCGCTTCACGTTCAGCAGCATGACCACGAACAGATACAGCACCAGAATGGCGCCGGCGTAGACGACCACCTGCACCGCCGCGATAAACTCCGCGTTGAGCAGGACGTACAGGCCGGCCACATGCGCGAACATCACCAGCAGGGCCAGCGTGCAGTAGACGGGATTGCGCAGGAGCACGACCAGCAGCGACGCCACGACAATCCCCGCGGCAAAATAGAAAAAGAGCAGCGCCGTCATGACGGCGCGCCCTGGCGCATGGGATCCTGCCGGCCGCCGTCGGCCGCTTCGGTTCCGGCTTGATCATCGCGTTTGGTCGGATAGTGCTGCTGCTTGACGGACAGCAGGTACATCTCGCTTTCACAGGAGCCGACGAACGCAGGCTTGGGCGGTTGATGGGGGAAATACCTGTCGCCCAGTTCCAGCATCGCCTCCTTGCTCAACAACAGTCTGCGCTTGTCGGTGGTTGAGTATTCGTAATTCGGCGTCATCGCCAGCGCGTCGACGGGACAGGCCTCGACGCAAAAACCGCAAAAGACGCACCGGCTCAGATCGAACCAGTACTCCCTGGCGTACCGCTTGAGCGGCGAGCCCTCCCGCTCGGCGCTGATCACCTTGATGACGTTCGACGGGCAGGCCACTTCGCACAGGCCGCAGCCGACGCATTTTTCGCCGCCGTCCTGATAGCGCAGCAGCGACATCACGCCTCGAAAACGCCTGGCCAGCTCGGGCCGCTCGTGCGGATACTGCACGGTCACCGGCCGGACGAACAGATGCCGGAAGGTCAGCATGAGCCCCCGCAGAATCTCCAGCAGGAAGACCGTTTTGAGCAGGCGAATGATCCGGGCTGTCATGCGACCAGTTCCCACCTTACCGGACCGCATAGGCGATCACGGCGGTCACGACGATGTTGCCCAGCGCCAGCGGGATCATGATCTTCCACCCCAGCCGCATCAGCTGGTCGTACCGCAGCCGGGGCAGCGTTGCCCGCAGCCAGAAAAAGAGAAACAGCAGGAAGTAGACCTTGAGCGTAAACCAGACCACTCCCCACCAGCCCGACGACGGCAGGAAGCTAAAGGGCGCGTGCCAGGCGCCCAGAAACAGCACCGATCCCACGCAGGAGACCATGATCATGTTGGCGTACTCGGCGAGGAAAAAGAAGGCGAACCGCATCCCGCTGTACTCGGTGAAGAAGCCGGCCACCAGCTCGCTTTCCGCCTCCGGCAGATCGAATGGCAGACGGTTCGTCTCGGCCAGGGCCGACAGCAGATAAATGACGAACGCCACCAGCTGCGGAGCAGGAAACGCAAAGGCGTACCAGTGCCAGAAGCCGCCCGACTGGCCGGCGGCGATCCTCGTCAGACTCAGCGATCCGGCCAGCAGGAGGACGCCGACGAGCGACATGCCGAGCGCCAGCTCGTAGCTGATCACCTGCGCCGCCGAACGCAGGCCGCCGAGCAGCGAATACTTGCTGTTCGACGCCCACCCCCCCAGCAGGATGCCGTAGGCGCCGATCGAAGAGAGCGCCAGGATGTAGAGCACGGCGATATTGATGTCGGTGACGTAGGGGCGGAACTCCATCCCTCCGATCAGGGGCACCCAGGAGGGAATCGGCAGCGGCGTGCCGGCAAAGGGGATCACGGCGAACGCGATCAGGGCCGGCACCAGCGAGATGATCGGAGCAAAGGTAAAAATAATTTTGTTTGCGCCGGCCGGTATGATGTCCTCTTTGAAGAATAACTTCAAACCATCCGCGATCGGCTGGAGCAGCCCGTGATAGCCCACTTCCATCGGACCCAGCCGGTCCTGCATGTGTCCCAGCACCTTCCGTTCAAAATAGGTCAGCCAGGCCACGTGCAACAACACCACGCCGAATACGACAATAATCAGCCCCAGCGTGGTCACCACCGATGTCAAGTCCGGCATGGTCTACACTCCCCTCCTTGCGATCGCCTCTGCCGGCGGCGCCGTCGCGGCGCCCGCCGTCTTTTCAACCCACACCCGTCCCGAACGGAAATAGGGCGCCTGTGTCACCGGATCGACCGACCAGTCGACTAGTTCCTTGACCCCGGCCTCGGGAAAATGGCCGGGAAATCGGCAGAAGCCCGGCGTCAGTTTCGCCCGGCAGACCACCGGCACGATCACCCCGTCTGACGGCGCGCCCCCGCGCGGCCGCACCCGAATCAGATCGCCGTCCTCCACGCCCAGTCGCTTCGCATCGGACGGGTTGAGCTGCAGGCGCCCTGCCGGTTCAATCCGGTCAAGCTCGGAGGCCCGGCGGGAGAGTTTGCCGGAGTGGAAGAGGCTCTGATTGAGCAGCAACCGCAGTGCCATCCCGTTCTGCCCCTCGCTGTTCCCCTCCCCATCCCCCCCCTGCTCCGCCGTGCCGGTCTGATCCGGTGCGCGCCGTGCGGCGACGTGATCGGCAGGATGGTAGCGGGCGTCCAGCTCCGCGCCGCTCACGTCTGACAGATATCGCGCCATCGCCTGCCCGTTGATGCGACCGCCTGGCCGACCGTCGGACCGGGCGCCCGATTCAAGGGCCGGCGTCAGGCGTCGGGCCTCCTCCGCGATCTCCGCGGCGCTGGCATAGTCGAGTGGATACCCGATCTGGGCGGCAAGCTGGCTGAAGATCTCCCAGTCGGGCATCGATTCACCGATCGGTTCGATCGCCCGTCGAATCTGTTGAGCGCGTCCCTCGTGGTTCGTAAACGATCCCTCCTTTTCGGCGAAGCCGGCCGCTGGAAGGACCAGGTGCGCCATCCTGCCGGTCTCGGTCAAAAACAGGTCCTGGCAAATGAGCAGATCGAGCGACTGCAGCGCCTCGCCCACCCCCGATGACGCGGGCAGGCTGCCGAGCGGGTCCTCACCGACCAGGTACAAGGCCTTCAGCCGGCCCTGCCGCGCCTGCTCCAGCATCTGGATCAGATTCCAGCCGTCCGCCGAGGGCAGTTCTTCGTTCCACGCGTCGCGCAGCCGCCGTCGCGCCGACTCGTCGCGCACGTCGACGAGACCGGGGAGAAATTCGGGAGACGCGCCCATTTCGACCACGCCCGTTTCATTGGTTTCCTCGCAGAGCGGATTCAAACCGCTTCCTGCTTTCGCGTAGAGGCCTGTCAAAATGGCCAAGTCGGCCAGCGCACAGACGGCGTCATACCCCCCGGCCTGCCGGGTCAGCTCCGGGCCGAACAGAACCACCGCCCGTTCGGCGCCCGCGAGCCGGCGGGCGGCCGATTTGATCGCCTCAGCCGACGCTCCCGTGCGCGCCTCCACGACCGGCCAGGGCAGCCCTCCGACCGCCGCCTCGAGACGCCCGACGTAGGCCGGCGCCTGCGCGGACACCGACGGGTCGACGAGGCCTCCTTCGATCACGGCCTTGACCAGCGCGCGAACCGCCATCGACTCCGAGCCCGGCGTGACGGGCAGCGGCGCGGCAGACAGATTCACCAGATTGCTGACCGGACCAATCTCCTTCAGATAAGGCCCCACGGTGATCAGGGTCGCGCCGTGTTTACGCACGGCCGCCTTGACCCGCAGCGCCGTGATCGGATTGGTCTCGGTCGGATCGGCGCCGATCACCAGGATGGTTCGCGCCGCTTCGATTTCCTCGTACGATGCGGTCATCCGGCCGTGTCCGGTCACCCGGGTCAGGGCCCGGACGCTGTTCACATGGCCGTCGCGCGCCGAACTGTCGATGTGGGGCGTGCCGATGGCCAGCCGCAACAGCTTCTGGAACAGGTAGGCCTCCTCGTTCGTGCAGCGGGCCGAGATGACGCCGCCGATCGCCCCGGCGCCGTACTGGCGCTTGATCGCCAGCAACCGCTGCGCGGCCGACTCCAGCGCCTCGATCCACGGCCACTCGACCAGCGCGCCGCTCTCGCGGATCATCGGGGCCGTCAGCCGGTCGGAACTGTTGATCATGTGATAACCGAAAAAACCCTTGGCGCAAAGGTCCCCGAGGTTGCGCCCCTTGTCCCAGTCCGACGTCACGCGGACAATCTCATTTTCCCGGACCTTGCTCTCCAGCGTCAGCATGCAGCCGTCGGCGCAGTAGGCGCAGACGGTGTCGGTTTTCTTGAGCTGCCAGGGCCGGTAGTCATAGAGGGCGACGCGGTTGGTAAATGCGCCGACCGGGCAGATCTGCACGCACCCGCCGCAGAATTCGCAGTCCAGCTCCCGGTCCATGAAGGTACTGATCTCGATCCGGTCGCCCCGGTTCACCGCCGCGATGGCGCGCACGTCAAGCACTTCATCGCAATAGCGGACGCACCGCATGCAGGTGATGCAGCGGCTCATCTCCCGTTCGATATAGGGACTGAAGTAGCGCTTCTCCGGCAGCCGCTTCGGCTCGGTATAGTGACTCACGTTGTCGCTGTAGGCGTGCGAGCGATCCTGCAGCTCGCACTCGCCGCCCTGGTCACAGAGCGGGCAATCGAGCGGATGATTGGCCAGAATGAACTCCATCACGCCCTTGTGCGCCTGCTCGGCTTTCTCGCTCGTGCTGCGGACCACCATGCCCTCGGTCACGGGCAGATTACAGGCCGTCTGCAGCTTCGGCATCTTTTCCACCTCGACCAGGCACATCCGGCAATTGGCGTCCGGCGCCAGCTTGATGTGGGAGCAGAAGTACGGGATGTAAATGCCGGCCCGCCGGGCCGCGTCGATGACGTAGGTGCCCTTCTCGACCGTCACGCTCTTTCCGTCGATCGTCAACGTCACCGGGGATCTCGCCTCCGCCATCGTCTCCTCAATGACCCGCGAAGGTGATTGGATGGCTCGCCGGATCGCCGGTCGTCCCGGCGGCCTCCCTCCCCGACGCGTGGGAGGCATGCCCCATCACACACTCTCGTCGGGCGACGTGGGCCTCGTATTCGGCGCGGAAATGGCGCAGCGTGCTCAGCACCGGCGCCGTCTCCGCGTCGCCGAAGGCGCAGACCGTCCGGCCGGCGATGTTCCCGCAGATCTGCGGCAGCACCTCCAGATCGGATGCCCGCCCCTGGCCGTACTCGATCCGGCGGAGCATCCGCAGCAACCAGTTGCTCCCCTCTCGGCAGGGGGTGCATTTCCCGCACGATTCATGATGGAAAAACCCCATCAGGTTCAGCGCCGCCCACACCATGCAGACCGACTCGTCCATCACGGTCACCCCGCCGGAGCCCAGCATGGAGCCGGCTTTGGCCACCTCGTCAAAATCCATTTTGACATCCAGATGACCGGGTGTGAAAAACGACGCCGACGCCCCGCCGGGGATGAAGGCTTTCATCGGGCGGTCGGACTTCATTCCGCCCGCCAGTCCGAAAATCAGCTCCCGGAACGTGATGCCCATTGGCACCTCATAATTGCCCGGCCGTTTGACGTGGCCGCTGACCGAAAAGATCCGGGTGCCGGGGCTCTTCGGAGGGGAGCCGATCGATGCGTACCACTCCGCGCCGCGGCGAAGAATATGCGGCAGGTTCGCCAGCGTCTCGACGTTGTTGATCACCGTCGGCTGGCCGTACAGCCCGTGCGTGGCGGGAAAGGGCGGCTTGGAACGGGGCAGCCCCCGTTTCCCCTCGATCGATTCGAGCAACGCCGTTTCCTCGCCGCAAATGTAGGCGCCCGCCCCGCGGTGCAGCGTCACCTCCAGGTCGAATCCGCTCCCTCGGATGTTCGATCCCAGATAGCCGGCTCGGTAGGCGTCGTTCAGCGCACGCTCCACGATCGCCGCCTCGCCGGCGAATTCGCCGCGTATGTAGATGTAGGCCGCGTGTGCGCCGATCGCGTAACTGGCGATGATGATCCCTTCGATCATCTGGTGGGGATCGACCGTCATCAACTCGCGGTCCTTAAACGTGCCCGGCTCGCTTTCATCCGCGTTGCAGCACAGATAGGTGACCGTCCGCTCCTTGGGCAGAAAGCTCCATTTCATCCCCGTGGGAAAACCGGCGCCGCCTCGCCCCCGCAGGTTGGACTGTTTGACCAGCTCGATTACCTCCGCGGGCGCATATCGTGTGAACATCAGGTCGAGCGCCTTGTACCCCTCCTGCCGTTCGTAGTCCGCGAGCGAACCGGTGTAGCCTGGCAGATCCTTGTTGCGAAAGAGGATCTTTTCAGCCATTGGTGTGTCCATCCCGCCGGCGGCCTTCCCCAGCCGATGGGTTTGCAACGGTGGCTCGGGGCGTGGGGGCATCGGAGGGCGCATGCTGCGACGAGGAAGGATCAGCATCAGTGCGTGCCGCCGAGTCGGTGAGGCGGCTGGAATCCGAAATTTCCGCCGGACGGGCCCCCATATTCAATGATTCAATCAGCCGGTCGACCTGTTCGGGGGTGACGGCCTCATGGTACCGGTCGTTGACCTGCATGACCGGCGCCTTGCCGCACGCCGCCAGACATTCCACCGTCACGAGCGTGAATTTGCCGTCCGGGGTCGTCTCGCCCGCCCGGATGCCGAGCCGCCGTTCCAGATGGTCCAACAGCGTCTCGGCCCCGCCGAGCGCGCAGGGCAGGGTGCGGCAGACCTGGATCAAATACTCCCCTTTTGGCCGGAGGTAAAACAATGTATAGAAGGTCGCCACGTCGTAGACCTCGTGCGGCGTCATCTCCAGCAGCGCGGCCACGTCGCGCATGCCGGCCTCGGTCACGAATCCGGCCTCCCGCTGCACAAGTCGGAGCCCGTGCAGGACGGCCGATCGCTTGACCGGGTAGCGCTTGGCCGTCTCCTGCAGTTCCACGCGCGCGGCCTCGGAGAGGCCGGCTCGTGTTGACTCCCCGTTTTTGGTGATGTCTGTCATGCGTTTATTGACCCGCTCGCATTCGCTCGGTTATCTAACTCAGGGGGAGACGCGATCTCCCCGTGACAACTCCCATCTACGCTTAAACAACCCTATCTGTCACATTCCCCCATCACGATGTCAAAGGTGCCGAAGATCGTGATGACGTCGGAGATCAGGTAGCCCCGCGCCATGTGGTCGAACGCCCCCATGTTGATGAACGACGGGGCCCGGATTCGCAGACGATAGGGTTTGTTGGTCCCATCGCTGACGAGATAAAATCCCAGTTCGCCCTTCGGCGTTTCAGTGCCGCAGTACACCTCGCCAGGAGGAGTCTCAAATCCGTAGCAGGCCACTTTGAAATGATGAATCAGGCTCTCCATGTCGGTCATCACCTTCTCACGGCTCGGATAGGTGACGCCGGGCAGGTCGAGGAGAATCGGCCCCGCCGGCAAGCGATCGAGGCACTGACCGATGATCCTCGCGCTCTGCCGCATCTCCTGCATCCGCACCCAGTAGCGGTCGTAGGTGTCGCCGTCACGTCCCACCGGCACCTCCCATTCGACGCGGTCGTAGACTCCATAGGGCTCCGCCTTGCGGATGTCGTAGGCGATGCCGGAACCGCGCAGCGGGGGACCCGTCAGGCCGAAATTGATCGCATCCTCGCCTGAGATCACGGCGATCCCTTTGGTGCGGGCGAGCCAGATCCGGTTTTCGGCCAGCAATCCCTCATACTCCTCGAGGTTGGCGGGAAACCGGGCCAGGAACGTCCGAAGCCTGGCGATCACCTCCGGCGTCACATCGCCTTGCGGGTCGACCCCTCCAACGCGGAAGTAACTGACGGTCAAACGGGCTCCGCACAGCGCCTCGAACAGATCGAGCAGCAGTTCCCGTTCCCGGAAGGTCCAGAAAAAAATGGTCATCGCCCCGATGTCGAGAGCCTGGGTGCCCAACCAGAAGAGGTGGCCGATGATCCGCTGCATCTCCCCCACGATCGTCCGCACAAATTCCGCCCGCTCCGGCACTGCGATGCCCAGCAGTTTTTCCACCGCGCGCACATAGGCGTAATTATTCGCCATGGCGCAGATGTAGTCGAGCCGGTCGGTCATGGGAATGGATTGATTGTACGTCTTGCCCTCCGCCAGCTTTTCGGTCCCCCGGTGCAGATAGCCGAGGTAGGGCGTCGCCTTCTTGATCTTCTCCCCCTCCAGTTCGAGCACCACGCGCAGCACGCCGTGGGTGGCCGGATGCTGGGGCCCCATGTTCAGCAGCAGATCTTCCGTCCGGAAGAGCGGCTGTCGCGCCTCGTCCGTGTCCGTGCGTGGCTCGACCGTCGAGTGCGCCTGGACCGCTGCGCCCGTGTCGTGGGCGGCATGTACGATATACCCGAATTCGTCGTGTTCCCGCTCGTCAGTCATCAGCCCTGCTTCCAGTCATGATTCAACGCGCTGGCATCGATGCTCACTTCCCGTCCCGGTTCAATCGCCGGCCAGAATTCGAACGTGTTGCGCCAGCCCTTGCCGGTGGTCGGAAAGTCCTTCCGAAGCGGGTGACCCTCGTCATAGTCCTCCGGCATCAGGATCCGGCGCAAATCCGGATGGCTGCGGAACCGGATCCCGAAGAGGTCGAACACTTCCCGCTCCAGAAAACCGGCCGCCCGCCAGACCGAATGGACCGAATCAATCTCGCAGGCCGACTGGGGAACGCGAGCCTTGAGCCGCAGCCGCCTCCGGTGTCGGATCGAATTCAGTTGATACACCACCTCAAACCGCTCCGGCGCCTGGGGCCAGTCGACGGCCGTCAGATCGGAGAGCTGCTCGAACGCCAGCGCCGGCTCGTCATGCAGCCAACGGCACACCGGCACGATCTGGTCACGCGCGATCAGCACGGTCTGCTCCCCGAAGGCCTCGGCGGCTCCCAGCACCGCACCGGGGCGTTGTTGTGCGATCAATTCGGCTATGGGCTGCATGTTCGTAAGTTCTACGCGGTTTGTTCCGCCCGCGCAAAGCGCGGGCTCTTTTGGGGGGAGACGCCATCTCCCCCTGACGACCCCCATCTACGCTGATGCTGCTGTGAACAACACGCATCCTCTGTACGCTGCATCCATCCGATGAGAGGATCGGAGTGAGAGCCGGAATCTTCCCCCGATCTCATTGACAAAACACGCCCCCTCCCCCCATCCCCGCAGATTGAACGGGCTCCGTGACGACTCCTGTGGTCTTGATGATAAACGTTTCCCTCCATTGGGATGACGCCGCAAGTGATCCGGCTCAAATGGCCGGAGCGCCGCGCCGGCTATTTCACCAACACCTTCTCCTGCATGATTTTCTGCTGAAGCGTCAGAAGGCCGTGCAAGAGCGCTTCCGGGCGCGGCGGGCAGCCTGGCACATAAACGTCGACGGGAAGGAACTGATCGACTCCCTGCACCACGCTGTAGCTGTCGTAGATATTGCCCGAGGTCGCGCACGAGCCCATCGAAATCACATAGCGCGGCTCGGGCATCTGATCGTAGATGCGGCGGATGACCGGCGCCATTTTGCGGGTCACCGTGCCCGCCACGATCATCAGGTCCGACTGCCGAGGCGACGCGCGAAAGACTCCGGCGCCGAACCGGTCGATGTCATAGCGCGAGGAGACGCTCGCCATCATCTCGATGGCGCAGCAGGCCAGACCGAACGACATGGGCCAGAGCGACGATTTGCGCGCCCAGTTGATGCACCAGTCCAGACGGGTCGTCAGGATGTTGGCGTCGAGTTGGCCGTCGCTCAATCCCATTCCAACGCCCCCTTCTTCCATGCGTAGACATAGCCGATCATCAGCACCACGATAAAGATCACCATTTCCACCAGGCCCGTCAGGCCGATCTGGTTGAAGGCCACGGCCCAGGGAAAGAGAAACACCGCTTCGATGTCGAAAATGACGAAGATCATGCAGATGACGTAGTAGCGGACCGGAAAGGGCAAGCGGGCGTCCCCAAACGGCGTCATCCCGCTTTCATACGCCATGAGCTTTTCCCGATACGGGCGGGACGGGCGCAGGACCACTCCCGCGATCAGGCTCACGGCCGCAAAGCCGATCGCGATCACGATGAAGAGTCCGATCGGCCAATAGTGAACGGGCACAAACGTTCCCGGCATGCTCCTCTGCCCTTCGTCCTGGGTCGGCTGGCACGTGTGTCCCGCGCCGTCGACAATCGCCCAGGGAAAGCCCATCTTATTGATAATGCCAAGGATTGTCAACCCTTTCCTTCCAGACCTTCGCCGCCTGTCGAGCGCAACACGGCGGACCGGGTTGACCCTCAAAGGGGCGGTCTGATCACGAGCAATCTTTGACGGATCAGTCCTCCGGTCAGGCGAACGTCTCCGGCACCACAAACGGCCGGAACGTCAATCCGCTCAAGCGCATCGGCGGCACCCCCTTATGCTGGATCAACACCTTGAAGATCCGGCCCATGCCGTCGTCCCCTGCGCTGATTCCCTGGCGATTCCCCACACGAGATGAGGACAGCAGCAGCTTCATCGCCGCCAACTCCACTTCCCGCTCAAGACCGTCGCAGGCGGCCAACCGCGTCTCCATCGCCTCGGCCGCGCCCAATCCGAGCAGGAATGAGGTCTGGTCGGTAAAGCCGGTTGTCACCAAGCCCGCCTCCCGGCCCGCGCGCACGAGCGCGGTGAAATCGACGTGGGCGGTCAGGTCCTGTCGGCCGATCCGGGTGTAGGGATCATCCCGACGCTGATGATCCGCGTAGCAGGCCAGCGTGCCGCTGCGCCGCGCAGGCAGGTACCGCTCCTCGGCCGTGTGGCCGTAATCGATGGTCAGCACAAAGCCGGCTTTCAACAGTCGGCCGATCCCGGCGATCCAGTCAAGCGCCTCAAGGTTCACCTCCGTTTGGAACCCTTCCGGCAGACGGATCGACAGCCGTGTGAAATAGTTCTCCAGCGCCGGGGTTGAAGGCAGATCCAGCTCTTCGGTCAACTCTTCTCCAACGAGCGTCACGTAGCGTTCCAGCAGACGGCCGCCCTGCATCACCACGCGGTGAACCGGAAACGCGTCCACGAGTTCGTTCGAGACGATGACACCGGTCAGTCCTTCGGGTGAAGAAGCCGGCCCCGCCTCGTTCAAAGTCCGGCACCATTGCACGGCGATCTCCCGTCCGGCAAACCGGCCCAGACGCATCCGCTGTTCACCCGCCAACTCGGGATTGACTTCCACGACGACATATCGCAGTCGCATCCATGCCCTCTGGGCGCACACCGTCAGAATATCCTCGGCCATCAACCCGCGACCCGCACCCATTTCAATGATCGTGATCTCCTCGGATGGAGACTGCTGATGCAGGTATGTGGCCATTTCGGCCAC
>Ga0335081_10012346_pt1 | contig 13843 bp, 16 predicted proteins | sample Lox_Sample_35_FD_206713 | JGI IMG/M metagenome (GOLD analysis project Ga0335081, IMG submission 206713) | Soil microbial communities from Loxahatchee National Wildlife Refuge, Florida, United States - Lox_Sample_3.5 | ecosystem: Environmental > Terrestrial > Soil > Wetlands | place: USA... | reverse complement strand
CGAGCGGCGCCGCGAGCCCGGCCGACGGAAACGCGGTGCGACCGCCGTCGTCCGATCCGGCCGGCGCCGGGGCCGGCGAAGGCGCCGGCGTCAAGGGCGCAGGCGCCGCCGATGGACTGCGAGCATCGCCTCCCGCTGCCGACCGCTTACCGAACACGACCTTGCTCCCCGCTCACGCTACCGTTCCGTTTCCCGCCCGTCGCCGACCGCGTCAGCGCTGCATCAGCTTGCCCAACAGGGGCGCGAGCACGCCGGCGCGCGGCTTCTTCACCGCCGCCCGGCCGGTCAGCACCTGCGCGAGATGGCGGAACATGTCGGCGGTGCGGCGCCCGGCCGCCACCTCGGCGATCATCTGGCCGTTGTTGGATGCAGTTCCGAACACGCCGGGATCGAACGGGATGACCGCAACCGGGTCGTCCTCCAGCGCCTTGGCAAAGTCCGCCGGCTTGATCTCGGGACGCTTGGGAATGCCGACCTGATTGAGGCAGTACAGCGGCCGGCGATCGTTCGGCCGCGCGGCACGCAGCAGATCGACCAGATTCTTGGCGTTGCGCAGATTGGCGAGATCGGGCGCCGCGACGATCAGGATGTCGTCCGCGCCGATCAGCACCCGCCTGGTCCAGGCGTTCCACACATGCGGCACGTCGAGAACGACGCACGGGACGCTGGCGCGCAGGGCATCGAACACCGGATCGAACGCCTCGGCCGTGAAGTCGTACACGCGATCGAGCGTCGCCGGCGCGGCGAGCAGGCTCAGGTGGTCGGTGCACTTCGACAGCAGACGGTCGACGAAGGCGGTATCGACCCGATCCGGCGAGAACACCGCGTCGGCCACGCCTTGCGGCGGGTCCTGATTGTAGTCGAGACCAGCAGTGCCGAAGGCGAGATCGAGATCCGTCACCACGGAATCGAGCGAAAGGTCGCAGGCGATCGACCAGGCGACGTTGTGCGCGACCGTCGATGCGCCGACCCCGCCCCGCGCGCCGACCACCGCGAGCACGCGCCCGACCGGCTTGGCGTCCGGCGCCGAGAACAGCCCGCAGATGGCGGCCACCATGTCGATCGGACGGACCGGCCCCATGAGGTATTCGCTGACGCCACGCCGGGTCAGCTCGCGGTAGTGCGCGATGTCGTTGAAACGACCGATGACGATGACGCGCGTGCCCTCGTCGCAGACCTCGGCGAGCTCGTCGAGCGCACCGAGGATCTCGTCGCCTTTCCCGTCCGTCTCGATGACGATCACGTTGGGCGTGGGCGAGTTGCGGTAGGCCTCGACCGCGGCCGCCGAACCGCCCATCTGCACGCGCAGGTGAGCCTTGGCCATGCGGCGATCCTCGGCCGCAGCCTGGACCGAAGCGGCGGTCTCGGCGCTGACGCAGAACGCCTGGATCGAGACCCGGGGCGCCGGCGCGATGTATTCCTCTTCGACCGATGTGGCGCCGGCTTCGATCGATTCGGCTGTCTGGTGAGAAACCTTCATGTCATTTGCCGACGTCGCTGATCTTGCCCTGATCTTCCTTGGGATAAACCGTCGCGGTGCTCTCGCCCTTACGATAGTGGTCGAGGACGATCGCGCGCCTGCCCTCGTAGACCGGCACCTCGCCGCGCGGCTGCGCCAGGTCGGCCGGGTTTTCGACCATGGCGGCTAGGTTGCGCTGAGTGGCGCAGCCGAAATTCCAATACTCCTTGTTCGAGTCGTAGACCTCGACGTCGGTCGGTCCGAGGTCGTGCGGCCACAGCCCACACGGGCCCGCCTCGGCTGTGATGCGCGGGTAGGTGAGCCGGATGGTGGCGAGCCGCGCCGGACTCGCGGGCCGATACGGCCGCACCGCGATGCCCTGGCTCGGCACGCCGGCGGCCGCCAGGATCGATTCGATCTCGTGCAGCGAGTCGGAGGCGGCCTGCGCATTCGGCGTTCCCGACGGCAGGTCGATCACCACGCCGCCGGTCGCCTCGCGCTTCCATACCTGCGCGAAGGCGAGCACGTCGGCGCGCTGCGCCGGCGTCAGGCCGCCGCGGCTGGAGCCGACGAAGATCTCGACCGTGCGATGGCCTTCCTGCAGCGTGATCGGGTGGCGCTGCCGAAAGTCGTTCGGCACCGGATCCTGCGGGTCGCGCACCGTGTAGCAGCCGGCCAGCATGGCGGAGAGCGCGGCGACCGCCACGAGGCCGCCGGCCTTGCGGCCGCAGGCGAGGATCGAGCGCATCTTGGATGTCATCGTCGGATCTCCTCGGCTGCTCATTCCATGATGAATCCGAAGTGGCCGTTGTAGGTCCGGTTCGGATCCACCTTGCCGGCGACGCCATAGAGACGGTTGAGCCGCCCCATGAGGATCTGCGAGGGATCGGAGACGTCGGCATAGCCGTCGTCGGGCCGCGACAGGTCCTTGCTCGCCACCGCGTGCACCACATAGGGCGTCACGATGATCATCAGCTCGGTCTGATTGTTGACGTAGTCCCGGCTGCGGAACAGCGCGCCCAGCACCGGGACCTGCAGCAGCCCGGGGAAGCCGTTGATCGCCTGCTTGGTCGTCTCCTGGATCATGCCCGCCATGGCGAGCGAGCCGCCCGAGGGAATTTCGACCGTGGTGTCGGCGCGGCGAACGCGGATCGACGGGATGGTGACGTTCTGGGCGCCCGGCACCACCAGCTGGAGCGCGTTGTCGTTGGCAAGGTCGGACACCTCGGTCATCACCTTGAGGCTGATGCGCCCTTCCGACAGGACGACCGGGGTGAAGTTCAGGCTGACGCCGAATTTCTTGTAGTCGATCGAGGCCTGGCACAGCGGCGGCGATTTGGTGGTGTCGCAGCTCAGGCCGGCCGGAATCGGAAACTCGCCGCCGGCCAGGAACTGCGCGGTTTCGCCCGAGACCGCGCTCAGCGTCGGCTCGGCCAGCGTGTGGATCACGCCCGCGCGGTCCATCGCGCGCAACGTGACCTGGGTGTTGGTGGGCGTGCCGAACGCGCCTTGCAACGCGTTGGGCGGCGTCTGGCCGAACGCGCTGAACGCATTGTTGGTGGCGAAGTTGAGCACCGCCGACTGCCCGACGGTGCCGTTGAGATCAATGCCGAGCTGCTTGACGACGTCGCGCGCCACCTCGGCGACGGTCACCTTGAGCATCACCTGGTCGCGGCCCTTGACGATGATCCCGTTCACCACCTTGGTGTTGTCGCCGACCAGCCGGGCCGCGACGTCGAACGCCTGCTGCGCCTCGACCGGGCTCGAGACCGTGCCGGACAGCATCACGCCGTCGGCTACGCCGTCGATCTGCAAATCGCCGTCCGGGAACATGCGCCGCAGCGCCGCGCGCACGCCGTTGAGGTCGCGTGTCACCGCGATGTCGAAGCCGGCCATCTGACGGCCCTGGGAGTCGAAGAAATAGACGCTGGTCTGGCCGACCTTGACGCCGATCAGATAGGCGCGACGCGCCGAGCGGATCACCGCATTGGCGATGGTCGGATCGGCGACGAGCACGTCCTTGACGTCCCCCGGAAGATCGATGACGACCGACTTGCCGACGCCGAGCGGCACGAACGTCGCGCTCGCCTCGCTCGCCGCCACCTGGACGGGCGCCGGCTCCGGGCGCAGCTCGGCGGCCGGGGCACGGTCGAGCGGGCTCGCCACGATCGCAGCGAGCGCCGCCAACGCCGCCGTGCGGATCAGCGCCCTGTTCGCCATATCGCGAGTCCTTTCGTGCAATGTCATTTCGCCGTGGCCGTGGTCGGCACGCCGAACCGGATCATGTTGAAGCGGTTGACGTCGTGGGAGGGAGCGGTGGTTTCCGGACGGCTCGACGGCGTCGCGTCGGCCAGGCTGCGCAGGGTGAGCGAGAGCGTTCCGGTCTGGAGCTGGGCCTGCAGCAACTCCGCCTGGGCTTCCGTGACCTCGAGCGTCGCGGTCTTGCCGTCGACGAACCGCTGTCCGTCCTTTTCCTGCACGGCCTGACCGATGGCGAGCACGCGCACGTCGGTCAGGATGGTGTGCCCGAGGCGCGTCTCATACCCGTTGACTTTCTCGGCGTCGCGGTCGCGACCGGCGACGATCACGTCGACCCGATCATTGGGCAGGATGAAGCCGCCCGCGTCGGTCTCGGGCGAGATCGGGACCGAGGTCGCGCGCATTCCGGCTGGAAGCACGGCCGCGAGGAAACCGGAGCCGTTCGCCCTGATGACCTTGTTCTCGCGCACCGGCTCGCCCGCCGCCATCGCGACGCGCACGATCGCGCCCGTGTATTGCTGGATCGCGTCGGGGTGCTCGGTCTTACGGACGAAGGCCGGATTGGCGGCCGATGCCGGCCACGTCTGCCACTGCAGATCGTTCGCCGACAAGGCGGTGCCGATGCCGATGTCGTTCTTGGCGACGAGGATGTCGACCATCGCGATCTGCGGCGCCGGCGCGGGCGCCGCCGGCGGGGGCGATGGTTGGTAACCGCCGGCCAAAATGGCGGCGACGCCGCCCGCGGCGACCGCAATGCCCAAGACGATGAGGCGCGCAGCTTTCATACGCTCACTTCCCACGTGACGCGGCGGTACCGGCCGCCCTGGCCGAATTTCACCAGCCAAACGTCAATTCATGGTTAATGAGGCGTATCCAAATTGCACTAATCGTCGGTTTCCGAGCGCCGGGCCGCCGGCCCGCGGTTCGGAGCACCCGCTACTGGCCGAACGGCTGCATCCAGACCGTCGAGGGGTAGACCAGCAGCGCGGCGGCCGCGAGCGCGATCCCGTAGGGTACGGGGCCGCCCGGCTGGTGCAGGCGTTCCGCCCAGACCTTGCCGATCAGCCGCGATGGTATCGCGAGGTGACGAAACTGGATCAGCGCCAATGTCAACACGCCGCCGAGCAGCGACGCATAGAGCACATAGTCCATCAGGTGGGGCCAACCGAGCCACAGGGCGGTCGAGGCCGCGAGCTTCGCGTCGCCGCCGCCGACCCAGCCAAGCACGAAGAAGGCGAACGTGATCGCGAGCACGAGCGCGCAGGCGCTCACATGGTCCAATATCTCGGCCGTCGGCATGCCGATGGCGAGCGCGAGCGCGACGAAGCCCGCGCCGAGAATGAGCGAGATCCGATTCGAGATCGTCATCGTGAAGAGGTCGCTCGATGCAGCGAACGCCATCAGGGTCGGAAAGATCAGCAGCCGCGCGGCGTCGACGATCAATGTGGTCATGTCTGCGCTCATGTCCCCGCTCTTGGCGCTCCAATCCGCCGGATGACGCACGCACCATGCCTGCGCGCGGCCGGCCCCTCGGCGGCCACCATACGGCATAACCCGACAACGGAATGTAAAGGCACCGCTCGCGAGACCCGACGCGCGTTTCGGCCGACCGCCGCCGCGAGCATGCCGTGAAAAAGGAAACGGCCCCGGCGGAATGACCGCCGAGGCCGTTCCTATCCGGGCGGGGGTGCTTACCCGAGCTGCGACGAGACGTTCGTGAACGCGGTCTTGAGCTTGCCGCCCAGCGTGTTCACGGCCCCGATGATGACGACCGAGATGCCGGCCGCGATGAGACCATACTCAATCGCGGTTGCGCCGCTGTCGTCCCGCAGGAAACGCTTGAACATAGACATCAGTTGCTCTCCCAAGGTGATCGGCGCATTCCCGCCGACATCGCTGCGTCTTATGCGCTAGCAACTCACAAAGATGGGTAAAAATCGACCCCCGAATTTTCCGATAAAAACGTGTCGAATCGCGGATATCGTGAACGATTCGTCGCCGCCACATCGTCAAAACGACAAGGCCCCGGCGCGCCGCCGGGGCCTGCCGGAAAACTGCGGAAAACGGCGCTCAGCCGAGCTGCGTCGAAACGTTCGTGAACGTGTTTTTGAGCTGCGCGCCGAGGGAGTTGACGACCGTAATGATTGCAACCGAGATGCCCGCGGCGATCAAGCCGTATTCGATGGCGGTCGCGCCGGATTGGTCCTTTGCGAAACGCCTGACAACGGATTTCATGGGAAACTCCGGATCTGCGCGGGTGTCTGAGCTCGGTCTGCCCGCCCGCCTCGCGTCCCCGGCCGATCCAGACCACGATTGCAAATTAGGAAGGCAGGCTTGCTTCGCGGTTAACCGCGGCACGGAAATGCGATCGTTCCCGGGATGTGACCGTCATGGTTAAGGCCCGCTTGCCGGCCGCGGGACGCGGGCACGGGATCACGCGCGCGCCGACCGATGCGGCGGCTTTGGACTTCATTCACCATTTTGCAGTCAACTCGACGCCGTCGTCGCGATGCGATCCGTCGCCATCGCGATCGTCGGATCCAGAGGGTGTTGGGAGAGTTCCGATGAGGGCAGTGCATGCGTCCCGCCGGCGGCGGCCGGTCCAGGCGATCCTCGGGATCGCGACCCTGCTGGTTGCCCTCGCGGCAGCCCGGGCGCACGCAGCCGACACCATCACGGTGGCGCTCGATCAGGCGACGATCAGCAAGCTGCCGGAGCGCGTTGCCACCCTCGTGATCGGCAATCCGCTGATCGCCGACGTGTCCGTGCAGGCCGGCGGTCTGCTCGTCGTCACCGGCAAGGGATACGGCGCCACCAACATGATCGCGCTCGACCGCGGCGGCGCGGTTCTGGCCGAGCGGAACATCGAGGTGGTCGGACCGCGCGACAAGCTCGTGGTCGTCTACCGCGGCATCAATCGGGAAACCTACAGCTGCATGCCGACTTGCGAGCCGCGCATGACGCTCGGCGACGGCCAGGACTATTTCAGTCAGACCGGCCAGCAGGGTCAGGTCCGCTCCTCGCTCGCGCACGACGCCGCCACCAGCGCGCCCGCCGGGGTCGCGCCCGCCCAGGGCGGCAACAACGCGCGCTGACGTCCGCACGATCGCGCGGGCGGATCGCCGACCCGCGGACGCGCGCTCAGATGTGCGCTCCATCGTGGTTAGCGCAATGTGAACGACCGCGGGCCCGCACCCGCGCTGGCCGAAACAAATCGACAATGAATCTTCGGTAAAGGTACACGGGACCCACCGTGCGTCACGTGCCGAATCCGGGTGCCTCGTCCATGCTCGATCCGATGCGAAGCCTCAAGCGCCGAATCCAAAGACTGGGCCGGATCGTGTCGCCGCGGCGCTTTGCACGCCGCCAAGACGGCGCCGCGGCCGTCGAGTTCGCGATCGTCGCGCTGCCGTTCCTTGCCATCTTGCTCGGCACGATGGAAACCGCGCTGGTGTTCTTCGCCGATCAGACGCTCGAGACCATGGTCCAGCAGGGCGCGCGTCTCGTCATGACCGGGCAGGCGCAGAACAACAGCGGCGTGACCGACCCCACCAGCTTCAGGAACCAGTTCTGCCCGTCGGGCCAAACCGTCGGGCTGTTCAACTGCAGCCAGGTCCTGATCAATGTCCAATCCTACGGAAGCTTCGGCGCAATCCCTTCCGTACCGGCGCCACCATCGACCAACGGCGCCCTGGATGCGGCGAAACAGGTCTATCAGCCAGGCACGTCCTGCAACATCGTCATCGTCCGGCTGTACTATCAGTGGCCGATCATCGTGACCTTCATGGGCTTCAATAGCCTCGCGAACTGGTCCACCTCGAGCCGTCTGCTGACCGCGACCGCCGCGTTCCGCAACGAGCCGTTTGCGGGTTCAGGAGCAACCTGTTAGCCATGACCTCCCATCGCACACGTTTGTTCGCATTCGCACCCGTCCGCCGGTTTGCCGCCGATCAGCACGGCGTATCGGCGGTCGAGTTCGCGATCCTGCTGCCGCTGATGCTGACCCTCTATTTCGGCGGTGTCGAGCTCTCGGACGCGGTCAGCGCCGACCGCAAGAACACGCTGGTCGCCCACACGGTCGGCGACCTCGTGGCCGCGGTGTCGAACGTCTGCACCTCCGCCACCGTCTGCACCTCTCCGATCAGCGATGTGTGGAATGCGGACCAATGGGTCGGCTATCCGTATGCGACGGCCGCCTCGGCCGCCAGCCCGAACCCCGTCACCATCGTGACGAGCGTGTGCGTCGACACGACCGGAAGGGCGACCGTCTCATGGAGCCAGTCGAACGACGGCAACCACTCGGCGCTCGCGGCCAACGCTACCATCAACAACCTCCCGACAGCGCTCACGACCAACACGACCGGCGCGTCCATCTCCTACATCTGGGGCCAGTCGATCTACACCTACCGGCCGACCATGGGCTATGGGATCATCGGCACGATCAGGATGACCGATCAATTCTACCTCGGCGCGCGTCAGAGCTGCTCGGTGACGTTGGACCTGGGCTCGAAGTGCTGCTGAACGAGCGCTGCTGAAAAGCGGCCGGCCGCCGATCTCAGGGCGTCGCCGTCACGATCGGCAGCGCCGTCGTCGACTTGATCTTCTCCATCGCGAAGCGCGACGTGACGTTCTTCAGCGGCACCGCCGCGATCAGCCGTTTGTAGAACGCGTCGTAGCCGGCGATGTCGGGCACCACGACGCGCAGCATGTAGTCGACGTCGCCGGCCATGCGATAGAACTCGAGCACCTCGGGCATCGCCCCGACGAGCTGCGCGAAGCGCTTGAGCCATTCCTCCGAATGATCCTCGGTCTCCACCGACACGAAGACGGTGACGCCGAGCCCGAGCTTGTCCTGATCGATGACGGCGACGCGCCGCTGGATGACGCCGTCGCCCTCGAGGCGCTGGATGCGCTTCCAGCACGGCGTCGACGAGAGGCCGACCCGGTTGCCGATCTCGGCCACCGAGAGCGATGCATCCTCCTGGAGGACGGCGAGGATTTTCCGATCGATGGCATCCATGCGGCGAGACCCCATCCGTGGGTCGAAGGCTTCTGCGTTTCCTGATAATATAGATGTTTTTTCTTTCTTGAAACCCTCTCGCCGTGACCGAGAGAAAAAATTTCTTCAGGCGCCACAGCCCCAGACCGATCAGGGCGAGGCGTCAGGCCACCCCACCGAGCAGGGCCTCCGTCTCCGCCCGCGTCGGCGCCGCCATGCTGCCGCCGAAGCGCGTGCATTTGGCCCCGGCGGCCGCGGCCGCAAAGCGCAACGCACCTTCGGTGTCGCGGCCTTCGATCAGCGCGAGCGCGAAGCCGCCGTGAAAGATGTCGCCCGCCGCAAGCGTATCGACCGCCGCGACGCGAAACACCGGCAACGCGCGAACCGTGTCGTCATGATCGCGCCAGAGCACCGGATCGGGCCCGTTGGTGACGGCGAGAAACGCATTGGTCGCCTGCCCGAACCGGTGCAAGGCGGCGGCGAGATCGTGCGTCGCCATGGTGGCGCGCAGGGCCTCGGCCGAGAACACGACGTGCGAGCAGACCGAGAAAAGCGGATCGTCCGGCCGCGCCGGCTTGTCGGCGTCGAGCACCACCGGAACCCCGCGGCGCAGCGCCGCGCGGCAGATCGGCAGCGCGAAGTTGGGGAAACGGTTGTCGGCGAGCACCGCATCGGCGCCAGCCGCAAGCGCGTCCGCGTCGCGCGGCGTCACCGCGTCCAGCCGATGATCGCGATAGGTCGCGATGGTGCGATCGCCGCGCGCGTTGACGAAGATCGCGGAGACCGCCGAAGCGACGCCCGCAACGCGCACGCAGCCGGCGCAGTCGACGCCCTCGTGGGCGAGTGCCGCGAGGATGCGGTCGCTGATCGGCTCACCGCCGGGCGGGCCGCCGAGCGGCCCGGCGAAGCTCGCCTGCCCACCGAGCCGCGCGATCGCGACCGCCGCATTGGCGGCGCAGCCGCCGCCGACGCTGAGAAATGCGCTGGCCTGGGCCTTGCCGTCCGCCGGCGGGAACTCGTCGACGCGAAAGATCTCGTCGAGCACCGCGATCCCGGTGCACAGGATGCGCACCGGCCGATCGGGGCATGCTCGCGTCGGCGCGCCGGCCGCCGCTTCGCCGGCCCCTGCGCTAGCCGAGCCCACCCGTCTCTCCCTCCACCCAGGCGCGGATGATGTGATGCGCGATCGCGACCGGCGGCGGCGTGCCGAGCCCGGCGGGGTGCCGCCGCAACAGCATCAGCGCGGCCTCTTCCCGGTCGAACCAGCGCGCGCCCTCGAGCTCGGTCGGATCGACCACGATCTCGGTGGTGAGCGCCTCGGCATAGCAGCCGATCATCAACGACATGGGGAACGGCCAGGGCTGCGACGCGAAATAGCCGACGCGGCCGCACACGATGCCGGCCTCCTCGCGCACCTCGCGTCGCACGGCCTCCTCGATCGTCTCGCCCGGCTCGATGAAGCCGGCGAGGCACGACCACATCGCCGCGGCGAACCGCGCCGAGCGGCCGAGCAGGCATTGCTCGCCGCGCACCGCCAGCATGATCACGACCGGGTCGGTGCGAGGGAAATGCTCGGCCCGACAGGCCGGGCACCCGCGTTTCCACCCGGCCTCGGCGAGATCGGTGGGCGCGCCGCAATTGGCGCAGAAGCGGTGGCGCGCATGCCAGGTGAGCATCGCCTTCGCCTCGGCGAGCGGCGGCAGATGCTCGGGCGCGACCAGTCCCTGCACCGCAATCGAACGCAGATCGGTCACCAGAAGATCATCGCGCGCCTTCAGCGCCTCGGCCGCCGCCGGATCGATGCCGAGGCCGAACCGCGGCACTCGGTCGTGCAGGCCGAGAAAGACGCTCTCCCGCGGCGGCGCGAGCGCGCGCGCCTCGCCCAGCGCAAACAGCGGATCGCCGCCCCGCTCGCGCTTGCGGGCAACGACGAGCTCGCCGCCGACCACGTAGGCGCCGGCCCCCGCGTCCGCCGCCAGGCCCGCGACGTCGCGGCGCCGTTCGGCGGCGCGGTCGATCTGGCTTCCGGTGTATCCAAGCTGCGGCTTCGGCCCGAGATCAGGGCGGGGCGACATGACGGTCTCCGGCGGGATGCGGCGAAAATCGCACGCCGAAGATGTCGACGCAACATGCGCGCCCGCCGGCGGCGCGATCGGCTCGCGCAGGACAAGAGAGCATCGCGATCGCCGCCGTTGCGACCGCGGGGCCGGCGCTTGGCGGCGCGCTCGCCGCAACACCGCTCGCACGGCGTGGACCCGCAAGGACCACGGCGCGGGCTTTGCCCGGCCCGGCGGACCGGCTTCGGAACCGGAAGCGATATCGCGAAAACCAGACAAAGGCCCGCCGCGGCCCCGCCGGCGCCGGTTTAGCGCCTAAATCGAAGATTGCAATAATTGGCGCAACGTCATGCGGTTGAGGAACTGACCGCACTTTCTCCGGTAAATTCGCCGCCGCGCCAGATTGTCCTCGTTTTCGGGAACCCGCGTGTGAACTAGCTCACACCCAGGTTTTTTCATATACCTTTAAAATGGCCCGTGTGCGTGCTTTCGGGGAGGGGCAGAGTGACTCTCGGTCGGTGGTTTCCATACCGAAGGGAAAACGCCGAGGTCCGGTGTCGCCTCTTCTGCTTTCCTCACGCCGCCGGCAACGCTCTTTTCTTCACGGATTGGCAGCGCCGCGTGCCGGCCGCGGTCGAGGTTTGTCCCGTGGAGCTGCCCGGACGTGGAGCGCGGATCGACGAGCCGGCGTTCCGGCAAATGGACGCGCTCGCGGAGACGCTCTGCGAGGTCTTGCAACCGCTGCTGGACGTTCCATTCGCGCTGTTCGGGCACAGCATGGGCGCCTACGTGGCCTGCGAGCTCGCCCGGCAGCTCGATGCCGCGCATGGGCAGACGGCCGCGCACCTGTTCGTGTCCGGCGCGGCCGCGCCGGATCGCACCCCGCGATCTCCGCCGCTGCATTCCCTGCCCGAACGCGATCTCATCCGCGCGCTCAACGAGCTCGGCGGCACGCCGGCTCCGGTACTGGCGCGCGACGAGCTGGTGGCCGCAATGCTGCCGACCATCAGGGCCGATCTCATGCTCGCCGAGACGTATGTGGCCCCTCGATCGACGCGGCTGCCCTGCTCCATCACGGCGTTCGGGGGCGCGAGCGATGCGATCGATCGCCGCTCGCTGCAAGCCTGGAGCAACTTCACGGAAGGCGCATTTCGCCTGCACATGTTTCCGGGCAATCATTTTTTCGTCGGACAGGTGGGCAGCGCGGTCGTCGCGGAGATCATTCGCGACCTGCATCCTTCGGCTCGCGGCGGCGGCTCGCAACGCACAGGTTATGATAATGGTCGCATCGTCGAGTAAGCCTTTGAGTTTGGCGGATGGCGAGATCCACGTCTGGACAGCGCGTTTCATCGATGATGATTCGACGACGAACGATCTGATACGGCTGCTCGATCACGACGAACGTGTCCGCGCCGAGAGACTCGTGCAGCCGCGCGACCGCGCGCGTTTCATTCAGTTTCACGCGTTCACGCGCCAGATCGTCGGCGGCTATCTCGGCGTCCCGCCGCGCGACGCGACGTTCGCCCGAGGTCCGCACGGCAAGCCGCAGGCGGCATCCGGATCGGGATATCCCGGCTTTCACTTCAACCTCTCGCACAGCGGCGACTACTGCATGCTGGCGGCGCGGATCGGCTGTCCGGTCGGCATCGACATCGAGGCCTTGCGCGACGGGCCGCAGGCGCTCGCGATCGCGGCGCGCCGTTTCGCGCGATCGGAGGCCGCGCTCATCGGGCGTCTCGACGGCGATGCGCGACGGGACGCGTTCTTCGCCCTGTGGACGCACAAGGAAGCGGCGGTCAAATGTCTGGGACAGGGGCTGGCCGCGAACCTCGCGCGGTTCACGTTCGCGCTCGATGCCATGGGATGTCCGCAACTCGCGGCCGTCGCGCGACGGCGCTCGCATTCGCCGCACTTGTGGCTGCGCCCGCTTGCCGCGCCGGACGGCTATGCGGCCGCGCTCGCCAGCCTGCGGCCGTGCCGCAAGATCGACCTGCGGACCTGGAAAGCCGGCGACGGCACCCCTTCGGCCGACCGTAAAGCCCCGCTGTGGCGTTTCGGGCGCGACGGCATGACCGCCGGCCGGCCGGCGCTATTGCGGCCGCACAGCAACCCGCCGAACCGCACCGGCGCAGCAGCGCCCAGCCTGACATCCGCCGGTCGCGTCGCAGTGTCTACCATCGCTTCATGTCGCCTTTGATCATCCACGAGGAGCTTAACATGATGTCACCCCCGAAAGCCGAACAAGGCGCGGCGCGCGGCACCGCCGAGCGCCCGCAGCACCAGGCCGAGGCCGCGAGCGGCGAGCGGTCGCAGCGGCAGGAGTCCGCCGAGACGCATGGCGGATACGACCCGCGTGGCGGATACGACCGGGCTTTCGCCGGCGGTTACGGCACGCCGCCGTACGGGATGCCGCCGTATGGGATGCCCCCGTTCGGGATGCCCCCCTATGGGATGCCCCCGTACGGGATGCCATTCCCCGGAATGCCGCCGTTCGGACCGGCCGCACCCGGGATGGGACCGTTCGGCATGCCGCCCGGAATGCATCCGGGCGCCGCACAGCAACAGGCCTCGGATCCGGCCCGGATGGGCTTCTTCTCGGCTTTTGCGCCGATGTCGTGGTTCGCGCCATGGCTGATGCCGTGGGTCGCGACGTTCTGGTCATGGTTCGCGTCGTGGTTCGCGTGGCCGGGATTTGCGTGGCTGATGCCGCCGTTCGGGCCGTTTGCGCCGATGCCGGGCGCCCCGGCTCCCGATCCACAGGCGATGCGTTTTGCCGATGCGCGCGCGTATTTCTGGCACCACTGCTTCCAGGCAATGGCCGCGGTGGCCCACCAGGCGGCCAATGCCTGCTACGCCGACGGCGCCATACCGGCGGGCGCGCGCAGCCTGGTCGACATGACACAGCTCAAGGAGGCGCTGAAGTCCATGCCTGCACCGCAGGCCGACATGGTCATGCATGCGGTGCACATGCTGCAGGCGATGGAGGCATTCCGTCCGAAGCCGCCCGCCGGACCGGATTGGTGAGGCCCATTGCCGCCAGGGTCTCGGGCGAACCCCCCGGTCGAGCCG
>Ga0335081_10012345_pt1 | contig 13844 bp, 11 predicted proteins | sample Lox_Sample_35_FD_206713 | JGI IMG/M metagenome (GOLD analysis project Ga0335081, IMG submission 206713) | Soil microbial communities from Loxahatchee National Wildlife Refuge, Florida, United States - Lox_Sample_3.5 | ecosystem: Environmental > Terrestrial > Soil > Wetlands | place: USA... | reverse complement strand
TTGGGACCTGGATTGGGCGAAGCCCGCCGTCCTCGCGCGATACCTGGAGCACGGGCAAACGATCGGGGTGGGAGATCGATCACAAGCACCCGTCAAGCTGACGAACCCGGTAGTCGTGCAGGCAAAGTAGAGTTGCGTAGATTTGGGAAGACTTCAGATCAAATGTGTGGGCCTAACCTTCTGGCGGGATACAAAAGCAGGTCCTTCGACTGCGTGGGGTCATTCGCAAGCGACCGATCCCGCTACGCTCAGGATGACAATGTATATGAAGCCGGTCGACATCCAACTCGAGCCAAACGCCTCGGCAGCCTCCGCTCGCTGCGCTTGACCGATCAGCGCGATGTCTTGTTGTGGTGACGTAATCAGTCGTGGCAGAGAGCGCGAAGAAGTCTCTACTTCAGACCTTCCACCAGATAGAGATCCGAGAGAGAGCGAATGTAGCTGTAGATGTAGGACTTCGCGTCAGGGGTGATGATGAGTCCCCCGATGGTCGAGATACCGGCGGCGTCGACCGGTTCGATGGTCTTCCAAAGAGTTCTGCGGCCGGTGGCGATATCGACCTGGAAAACCTGCGCGGGCACCTCACCGGTGCGAAGCACGTAGAGGGAGCGGCTATCGGCGGAAAACGCCGCAGGGCTCTCGTCGCGCTCGGTTCCGGGGACGGGGCGCGGATCGCCGCCCGCGACCGAAGAGATAAAGATGCGGCGCTCACTGTTGGTGCCGGCCACGAGTTCGCCGTTCCGTGAGGCCACCAGCCTGGGGCCAACGCCCTCCGGACTGATGGGCCGCGCCTTGCCATCCTCGAGCGACTCGACGTAAATGCGCAAAGCGTGTCCGGGTTCGTTGGCGGTGAAGGCGATGTGCTTGCCGTCAGGCAGCCAGACGGCGCGGATATGATTCAAGCCGTCGCCGGGCAGGGGCTTCATTTCGCCGACGCGCATAGGCAGAATCATGAGCGGCGAAGGGGCAACGTTGGGCCGGGCCAGCACCCAGTTACCGTCGGGCGAGAGGGCAAGGCCGGTGCCATCGCCCAGGCGAATCGCCGGCGAACCGTCGGTCTTGCGGCTGTAGACGGCGTATTTCGGACCACCGCCCTCGCCGGCTTCCAGGAACAGAACGATGCGGCCGTCGGCGGAGATGTCGGTCGGCACTGACCAATCGAGCCACGAGAGGTCGCGTTCTTTGGCTTCGCCGGGGGCCAGGCCGATCATGCCGGCGCGGTCATTGCCGCGGGTAAGAAGCACATTGCCGTCGCGCGAGGTGTCGAGCAGAGTGAGTTCGCCGGGCACTCGCGCCAAGGTGCGAATGTTCCCGGAAGTGTCAACGGCGAACAGGCCCCGATCGCCGCCGGTGCGAGTAGCGGTGAACCAGATTTCATTGCCGCGCGGAGACCAGGCGAGTCCCTGGATGCTATCCCAGCCGGAACAGAGAGTAGTTTTCTTGCCTGCGAGATCGACCAACACGACCGAGCCTCCGTCGTCGCGGGGCTGGGGGTGATCGATGAAGGCGATGGAGTCGCCCTTGGGAGCGATACGAGGGTTGCCGATCCAGCCATCGGATTGGTAGAGCACCTTGTTGACGGGGTACTCCAGGCGCTTCCGGCCTTCGACTTCGCGGACGATGGCCATGCTGGCGCCGTCCGGCGACCAATCGGCGTATTCGACGTTTTCAAAAATCTCTCGCGGCGCTCCGCCCACCAGCGGGACCTCGGCGAGTGTGCCCAGGGAGAGGAAGGCATCGCTGGTGTGGCTGTTCAGGGCCAGAGCCATCTCGCCGGTTGAAGAGATGGCGAGCACGTCCGCACCGGAAGGCTGAAGCTGATTCGATTGCGGGCTCTCCGGCCGGGTGTTGAAGAGCTGTAGCGGTTTTCCTTCCCACGCGGAACTGTAAATCACGGTCTTGCCATCCGGCGCGAAGCGAGCCGAATGTACGGTGCCGCGCTGAAACGTAAGTGGATGGTAGAAGGGAAACGAGGGCTGAACCGGTCGCTGGAGGTAGAGCGCGCCGATGGCGAGACCCACTCCCAGTGCAATCACCCCTACCAGGCCTGACAGGGCCATCGCATTACTGCGCGGCGGCACGGGAAGAGCAGGAGCTAGGGCAGTCTGAGTTGAAGAACTCGGGTCTGCCACTGCAGCCCGCACGCGGGAGGTATCGAGCGACCGCCTGATCCGTTTGAGGTCGCCGCGAAGCTCGGCGGCGGTTTGATAACGGAACTCGCACTCCTTTTCCATTGCCTTGGTGATGACCTCTTCCAGCTTTGAAGGGAGAGCGGGATTCAGGCTGGAGATCGGCTGGGGAGCGCGGTTCAGGATGGCATCGAAGATGAGGCCCGTGCTGTTTCCCGCGAACGCGTTCTTGCCGGTCGCCATTTCGTAGAGGACCGTGCCGAAGGAGAAGAGATCGGTTCGCGAGTCCAGCTCGCCAGCGCGCACCTGCTCCGGCGACATGTAGGAGATGGTGCCGATGGTCGAGCCTGGGCTGGTCAGCTCCAGGCCATGCGCGCTGGTAGCGGTATTCTCTGCTCCTTTGCTCAATCCCGAATTGAGCTTGGCCAGGCCGAAGTCGAGCAATTTAGCCTGGCCGCGCTTGGTGACGAAGATGTTGGCAGGCTTAATGTCGCGATGGATGATGCCGCCCGAGTGAGCCGCGTCAAGCGCGTCGGCGATCTCGATTGCCAGGGAAAGCAAGGTTTCGAGCTCCAACGGACGGCTGGAAATCATGTGTTTCAGGGTTACACCATCCAGGTACTCCATGGCGATGAAGGCCTGGCCGTCCTGCTCGCCAATGTCGTAGATGGTGCAGATGTTGGGATGATTGAGGGCGGAGGCGGCCTGCGCCTCGCGCTGGAAGCGGGTCAGCGCCTGGGCGTCTTTCGCGACCTCGTCGGGCAGAAACTTGAGCGCCACGAAGCGGCGGAGCCGGGTGTCTTCGGCTTTGTAGACAACACCCATCCCGCCACCGCCCAGTCTTTCTAGTACGCGATAGTGGGAGATGGTCTGACCGATCATCGTCGCGTCATGTTAGGCGGGATAGAGAGGCAAGTCAATGAACGGAACGACATAGCAGAAGACCCCGATCTAAGACTATTACTACTGCAAGTTTCGGCCCCGGACGACGGGTGGCGATCGAGAAATACTAGCGCGGGCGGACCAGTCCTATCTTATGGCCGTCCAATTTGCGGTCTTTATCTCCAACCGCGGAGCTGGCGTCTTCGACCTGGCGAAAACGAAAAGAGGCAGAATAAAAAAGGAAGCGACGAGCCGTTTGGGGTGGCGGATCCGGGTTCGCGGAATGAAGTCTTCACGAGTTAGCGCAGGTGGCCCGGGGCTGGGAAAGTTTCGACAAGCCCAATGGGCAACGCCGATGAGCATGGGATTAATAAGAGGAGTGAGGCCGGAGAGCTGGCTTCGGCAAAGGGCCGAGAATCTTCGGTTTACACCTGAAATCAGGGGGAAGTAAGGGGCATCGAAGGGTTGGTTACGCTTCCGGCTGTCCCAATACCTTGGTACCGTCTCTAGTACTTTGGTTATGTACGACGAGATAACTTCGCATCCAGTGTATAAACACTACAATTAGTTGTGTCATCCATAGCTGCTGGTACAATATGCAGCAGACATCCGCAAGTAGCCTCGACCGCATTTCCAGAAAACACCTATAAAACCCTAAGAAACACGGAAATTCGCCTTGACTTCCCCATTTTCGGGGTTGAGATATGCTCAGGGCACTGAAACTCATTCGCGCGGCAATCGTGTGCGAAGAGTTTCCTCCCAAGTTCGCCCGGCGGTCGGAAAGCGAAGGCCAGCCCGGGCCTGATTCTGTGGAAAGGGCAAGAACTATGGCCGACTCGCGAGAAGTCATGAACATTCGCCAGGCTTCGCAGTACCTGGGAGTGAGTCCGGACACACTTTACAAGTACGTGGGGGAGCAAAAGATCCCCGCCTTCAAACTGGGCAATCGTTGGCGCTTCAAGAAGTCGAAGCTTGACGAGTGGATGGAAGAGAAGTCGAACCAGATGGAGGCCAAGAGCAAGAAGAAACCGAAGGCAGCGGCCAAAGCTGCCGGGACAGAGTAAAGGCGGGCACATGTTTGGATTCGGCGCGAAGACGATCGTTGGTCTGGATGTAGGCTCCTCGAGCATCAAGGCGGTGGAGCTGAAGAAGGGGCGCAACGGGATTGAGGTGGCGCACCTGGGCCTGGAGCCGCTGGCTCCGGATATCGTGGTCGACTCGATGATTGTGGATTCGGGAACGGTATCGAGCGCGATCTCCAAGCTGTTCACCGACAACATGATCAAGACCAAGGCGGTGGCCACCGCGGTCAGCGGCCACTCCGTGATCGTGAAGAAGATCTCGCTGCCCTCGATGAGCGACCAGGAGCTGGCCGACACCATCCAGAAGGAAGCGGCGCAGCACATTCCCTTCGATCTGGGCGACGTGAACCTGGACTATCAGATTCTCTCCGAGGACGCGGGCAGCCCGCAGATGGACGTTCTGCTGGTGGCTGTCAAGAAGGACAAGATTCTCAACTACACCAACGTACTCTCGATGGCGGGCAAAACTCCCGCTATTGTGGACATCGATGCGCTGGCGCTGCAGAACTGCTACGAGTACAACTACGAGCCCGCGCCGACGCAAGTGGTGGCGCTGCTGAACCTGGGCGCGAGCGTGATGAACATCAACATCGTGAAAGGCACGACGCCCCTGTTTCCGCGCGACGTGAGCGTGGGCGGGCACCAGTACACGGACTCGCTGCAGAAGGAGCTGGACCTGAGCTTTGACGATGCGGAGTCGCTGAAGCTGGGCCAGAAGGTGGGAACGGTGAGCGAAGACGCGAAGACGCCGATCCTGCAGCAGGTGACCGAGATCATCGTGCTGGAAATCCAGAAGACGTTCGACTTCTTCCGGGCCAGCGCGGCGGGAGAGCACATCGAGAAGATTTATCTGGCGGGCGGGTCGTCGAAGGTACCGGGACTGGTCGAGTCCCTGCGCCAGGAGTTTTCGATGCCGGTAGAGCTGTTCAATCCCTTCCAGAAGGTGGCGCCACCGGCGTCTGGACCGGGAGCGGAGCTGGTGGAGCAGAACGCCGGGCAGCTGGCCGTGGCGGTGGGCTTGGCGCTAAGGAGTTTTGAGAACCTATGATCCGAATCAATCTGCTGGGATCTCCGAAACCGAAGAGCAAGCGCGGGGCGGGTTCGTCGATGCCGACGATGGAAGTCGGCGACGTCGGCTCGCTGAAGATGAAAATCGCGATCGTCGTCGTGCTGGTCGCCGCTGGAAACCTGGCGTACTGGTCCCGGCTGGACAAGCAGAGACAGTCGATCGAGAAGCAGATGGCGGCGGCGGAGCAGAAGAACCGCGAGCTGGCCGACGTCAAGGCACGCTACCTGGAACGGCAGCGGCAGGCCGAGAGTTACAAACGCCGGGTCGATGTGATCGACAGCCTGCGGTCGAATCAGTCCGGGCCGGTGAATCTGCTGGCTACGGTGGGCGAGACCGTGAACAACACCGAGGCGGTGTGGCTGAACAACCTGAAGGACCAGGGCGGGAGCATCGACATCGAAGGTATGGCCCTGAGCGCGGATGCGGTGGCCAACCTGATTTCGAACCTGCAGAAGACCGGCTTCTTCCGCACCGTGGAGATGAAGGAAAGCGTTCAGGACGATCAGATCAAGGACATGCAGGCTTTTCAATTCACGCTGACATGCGAGAAAGCGAAGTCCTAGGGGCGCATCATGGGGAATTTCAGTGAATTGTCGGGAGTGAAACAACTGGCGGCCTTGGTGGTCGGGGCGGCGCTGTTGAGCGTGGCTCTGTACTACACGGTCTTCAAGTCGCAGCGCGAAGCCAATGCCGCGGCGCAGCAGAAGCTGCAGGACAAGGTGAAGGAAAATGCCGATCTGGAAGCCTACCGGCCCAAGCTGGCCGACATGGAGCGGCAGCTGGCTAACCTGAAACAGCAGCTGGAAATTGAACGCAAGATCGTGCCCGACGAGAAGGAAGTGGATGGCTTCATGCGCATGATGGATGCCGAGGCGCAAAAGGCGGGCGTGGAGATCCGGCGTTATACGGCGAAGGGCGTAAGCCAGAAGGATTTCTACAGCGAAGTGCCGTTTGATCTGGAGCTGGACGGCCCGTACTACTCGATGCTGGGCTTTTTCGACCGCGTGGGCAAGCTGGAGAGAATCGTGAACGTGTCGGGGCTGCTGGTGGCGTCGACCCGGAAACCGGGGGACGCGAAGACGAAACACACCTATCAGTACGCTCCCAACGAGAGCGTGGTGGCGACCTGCACCGCGACGACCTTCTTCAGTCATGACATGGAACCGGCCGGCGCCGGAAAACCGGGGGCCAACACGACTCCGGTTAAAAGGTAGGGAATGCGATGAAGCTGACCACAGGGATTCTCGTATTGGCGATGTCGACGGGGGCCGGTTGGGCGCAGAACCCGGACCTGATCCAGAACACCAAGAGCACGATGAATGCGCTGCAGCAGAAGAACGCCATCGACAGCAACGCGGCGTTAGCGGCGGCAGGGGTCCAAAGCTCGCCCGCCAGCCACAACGTGACGCCCGCGATGCATCCGTCGAGCGCCGTGCCGGCGAGCCAGCCGGCCCAGAAAGCTCCGGCGGCAAAGAACGCGACGGGGCGGGCTGGGAGCGCCGCGGTGGCGCACAAGTCGAGTCCCCGGAAGTCCGCGGACAAGACGGTGGCGGTGATCGTTCCCAAGACTCCCAAGTCGAAGGAATCGTCGGCCCCAAAGCCAGTGGTGGCAGCAGACACGGGTGCTACGGCCGACGCCAAACCCCAGGATGGGGAGAAGGAAAAGAAATTCTCGGCCGCCGGCAAGCGCGATCCGTTCCTGAGCCCGGTGGTGACGCGAAATGGCACGGGATCGGCGTGCAACAGCACGGGAAAGAAGTGTCTGGAAATTGGTCAGATCAACCTGAAAGGCGTGGTGCGGTCTGACGCCGGCATGATCGCGGTGGTGACGAACTCGCTGAACAAAGCTTACTTCCTCCGCGAAAATGATCCGGTATTCAACGGGTACGTGGTGAAGATCACCGGGGATTCGATCACGTTCAAAGAGACCTTCCAGGACAACCTGGGCAAGCCTCTGACGCGGGAAGTGGTGAAGAAGATTACGACGCCTGCGGTCTAGAGCAGGGGGCCGCACGCCGGACCCAACACAGATTCCACGAAAGACGCGCGATGGGCTGGTCGCCTCGCGTGAGGAGATAAAGAGATGCGAAAGCAACTGCTGAGGGTTTTTCTACCGCTGCTGGCTCTGGCCTTTATCGCAGCCGCGGCTGAGACGCAGAGCGCAGAGGCAGGCGCCACGAAACGGGCGGCATTGCAGCGGCTCGACATTCTGCGCGGCGATGACGGAATCAGCATCGAGATCACGGCCCGCGGGCCGGTGACGCCGAAGCTGAGCACCCTGACGGCGCCCGCGCGCGTGATTCTGGATCTGCCGGACACCGTCGCGGTGACCGATCAGCGCCACATCACGGTGGGAACGGACGGGATCAAGGGCGTACGCATTGGCATGGACGGCCAGACGCCTCCCACGACGCGCGTGGTGGTTGACCTGGACACGGCTTGCAAGTACGAGCTAGTTCCCGGCAGCGACAACAAGATCGTCTTGAAGCTGCACCCCGGGACGGTGACCGCGAAGAATGCTCCGCAGGTCCCCGCGCGGGTAGTACCGGCTGCGAAGCCGGCAGTAGCGAAGACTGAAACGGCGAAGACTGAGCCGGTGGCCAACGCTCCGGCAAAGGAAAAGCCGGTGCAGACGGCCTCCAACGCCAGCGACTTCGTGTTCGTAGAACCTTCTTACCAGGCGAAGAGCGAGACCGGAAAGACCGACGCCGCGAATACCAATGCCAAGCCTGCCATCGAGCCTTCTGCTCGTGCCCAGGAAGCCGCGGCGCGGTTCTCGGATAAGGCAGCCTCGGAATTGGTGACGACCACTGCCCATTCTGCCATGCAGTCGGAGCCGGCAGCGGCGACGCCCGCGATCCAGCCAGCCGTCAATCTCGCGGCTGAGCAAAAGAGCCAGGTGTCGCAGATGCAGGCGGGCCTGAATGGTCCGAAGTACACGGGCGAACCGATCTCGGTCAACCTGAAGGATGTCGATGTAAAAGATTTCTTCCGCCTGATCCACGAGATCAGCGGGCTCAACGTGGTGCTCGATCCTAACGTGCATGGCACCCTGACCATCGTGCTCGATGACGTGCCGTGGGATCAGGCCCTGGACATCGTGCTGAAGAACAACGACCTGGCGCGTGAACTGGAAGGCAACGTCCTGCGCATCGCGACCGTCGATACCCTCAAGAAAGAAGCGGAAGGCCGCCGTGCACAGCAGGACGCGGAAGCGCTGGCCGTGGATAAAGTTACGGTCACCCGGTTCCTCAGCTATGCACATTCCAAGGACGTGGTTCCGACCATCAAGAAGTTCCTGAGTCAGCGCGGCGACGTGATCTCTGACGATCGCACCAATGCGCTGATCATCTCGGACATTCCGAGCGTGGTTCCGGGCATCGATCGCTTACTCACCCAGTTAGACCGGAAGACGCAGGAAGTCGAGATCGAAGCTCGCGTGGTGGCCGCCACCCGCAGCTTCGCGCGTGACATCGGCACCCAGGTGGGCTTTGGCTGGGGCAATGGGCACAGCGCAGTGGGCGGAGCCCAGGGTGTCGGCAGCACCGCGACCTCTGTGACCGGCACTCCTAACTACATCGTATCCACGGGTGGTTCGGCCACCAACGGGTTCCAGATTCCGTTGTTCTCAAACCTGGGCGTAACCAGCCCGAGCAGCGGCCTGCAGTTCGTGAACGCCAGCAACAATGTCCGTTTGGACACGGTGTTGACCTTGGCGGAATCGCGCGGGTTGCTGAAGATTCTTTCTCGTCCGCGCGTAGTTACGCAGAACAACATTCAGGCGCTGGTTCGCCAGGGTGTGCGCGTGCCCATCGTCACGCAGGCGCAGTTGGGCGGTCCGCCTACCGTTACCTACGTGGACGCGTTCCTCCGCCTGACGGTGATTCCGCAGATCACGTCGGAAGGTACGATCTTCCTGAACGTGGACGTGGAGAACACGACGCCTGACTTCTCGCGTGAGGTTCAGGGCAACCCGACACTGATCACGCAACAGGCGACTACGCAGGTCCTGGTCACCGACGGCGGCACGGTCGTGATCGGCGGCGTGATCCAAACGCAGAACTCGGTCAACATTTCGCAGGTGCCGTTGCTCGGGAATATCCCGGCGCTGGGCAACCTGTTCAAACATCGGCAGGTCACCACCTCTAACCAGGAGCTGATCTTCTTTATCACGCCGCGCATCATCCAGACATAGCGGCGGGCCAACAAGGTAGCAGTACGCAGACGCCGGCTTATCCTGACAAGGAAGCCGGCGGTTCTGTTTTCTGAGTACCTAGTACCGAGTACCTGGTACCGAGTACCCAGTAAGATCAGAAGCGCAAGCAGTCCAGTCGACTTGCCGCCAGAACCGCAATTCCAGGTTTGCCCATGCCACAAGGAGACCTATTCTCCTGCGTTTAGGATATCTAGCAAGGCGATCGTGAGGCACGTGCCCTGATAAACTTCTGTGCATGGATCACCCAGGCCGCCTGAAGCGGCTGCGAGAAGAGCTGTCGCGAAACCGCCTGGACTCTCTGCTGGTCACCCATCTTCCCAACATCCGATATTTGTCGGGCTTCAGCGGAAGCGCGGGAGTGCTGCTCGTCGTGGGGGCAGGCGCCGTATTCTTCGTGGATGGGCGATACACGGCGCAGGCACGGAGCGAGGTGAAGGGAGCGAGAGTGGTGTCGGCACGCCAGCCGCCGTTACTGGCCGTGGCCGAATGGCTGGCGAAGAAGGGCCGGCGACCAAGAGCCAAGGGGTCCCATGTGGCCGGAGTCGAAGGAGAATCGCTCAGCGTCGCTGCTCAGAAGCGGCTGGCAGATGCGCTGCCCTCGGGATTCCGATTGCGGCAGGCGCCGTTTCTGGTGGAAAGATTGCGCATGGTTAAGGATGCGGCAGAGATTGAGTGCATCCGGAAGGCTGCGCTGCTGGGCGCCGGACTTTTCGACACGACGTTAAAGACAATCCGTGCTGGAGTTCCTGAAAACGAAGTCGCAGCGGAGATGGAATACGCGGCACGAAAGGCGGGAGCGACGGCGATGTCGTTTGAGACGATCATCGCGGCGGGGGAACGCTCCGCGCTGCCGCATGGCCGGGCTTCCGATGCCCGGATACCCTCGCCCGGGTTCGTGGTCTGCGACTTCGGTGTTATACTCGCTGGTTATTGTTCCGACATGACGCGCACTGTGTGGGTGGGCAAAGTCAGCGATGAAGCTCGCCAGACATACGAAGCGGTACGAGAATCTCAACAAGCCGGGTTGGACGCGATTCGAGCGGGCGCGACCGTGGGCGAGGTGGATCAGGCGGCCCGGAAGTCACTGCAAAAAAGTGGGTTAGCTCGTTACTTCACGCATTCGACGGGTCACGGTGTGGGACTTGAGATCCACGAAGCGCCTAAGGTGGCGGCAGGTCAGCAAGAAGTCCTCGTCCCGGGCATGGTCATCACCATTGAACCCGGAGTTTATATTCCCGGCAAATGGGGCGTACGGATTGAAGACATGGCGGTGGTGACCGAGGCGGGCTGCGAGGTGCTTACACCTACCAGCAAGGAATTTGTGGCGATCTGATCGCGCGAAGCGAATGACGATCGCGAGCCAGGTTCCCGGAAGAGATCACGTAGTTTCCCTGCAGACGATGAATCAAAAAGAGATCAAAGAACTGATCGAGTTCTTAATCGAGAAGGACATCGCCGAATTCGAACTGGAACGCGGCGATGTAAAGGTGCGTATCAAGCGCGCGGCGGAGAGTCCCGTGGCGGCTCCGCCTGATTCCCGGTACTATGTTTCCCCCGCTGCGCCACACCCTGCGCCGGCTGCACCCGCGGAAGCAAGCGCGCCCCAGGCGGCTGTCAATGCTGCTCCGAAAGCGCCGGCTCCTGTGGTGGAAGAGAATCTGCACGGAGTCCGGTCTCCGATCGTGGGAACGTTTTACGAATCGCCCTCTCCGGGATCGCCGCCCTTTGTAAAACCAGGGGAAATCGTTGAAGTAGGCCAGGTGCTGTGCATCGTCGAAGCCATGAAACTGATGAACGAGATCGAGTCAGATGTGGCGGGCGAGATCGTCAAGAGATTGGTGGCTAATGGGCAACCCATCGAGTACGGGCAGGAACTTTTTGCGATTCGGCCGCGGGGATGAATGGAGTGCGAAAGCGAGAGGCGCGCGCGGCGCGCCTTTTTTTGTGTAAACACGAACCGTAGAGGACACTGGGCTGCAGAGCGGTGATCGGTCCGTTGCGCCTGGGACGTACATGTTCAAGAAGATCCTTATCGCAAACCGGGGAGAGATCGCGCTGCGCGTAATTTGTGCGTGCAAGGAGTTGGGCATACGCACGGTCGCGGTGTACAGCGAGGCGGACCGGAATTCCTTGCCGGTGCGGTTTGCTGATGAGGCCATCTGTATCGGTCCCCCGCAACTCGCGCAAAGCTACCTGAATATTCCTGCGGTGATCAGCGCGGCTGAGATCGCAAACGTAGAGGCCATACACCCCGGCTACGGGTTGCTGGCGGAGAACGCGAATTTCGCGGAAGTGTGCCGGGCCTGCGGGATCAAGTTCATCGGGCCGCCGCCGGAGATTACGCGGCTGATGGGCGAAAAGGAGAAGGCACGAGCAGCGATGAAGCGCGCGGGCGTTCCGATTCTGCCGGGATCGGATGGAATCATTGCGACCGACGGCGAGGCGCTGGAGTGGGCGCGGACGGTCGGGTTTCCGGTGATCATCAAAGCCTCGGCGGGCGGGGGCGGGCGCGGCATGCGTATTGTGCGCGGCGAGCAGGAATTGCCGGACCTGTTCCGCGCGGCGCAGTCCGAGGCAGCCGCGTCGTTTGGCAATGGCGACCTTTACATGGAGAAGTACGTTGAGCACCCGCGCCACATCGAATTCCAGGTGCTGGCCGACGAGTACGGCAATGTGGTGAGCCTGGGAGAGCGCGAATGCAGCATCCAGCGGCGCCATCAGAAACTCCTGGAAGAGTCGCCGTCAACCCAGGTGACACCGGAACTCCGGGCCGAGATTGGCGCCATTTTGTGCAAGACGCTTTCGGAAATCGGCTATGTGAACGCGGGCACAATCGAGTTTTTGATGGATCAGGACCGCAGGCTCTATTTCATCGAGATGAACACACGAATTCAGGTGGAACATCCGGTGACGGAGATGGTGACCGACGTCGACCTGGTGAAGAGCCAGATTCTGCTGGCTATGGGCGAGCGGCTGGATACGGTACTGCACGGACCGATCGTTCATCGCGGGCATGCGATCGAGTGCCGCATCAATGCCGAACACCCGGAAAAATTTACGCCTTCCGCCGGGAAGATCACCGCATTTCACCCTCCCGGAGGAACCGGGGTGCGGATCGACACGGCAGCCTACGCCGAGGGCACCATTCCTCCCTACTACGATTCGCTGATCGCCAAGCTGGTGGTCCGCGGCAAGGACCGGAACGAGGCAATCTCGCGCATGCAGCGCGCGCTGGAGATGTTCATCGTGGAAGGCATATTCACGACGATCCCTCTGCACAGAAGAATTCTTGCCGATGCCGGATTCCGCGCCGGGAAAGTGGATACGACGTTCATCGAAACTCTGCTGGCCGCGGGAAAAGAACCCAAAGTCTAGGATCGCCGGCCTCGCGCAGCAACGCGCTGGGGCGGGAACATTCCCATGATCAATCTGCCTCCTCTTTATGCGATCTTGGATGCCGGTAGGTTTCCGGATGCGAACACACTGGTGAAGTTTGCGGAAGAACTCGCGGCGGGCGGCGTCACGCTGCTGCAGTATCGGAACAAGTCCGGAACCGCAGGTCGAATGCTGGAGCAGGCGAAGGCACTGAAGCGGGCAGTGGGCTCGCGCGCCAAGCTCATCATGAATGACCGGGCGGATTTATGCCTGGCTGCGGACTTCGACGGCGTGCATCTCGGGCAGGATGATTTGTCGCCGGAAGGAACGCGCCGGGTGATTGGCAGTGAGTTATGGATGGGAATTTCCACTCACAATCCAGAACAGCTTCAGGAAGCCGATAAAAGTACGGCGGACTACCTCGCGATCGGCCCGGTCTTTTCCACCACGAGCAAAGAGAAGCCCGATCCGGTGGTTGGCCTCGAGGGGGTGCGCGAAGCAAGGCGGTTGACCCGTAAACCGCTGGTGGCGATTGGCGGGATCACGCGCGAAAACTGCCGGGCCGTCATCGAAGCCGGGGCGGATGCGGTGGCGGTGATATCTGACTTGCTACGGGAGCCCCGCAAATCAGCAGAGGAATTTTTCCGCGTATTGAGGTAAAGTCTTGGCACTTTTGGAAGAGTACCCAGTACCTGGTAGCTAGTACCAAAACTTGAAGGAGGTTAGTGGCCATCGACACCAAACTGCCCGTGGCAGCTACTGATTGGGAAATCCACTCCCATCAGGACACCGAGCTAGTTAAGGGCCTGGGACTGACCAGCGCCACGATGCTGGTGATGGGCTCGATGATCGGGTCCGGTATCTTCATTGTTTCTGCGGAGATAGCAAGGGAGGCGAATTCTCCGGCGTTGCTGATCGGAGCCTGGCTGGTCACAGGCTTCATGACCATTGTGGGCGCTCTCAACTACGGCGAACTGGCGGCGATGATGCCGCGAGCCGGCGGGCAATATATCTATCTGCGGGAGTCGCTGGGTCCGTTGTGGGGATTTCTGTATGGCTGGACACTCTTCCTGGTTATTCAGACCGGCACG
>Ga0335081_10012344_pt1 | contig 13844 bp, 15 predicted proteins | sample Lox_Sample_35_FD_206713 | JGI IMG/M metagenome (GOLD analysis project Ga0335081, IMG submission 206713) | Soil microbial communities from Loxahatchee National Wildlife Refuge, Florida, United States - Lox_Sample_3.5 | ecosystem: Environmental > Terrestrial > Soil > Wetlands | place: USA... | reverse complement strand
ACGATGGCGGGCTGCAAGAGAACACTCCCCTCCACTTTCAATCTATAGCGCACCCGGGGGCTTGCGGCAAGACCCGGGTCGTGACGCAGAATAGCTGGCCTGGACCAGAATCTGCGGAAAACGGGGAGTCAAGAAGTGCGAGTGCTGTTGTCCACGTACGATTCGCGCGGGGGCGTCGAACCGCTGGCGGGACTCGCGGTACGGCTGCGGGAAATGGGGGCGGAGGTGCGGGTGTGCGCGCCTCCGGACTGCGCGGAGCGGCTGGCCGAGGTCGGCGTACCGCTGGTGCCGGCCGGCGAGCCCGTGCGCGCGCTCGTGCACCGGGCCGGCCCCTGCCACCGGACGTGACCGACAACCGGGAGCTCTGGGACCTTGACGTCCAGGGCTACAACGCGGTGTTCGGCCCGGCGCTCAACACCCAGCGGGTAGCGAACGGCCTGCCTCCGGTGGACAACGTCCGCGCCTACCTCCTCGGCGGCCACCCGTGGCTGGCGGCGGACCCGGTCCTGGCCCCCTGGCCGGAGCCGGCCGACCTCGGCGTGGTACAGACCGGCGCGTGGATCCTGCCCGATGAACGCCCCCTCCCGGCCGGACTGAAGGCGTTCCTGGACGCCGGCCCGCCGCCGGTGTACGTGGGCTTCGGCAGCATGCGCGCACCGGAGGACATCACCCGGGTGGCCATCGAGGCGATCCGCGCGCAGGGCCGCCGCGCCCTCGTCGCCCGCGGCTGGGCCGGCCTGGCTCCGATCGACGACCGGGACGACTGCTTCGCCGTCGGCGAGGTCAACCAGCAGGCCCTGTTCGGCCGGGTGGCCGCCGTCGTCCATCACGGCGGCGCGGGCACCACGACGACCGCCGCCCGGGCGGGCGCGCCCCAGGTGGTGGTGCCCCAGTGGGCGGACCAGCCGTACTGGGCCAGGCGAGTAGCCGACCTGGGAGTCGGAGTGACCCAGGACGTTCAGGCTCTGACCACCGAGTCCCTGTCTGCCGCGCTCAGAACGGCCCTGGCGCCCCAGACCCGGACACGGGCCAGGGCGGTGGCCGGCACGATCGGCACCGACGGGGCGGCGGTGGCCGCGCGGCTGCTGGCGGACGCGGTCAGCCGGGGAAGGCCGCCGGTATCCGCGTGAACTCCGCACGCGATGACTGCCCGCGATCTCAGATCGGAGCTGATGACGTGAATTCCCTGACCACCAGTGCGTTTGACCTTCCCGGCCGGCTCGCCGCCAAGGCCGACCCGGCGCTGATCGCCGAGGACGAGAAGCACTTCACTGCCATCGGGGAGAGCCTCGAGCAGTCGATCGCCGACCTGTCCGGCCGCCTCGATGCCGAGCGCAAGGCGCCCGGCGGCATCGGCCAGAAGGCGCTGGACCGGGACATGGAGATCCACCGGCTGTCGGCTCGGCTGCGCGTCCTGCGCCGGTTCGGCCTGGATCTGTGCCTCGGGCGCATCGTCGGCGCGGACGACTCCGAGCCCGTGTATATCGGACGGCTTGGCCTCAGGGACAGCGAGGGCCGCCAGCTGCTGCTCGACTGGCGCTCCCCCGCGGCCGAGCCGTTCTTCGGAGCGACCCACGCCAACCCGATGGGCCTGGCCAGCCGCCGCCGGTACCGCTGGACCCGCGGCCGGATCAGCGACTACTGGGATGAGGTGTTCACCCCGGACGGGCTGGAAGGGCACGCCGCGCTCGACGACCAGTCCGCCTTCATCGCCAGCCTGGGCAGCGGCCGGTCGCCCCGCATGCGAGACGTGCTCGGCACCATCGCGGCCGACCAGGACGCCATCATCCGCGCGGGATCCCGCGGTGGTCTCGTCGTCGACGGCGGTCCGGGTACCGGGAAGACCGTCGTCGCCCTGCACCGCTCGGCCTACCTCCTCTACTCCGACCCCCGTCTCGGCCACCACCGGGGCGGCGTGCTGTTCGTCGGCCCGCACCAGCCTTACCTGGCCTATGTCGCCGACGTTCTGCCCAGCCTCGGAGAGGAAGGCGTGCAGACCTGCACCCTGAGGGATCTCGTCACCGAGGGCGCCACGGCAGGGACCGAGACCGACCCGGACGTGGCCCGCCTCAAGTCCTCCGCGGACCTGGTCAAGGCGATCGAGCCGGCCGTCAGGTTCTACGAGAACCCGCCTGCCAAGCCGATGACGGTCGAGACCCACTGGTCCGACATCCAGCTCACGGCCGCCGACTGGGCCGAGGCGTTCGACGCACCAGAACCCGGTACTCCGCACAATGAGGCCCGCGACCAGATCTGGGAGCAACTGCTCGCGATCCTGATGGACAAGCACGACGGCGAGGTCTCCGGGCACCTGCTCCGCAGGTCGCTGCGGCAGAATACGGACCTGCACGCGGCCGTCAACCGGGCCTGGCCGCTGATCGATGCGGCCGACCTCGTCGCAGACCTGTGGTCGGTACCCGCCTACCTGCGCATGTGCGCTCCCTGGCTGAGTCCTGATGAGGTCCGGAAGCTGCAGCGCGCGGACCCCCAGGCCTGGACGGTGTCCGATCTGCCGCTCCTGGACGCGGCACGGCAGCGGCTCGGCGACCCGGAGGCGTCACGGCGGAAGCGCCGGCATGATGCCGCCGTCGCCGCCGAACGCGAGCGCATGGCGGAGGTCGTCGACGACCTGATCGCGTCCGTCGACGACGAATACGGCGTTGGCCTGGTGACCATGCTGCGCGGTGAGGACTTCCAGGACGCCCTGGTCGACCAGGCCGCGCTGCCCGGCACCGACCCCGACCTGCTCGCCGGCCCGTTCGCGCACATCGTCGTGGACGAAGCCCAGGAACTGACCGACGCCGAATGGCAGATGCTGCTGCTCCGCTGCCCGTCCGGCAGCTTCACCATCGTCGGGGACCGGGCCCAGGCCAGGCACGGCTTCACCGAATCGTGGCGGGAACGGCTCGAGCGGATCGGATTCGACCGGATCAACCTGGCCACCCTGAGCATCAACTACCGGACGCCGGAAGAGGTCATGGCGGAGGCCGAGCCGGTCATCCGGGCCGTGATCGCGGACGCCAACGTGCCGGCCTCCATCCGCGGCACCGGCGTCCCCATCGTTCACGGATCCGCCTCGGAGCTGGGCTCGATCCTCGGCGCATGGCTCGCTGAGCACGCTGAGGGGATCGCCTGCGTCATCGGCGATCCCGCGTTCCCGGCGACATCCCGAGTCCGGTCGCTGACCCCGGAACTGGCCAAGGGACTCGAGTTCGACCTCGTTATCCTGGTCGACCCGGAGGCGTTCGGCTCGGGCATCGAAGGAGCGGTCGACCGCTACGTCGCGATGACCCGGGCGACCCAGCAACTCGTCATCCTCACGAGCCCCTGACGTCGGACAGGCGTCCCTTCAGGGCTCCTGGCCGGGCCGCGGGTGTGACGGGCTGACGGTGCGGAAGGCGCCGGGACGAAGCGGGCTTCCGCGTACCTGGCTGACCAGGGTCCGGTGGGCGGCGTGCAGGGTGCGGACGGCCGCGCGCGAGAGCCCCGGCTTGACCGGGGGACGGCCGCCGCGGGGCCGTCCGGGCTTGGTCGGGATCCAGAGGTAGCCGGGGTCGCTGCCCTCGAGCTCGGCGACGATCGCCGCCCGGACGTCGAGCCACCGGGTCAGGATCTGCACGGTCGCGCCGCCCAGCGGGAAGGAGCCGTCGCTGAGATCGACGCGTGCCTCGCCGTCCAGGCGCAGGGCGCTGACGTTGAGCCGGGCGAGTTCGGGCACGTTCCGGCCGGTGTCGGCGACGAGCGCGGCCACGGCGGCGGTGCGGATCGCCGTGGCCGCGTTGGCGTGGATGGGTCTGCGGACGGCCAGGTCGTGGAGCAGGCGCTCGGTGTCTGCCGGGGGCAGGTAGTCACCGGCTGCGGGCGGCTGGCGGTCATAGCGGCCGGGCAAGCCCAGGAATTCGGCGAAGGCGTTGCAGGAGTCGATGCGCACCCGCATGGAGTTGGAGTACGCGGCGGCGTCAGGGCCGCCCACCGTGTTACGGGTCCGGGTCTTGCCGTCGGCCGCGTCGGCGAGCCACGCGGCCGTGTGCGCGGGCTCCATGAGCTCGCCGGCCGAGACATCGACGGTGCCGGCGGCCTGCCGGACGTGCTGCAGGTACTCATCGAGGAAATGCCTGCGGATACCGTCCTACGTCCTCCTCTACCTGACCGTCCGAACATGGTCCGGACCTACCTCATCCCCTCTCTCCTCAACGAGAAGGAAACCAAGTCCGCCCTCCCGCTTCTTGCTGTTATCAATCCGGCTTACGGGTAACCGATTTTCAGGATCAGCCGCCATGCGCTCTCATGAAACCGCAGATCAGGCGGGTTGCGGCCGAGAGCCCGTACGGCGAGGGCTCGCTGGCCATGCTCGAGCGGATCCTGTCCTGGTGGAGCGGCAAGATCCTGGTCCTGGTGCTGCTGGGCTTCGCGGCCACCGACTTCATGATCACGATGACCCTGTCCGCGGCGGACGCGTCGACGCACCTGCTGGAGAACCCGTACGCGCCGGATTTCCTGCACGGGCGCCAGTTCGTGGTCACGCTGGCCGCGCTGGCGGCGGTGTTCCTGCGCGGGTTCAGCGAGGCGATCGGCATCGCGGTCGTGCTGGTCGCGGTGTACCTGGCGCTGAACGCCGTGGTGGTGGCGACGCGCTGGTGCACCTGGTCACCAATGGGGCCAGGGTGAGCGACTGGTGGTCGGCGCTCACCACCGAGCATTCCAGCGCGCTGGCGGTGATCGGAGTGGCGCTGGTGGCCTTTCCCAAGCTGGCCCTGGGCCTGTCCGGATTCGAGACCGGCGTGCTGGTCATGCCCCAGGTGGCGGACGGAAAGGGCTCGGCCGAAGAGCGGCTGGCCCGGCGGATCTCCGGCACCCGCCGGCTCCTGGCCACGGCGGCCGGAATCATGGCCGGGCTGCTCAACCTGGTTTTCGCGGCGACCACGGTGGCCAACATGGTGGAGCGGCCGGACGGGCTGAAGATCGCGGCTTGCTTCATCGCCTCCGTCCTGATCGTGTCGCTGGTCTCCCGGGTGCTCCGGTCTTACGAGTTGCGCGCCACCGGCGTCACCTTCGACGAGACCGCGGCCGGTTTCCTGCGCGCGGCGGTCCCGGCCGGGGTCATCAACGTCATCGCCAACGAGCCGAACGAGCGGGACCAGCGGGAGTACCTGGCCAAGTGGCAGGAAGAGCGCGAGATCAACCGGGTTCCTTACGACCAGCCCACGGTGTTCCTCGAAGTGTCGGTGGCCGACGCCTCGGAGTTCGAGGCGACCTGGAGATCAGGGGCGAGGAGCGGTTCGGCTATCGGGTGCTGACCGTGAGCAGCACCGCGGTGGCCAACGGCATCGCCGCGATCTGCCTGGCCATGCGGGATCAGTTCGGGCTGGTGCCGCACGTCTACTTCGACTGGACCGAGGGCAGCCCGCTGGTCCACTTCCTGCGCTTCATCTTGTGGGGCTCCGGCGAGGTGGCCCAGGTCACCCGCGAGGTACTGCGCCGCGCCGAGCCCGACCGGTCCCGTCGCCCTCACGTGCACGTGGGCTGAGGACCGGCCGGCCCCGGGCCCGCGCCACGAATTACAATCGTGTAATTCCTCAGGCCGTCCCGGCGCTCGCCACGATCGCCTGGCCTAGCTCCCCGGGCTTGGTGAACTGGGGCCAGTGGCCTGTGGGCAGGTCGACGTAGCCGACGTCCCGGACCTTCGCGAGCTCGCGGAGCCCCGGATGGTCCTGGGCCATCCATTCCCGCAGCTGCGCGCCGGAGAACTCGCACGCGATGACCGTGGCGGGCACGTCGTAGCGACGCTCGTCGGACAGGTGCTGGCGGTCGCTGGTGACGTGCACGGGGGTCGGGATCGCCCGCGCCCGGAAGGCCGCGCGCAGGTCGTCGTCGAGGTCGACCAGGTCCTCCCTCTCGAACAACGACCAGTCCGGCAACGGGACCTCGCCGTTCTCGACCGGGAGCTCGTCGTTGATGAGCCCGCCCTCGCCGAGCGGGAAGCTGTCCACGTAGATCACCCGGGCGACCCGGCCGGGCCGCGCGTCGGCCGCGGCGTGCGCGATCGCGCCGCCGCCGGAGTGCCCGACGAGCACGACCTTGGCGTCGGCCGGGCTGGTGGCGTCGATCACCGCGACCACCGCGTCGACGTGGTCGCGCAGGGTGATCTCGGAACGGTCCGCGTCCTTCGACTCCATGCCGGGCAATGTGAGCGCCTGGACGCGGTGCCCCGCCTGCCGGAGGGCGGGAGCAACCTCGTCCCAGGACGAGGCGTCGAGCCAGAAACCGGGAATCAGGATGATGTCCATGCTCCGAGGCTAGGCCAGGCCACCGACATTGCCGCCCGGCGTGACCAGCCCGGTCCCGCCGCCTAGCGTGGTGAAATCCCTGGCGACGTGCGTCGTGACGGCACTCGGCGGTGCGCTGGCCGGCTTACTTTTCCCGGCGCGGGTAGATCAGAAGGCGACCAGGCAGCGGTTCACGCGGTCCCGATAGGAGGATCCCGTCGATGTTCCGTCGCAGTACCCTCCCCGCCGTGGTGTCCCTCGCGGTCGTACTGCTCGCCGCGGCCGGATGCAATATCCAGGTCTCGGGCGCCGCTCCCACCGCGGGCGCGGTGCAGGCCGGGACCTCGGGCGTGACCAGGTCCGGGCCGCTGATCGTCGAGCCGGGCGCGGGCTTCTCCCCCGTCTACCGCCTCATCAACGGCGCCCGGCACAGCATCGACGTGACCATGTACGAGTTCTCCGACACCACGGCCGAGCGTGACCTGGCGGCCGTGGCCGGGCGCGGCGTGCGGGTGCGGGTGATCCTGGACCAGCGGGAGCGGAGCGCGAACTCCGGCGCGTACTCCTACCTCAGCTCGCACGGGGTCACGGTGACCTGGTCGTCGCCGGACTACCGGTACACCCACCAGAAGACCGTGATCATCGACGGGGCGAGGGCCGTCATCATGACCGCCAACCTCACCAGCCGGTACTACGCGACCTCACGGGACTTCCTGGTGATAGATACCGAACGGGCCGATGTCTCCGCCATCACCGCCGTGTTCGACGCCGACTTCACCGGCAGGGCGGTCCGGCCCGGCGACGGGAGCCACCTGGTCTGGTCGCCCACCGACTCGGAAGACCGGCTGCTCGGCCTCATCAACGGCGCGAGGAGCAGCCTGCGCATCTACAGCGAGGAGATGGGCGACAGGACCGTGGAGAACGCGCTGGTCAAGGCGGCTGAACGCGGCGTCGGCGTCCAGGTCTGCGGGGAGAACGAGAGCGGCGAGTACGACCGCGCGTACGCCAAGCTGGCCCGGGCCGGGATCCGCATCAGCTACTACAGCTCCTCCGCCGGCTTCTACATCCACGGCAAGGTCGTCGAGGCCGACTACGGCACCGCCCGCGCGAAGGTCTTCATCGGATCGGAGAACTTCTCCAGTACCTCGCTCAACCAGAACCGCGAACTCGGGCTGATCATCTCCAGTCATCCCGTCATGTCCGCGATCGCCAGCACCTTCGCCGCGGACTTCAGGAACGGCAAGCGCTGGTCCTGACGCCCCGGTTCGCCGCGGCGAACCCGCCGCGGGCCAGCACTCCCCACAGCCCGTCCTCGATGCCGAACAGCGACTCCACGACCAGGTGCGGAAGGTCGTGGACCGGGTGCACCGCGACCTGCCGGGTGGATCCGTACGGCATGCTCATCCAGGTCCGGTCGAGCGCGGAGGTCTCGCCCTTGACGAGGGTGATCTCGGCCACCACTCCCCCAGTCTGGCATCGTCAGACCGGTCGCAGCTCGCCGGCCGGAACCGGGGGAACCGAGCCGGACGGAGCGAGCACGGGCGTGCCGGACGGCACGGTGTGCGGGTAGATCAGCCCGGTGCCGGTGTTGAGCACGACGACCTCATCCGAGGTCGACAGCCAGCCGGACTCGCGCAGCTGCCGGACGGCGGTGACGCACGCGGCGCCTTCCGGGCAGATGAAGCTGCCCTCCAGCCGGGCCACCGCCCGCTGGTCGGCGAGCAGTGCCTCGTCGGTCACGGCCACGGCCGTCCCGCCGGTGGCGTAGAGCGCCTCGAGGATGAGGAAATCGCCCAGTGCGTTCGGCACCGTGATCCCGAACGCCACCGTCTCCGGGTCCGGCCACGGCTCGGCCGCCGTCGCCCCGGCCTGGAAGGCCCGGACGATCGGCGCGCACCCGGTGGACTGCACCGCGACCAGCCGCGGCAGGCCGCCGGACACCCAGCCGAGCTCGAGCAGTTCACGCAGGGCCTTGTAGATGCCGATGATGCCCACTCCCCCGCCGGTGGGATACACGATCACGCCGGGCAGCCGCCAGCCGAGCTGCTCGGCGATCTCCAGGCCCATGGTCTTCTTGCCCTCGATCCGGTACGGCTCCCGCAGCGTCGAGGTGTCCTGATAGCCCGGGCGCCGGGCGACGGCGGCGGCGACCAGCTTCCCGGCGTCCCCGATCAGGCCGTCGACCAGGTACAGCTCGGCTCCCGCGGCCGCGCACTCGGCCCGGGTGATCGCCGGGGCGGCCGCGGGCATCACGACCAGGCTCCGCATCCCCGCCCGGGCCGCGTACACCGACCAGGCCGCCCCGGCGTTGCCGTTGGTGGGCATGGCGACCGCGGCGACCCCGAGCTCGGCGGCCCGGGAGACGCCCACCGCGGCGCCGCGCGCCTTGAACGTGCCGGTGGGGATCAGGCCCTCGTCCTTCATCAGCAGGTTCGGCACGCCGAGCTCCCGGCCAAGACGGGGCAGCGGGATCAGCGGCGTCATCCCCTCACCGAGGCTCACCACGTGACCGGCCGTGCGGACCGGCAGCAGCTCGTGGTAGCGCCACAGGTCCGGCGGCCGGCCCGCGATGTCGCGCGGGGATATCCCGACCTGGTGCAGGTCGTACCGGGCCAGCAGGGGTGATCCGCAGGAGCAGGTGCCGTGCACCTGGTCGGCGTCGTGACGGGCGCCGCAGCGCGGGCAGTCGAGGTGGGACAGGGCGGAGTACCGCACCCGGGCAGCCTATGCCGGCGGCCGGTCCCCCGGCCGCTTCGGGGCGGCCATGACCAGGCTCACAGCCTTTCGGCGAAGGCCAGGAGCTCTTCGGAGGACCAGGTCAGCTTCCCCGTGCGCAGCTCGTCCAGGATCTGCGTCACCCACTGCGCCTCGGCGGCCAGCACGGCCCGCTGGTATTCGGTCTCCAGCATGGCGATCCTGGGCAGCCCGTGCCCGGCCTCGGCGGCCGCGTTCTCGTCCACCGCGGCCAGCGTCGCGGCCAGCCGCCGGGCGCGCCGCTCGAGCACCTCGATGAGCTCGGCGGGCTCGAGCATGAGCACGTGGGACAGGGCGGCCGGGAACTCCGGGTATTCCTGCCGGGGCTCGGCGAGCATCTCCTCCAGCCAGCGCCGCGCCGTCTGGCGCCCGGCGTCGGTGATCTCGTACACCGTCCGCTCGGGATAGCGCGGATCGCGGCCGGTCTCGCGCACCGCGATCAGGCCCGCGGCGAGCAGCCGCTCGATCGTGCGGTACAGGCTGGTGCGCTGCTCGACGTTGACGACCTGGTCCTTCCCCCACTGCTTGATCAGCCGCTGGATGCCGTAGGGGTGCAGCGGCTGGTAGTGCAGCAGGGCCAGCACGGTCAGGGCGAGCGGTGACCTGCGCGGCGCGGCCGCGGGTGGGTGAGCCATGCCCTGATACTACTCCCAAAGATTCTAGTTGACTTGCTACTAGTTTCTATGTAACTATCAGGGACGAAGGCAATCCGTTAAGACGAAAGAGGAGCCCCTCACGATGAACAGCATGATGACCGCCCGGGCCGCGACCTCGCGGGACGCAGAGCGCTTGCACGTCGACCACGCCGTCGTCAAGCGGCTGGGCCGCTGGACCCGCGCGAACCGGTTCGACGCCCGCGTTCGCTACGGCGTCCTCGTCCTCGACCTCCGCTCCCCGGACGTCCAGGGTGATGTCGAGGTTCGCCTCGACCTGCAGCGGTCCACCCTCAAGCTGCTGCTCGCCGAGGACGATCAGGTGGATCACTGGGACCTCGGCTGGACCGGCCGCGGCCGGGTCAAGGACGACCAGCGGCCCGACGGGCCGGGCGGCCGCCGGATCCGGCTGGCCGGCCACGCGGACACCAGCGAGGTCCGGGTGCACCGCGGCGGGATGGCCGCGCTGTCGGCCATGTTCTCCCGTGCGTTCGCCCAGGACCTGCGCCAGGCCCGCAGGAACGGCGGCTACCCGACCGTGGACGACCCCACGCGGCCCGCCCGCTAGCAGCGCGGCCCGCCGCCTCGTTTATAGGGCGTGGATGACGCTTTCATGTTGTTCTTACAACATGGTGGCGGCATCCACGCCTTATTGCCTGGTCCGGAATCTGGCCTAGTCTCGGAGCATGCTCGGAACCGTGACCGTTGTGCGCCGGTACCCGGTCAAGTCCATGCTGGGCGAGGACCTGGCCGAGGCCGAGGTGAGCCACAGCGGGCTGGCCCGGGACCGGCGCCTGGCCGTGGTCAGCCGGCGGACCGGCAAGGTGGCGAGCGCGAAGTACCCGCGGCTGTGGCGGGACATGCTCACTCTGTCCGCCGAGGCCCTGGACGACTCCGTCGCCCGGATCACCCTGCCCGGCGGGGAGACGGTGTGCAGCACCGACCCCGGCATCGACGAGGTCCTGTCCGCGCTGCTCGACCAGCCCGTCACGCTGACCGGAACCCCGCCGCCCGACGCCACGCTGGACCGCGCGGTACCCGAGGCCGTGCTCCGTGACGGGATAAAGGCCGAGGTTCCGGCCACGCTGATCGAAATCGGCGCGGCCGCCCCCCCGGGCACCTTCGTGGACTTCGCGCCGCTGCACCTGATCACCACCGCGACGCTGGACCGCATCGCCGAGCTCAGCCCGTACCGGCGCGCCCGCCTGGAACGCTACCGGCCCAACGTGGTCATCCGCACCGGCGCCGACGGCTTCACCGAGAACGACTGGCTCGGCCGGGACCTGCGGGTCGGCGACGACCTCGTGCTGCGGGTGATCGCCAGGACCCCGCGGTGCGCCATCCCCACCCTGGCCCACGGCGACCTGCCCCGCGACACCGAAGCCCTCCGCGTCGTCGCCCGGCACAACCGGGTCAGCCCGCTGCCCGGCGTGGATCCCGAGCCGTGCGCCGGCGTCTACGCCGAGGTGCTCCATCCCGGCCGGATCCGGGCCGGCGACCCGGTTCGCCTCGCCCCGTAATCCGCTCGGCCATCCTCACCGGAGGTATCACATGAGTGCTCAGGTGCCGCTGGTGATGGCTCTGGACGATCCGGGCGCCGTGCCCGCGGTGGCCGGAGGCAAGGGTGCCTCGCAGGCCCGCCTGGCCCGCGCCGGGTTCCGTGTCCCGCCGGGCTTCCACGTGACGACCGGCGCGTACCTCGATTTCATCGGCCGGGCCGGCCTGCGCGAGCCGGTGCTGGCGGCAGCCTCTGCTGTCGACGCGTCCGACGAGGCCACGTTCGACGCGGCCGCCGCGCGCATCGGTGAGCTGGTCGCCGGCCAGCCCGTACCGGCCCCGACGGCCGCCGCGATCGCCGCAGCCTACGCTTTCCTTGGCGACGACGCGCCGGTCGCGGTGCGGTCCTCGGCGACCGCGGAGGACCTGCCCGGCATGTCTGCCGCCGGGCAGCACGACACGTACCTCAACGTCCGCGGCGAGGCGGCCGTGCTCGACGCGGTCCGGCGGTGCTGGGCGTCGCTGTGGTCGGCGCGGGCCATCGGCTACCGCGCCCACCGTGGCATCGAGCCCGGTAACGTGAGCATCGCCGTCGTCGTGCAGCGGCTCGTGCCCGCGGAGGCGGCCGGTGTCATGTTCACCACCGACCCGGTCGACGGCGCTCACGACACGGTCGTCGTCAGCGCGAACTGGGGCCTCGGCGAGTCCGTCGTGGCCGGTGAGGTCACCCCCGACGTCGCGGTCGTCGACCGGGCGTCGGGGACGCTGGTCAGCTACCGGGTGGGCAGCAAGGAGACGATGACCGTGGCCGACGGCACGGCCACCCGGGCGGCGGGTACGCCGCCCGGTCTGCGTTCGGCGGCCGTGCTCTCGCCGGACCAGGCGGCCGAGCTGGCGCGGGTCGGCCTGGCGATCGAGAAGCTGTACGGCGAGCCGGTGGACATCGAGTGGGCGCTCGCGGCCGGGGATCTGTCCGTGGTCCAGGCCCGGCCGGTCACGACGGGAGTTTCTCGCCCGTCCGCCCGGCCTGGCGAACAGTGGAACGACAGCCTGGACGGGGACTACCTGTGGAGCAACGGCAACGTCGGCGAGGCCCTCCCTGACATCATGACGCCTGCCACCTGGTCGTTCGTCGAGCTGCTCATGTCGCGGATGACCTTTCCGCCGAGCCTGCCCGGTTACCGGGGCTACGGGCGGATCGGCGGACGGGTCTATGTGAACGTGAGCGTGTCGATCTCGCTCGAAGCCCTGGCCGGCATCTCGCCACGCCGGTTCGCCGTACTCCTGGGCCCGGTCCTCGGCAAGCTCCCTCCGGTCGAGGAGATCCCGCGTCCGCGGCTCCCCCGCTGGAAGGCCGTCCGGCTGATGGTGCCCGCGGCGGTCGCGATGCTGCGCAGAGTCCGCGCCAGCCAGAAGCGGATGCCGGAGTTCCTGGCCGACTCGCCGGGCCGCTGCGAACGGCTGCGCGCCGAGATCGAGCAGACCGCCGACGCCACGGCGCTGGCCGACCTGTGGCCGGGCCAGGTCCGGCCGCTACTCGAGGAGTCCTGCGACATGCTCGCCGCCGCGGCAACGCGCGGCACCAGGCTGCTGTCCATTCCCGGCAAGCTGGCGAAGCTGGTCGGCGAGGCCGACGCGGCCCTGCTGCTCTCCGGCCAGCAGGCCGAGGGCACTCCCCTGGCCAGTCTCGGCCCGGTTACCGGCCTGGCCCGGTTCGCCCGGGGCGAGATCGACCGGGACACCTTCGCCCGCCGGTACGGACACCGCGGCCCCCACGAGGTGGAGCTGTCGGTCCCGCGACCGGCCGAGGATCCGGCCTGGATCGACGACCAGCTCGCCGCCCTCGGCGACACGGCCCGCGACGCCGACGCGCTGCTAGCAGGCCAGGAAGCGGCCCGCGCCGCGGCCTGGGAGCGGCTGGCCCGCCGGGACCCGGGGAAGGCGGACGCGGCGCGCAAGCTCGTCGCGCGCTGGGCGCCGGTCGCCCGTGACCGCGAGGCGGCCAGGTCCGAGGCTGTCAGGTCGGCGTGGGTCGCGCGGACCTGGGTGCGGCGCGCCGGGGCGCTCACCGGTCACGGCGATGACCTGTTCTTCCTGGAGCTGACGGAGACCGCGGGCCTGCTCCGCGGCGACCGGGCGCCCCTCGCCACGGTGCCCGCCCGCCGGGCCGCCTACGAAACCTACCGGGCCCTGCCGCCCTATCCCGCGCTGATCCGCGGCCGTTTCGACCCCGTCCGCTGGGCGGCCGACCCGGGCCGGCGCAGCGATTACTACGACGCGCGCGCCCAGACGGCCAGGCCGGACGACACGATCACCGGGTTTCCCGGCGCCGCCGGCGTCGTCGAAGGCACCGTGCGGATACTCCGCGCGCCTGAGGAGGCCGCCCGGCTCGGTGACGGCGAGATCCTCGTCGCCCCGTTCACCAACATCGGCTGGACCCCGGTCTTCCCCCGCGCCGCCGCCGTCGTAACCGACATCGGCGCGCCGCTGTCCCACGCCGCGATCGTGGCCCGCGAACTCGGCATCCCCGCCGTCGTCGGATGCGGCAACGCCACCATGCGCCTGCACACCGGCGACCGGGTCAGGGTCGACGGCAGCCACGGCACCGTCGAGGTACTCCACCCGGCAGGTAAGCGGCCCTAGCTGCGAAGTTCGGCCCAGACCACCTTGCCGG
>Ga0335081_10012343_pt1 | contig 13845 bp, 14 predicted proteins | sample Lox_Sample_35_FD_206713 | JGI IMG/M metagenome (GOLD analysis project Ga0335081, IMG submission 206713) | Soil microbial communities from Loxahatchee National Wildlife Refuge, Florida, United States - Lox_Sample_3.5 | ecosystem: Environmental > Terrestrial > Soil > Wetlands | place: USA... | reverse complement strand
CGTCTCGCTCAAGGTCGCGCCCGGCACCTTCCACGCCCTGCTCGGCGAGAACGGCGCCGGCAAGAGCACGCTGGTCAAGTGCATCATGGGCTATTACCAGCCCGATGACGGCGAGGTCATCGTCGGGGCGCGCCAGCGGGCGATCGACAGCCCGCGCGCCGCCCACGCGCTCGGCCTCGGCATGGTCTACCAGCACTTCACCTCCGTCCCGGCCATGACCGTGATGGAGAATTTCGTGCTGGCGCGCGATCACGTGCCGGCCGTGATCGACTGGGCCAAGGAGCGGCGCACGCTCGACGCATTCCTCGACCGCATGCCGTTCCGCGTGCCGCTCGACGCGAAAGTGTCGGCGATCTCGGCCGGCGAGCGGCAGAAATGCGAGATCCTCAAGCAGCTCTATCTCGCCCGCCGCTTCCTCATCCTCGACGAGCCGACCTCCGTGCTCACGCCGGCCGAGGCCGACGAGGTGCTTGGGCTCCTGCGCAAGCTGGTGGGCGCCGGCGAGCTCACGGTGCTGATGATCACCCACAAGTTTCGCGAGGTGATGACGTTCGCCGACGAGGTCACGATCCTGCGCCGCGGCAGGCGCGCCGGCGGCGGCCATGTGCGCGATCTCACGCCCGATCAGATGGCGCGCACCATGATCGGCGCCGAGCAGCTCACCGTGCAGCCCGCCCGCAGCGGCGATTTCGGCCCGCCGCGCCTCGATATCGCGGCCCTCACGGCGCTGGACGATGCCGGCCAGCCGGCGGTGCGCGATCTCTCACTTACCGTCTATGGCGGCGAGATCGTCGGCGTCGCCGGCGTCTCCGGCAACGGCCAGCGCCAGCTCATCGAGGTGCTCGCCGGCCAGCGCGAGGCGGAGGGCGGCGTCATCCGGCTCAAGGGCGAGGCCTATGCGGCCACCCGCCAGCAGATGCGGCGCAGCCGGCTCTCGGTGCTGCCCGAGGAGCCGCTGCGCAATGCCTGCGTCGCCCGGATGAGCGTCGCCGACAATCTGGCGTTTCGCGAGTTCGATCGGCCGCCCTTCGCGCGCGGCGGCGCCTGGCTCGATCGCGCTGCCTTGCGCGACAATGCGGCGCGCAAGATCGCCCGCTACAAGATCAAGACCCGCTCCGACGACACGCCGATCGGCGAGCTCTCCGGCGGCAACGTGCAACGGGCGGTGCTCGCGCGCGAGCTCGCCGGCGAGGTCGACATCCTGATCGCCGCCAATCCGTGCTTCGGGCTCGACTTCGCCGCGGTCGCGCAGATCCACGCCGAGATCATGGCGGCGCGCAACCGCGGCGCCGCCGTGCTCTTGGTGAGCGAGGACCTCGACGAGCTGCTCGAGCTCGCCGACCGCATCGTCGTGATGTTCAACGGCCAGTTCGTCTACGAGGCGCCGGCGGGCGCCGCCGACCTGACCGAGATCGGCCGCCACATGGCGGGCCATTGAGGGGCGGCACACGGGGACGGTCTGCGCGGGCCATCGGCACCGTCACTTGAGGAATAGCCCCGCAATATTCATCAGGATGCCGATCGTCGGGACGTTCCACACGAGCGAACGCGCCAATGGAAAGTCCGCTACGTACAGGATTGCGTAGACGATGCGTCCCCAAAAATAGAGGTGGGCTCCCCAGATGGTGAGCCAGTCGTGCGTGCTCGTCGCCGTGACGACCAGAATTGCGGCGACGAAGAACGGAAAGGTCTCGAGATGGTTTCGCAGTGCGCGTTCGGCTCTTCCGGCAATGCCGGTGAGCGGAGCGGCGCTGTGCTCCCGCGAGCTGGCAGTCCAGCGATAGCCGCGCTGCCAGCTCTGCAGGTGCGACACGATGATGATGTGGACGATGCCGAGGACGACGCTCGCGGCGAGCAGGACGAGTTCGATGGTCATGGAGCACAGTATAGCCCGGCGAGAGCAGGCGCCGTGCGCTCAACAAGGCTGCGTAGATGGTGGGCAAAGGCGGCCGAAGCGTCAGCGGATTGGCACGGCACGCGTTCCGCCGTGCCCACGTGGAGCTGCGGCGGGACGCGTGGGCACGGCGGAGCCGACATTGTGCATCACACGGAGGCGCCGCGGGCCGCCTTTGCCCACCCTACGCGCTTCGCCGCGCCGTCCTGTCACCGGAACGGATAAGCCGTGAAGATGTAGTCCCGCGACGCCACTTGCGTGTGGCACGCATAGCCGCATTCGGCGCCGGTCACGTTGGGCTTGAACGTCTTGGCCGCGGGATCGTAGGCGAACTGCGCATAGGCCCAGCCGTGCGTGTTCGGGAATCGCTTGGAGTCCTTCTCGATGAACGAGACCGTCTTTAAAGTGTCGGGAATCTCGACGAAGTAAGGCGATACGGGATTCTTCTTCTTGACCCATTCGATCTTGACGATCTTGACGCCTTCGGGAAACGGCTTGCCGTTTTCGGGGACGCCGTCGCGGTAGGCCGCAATCATCGCCGGATTTCCCAAAATCGCCTTGATGCTGCCTTCCGTGGCGCTGACCGCGACGTCCTCCCACGTCTCGTATCCTTTGATGTCGGCGAACGACAGTCCATCCGGCACCGTCAGCGCGTAGCGATCCTGCTGCGCGAGCGTCACGCCTGCGAACGCCGCGAGCGATGTGCCGACGGTCATTGCGATGATCTTGGTTCTCATATCGAATCTCCTCTCCGCGTGCATTGGATTGCTATTGGCAATGAGCCCGCTTGGCGTTGCGAACGGGGAGCCGATGCCGAGGCGGACGTGCTCTTCGACGGGAGCCGGATGTAACGACGGCGCCCCGCCGCCAAGATGCGACGCGGAGATCCGGCAAGATTGCAAATTCTTGCCTTGTCTTGGACACCATTGCGGTGAGGGCGCGTCGCGGTCGTCGACGCCGGCGTGGCGATGTCCGCGGCATGTGGTAGATTGATTGCGGGGAGACGACGTCGAAAAAAGAGGCTCGCGATGCGTCTGACCAAGCTCGCAGCATTGTCGCTGCTTCTCGCGGCAGGCTCCGTGGCGATTCCGCTCGCGCGCGCCAACGCCCAAGGCGCGCCGCCGCCCACGGACCAAGCTGCGCCGCCGCCCGCGGCCCCCGCGGCACCACCCCCGTCGCCGGCCACGCCGCCGGCACCACCGCCGGGCGCAGCGGCGCCCGCCGCACCGGCGTCGGCCGTGACGCACAGCAATGTCAATCTGCGCAACGGGCCCGGCACGAGCTTCACGGTGGTCACGCTCATCCCGGCCGGCGCGTCCGTCGAGGTGCACGAATGCAAGAATGGCTGGTGTGAGGCGAGCTTTCAGGGCCAGAACGGCTACATCATCCAAAGCAGCATCGCGCCGGGCGCGTCCGCCGCGCGAGCGCGCCCCCGGCCGGCGCCCGGTTACTATGCCGGCCCGCCGCCGGGATACGACGAGCCGCCGCCCGGCTACTACCCGCCGCCGCCACCGGCCTACGGCTATTACGGCTATCCCTATGGGCGGCCCTATTGGGGGTGGCGGCGCGGCTACTGGCGACGGTGGTGACATCCGCGAAGGCCGCACAACCACAGCGCTGGGCGGCGCCGCGATGCGCGGCGGCGGCCTGGTCGCCGCTTGCTATTCCGTCTCCATGGCACGCCGCTCTTCGAACACGTTGATGACCGGCGGCGTGCCGCCGAGCCCCAGCTCCTGCCAGCGTGACACCACCTGCTCGTAAGTCTTCTTGTCGAGCTTGGTGCGCGGCGAGAAATTCTTGATGTGCCTGTAGTCCATGCAGGCGTTGATCAGCGCCTTGGAGCCCCAGGGCCGGATCTCGGGCGGGTTCTGGCTCGGATCGAGGAAGGTGCTCCAGGTCTCGCGCAGGATGTCGATCGACTGCGCCGGACGCGACCGCGTCGCCATCGCCCACAGCACCTGGCCGATGTTGGTCGGGTCGATGTCGTCGTCGACGACGATGACGTACTTGCCGAAATAGGCGCCGGCGGTGCATTGCGCCGCGAGCGCCATCACCTGCGCGGCGTGGCCGGCATACATCTGCTTGAGCGAGACGACCGTCATGCCCCAGCCGGCGGCCTCGGGGATGGACCAGACGCCCTGGATGCCCGGTATGCCGAGCTTGGTGAGGTCGGCCCAGATCCCGGCGGAGCGCACCGCCGCCCAGAAGAGGCCGCACTCGTTCGACGGGCCGTCCGCCATCAGCGCGCAGGTCAGCGTCGGGTTGTTGCGGAAGCGCAGGCGCTCGACCCGCATGAACGGCGTCGCGCCGCTCGGGCGGCCGTAATAGCCGGTGAACTCCCCGAACGGGCCTTCGGCAAACGTGTCGTCGGGATAGAGATGGCCTTCGAGGATGATCTCGGCATGCGCCGGCAGGGGCAGGCCGGTGATATCCGAGGTGAACAGCGCGATCGGTGCGCCCTTGATGCCCGAGTAGTACTCGTACTCGCTCTCGGTTTTCGGCAGCGTGGTGGCGCCGACGAGAAACAGCAGCGGATCGATGCCGTAGCAGGCCGCGATCGGCGCGGGCTTGCCGAGCTTCCACCACTTGTCCCGGTCGTTGCCGGCATCCTTGCCGGGCGAGGTGTAGACCCCGATCTCGCGCGGACCCTTGATCATCATGCGATAGGTACCGACGTTCACTCGGCCGGTCTCCGGATCCATCGTGATCACGGCGTCGTTGGTGCCGAGATACATGCCGCCGTCGAGCGGCCACATGCGCTGCGCCGGAAACTGCCGGATATCGATCGCGTCGCCTTCGAGGATATTCTGGCTGGAGACCGCCTGCGCGGCGGGCACCTCGACCGGCTTCATCTTTCGCCCGAACTTCCGCTGCAGGAGCGCCACCGCCTCGAGCGGATGCTCGACCGGCGCCTCGCCGATCATCAGGCAGAAGCGCGACAGGTTGCAGCCGATCATGTTGTAGAGGGCCTTGTGGCCCGGATGGCCCTTGATGTTCTCGAACAGCAGGGCCGGGCTTTTGCCGAGGCCGACCAGATAGGTGATGTGGGCGGCTTCGAGATCGGGGCTGACCTCGGCGGTGATGCGCTTGAGCTCGCCCATCGCCTCGGCCTTCTCGAGCCAGACGTCGAGCTCGCTCGCATTGGGGCCGGGCCGCGCCCGCTCGGCAAGGGCCTGCGTCGCGCGCTGGCCTTCGGCCGCGCCCAGGGTCACGTTCATGTCCATGCCTTGACTCTCCGCTCGAGGGGGCGCGCGTTGGCGGTACGCACCGCACGGATTGGCGGCCGTCACCTTACCTCACTTCGCGCCGTCATCCTGGATCGTCGCAACAGCACTGGACCCGTCGGTGATCGCGCGCCATCGCGCGTGACGGTCGGGGACAGGCTGCGCGGCCACGGTGGCGGGGGCTGAGGGATCAGCAATCATATTTTACCGGTACGGGTCGGCCCGGAGCCATCAACTGGCCGCAGTTCCGCCTACATTCGTGCGACGAACGCAAGGGACAGCGGCTTCGGGCGACATCCGCGTCCCGTGTGGTTGGCTGTGCGCAACTCACCCGAGGAGGTGCCCAGTGCGGATTTCTCGCGCCGTCATCGTTTCCACCGCCGTCATCCTTGCCGCTCTCGCCGGCCTCGCCGTTCCGGCCGCCGCCCAGACGCTCTCGCTCGTCGGATCCAGCACGAAAATCTGTCAGCTCACCGGCGACACGGACTGGCAAACCAACCACCCGACCGCCGCGCAGACCGAGGCGCGCTACGGCATGGTCGCGGTCGATCTCGGCTTCCCGGTCGACAGCGGCCGCGCGCCGCTCTACTTCCTGTTCGGTGACGCCCGGCCGACCACCAACGGCGATCCCATTCCGCCCGATGACGCGCTCGGCGTGACCACGCGCACGGCGCCGCCCGATCCCACGACGTGCCTCGGCCTCGATCTCGTCACGTCAGCGCCGAGTGCGTTCGCGCATCCGACCGTGCAGCCGCCGATCCTGCAGGGCTCGTTCAACGTGCCGTCCGGCGGCGTTTTCGTCGGCGATACGTTCTATTCCTTTTTCTGGACCGACCACTGCGTCATTCCGCAGATTCTCGCGCCTTCGCCGGACGCGCCGCTCACCTTGCCGGCGCCGAGCGCCGGCTGCCCCGAGGACCCGACCTTCAACAGCATCGGCAAGAGCGTGCTCGCCCGCGCGAAGCCGTTCGATCCGGCCGCGTTCAGCCAGACCGACGACCACCTCCTGCACATGGGGTTCGAGCGTCCCTTTGCCGGCATGCCGAGCGGCTTCGTCTATGCGAGCGCGGCGCGGCCGGCGCCGGGACCGAAGCCGCCCTGGGGCTTCGATCGCGACTTCGATCATCTGTTCGGCGACGAGCACCCGGACGGCATTCCGGTGTTCGGCGTCGCGCGCTACCGCGCCAGCATTCCGTATCTCGCGATGGCGCCGTCCGCGACGTTCGGCGATCCGGCCACCTGGCGCTTCTTCGCCGGCAGCGTCGCGGGTCATCCGACCTTCATCTCGCGCCGGGAATGGGAGAGCGGGCGCGACGGCAGCGGCGCCTGGGCGCCGCCCTCGACCGCCGAGCTCTATGCCGACAGCGTGATCGGCGGCATCGACGAGCGCTGCATCGGCGAGCATTCGGTCACCTGGAATGCGCCGCTGCACGCCTGGCTCTTGCTCTATGTCTGCGGTCCGTTCCGGGTCGAGGCGCGTACCGCGCCGGAGCCGTGGGGGCCGTGGTCGGAGCCGACCGTGGTGCTGAGCCTGCTGCACGATCCCGGCATCCACTGCACGCTGATCATGCCCCCGGACGGCGCCGGCTGTCCGGGTCTGCAGACCTACTGGCCGCCGCTCGCGACGCCGCTGTCGGGCGGCAGCGTGGTGCCGGGCATCCTCTATGCGTCGTTCGTGATGGATCGCTTCACCGAGAACGCAACGCCGCCCGGATTGGACGGCATGCGGCAGGCCACGATCTATTGGCTGGTGTCGACCTGGAATCCCTACCAGGTGGCGGTGATGAAATCGACGCTGCAGCTCGCCGAGTGAGCGGAGCGGGCCTCGCGTGGCGCAGCCGGCCGCGCCGCGGCCGGCATCACCCGCCGCCCGATCGGCGCTTGCCGGGATCGGGTTGATAGGAAGGCGCATCGCTCGCCGGGAACGACTCATCGACCGCCTCATCGACCTTGTCCCAGTCGGCCGGAGGATCGCGCATCGCCTCCGGCCCGGCCGGACGGCCGTTGCCGACCGCATTCGCTCCGTCGACGACCAGGGCCGAAAGCGCGGCGGCCCGCGCCGAGGCGTGTCCGCGGGCAGGTTCGCCATTCTTGCGTTTCATCGCACTCTCCGGGCTCCATTGGCTTGCGGCACGGCAGCCCTCGCGAGCTCCAGGAGACTCAACGCTCCGGCGCCTTATTCGGTGCCGCGTCAAATAGGCAAAAGCGGTACACGCCGCAAAGGAAGGACGGCTCGGCGGCGATACGCAGCGTAGTGCACGCCCTGAATCTCAACCATGACGCTTGGCCGGTCGCTCCGGCCGCACGTGTTTTCGCGGCAAAGAGGTTTCGGCAGGAATGATCCTCGTGCGCGGCGTGTGACAGTGAAAAAATCGACGCTGCCGCTCGAGGGGCCGGATCCGTGTTTGGACCGACGGTACGATGTGCCGCTCGAACCGCGTGCCGCGCCGAGGTTCCCTCAACCCAATCGTTTTCTGCGCGCCAGTTCCTCGATTATCGCACGGTCGAACGTTCAACTTTCCCGTGCTAATGTGATGCTGCGGATCCCTGTTCGAGTCGGCCCGGCTCGGTTGTTCAGTCGTGTAGCCCTGGAGTGCGTGATGCGGAAAGCGCGTGCAGGCAGTCGCGCCTCGCTTCGCCATCCGCGGGCGTCTCGCCGTGCGTCGAAACGTCCTGCGGTGCGGCAGGCCGAGCCGGGCGGCAAAGACGATGCGCGGCAGATCTATGAACCGCTTCCCGCGCTTCAGCTCATCTATGACACCGCGCCGGTCGGGCTTGCGTTTCTCTCGCCGGATTGCCGCTACCTCCAGATCAACCAGCATCTGACCGAGATCTGCGGCATCCCGGTGGCCGATCATCTCGGCCGCACGGTGCGCGAAACCGTTCCGCAGGTCGCCGATGCGGTCGAAGAGATCGTGCGCACCGTCGTTCGCACCGGCGAGCCGGTCACCAATGTCGAGGTGCGCGGTCAGCGCCGCGACGGAAGCAACGTCGATCATATATGGGTGACGAGCTGGCATCCGCTCAAGGGCCGCGACGGCAAGGTCGTCGGCGTCAACGTGGTCGCCGAGGACGTCACCGAACGCAAGCGCGCCGAGGAGGCGCTGGTCAGCCGCGAGAAGGCCTTGCGCGAGCTCAACGAGACGCTGGAGCAGCGGGTCGCGGCGGAGACCCGGGAACGGCTGCACGTCTGGAACGCCTCGCAGGATCTGCTGGTCGTGGCCGATCTCGACGGCACCTATCTCGGCGTGAACCCGGCCTGGACGGCGGCGCTCGGCTGGGCCGAGGCCGAGCTGATCGGCCGGACGTCGCAGTGGCTGCTGCATCCCGAAGATCGCGACAAATCCCACGGCGACATCCTTCACCTGGCGCAGAGCCGGCGAACCGGACGCATCGCCAGGCGCTTCCGCTGCAAGGACGGCTCGTATCGCTGGCTGTCGTGGAATGCGGCGCCGGACCGCGGGCGCATCTACGCGGTGGGCCGCGACATCACCGAGCTCAAGGACACCGAGGACGACCTGCGCGCCGCCCGGCGCGAGCTCGCGCACACCGGCGGGCGGTCGATGCTCGCGACCATGATCGCCTCGATCGCGCACGAGATCAGACAGCCGCTCGGCGCGATCGTCGCGCATGCCAATGCGGCCGCGCGCTGGCTCGGCAGGACCCCGGCGGGGCTCGACGAGGCCCGCACCACGCTCGCGGAGATTGCCCAGGAAGGACACCGCGCGAGCGAGGTCATCCAGTCGATCCGCGCCATGTTCGACACCGGCCGCCAGAAGGGCGAGAGCCTGTTCGACGTCAACACCCTCGTTCGCGACACCGTCGCGATCCTGCGCGGGGAGCTCGAAGCGGCCGAAATCCTGGTCCGTCTCGCGCTCACCGAGGCGCTCCCGTTGATCTCGGCCCACCGAGGCCAGCTGCAGCTGGTGCTGCTCAATCTCCTGACCAATGCGGCCGACGCCATGCGGCCTGTCGCCGGTCGGCCCCGCGTGCTGAAGATCACGTCCGAGGCGCTGGGCCAGCACGGCGTCGCCCTGTGCGTGGAGGACTCCGGGACGGGAATCGCGCCAAGAGCCCGCGCGCGCATCTTCGACGCGTTCTTCACCACCAAGTCGCACGGCATGGGCATGGGCCTCGCGATCTGCCGGTCGATCGTCGAGGCGCACGGAGGCAGTCTGTCGGCCTCGTCGGCGCAGCCGCATGGCGCCGTTTTCCGCCTCGAGCTGGCGGCGGGCGATTGATGCCGGGGAGCAGATGCAGGCCCGCATGAGCCAGCAGTCGTCCGAGACGGAACCGGTCGTGTTCGTCGTCGACGATGACGCCGCCATGCGCAAGGCGCTCTGCAATCTGCTCGCGTCGGTGGGATTGCGCGTTCAGGCCTTCGCGTCGGCGCCCGATTTTCTCGCCATCGAGCCGCCGGCGGCGCCGAGCTGCCTGATCCTCGACGTGCGGCTGCCCGGACCGAGCGGCCTCGAGTTCCAAGCCAAGCTCGCCAGCGCCAATATCGACATTCCCATCATCTTCGTCACCGGGCACGGCGACATTCCGATGAGCGTGCGCGCCATGAAGGCGGGCGCGATCGAGTTCCTCACAAAACCGTTCCGTGATCAGGACCTGCTCGACGCCGTTCAGGTCGCGCTCGGCCGCGACCGCGCGCGCCACCAGAGCGCGGACGCGGTGGCCCGCCTGCGCGAGAAGTTCGCGACGTTGACGCCGCGCGAGCAGGAGGTGATGGCCTGCGTCACCGGCGGTCTCATCAACAAGCAGGTCGCGGCCCAAATCGGCATCACGGAGCAGACCGTCAAGGTGCATCGCGGCAACCTCGTCCGGAAAATGGGCGCTCGGTCGCTCGCCGAGCTCGTCCGCATGGCCGATCTTCTCGGCGTTCATCGCTCGGACAGCTGACATCGATTAACACCGTACCGATCGTCCAGCTGGTACCGCCGCGCATTCCGCACCGCGCGGCGCTTGCGTCGGAGCAGCCGGGCTCTATGGTGTCGGGCCGGCCAGGGGGGGGGTGCCTTGCACAGGATACCCGTGATCTCGATCGTCGACGACAGTGAGTCGTTTCGGCGGGCGACCGCCGGACTGATCAGGTCGCTCGGCTACGTGGCGGCGATCTTCGACTCGGCCGAGGAATTTCTCCGCTCGGGCCGTCTCGACGAGACCGCGTGTCTGATCTCCGACGTGCAGATGCCCGGCATGAGCGGCATCGATTTGCAGACTCACTTGGCCGCGCAGGGCCGCCGGCTGCCGATCATTTTCGTCACCGCCTATCCGGAGACGAAGGTCCGCGAACGGGCGTTGGCGTGCGGCGCGCTCGGCTTCTTCAACAAGCCGTTCGATGCGGACGATTTGATTTCATGCCTCGACCGCGCGCTGTCGGGCGGGAATGCCTGACCGCGCCAACCCGCGCGGCCCACCGCCGCGCCGCCGTCGTCCGAACGCATGACGACGCAGGCGCCGGCTGCTGGTAGGTCGCTCCATCAGGGTGGACGACGAGGGTTCGATGGGACGGAGCGCCGGTGGATCGGGCGGGTGCACGCGCCGCCATGGCGTGGCGGCCAACGCGGCGCCGGTGATGGCGCTGCTGTGCGCGCTGCTCGGCCACGCCGGGCCGGCGCTCGCGCTCACGCCGAGCAGCGCCACCGTCATTCCGGCGATCGGCGCCGCGGGGCAGGGCACGGCCATCACGGCGCTCGTGAGCGGCGGCGGCGAGAAGCCGGGCGGCACCGTGACGGTGAGCTTCGGCGATGGTGCGACAAGCCCTCCGGTGACGCTCGCCGACGGCACCGCGACGGTCATTCACATCTACGCCGGGCCGGGCAGCTACGGCGTGACGGTGAGCTACAGCGGCGACGACACTTTCGCGCCGAGCACCGGGATCGGCACCGCGACCGTCAATCTCTACCCTTGACCACCGCGCTTTTCGGCGCGCTGCGGCTCGGCCGCCGGCAGAGCAAACCGAATTCGGCACTCACTGTCAGAGCACGTGTTCGATGATGGTCACCCCGGAGCTCACGACCAGGAACGTGAGGACCGCCCAAAACACGCCGTTGTGCAGGTGATGCCGCGCGCCGGTCGGCTGCGGCCACATGGCGTTGGAAAGCGGGAAGGGCCAATTGATGTGCCGGCCGAACTGCGCGCCGACAGCGGTGGCGACGAGTGGCATGGCGAGGTCAGCAACGGTCACCGCTCGACCTCCCTCCGAGGCTCGATGTCGCTCGCCCCTTTGCGCTTGCCCTCCGACATCGGCCTTGCGCCGCGTTCGCCGAATGCCCCGGCGGCGGACCCGCCGCCGCCGGGGCAAGGACTCTCCGTGCCTGCGTAATCGGGGGGCGATGGTTGCGAAACGCGGAGAGCCGAACGATGCAATTCGGTGACAGGCGGATGGTTCCGACGCATATCCGACTCAGGGGCATCGTTTTTGGATTTCGCGTAGGCGCGACAAATGGTCCGTTGCCGCATGACGTCCTGCGATACCTTGCGCGCACACGAGCGACCGACACGAGTCGCACTGCGAACAGACGGAATTTGACGGCCGGAGCACAATATATTTCCTGCTGGGGGCGCCCCGGGAGGCCACCTTGCCCATTGCGCCGCATCTCGACGATCCCGCATCGTTCGATCCGGAGGTCACGCGCGCAATGGGTGTCGCATTCGAGCGGGCGTGTGGCGCGCTTGGACTCGCCGACGTCACCGACTCGATGACGCAGGTCGTGGCGATCAAGATCATCGAAGTGGCGATGACCGGCGAGCGCGATGCCGGTCGGCTGTACGACGCCGTGATGGAGTGGTCGGCACACGCAGCATGATCGCGAGAGGGTCAGGGCGCCGTCCCGCGGTATACCGGCATGCTGCCAACGATGCGCAGCCCGTCCGCGTAGCACCCACGCCGGGTCGAGCATCGATCAGGCACGCGGCGATCGATCCCGCGCCAGTCGCATGCCCGTCTTGAGGCCCCGGCGAAGGCCGCGCCCCGCGGCCAGCGTCGCAGCGGCGGCGGTGCTCACGGATCGGATTCACCGCGTTGCTCGATCCTGTTCAGCGATGTCTGCGATTGGCGCGCTGCTCGCGATCCAAATCGGCGTCCGCGCGTCGCAGCCCGCGGTCGTGCACGAATTCGAGCAAAGGCGGCGTTAACCGCGGCGTTGGTGGCCAATCGATCGACGAGACGAGCGCGTGCCGCGCCGATGCGGCGGCGAAGACGTGCCGATCAATTGATATGACGCCTCTACCGGACAACCGTCGCGTTGCCAGAAATCTGGCGTTTAGTGCGGCGCGGACGCATCGGCGTGCAGTCCGGGAACCGTGTTTCCCCGTCGACGTTCAAGGTCCGCCGATGGTGCTGTGCGGACGCGCGCCGGCAACACGCGGCCGCGCAGACGGATCGGACGTGGCGGATCGGATCTGGCGGATCGGATCTGGCGGATCGGTAGGGACAGCAAAGCACATGATGCGCAAGTGGCGCGAAGAGGACTTGAGGAAATTCGACCATGATCGCACCGAGCGCGATCTTGCGGTCGAGCAGATCGGCGCGATGCTGGCCGGGCGGCCGCCGCAGGTCCAGGGCGCGATCCTGGCCGATCTGCTTTCGATCTGGCTTGCGTGCTGGCATCCGACGGTGCGCGAGGAAGCCTTGGCGTTGCTGCTGAACCTGGCCCGCGACACCGTACCGGCGCAGGAAGCCCGGGCCAGACACGCGAAATGAGGTTCATGCCCCGGCGGCGTACGTCCGGCCGCCGGGGCAAAGGCTCTCCGCGCTACGTACGGGGAATGCGATCCGCGGGAGAGCCGAAGAACGGACGGGCAATGCGGCAGGCCTCAAATCGTTCCGCGCGAAACCCGACTTGACCACAGTTTTGTTTGCCGCTGCGGCGCGCGGGAAGGTCTCATCCGGCGACCGCGGAACGCGGTGCGCCAATCCCGCGTTCTCCCCGATCCATCGATTCCGCCGAACGAGGAGCGATGTCTTCCTCTCAGGAGTGCGCAGTCGATGTGGTGCGGATGCGCAAGCGTTCTCGCCGCATTCTGGCGGCCGTGGCGTTCGGCGCGTTGGTTGTGATCGTGGCCGGGACGATCGTGGCGCTCGTGGTGGCGAACCGGCGCCGTGCAGGCGTTCGACGCCGGACCGCGGATCGCACATGACGCGAGACCACCCGCGCGGTTGCGGCCCGCCGCACCAACCGAGGCGCGGACGGTGGGCAGCGGCGCGGCGTCAGTACCGGAGACGTTGCAGGACGCGCAAGAGAAGCTCGGCCGCACCGCACATCATGCCAGGAAGAAGCACGGCAGGCGGTTTGCGCGCTGGCGGTCGCGCTTGCCGCATGGCGGCCTGTTCGGTTTCTTTGCCGGGCGGTGAGGGCGGCGGTCCGCACCGTGCGAGTGGATCAAAAGACGAATAGTGAGCAAATCTCGCATTTTGCGTTGCCAGGATGCTGTCTCCGTGTCAGAACGGACAGGGAACACGCGCCGTGGATGCACGGCGCTCCTCGCCTTCATCGAAGGCTTCTACATCGCTGTCGCCGCCATTCCTCGCTCGGCTAACGCAAGCCTTATGGAGATAACAATCCGATTGGAGAATCGAGGAGCCGCGCGGGAGCGCCGAGCGGAAATTCCGCCAATGCGATTCATTGCAGATCGACTGCAGATCGATTGTAGATCCCTGTTCTTTGCAATGGAGGCAAAATCGCACTTAGGCGGCATTCCTCATATGCCGGTTGAACG
>Ga0335081_10012342_pt1 | contig 13845 bp, 12 predicted proteins | sample Lox_Sample_35_FD_206713 | JGI IMG/M metagenome (GOLD analysis project Ga0335081, IMG submission 206713) | Soil microbial communities from Loxahatchee National Wildlife Refuge, Florida, United States - Lox_Sample_3.5 | ecosystem: Environmental > Terrestrial > Soil > Wetlands | place: USA... | reverse complement strand
TATCATACTTCGGCGTGCAGCTCGCTCTGGCTTTCTACCTCATTCACCTGCAGGAATTCACAATACAGACCTCGCTCAGATTAGCTCGAGATCGCGTTGTCGGGATTTTGCTAGGCCTGATCATGATGTGGCTTTTCTTTGACCAGGTATGGGGAGCACGCGCTGCTGTTGAAATGAAAAGGGCGTTCATTCTCAATCTTCGATTGGTGGCGCAGTTTGCAAGGGAACCGGCTTCAAACGACCTGAGAATTGCACTCGGCCGGAGCCTCGCTCTTCGCGAGACAATCAATGCAAATCTGGATAAGGTAAGGGCTCTTGCCGATGGCGTACTTTTCGAGCTCGGTCCGTCGCGCCGCAGGGACCTCGAGCTACGGAGCTACATACGCCAGTGGCAACCGCAATTGCGCACGCTTTTTGTCATGCGGTTGGCGTCCCTGAAATACCGTCTCCAGTTGCCCGGTTTCGAACTGCCGGAGTCTGTTCGTCTGCGGCAGCAAGCATATGATGACGCTTCCGCTCGGATGCTGGAAGAAATTGCGGATCGAATCGAGGAGCGGGAGCAGGAGATCGCAAGTGGCGCCGAGGAACTGCACGAGGTTCTGAAACAGAGGCTGTACGATGCGCTAGGCGAAGCGTCGCGAGAGTTGCCGCCCGCGCCGGCCCACTCATTCGTCACATTGCTTCGCGAGATAGACGCGCTAACAACTTGTCTTGCGGCGGAGATCGCAACGGAATTTGGCGGCTCGTCTTAACACCTGGCCTCCCTGAGATGCTTGTATGCGGCGCCAGACCGTCAGGACGAACTACTCGCACGATTTACTTCTTGCAGAGAGGGGCTTTCAGCTCTGAGCTGGATCGCAGCGCGGCTGCCGAACGCAATCATTTCAGCGCTCAGCAGGACCAGCGCAAGCCACAGCAGATCGGCGACGAAAAGGTGGGTAAGTTGCATCCATACGGGGGCGAGCAGCAAGACATTCACCGTGCCCACGCCCGCCTGCACAAGAGTTAGAAAAGCGACGGCGAGCGCGAGTCTTCGTACAACCGGTGTTGGCCCTTTGTGAATTACAATTCCGATTGCAACGCCAATCAGAAAACAGCCAAGCAGAGCGGCAACGATGGGATGCCAGACGCGCAGGCGCACAAAGATGTGGGCAGACGGCGATAGATCCTGCCGTATTCCTTGGGCCAGAGAGCTGGATGCGAATAGCGTGTCGCCAAGCGCCGCAATCACGCCAGTCACGCTGATCGTAAGGAACGCGAGCAGCGTGCACCCCAACAGGGCGCGCGAGACCGGCTGCTCCGTCCTCGCCTCCGTTCGTCCGTTTGCCGAGGCGGCCGCAAACCATGCCGTGAGCGCCAGAACTGCGAGCAGGACCATGGTGTTGATCAGGTGAATGGCGAGCGTGTACGCACGATTCGGCGACGTGTTCGTTCCCACGTGGCCCAGCAGAACCAGCGCCGCGCCAATGAGCGCCTCCGTTGCGGTGAACAGCAAAGCTAGGGCTGCGAAGCACCTTACGGCATGCCGCCGCGGAAACGAGCGAAACGCAAACGCGACCAGGCCCACGACGAGCAGCCCCAACGTCGGCCCGCTCGTGACGCGGTGCGTAAATTCAATAATGGTTTGAAGCTGCGAAGATTGCGGAAGCCATCCTCCATTGCATAGCGGCCATTGATCGCCGCAACCGGCGCCCGAGCCCGTCGCGCGGACTCCCGCGCCCCATAGCACAACCGTTAGCGAGAAGGCTAGAACAAACCAAGCGTAAGTCGCGAAGCGCCTTTGAGCTGTCATCTCGTCCACAGCTGCATTCTAACTGGCCGAGCGGCGAGCACTATTGCGTCACCTGGCGACGATTTTCGCCAGTGATGATTCCATCGCGCAAACCCCGTTCCGCCCAGCAGGATCCTGGATTGGCCCGGCGAATCTATCTGTTCCGTGTAGCTTCTAAAAGGAACCAGATGCGCCGTTCCGTTTCGTCAATCCAAGTCTCCAGGAGGCTTGTGGTGGCGACATCGTTCTCTTCGCCGCAGAGGTCATGAGTACCATGCCAACCGAGTTATTGTCTCTGTTTCAAGATCGTCTTGCGAGAGTGATAGACGCAATTCGTCGGCCATCAGTCCGCCCTTGTCAATGAAGTAGATGAAGCGGGACGTGATATCCGGCGCGCCGGCACATGGACTTTAATGTCGGTTGGACGTCACGTCCCGGGTCTCGCGGCAACGGGCACGAGGAGTTTCAAGTGGCTCTTGACCGCCTCTCCTGACACGTTTCGAACTGGGCTTGTAGAACTCCGGAATGAAATGGGGAGGGCGCCGCTGCTGGAGTGACGAACGCTTTTGAACTCAAGGCCTCGCAAGAACGAGAATCAGAAACTCCAGTGGCAGATAGACAATGGTAGCTTTCAGCAATTGGCGCGCAGCGATTCTCGACTCCAGAAAAACCTGGCGAGTAGCGTAATAGAGAAGGACCGATCCCAGTATGACAGTTGCGGAGTAATGGAAGATGCCCCCGCTGTTCGCAGCCACTGCCACGAGGCTGAGCAAAAAGAGGGCAAACGAAGGGCCCAGTGTTTGCCACGCCAACAAGCTGCCCTCACCTTTCGACGGAAATATCAAATAACCTGCTCTAGCGTAATCCTCGCGATACATCCAAGCGATCGCCATGAAATGAGGAAACTGCCAGAGGAACAGCATAGTGTATAAGATCCACGCCTTTCCGCTGCCGATGGAACCTGATGCCGCGGCCCACCCGATTAGCGGCGGCATGGCGCCCGGAAAGGCGCCGGCGAATGTACAGAGCGGCGTCTTGCGTTTCAGCGGGGTATAAACAAACAGGTAACTCATCAAGGTAAGCACAGCAAGCGCACTCGCGAGTGCACTGACAGCGACGAACAGGTAAGCGGCGCCAATGGTGGAAAGCAAGATTCCGAACCAGAAAGCCGTCGCAGGGCGTAGTCTGCCGTCAGCAACCGGGCGTCTGGATGTCCGCCTCATTTGCGCATCGAAGCGATATTCAAGGTATTGGTTCAGGGTGCCTGTGCCGCTGGCTACGAGTAACGTCCCCAACAACGTGTTGAGCAATCGCTCGAAGGGGAACGCGTGCAAATTACTCGGACAACCGAGATAGAAGCCCGTAAACGTCGCAATCACGATGAGGAAGTTCACTTCCGGCTTTGTGAGAGTCCAGAAGTCGGGAACGGCCGCACGTAGTGTAACCAAAAATGATGGCCGTATGGCCGTTTCAATCTCGAGCGCAGGAATAAAAGAACCCGCCATCAAAAGGCTCCCACTTCTGCAGCACGCCTTCGTTCGCCGGACAGGAGCTTAGCTGTCACGACGAGCGCCGGGATTAAATAGGCAAACGTCACTGCAACCCACATCAGCGCCCCGGCCAGTGCCTGGTCTTCGAGAGGAGACAGTCGAAAATGTCCGCCTCCGGACAAGTAAGGCTGGTACACAACATGGCCACAGAACGCCAAGAATGCCGAAAGGGCATCGCATGGCAGCGTGGCGAAAAAAAGATAGAGCGGAACCGACCAACGGGGCGAATTCGCAACGCTGGGCCACGGCTGAATCACTGGCCACCAAAACAGAATTCCCGCCGCGAAAAAGCTGGCGTGCTCGAACGCATGCCAAGAGTGTGATCGCAGGGCCAACTCAAAAACAGCGGGAACATGCCAGACAAGAACAGTAAGTGTGCCTGCGAGCCAGCAGAAAGCCGGATGCATAAAAATGATTCCCAGTCGCTCAACCAGGACCGGTGGCCGCCATAGTCCATGCCTCAAAATGATCGGGCGCGCTCCGAACAGAATCAACGGAGCGGCCACTACCATGAGGAGAAGATGCTGCACCATGTGTGCGGTCAAGAGGTGATGATCGAGGTGGGCGAGGGGCGACGCAACGGTAATCCATAGCGCCGCCACTCCGAGCGCCATTAATAAGAGCTTCATGGCTGCGCTCGGGCTACACGGGAAGCGTCCTGGGCCTGCGCTTGCCTCGCGGGATGGAGCGTCTCGAGAAATGCCACCAGCGCCGAAGTCTCCGCCGGATTCAGATTCTTTCCGTAAGCCGGCATATTGCCGCCGCCTTGCAGCACCTGCCGTACGAGTTGATCCCCCGTCAGTCTGACGGCGACCGCGTCGAGAGCCGGCCCTCGCTTGCCGCCGTTCTCGCCGAGCGCGTGGCAGTTGTGGCACTGTTTCGACTGAAAGACGAGCGCTCCCTGGATCTGTAGCGGCGTTCGCCCGCTCAGAAATTTGGACGGGATCGGAGCCCCCGTCCAGGCATCCATGACCGGACTCCACGGAGCATGGCTCGCCAGGTTGGTGAACGTGCCCAGCGCCACAGTGACCAACAGGATCGTCAGAACGGCGATGGGGCGCCGCTTCCAGCTCTTCTCGCCCTCGCCCGAAACGAACGGCAGCGCCAGCAGAACGATTAACGCGATCACGGGCCCGATCAGCAGAACCGGAGTTTCCATCGCCGGCGGAAGCAACGAGAGAAGCGCGTACAGCCACAGGAAGAAGAAATCGGGGCGTGGCGCGGTCTGAATCACCCGGGGATCGGGTTGTCCGCTCGGGCCGAAGGGCCCGAAGTATAAGGCACAGGCAGCAATACAAAGGAGAATCACTCCGGAAAAGACCGCGTCTTTCCATACTCCATAGGGCATGAATGGCACGCCCTCTGTGTGTGTCAGGGTGTGATACTTCTCCAGATAATCGGAGCGCCGAACCAGGCGGCCCGGCATGGGCCACTCGTTGATCCCCAGCTTGAGTACGAGCAGCACATGCAATCCCACGAACGCCATCAGCAAACCCGGGATTACAAACACGTGCAGCGCGAAGAAGCGGGAGAGCGTTTGGCCGGCGATGATCGGACCTCCCAGCATGAGCTTCACCAGCAGCGGTCCCAACACCGGCACCCGGCTCATTATCGAGGCTCCGATCCCCAGTCCCCAGTAGGCGTCCTCGTCGAATCGCAGCACCTGGCCGGTGAAGGCCATGCCGAGCGTCATCAGCAGCAGGAAAATGCCGAGAACCCACGTCAGTTCTCTGGGAAATTTGTAGGCTCCGAAAAGAAACACCTGGACCATGTGAATCAGCACAATGGCCAGCATGAAATTCGAGCCCCAGCCGTGCAGCGCGCGAATAAACCATCCGAGGCTTACCTGGTGGTTCAAGATCTGCAAGCTTTTCCAGGCTTCCCCGGCGGAGGGCACATAAATGAGCGCGAGAAGGATTCCGGTAACAAGCTGAAGCCCGAAGGCTGTCATCGCGGCGCTGCCGAAGACGTAGTACCAGCTTGCGGTGTCCCGCGGGATCGGGTGCTCCATCGTTTCGCGGATGGGCGCCCCGAGCTGAAGCCGTTGATCGAACCAGCTACCAACTTTTGTCATCAGGCGCATGGCGGCCTCTTGGTGCAGTTTTGGGCGGAAGGACCGGGCGTGGGCAGCTCGCCCGCCTGGATCTGCAGCTTCCCATCTAGGATCTTGAACGCGTATTCGAACAAGCCCCGCTCGGGCGGGCCGGATGCGCGCGCGCCGTCCTCGTAATAGGCTCCACCGTGGCAGGGACACATAAAAAGCCGAGACTGCGGGAACCAACGCACAGGACAGCCGAGGTGCGCGCAATTGATGGCGAATACCTGAAAGGCGCCGTCATCGGTGTGACGCACCCAGCAGGGGACGTCCGCCGTTTCTCCGTCCCAGCTCTCTGCGACCGGATTGCGATACGTTGCCAGACGCGTCTGGCCGGAGGGAAACTGTTCGATCGAGCCAAGCGAAATCCAGCTTTCATAGCCGGGCTTCCGCTCGCGCGTGACGGGAGAGAAGAGATACCGTACGATGGGTACCCCCAGGACCAGGCCCACGATACCGTTGAACAGCATCGCGATTTTCATGAACATCTGACGTCTGGATAGTCCGCCGGGTACACTCATTCGGAACCTCCTGCAGGATTCAAACTTTGTCGATTCAATTGCGCCGATAAAGGCGTCCGCTGCGCTGCGAGCCAGGCCACAACATCGGTAACGTCCGCATCCGACAGCGGCTTGCCGGGCACATCGCCACGCCAGTCCGGCGCGCCAAGCCCTGGCATGCCGGTGATCGTTACTGTGCGCAGGTGCTGGTCGGTCACAAGGGCGAGATATGAGCTGTCCGCGATCGAGCCGCCCCGGCCGCTGCGGCCGTCCTGGCCGTGACAAGAAGAACAGAAAGTCAGGAATACGTTTTGGCCACGCGCGGCATCACCTGAGGTGGACGCTGCATAGGCCGGAGGCTTATCGTTGCCGAGAGCATCAGGCCTGGCCCAGCGTACCCGAATTCCGCGGACAAGAATATCAATCTGCGCGTCGGTCAACAGGCCACCGGCTTTCTTGGCAAAAGCCGGCATGGCGGTTCCAGGCCTGCCCGCCTCAACCACGCGGCGGATCGTAGCATCATCGGCGATGGCGAGGTAAACGGGTGTGCCTATTCCAACCGCCAATCCTCCCTGTCCATCCGCGCCGTGGCATCCCGAGCAGTTCTGCGCGTACAACACCCGGAAATCGGTCACCTCGCTGGGGCGAATGACGGGCATCTCCGCGGCCCTGCGGCCCGGCGCTCCGCAGGATGCAAGCCCCAGGATGGCTGTGAGAGCGACTGCGCCATACTTCATCGCGTCAGGTCCTCCTGGTGTTCTCGCACGAGGCCGGGGGCTTCGATACCCATGCGAATGATCAGCGGGGTGCGCTGCCGTGTAGGAATTCGTTCCTGAATCGCAACGACGAAGCCCGCGACAATTCCAAATCCGATTTGAGACGCTACAAACCACACCCAGTCGATGTGCTGGTTCATGACCGGGTTGATGAAGGCAAGGCCTCCGTAGATCAGGCCGGACCACAGCAGCGGAGTGACGAAACCGCCCAATAGAATCGGGCGCCGCGGAAGCATCGGCAACATCGCTCCATAAAGCAGCCCGACCAGGAGCGAAATCAGCAGGTGAATCGGAACGGCGACCAGGAAGCGATAGACGTTGAAGGTCCCGATCTGCCTGGCCGTTTCCGTCGCCATAGCGGGAAACAATCCCGCCACCAGGAGATCCATGGCATACCAGATCCCGTTGCCGCTCAAAATACCGTAGGCCGCGGCGAGCAATGCCATCACCGCACCGCCGGCGAGACCGCCTTTGATTCCTGCGGAGATCGGATAGATCTCGACCGGTAGCCAGGCGCGAGGAACTGCACGGATGCCAGCAATTCGCTCCACCGTTTCCCGGGACGTCTGAATCGCGATCTCTTCCTGAACCACGGGCTCCCACTCGTGGGACTCGACGGGCAGAACCTGGCGGAACCAGCCCACCGCTCCGGTTACGGCCAACACTGCGCCCAGAATACTCACGGACGCTGCCGTGACCATTCCTGCGAATACAAGCGTTAATCCAAACGCCAGGACGACCGGCCACGCGGTTGGGGCGGGCACTTCGATCTTCTCTGGGATGTTCATCATCGCTCCTCCTCTAAACTCCAACCACATAAACAACAATGAAGACCACGACCCAGACCGCATCCACGAAGTGCCAATACATCGATAGAACTTCGAGCCGCTCGGCGTGCTCGCGTCGCAGCCTGGCCGCGAAATAAAACAAGGCGACTATGACCAACGCCAGCAGTCCCATCGTCACGTGGAACGCATGCAGACCGACCAGCGAGTAATAGGTCGTGCCGAAAAGATTTGTACTCACCGTGAGGCCGTCATGAAAAATCAGATGGACCCACTCGCGCGCGGTTCCGTAGAGGAATGTGCCTCCGAGAACAATCGTGAGCAGCCAGAAACGCGCAAACGCCGCCATCTTTCCTGCGACTAGCTTGCAAACCGCGATATGCACCGTCAGACTGCTCGCGAGCAGGCAAACCGTATAGAAGACCGGCGCATGCAGAACGTCTTGCGGCTTCGGACCGCTAATACTCTTGCCGATGTAGAAGAGATAAGCCACTACAAAGATCGTGAAGATAGCGGCCTCGGCGCCGATCAGGCAGTACATTCCCACCCGTCCCCGCGAAGGAAGCCGCCAATCAACATTGCCGTTATTGAGGCTCACAGATAATGTGCTCATTGGCTACTCGTACCTCCAATCGGGATCTTCCGGATGCTTGAGGTCCCACAGCGGTCGCCGGCTCCGGACGGTCGGAATGACTGCATAGTTGTACGCCGGAGGCGGAGAACCTGTGGACCACTCCAGCGTCCACGCGTCCCACGGATCATTCCCCGCCGCCTTGCCTCGGAAGTAAGACCAAATCAGATTGGCTGCGAAGACCAGGATTGCGGCGGCCTGAAAGACGACACCTATAGTTACGATCAGGTTCCAGATGTCCCAACCGCGACCCGGCTCATACGTATAAATCCGCCGAGGCATGCCCAGAAGCCCCGGGATGTGCATGAAATCGAACGTCAAATGGAAGCCGATGAAAAACAGCCAAAAGAAAAGCTTGCCGAGCGCTTCGTTATACATCTTCCCGGACACTTTCGGGAACCAGTAATAGAACGCGGCGAATGCGGCGAATAGAATGGCGCCCACTATGACGTAGTGAAAGTGAGCTACCAGGTAATAAGAGTTCCCCAGTTGCCAGTCGAACGGCGCCACAGCCAGCGTGACCCCGGTCAATCCGCCAATCAAAAACTGGAACAGAAATCCGACACAGAACAGCATCGGCGTGGCGAAGCGAATCTTACCTCCCCACATGGTTGCCAGCCAGTTGAAAATCTTGATCCCCGTAGGTACCGATATAGCCATGGTGGAGAGCACGAAGAATGTGTTTGCGCCCGAAGTCATTCCTACCGTGAACATGTGGTGGGCCCAAACACTCATGCTTATGAATCCGATTGCCACGGTCGCCAGCACCATCACCGGGTAGCCGAAAATCGCCTTACGTGAAAACACAGGGATGATCTCGGAGGCGAATGCGAAAGCGGGAATCACAAGGACATATACTTCGGGATGGCCGAAGATCCAGAAGAAGTGCATCCAGATTACGGCCGAGCCGCCAGCTTGTGTGTCGAAGAAATGCCCTCCCAGGTAGCGGTCGACCAACAGCATGAGCTGCGCCGCAGTAAGTGGGCTCACCGCGAGAATTACCAGTCCTGCCATCGTAAGATTGAGCCAGGCCAGCAGCGGCATTTTCCCGAGTGTCATGCCCGGACACCGCATGCACAGAATCGTGGCGATAATGTTGATCGCGGTTCCGATACTGCCGATACCCGACGAGAGCAGTGAAAGTGTCCAGTAGTCAGTGCTGTGTCCAACCGAAAATGTTTTTGCAGTCAGGGGAGCATAGGCGAACCATCCGACATCAGGGGCACCTCCCCCTCCGTACAGGCCGTCGCCGCCGAGGAAGCTGAAATAGAGGAGCAGACCTCCCAGCGCGGTCATCCAGAAGCTGAAGGCATTCAGGCGCGGGAATGCCATGTCGCGAGCGCCAATCATGAGCGGGACAAGATAGTTCGCGAACCCGAACACCAAGGGCATGGCCGCGAAGAAAATCATGGTCGTGCCATGCATAGTGAACATTTGATTGAAAAACTGCGGTGAAACCAGATCATTGTGCGGCCGGATGAGCTGCAGCCGCATAATGGTCGCCTCAATGCCACCCACAATGAGAAAGGTCAGGGCGTAAAGAATATAGAGGATGCCCAGGCGTTTGTGATCCACGGTGGTCACCCACTCGTGGAGGCGGAGCGTGATTGGACGGGGCACCGGAAGTTCGGATAATGCGATGGTATTCGTAGACATTAGCGAAGCGTCTCCAGATAGGCAGTCACTCGATCGAGGTCCTGATCACTCAATCCCATAGCCGGCATCTTCGATCCCGGCTTGATGGCGTCCGGATTCTGGATCCAGAGCCGCAGCATCTGATGCGTGTTGGGCGCGGCGCCCGAGGCTATCGTCTCCCGGCTCATGAGGTGCGTCAGGTCCGGGCCGAACCGGCCGTTTGCGAGCGTGCCCGAAACCGTATGGCAGTTGATGCACGCCGTGGATTCAAAAACGCGCCGGCCGGCCGATAAGGCCGCGTCGGGAGCGGCACCGTGTGGCAATTTTTGTTGCTCCTGAACCCAGCGTTCGAACTCTTCACGGGGTTGCACGTAGACCCGCAGCAGCATCTTGGCGTGCTGTGTTCCGCAATATTGCGCGCATTGTCCAAGGAAAAGTCCAGGCTCGTGCGGATCGATCCACATGCTATTGGGGTGATTCGGAATTAGATCGGTTTTTCCTGCCAGTCGCGGCACCCAGAAACTGTGGTCGGTATCTGCAGAGAGCAGCGTCAGGAATGTGGGAGTCGGATGGGCCGGATCGCTTACCGGCACATGGAGTTCGTTGGCCGTGACTATGTTGAATTTCGGATAGCGATATTCCCACCAATACTGGTGCCCGGTCACGATCACCTCCAGCGCGCTGGGCGGACGCGCGGCATCCTGAACCGACGCGATCACGCGCGCTGTCGCGAGGGACAGAGCTATCACGATCAATGCGGGAATGACCGTCCAGGCCAACTCCACCTGGGTGCTACCGTAAACCTGTACGGGCTCGGTGCGGTCATCGCCATGTCTGTTCCTGAATTTCACGACGGCGTAGGCGAGCAAAGCGAATACAAAAATGAATATCGCCGAAACCGTCAAGATCACGAAGATCGACAGGCCGAAAATCGATTGCGCGGGAGTGGACGCCGGGGCAAAAATATTGGTTGGACTCATTGGAAACGCTCCTACCTTCCTCGGTATGAATTTACTGGCTCAGGTTTGAGCTCGGGACCGTTGCGCTGCCGGAAAACCTCTTTGTCAAAATTGAAATCTGTCGGCGCCACGCCGGTGATCAGCCTGGCACCACGGCTGGATGTCAGGTCCTGGAACGCCCACTGAACAAAAACCAGAAGTCGATTCTGGAATGTCACGATGTACATCAGGTGGATGAAAACCCAGACGAGCCAGGCCAGGAAGCCTGAGAGATGCGCACCGAATACGTTGGCGACTGCGGCTGCACGGCCAATCACCGCCATTGAGCCTTTATCGACGTAATGAAACGGAGCAGGCTCCGGCTGACCCGCAACTCTTCGCAGGATAGCCTTTGCTGCGTATCTTCCGCCCTGCATGGCCACCTGCGCCAATCCGGGCAAAGGCCGGCCACTGGCGTCCTGAGCAGAAGCGAGATCGCCAATCACGTGAATGCCCGGATAGTTCGGAACGGTGAGATCCGGCTTTACCTTGATTCTTCCTCCCTTATCGGTCTCGGCTTTGGTCTGACTCGCCAGGAGCTTCCCCAAGGGCGATGCCTTGATACCGCCGGCCCAGATCACGGTTTTCGTGACGATCGAATCGGTTCGCCCGGCGACTGCAAACGTCAAGCCCTCTTTGTCCACCTGCTCAACCATGGCGCCGCACTTTACCTGAACGCCGAGATTGCTAAGGGAGGCGGCTGCTTTTTCCGCAAGGTCCTCAGGGAAGCTCGTCAGCACGCGCGGTGCTCCGTCCAGCAGGATGATTTTCGCGTCCTGCGAGCATATAGAACGGTAGTCGTTCTTAAGTGTTTCCCGGGCGATCTCGGCGATGGCGCCGGCCAGCTCCACGCCGGTAGGCCCGGCGCCCACGATTACGAATGTCAGCCAGGCTCTGCGCTGCTCCGGATCCGAGATACGCTCCGCCACTTCGAATGCGTACAGAATCTTGTGGCGGATGGTGGTGGCTTCTTCAATGCTCTTCAGGCCAGGGGCCCATTCTTGCCATTCGTTATGCCCGAAATAAGACGTCTGCGAGCCGGCCGCAACGATCAAAGAGTCGTAATTGAGAATGGCTCCGTCTTCCAGGAGCACACGCTTTGATTCGGGATCCACATCCACAACGGTGCCGAGCAACACACGCGTATTCTTTTGCCCGCTTAAGGCGCCGCGGAGCGGGGCCGCGATCTGTCCCGGTGAAAGTGATCCCGTTGCAACCTGGTAAAGCAGCGGCTGGAAAAGGTGATAGTTCCGGCGATCGACCAGCGTTACATCCACCAAGTCTGATTTCAGGTGCTGGGCAGCAGAAAGCCCGCCGAAACCACCGCCGACGATCACAACCTTCCAGGGTTTGTTCATTGCGCTCCTCCGAGTGGATGCGTCATCTCATCCGGGCGGACCCATGAATCAAACTGCTCCCCGGTAAGGAAGCCGAGCTTCAGCGCGGCGTCACGTAACGTGAGGTCCTCGTGGTACGCGGTCAGTGAAATCTTCGCTGCCTTCTCATAGCCAATATGTGGATTGAGAGCAGTCACCAGCATCAGTGAGTTGTCGAGATGTTCTTTGATGCGTTTCTTGTTGGGTTCGATGCCAATGGCGCAGCGGTCGCAGAACGAGCGGCAAGCGTCCGTGAGCAGCTCGATCGACGTCAGCACGTTGTGCAGCATGACCGGCTTGTACACGTTCAGTTGAAAATTGCCCTGGGAGCCCGCAAACGCCACAGCATGGTCGTTTCCAAAAACCTGGACCGCGACCATCGTGAGCGCCTCGCACTGAGTCGGATTGATCTTGCCCGGCATTATGGAGGAGCCGGGTTCGTTTTCGGGGATCTTCAGTTCACCAAGCCCGGCCCGGGGACCACAGGCGTACCAGCGAACGTCGTTCCCGATCTTCATCAGCGCGCCGGCGAGCGTGCGAAGGGCTCCGCTCACGTTCACCATTCCGTCGTGTGCTGAGAGGGCAGCGAATTTATTGGGAGCTGAGACAAATGGTAGACCAGTTTCTTCCGCGATCCGCCGGGCGGCTACATCACCGAAGCGAAAGTCGGCATTGAGGCCTGTGCCAACTGCCGTACCTCCAATTGGCAGCTCGAAAACCCCGCCCAGAGCATGCCGAATACCCTCCAGTGCCTGGTTGAGCTGCGCTACCCAGCCCGAAATCAATTGACCGAGGGTGAGCGGCGTCGCGTCCTGCAGGTGCGTCCGCCCCACCATGACAACGTCGCGATAGGCGCGGGCTTTCTGGGCGAGGACGTCACGGAGCCGGCGTAGTGCTGGACTAAGGCCGCCTTCGATCGCCTCGACGGTTGCGATATGCATAGCAGTTGGGAACGTATCGTTCGAGGACTGGCTGTGATTCACATCATCATTGGGATGGACCGGCTTCTTTGAGCCGACCGTGCCGCCGGCAAGCTGGATCGCCCGATTGGCGATCACTTCATTGGCGTTCATATTGGTCTGAGTCCCGGATCCGGTCTGGAACACAACCAGCGGAAACTCATCGTCCCATCGGCCGTCGATTACTTCCTGCGCCGCACGAACGATCAGATCGACTTTTGCCTTAGGAATCTGGCCGAGTTCCCCATTGGCCAATGCCGCACACTTTTTCAGGATGCCGAGAGCTCGGATGACCGGCCGTCCCCAGCGGAAACGCTCGACGCCAATTGGAAAGTTCATGTGAGACCGCTGGGTCTGTGCACCCCACAAGTGCTCAGCGGGGACCTCGACGTTTCCTAGAGCATCTTCCTCAATGCGTGACTGATCCGTTACTGTCAGACTCATAATGCTTTTACCTTTCGGTAGTGGGTATTCACTTCCACCAGAGCAGCGATGCCCATGGCACGCCGATGGCAAGAAAGACGATCAGGAAGATGGCTCCGAAGATCGATCCGAGGCGCCAGTAATCCTTAGCCGGCAGGTAGCCGCTATTCGCATAAATGGGACTAGCTGCATCTGCAAATGGCGTGATGATCCCCATGATGCCCAGTTCCATGCACAGCAACAGGGCGAATTCCTTCACTGGGAGGCCTGGAATCGCGGCGCCGGTTACCAGAATTACCGGCAGCAACGCGGTCGTGTACGCATCCACGCTGGCGAATACATAGTG
>Ga0335081_10012340_pt1 | contig 13847 bp, 15 predicted proteins | sample Lox_Sample_35_FD_206713 | JGI IMG/M metagenome (GOLD analysis project Ga0335081, IMG submission 206713) | Soil microbial communities from Loxahatchee National Wildlife Refuge, Florida, United States - Lox_Sample_3.5 | ecosystem: Environmental > Terrestrial > Soil > Wetlands | place: USA... | reverse complement strand
TCAAGGACTTTGTGCCTTCGCGACTGTTCATCTACTACAACGAACGGGTGATCGAGCATACGGTGAATTCCGACAGCGGCGCGCAGATTCGTGACGGCATCAAGGTTGTTGCCAAGCTAGGAGCACCGCCGGAGACGGATTGGCCGTACGACATTGAAAAATTCGCGGAAAAGCCTCCCCAGGGAGCATTCTCTGACGCGGCCAAGAACAAGGTGCTCTCTTACCAGAGAGTGTCCAGAGCCCTAAACCAGATGAAAGGTTGTCTGGCATCGGGATTCCCGTTTGTCTTCGGGTTCACCGTGTACGACAGCTTCGAGAGTACGACGGTGGCGCATAGCGGACATGCGCCAATGCCCCCACCAGGCGAGAAGGTGGTCGGTGGACATGCAGTCGCCTGCGTAGGGTATGACGATAAGAATCAAGGGTTCATTGTGCGCAACTCGTGGGGAACGTCCTGGGGCTTGAAAGGCTATTTCACATTACCGTACCAGTACCTGCTGGAATCGGACTTGTCGGACGATTTTTGGACCATCCGCATTGTCGAGGCCTCTCCTTCGGGCAAGAGAAAAGCACCGGGAAAGAAGAAACACTGACCCGGCGCTCTATTTCCTCAGGATCGGACCTGTACTTTCAAGCGGAAGGTTTTGGCCGGTTCTGAGGAACTCTCCCAGGGACGTACATAATGTAATTCGATCTCACACACGCCGGGCGAGGCGGCTCGGAATCTCCACGAGTGGATACCTGTCCCACCGGCACCGGCTGGGTTTGGTCGCGCGGTCTCTTCCAGCAGCGCGCACACGGCTTCATGCGGATCCTTCAATACCCAGCGGTACCCAGCGGTGCGGGTCTCGGGAAGGACGACATCGAAGGCGTCGTCCATTTTCAGGCGCACAACCCGGTTGTTGGCGTTCTCGTTGTATTCCATCGATGCTACCTGGGCGCGGACCGGCTACACCGACTCGAACTCTCCGGTCAGCTGGCGATGTCGCTCTTTCGCAGCTTCGATCAGAGCGCGGAAGATCGCGCATGAGGCTTCGTCGTTGTCGACCGACCGCTCCGGGTGCCATTGCACGGCCAGCACGAAGTGCTCGGGGGAAGTCCCTTCGACCGCCTCGATAACGCCATCTTCTGGGCAGCGGGCGACCGCTCGCAGGCCGTCGCCGATGATGCCGGCGGACTGGTGGTGGCTTGAATTGACGGAAATTTTCGGCGAGTGGTGAAGAATCGTGGCCAGCCTGGTTGCCGGCTCAACTTCGACAGTGTGCGCTATCGCAGCTTTCCTTCCAACGGCGTGATCGATTGTCGACTCGATGTGCTGCACCAGAGTTCCCGTGCGATATACGTTCAGCGCCTGCAACCCGTAACAGATGCCCAGCACCGGCTTGCGCATGTTATAGGCATCCTGAAGTAGAAGCTCATCGACGGTGTCGCGGCCCGCATCGGCGGCGGCGGTATGGGGATCGCGAGGGGCGTCGTACTTGGCGGGATCGATGTCGGCCTTGCTGCCCGGCAAAACCACAGCGTCGCAGCGTTCAATCAGCTTCATGACTTCAGCGGGTAACTGGTCCAGCGGGATACGCACCGGCTCTCCACCGGCTTGCTCGACGGCGTGCTCATACTGCGGCAAGGCTCGCTCGGCATAAGCGCGATCGCCCGAGTGCGGTACGGGAATGGCGATGCGGGGGCGCATGAGCTTCATTGTATCGTCCCGGAGTGGATTAGCGGCTGGCGCGAGCGATCCCAGCCAGGGCCTTGGCCTGGCGGAAGTTGTGGATTTCGAGGATGGTGGCGCCGATCAAACCAAGAGCCGCCACAACCGCCGCGACCGGCAGCGCAACATGACGATAAGCCCGCGTCATATCGGGATGGATATCGTGCAGGCGGCCAGCCATCACTGTACTCATGATTCCCAGCAATAGGCTTACGGCGAAGGAGAGCAGAGTCAGCAGAAAGGTCAGCAGCAGCACGCGGACAGGAATGTAGTACCAGCGAGGCTGGGAGCTTGCGGACACAGCTTTATTTTAGCTCTTGGGCCGCGGACAGGAATGTCCGCGCCACACGCGAGGGTGCGCTAGAATACCTATCTATGTCGCAAGCTGCGCCCGCAATTACGCGGCCCCCGGCGGAGGTCGTCCGTCGCACTCCGGTTTCGCAAGCCCCCAACGGAATCTGCTACGCCATTGCCGGCGAAGTTACTGTTCCCGCATCCGATCTTGAGAGGATGGTTTCGGCGGTTCCAGATGCGTTAGCTGCCGCCTTGCAACGCAAGGCTTATTATTTCGTTCCCCTCACTGTGAACCAGGGGGATGAGACCGTGATCGCCGACCGGTACGACGTTGCCCTCAGCGACAACGCGGTGTGCCACCGCAATCTCGAGCTCGGCGATTCGCAGTGCGTGTTCATCTCGACCCGGCTGATGGATGACAAATTTTCCGTGGCCTTCGAGTTCTATATCAACGTAGGACATGCAGCGGTCGAGCGCATCGGCGTCTCGCAGGCCTTCGCCGACCTGGTGTGGAAGCAGGTTGAGTCGGGGGTAAAAGGCGAAACTTCGCTGGATGCGTGGGAGTCGCGCAAACTGGCCGCTGCGCACGAGCCGGATGCGGAGAAGCACAAGAACGAATATTTTGCGGCGACTTTCTCGGATGCGATCTCGATTTATCTGCTGTCGCTGTTCATCGACGTGGATTATTACGATCTGCGGGAGCGGGATTATCCGCTGCTGGCGCCGGCGGCGATGGCGGAGAGGCTGAGGAAAGTTGCCGAGCTGTTTCCGGTAAATCCGGGGTACGAGTTCGCGATTTACTACAAGAGAAGAGGCTAGCCGCCAGGTTTCGTTTGTCTCGCTTCTGACACCTGAGACCGCCGCAAATGGGCGAATTCAATTTCCCCTGTGTCACTCTGTGCCCCCTGTGGTTAAAATCATCACTCCATGCTCGTAACCGTCCGCTCCTTTGCCAAAATCAATCTTGGGTTGTGCATCGGACCGGTGCGCCCCGACGGCTATCACGAGCTGCGCACCGTGTATCAGACGATTGGGTTACACGACATTCTTCACGTGCAGGTGACGCGTGGAACGGGGATTGAGATTCGGTGTGAAGATCCGCGCGTCCCGAAGGATCAGGCGAACACCTGCTACCGGATCGTGGAACGGGCCATGGCTGCGCTGAAAGCGCGTGGACGTGTAATCATCGAGATTGAAAAACGTCTGCCGGTGCAAGGCGGTCTGGGCGGGGCGTCCGGAAATGCGGTGGCCTCGTTTCTTGCTCTGGAGCGGGCGGTTCAGAAACAATTGCCGGGACCGGAGAAACTGCGTCTCGCGGCAGAAGTGGGATCGGATTTGCCGTTATTTCTGATCGGTGGGACGGTGCTTGGAGTCGGGCATGGGGAGGAGGTCTATCCGCTGCCGGATTTGCCGCCGGTGTCGTGCGTGGTGGCTATGCCGGATGTTGGAGTATCGACGCCGAAGGCATTTGCGGAGTGGGATGCGCGGTTAGAAGCTGTCGAGCTGCGCTCGACCTGGACAGCCGAGGGCGGCCGTCCCTACATGAGCAGCGCGAAATTGACGGGTACGAATGGCTCCGATAGAATGGTTGAGCTTGGCCGCGTGCTATCGGCGTGGCTGAGCGCCCAGAGCAACGACAAATCTGGGAAGGGTTTATCCGGTGTCCCTGCAGGTGGCAGGGGCCGGGCCGAGAGCCCGCTTCTCGACCTTGTCCGTACCGGGATCGAAAACGACTTCGAGCAGGTCGTCTTTCCTCAGTATCCCGAATTACGCGAGGTTAAGAGTGTGCTTGTGCGCGCCGGGGCGTTTTACGCCTCGCTCTCCGGCTCGGGATCGGCTGTATACGGCTTGTTCAGGAACCGCGAGGCGGCCGAAAAAGCGGCCGGGGAGCTGCGCAGGTCTGGGATAGAAGCGCGGGTGACGAAGACTCTGACGCGGCGGCAATACCGGAAGCGGATTTTTGACTGAGGATTGGCGATCGCAGATTGTTGCTGCGAAGTTCGCGTTTCAATCTAAAATCTGAAATCATTAATCTGCAAGCGGATGAACTGGGCCGTCGACGAATGGTAGGTTGAGGCGTTTAGCGGGCGTACGAGCCCGCTGCCGAAATCCTGAGCAAAGCGAAGGATCTCGTGCCGATGCCGACGGCGAAACGAGACTGGGCCGTCGACTAATGGTAGGTCAAGTGCCTTTGGAGCACTTTGTCTAGGTTCGAATCCTAGCGGCCCAGCCAGAAAAACAGCTCTTGGCCATCCGCCGTTGGCTTTTGGCAAAGAGCGAGCAGCTGAAGGCTTAGAACCATGGCCACTCTTGCGACAGCGACGGATAAGAAAGCTCACATGGGCACGGACGAAAAGCCGGAGCGCAAGCCTCAACGCAGCCGCGTCGATGAAAAGTTCAAGATCTTCAGCGGCACGGCCAACGAGCGGTTGACGGACGATGTGTGCGCTTTTTTGGGGTTGGCGCGCAATCTGGCCCTGGTCACGCGCTTTGCCGACGGTGAAGCTTATGTCCAGATTCAGGAGAATGTACGCGGCGCAGACGTTTTCGTCCTGCAGCCGACTTGCCGGCCGGTGGACAAGAATTTAATGGAGCTGCTCCTGATGATCGACGCGTTGAAGCGAGCTTCGGCGCGGCGCATCACCGCTGTGGTGCCCTATTATGGTTATTCGCGGCAGGACCGCAAAGATAAGCCCCGGGCGCCGATTTCTGCGAAATTAGTGGCTGACTTGCTGACCACCGCTGGCGCCGACCGGGCATTGATCATTGATCCCCACGCTCCTCAGATCCAGGGGTTCTTTAATATTCCGGTGGACCCGTTGTTCGCTTCGCCGGTGCTGGTGGATCACTTCAAGAAGTTAGGTTTGCCGAATTTGACGGTAGTTTCTCCGGATGCTGGAGGCGTGGAGCGGGCACGGTTCTTTGCCAAGAAAATGGACTCGGCGCTGGCCATCGTCGATAAGCGGCGCGTGGAAGCCAATGTGGCCGAGGTGATGCACGTGATCGGTGATGTGCAGGGCCGCACGTGTCTGGTGATCGACGATTTGATCGATACTGCGGGCACGCTGGTTAAGACCGCCAATGCTCTCATGGAAAATGGCGCAACGGCGGTTTACGCCTGCTGTTCGCATCCGGTATTTTCGGGCTCGGCGGTGGAGATCATTGCCCAAAGTTGTATCAAAGAAGTCGTGGTGACGGATACCATTCCGCTCACCGACGAGGCGAAAAGAGAGCCGAAGATCGTGGTACGTTCGGTCGCCGGGTTGATTGGACGCGCCATCCAGGCGATTCACGAAGAGGCTTCGGTCAGTAAGTTATTCATGTAGATAGGAAGCAAAGGTTATGGCAACGGCAACAGAAAACCGCGTATTGGAAGCTCAAACTCGCACCGCCGGAAACAAGAACGATGCCCGGCGCGTGCGCCGCAGCGGAAAAATTCCCGGTGTGCTGTATGGCGCCGGCAAGCAGGCTCAATCGGTCAGTCTCGATCCGCGCCAAATATCCCGCATCCTGCATTCCCAGTCGGGCTACAACACGATCTTCGACCTGGCGCTGGAGGGCGGCGAGCAGGCGAAGGCCATGATCGTCGATTGGCAATATGAACCCATCCAGGGCCATCTGCTGCACGTTGATCTCAAGCGCATCGCCATGGACCAGAAGCTGCGCGTTCATGTGCCAATTGTGCTGAAAGGCGAGTCGACCGGCGTGAAGCAGCAGGGCGGCATTCTGGAACAAGTGGCGCGTGAAGTGGAGATCGAGTGCTTGCCATCCGACATTCCGGCCTTCATCGAGGCGGATGTCAGCGAACTGGTGTTCGGCAAGGTGATGCGGATTGGGGATCTGCCGCGCAGCGAGAAGCTGAAATTCCTGAGCGACCCGAACCAGCCGGTGGCACACATTATTACGGTCAAGGAAGAGGTGGCCCCAACTCCGGAAGCTGTAGCTGCCGAGGCTGCCGCCGCACCAGCCGAGCCCGAAGTTATCAAGAAGGGCAAGCAGGAGACGGAGGAAGAAGGCGCCGAAACGGCTGCTCCGGAGAAGCCGGAGAAGGCCGAGAAGAAAGAGAAGAAATAGGCGGATGTGGGGACAGTTGCCTTCGCGTGTCATGCTGTGCTCGATAGCGACGACGGATACCCCCATACAGTGCTGGAAGAGACTAAGCGCGCGTGAAGCTGATCGTTGGCCTGGGCAATCCGGGAATCGAGTACCAGTTCACGCCGCACAATCTCGGTTTTCTTGCCGTCGATCGGATTGCCGAGCGCTACAAAGTCGAGGTCAGAAATCGCCAATGCCGGGCGCTGACGGCCCGGGCAGTGATTGGGTTAGAGACAGTTTTGCTGGCCAAGCCCGAGACCTTCATGAATCTCAGCGGGGTCTCGGTGCGGGAGTTGGTCGCGGAGTACGAGGTCACGCCGGAAGCAGACTTGATGATTATCCAGGATGAACTGGATTTTCCGCTGGGCACAGTGCGAATTCACCGTAATCGCAGCTCCGCAGGGCATAACGGGATCGAGTCGGTGATCGGCGCACTGGGGACGCAGGATTTCCTGCGAATCCGGATGGGCGTTGCGCCGGATCGCAAGATTGAAGACGGCATGAGTTATCTGCTGTCACCCTTTCGCAAGGCGCAGTACAAGGTCGTCGAAGAGATGTTGGACGCTGCGGCGGAGGCGGTCGACGTGATTCTGAAGGATGGACCGGCAGCGGCCATGAACCGCTTCAACCGCAAGCCGGAAGAGTTGTCATCCTGAGCGGCTTTCGGGCTGTGAAGGTGGTTCGCCAGAATGGGAGAAAAAATGAATCGCACTTATGAACTCATGTTCATTGTCCGGCCAGATATGGCAGAAGAGGATCAGGACAAACTGATCTCGACACTGGAGTCGGCAGTCACATCCACGGGCGGCCAGGTCAAGAATGTGGAACGTATGGGGAAGCGGCATCTGGCCTACATCGTCCGCAAGTTTCGCGACGGCATCTATGTCCTGCTGACGGTCGAAGGAAGCGGTGGTCTAATTCATGAATTGGAACGCCGTTTGCGCGTAACCGAACCGGTGATTAAGTTTCTCACCGTGCGCATTGACGAGGAACAAAAGCGTCTGGACAAGATTAAGGCCATTCGCGATGCGCGGCGCAAGACCTCGGCTGCACCTGCGGCAGTTGCAGGGGAAGCACCGGGTGAAGCACCCGCAGCGACGGCATAGGAAACATCCTTGGTCGTTAGTCGTTGGTCGTGGGCTAACGAAACGCGAAGCGGTTTATTAACGGCCAACGGCTAAGGAGACATTTTAAGGAGCATCATGGCTGACGAAACGACACCAACGGCGACGGCGAGCGCCGAAACTCCCTCCCGGCCCGATCGTCCTGCCGGCGGTGACCGGCCCGATCGTGGCGAGCGATCGGACCGCGGTGGCCGCAGCTTCCGTCCGGGCGGGCCCGGTGGAGGACGCGGCGAAGGCGGGCCCGGCGGGCGCAAATATTTCCGGCGCAAGAAGGTTTGCAAGTTCTGCGTCGAGAAGATCGAAGCGATCAATTACAAGGACATCCGGCTGCTCGCTCAGTTTGTGGCGGAGAGCGGCAAGATCGTTCCACGGCGTTTGACCGGCGTATGCACTCCGCATCAGCGGCGCTTATCGACGGCGATCAAGCAGGCGCGCAACATTGCGCTATTGCCGTTTGCCGGCCGCGCTTTGTAAAAATCGCCACTGGCTGGCACGGATTCTCGCTTTGCTTTCCCCGGGAAAACCCGTGTTCACGTGGCCATAATCGGGAGTCATCGTATGGAAGTCATTCTGAAAGAAGATGTAGCCAAGCTGGGTTCGCGGGGCGATGTAGTCAAGGTGGCTGAGGGATACGGGCGCAACTTTCTTCTGCCGCGTAAGCTGGCCATTGAAGCCTCCGCTGGCAATAAAGCCGTCATCGAGCAGATGAGGGCTGCCGCCGTGCGCCGCTCTGCCAAAGAGAAAGCACAGGCGGAAGAGCTGGCTAAGCAGTTTGATGGCTTGTCCGTCGCCTTCCAGCGGCGCGCTGGAGAGCATGATCAGCTTTTTGGATCGGTGACCTCCAGCGACATCGCGGAGGCTCTCGAGAAGAAGAACTTCAATATCGATCGCCGTAAGGTTCAGCTGCATGAGGCGCTGCGGACTCTGGGGGAATTCACGGTTCCCATCAAGCTGCACAAGGATGTCACCGCGCACCTGAAAGTGGTCATCGAGAAAGAAGCGACCGAGTAGAATGCATGGGGGCCGGTCCAGAGGCCGGCTCGGTCACTCTTCACCAAGTTTCCTATAGCCAGCCCGTAAGCTCATTATTTCCTGCCTGTTGCAGATATCGTCTTGATGCAACATCGCCTGTCGACTGCAAAATTTCGCTTACGCTTCTCATCCTGACACGTCCATAGCTATGCAACCGGGAGAACGGCAAAGGCGCCCGGTGCAGTCGAGGGAAAAGTAAACTATGCCGGCCGGTGCGTGGGCTGTACCATTTGCGGTTGGCGAAGGTTCCTTCCGGGAACGGGGCCGAAGAGAAGAGGCTAGCGGGACCCAGGATCCCCCATCACGGGGTCTTATGGCCGAGCGAAGTCTAGGCCGCATCGATGATACGTTGCTGGTCCGCGAAGCGCAGCGTGGCAATCGCGCCGCCTTCGAGGAGCTGGTGCGGCACTACGATCAGGCGGTGCTCCGCCTGGCCATGCATCTTACCGGCTCGGAACACGAAGCCCAGGATATCTATCAGGATGCGTTTTTGAAGGCATACAAGAGTGTGGCTAATTTCCGCTTCGAGTGCTCTTTCTATACCTGGATTTACCGCATCGTGACCAATCTTTGCCTCGACCATTTGCGGAAAAAGCAAGTACGCAAGGAAGAGGCGCCGGTGGCTACGGATCCGACCGGTGAGCAGTACGATGTGCTGGAGCAGGTTCCGGACGCCCGGGCGGGAGCGAATCCCGAGCGCGACCTGATGCGTCGGGAGCTGGGCGGTAGGATTGGGCGAGCACTGGAGAAGCTGACGCCGCGTGAGCGCATGGTGTTTGAATTGAGGCATTATCACGGACTAAAGTTGCGCACGGTGGGAGAAGTGCTGAATACCACTGAAGAAACCGCTAAAAATACGCTGTTTCGTGCAACGCAGAAGTTGCGGGGCGCGCTGGCGGATATGAGGTGAGATCGCTGCGGAGCCGTGCTCCGCCGGACGGCCGGGGGCGGCCGTCCCCACACCAGCAGTGAGGGTTGGAATTATGAAATGCGAATGGGTTAAAGAAAACATTCTGTTGTACGTTTACAACGAGCTGCCGGATGACGCTCGTTACGAACTGGAACAGCATGTGGCGCGCTGCGGCGATTGCTCTGCCGAATTGAAGTCCGCACGGAAATTCAACGCATTGCTGTCGGAGTTGCCGGTCGAGGAACCCTCGCCGAACCTGGTCACGGCGTCGCGTATGCGGTTGCAGGAGGCTCTGGAAACCACCAAGCAGGGCGGCCTGTGGCAGCGCTTGATATTCGATCCCGGCGTCTGGCTGCGGCAGATCCGTTTTGCTCCCGCGCTGGCGGCGGCCATCTTTATCGTAGGATTTGCCGGGGGTATTGGAGCTACCTACAAGCTGGTGGGCGGCGGAGCGGGCGTAAGTTCCCTGTCTTCGAGTAGCGCAGGCCGGCCCGCGGAATCCTCGGTGATGGGAATCCAGTCGATTTCTCAGGAAGCCGGCTCAAACCAGGTCACCATCAAATACAACACCGTTTCTACGCAGGAAGCACAAGGCTCGCTCAACGATCAGCGCATCCAGCAACTGCTCCTGTTTGCGGCGCGCAATAACTACAACTCGGGGGTGCGGATCGATTCCGTGGATCTGTTGACCCAGCAGGCGAACGATACCCGGGTTCGCGAGGTGTTGATCTACGCCCTGCGCTACGATTCCAATCCCGGGGTCCGGCTGAAGGCGCTCGATGCCCTGGGTCCCTATGTGAAGAGCGAACCCCGGGTTCGTGATGCGGTGCTTGAAGGCCTGATGAACGACTCCAACCCGGGAGTCCGAACGGAAGCTCTGCACCTGCTGGAGACAGTCCGCGCCGATAGCAGCGTTCGCGCTGTCCTGCAAAGGCTGGCAGAAAACGACCCGAATCCGTACATCAAGGCGCAGGCTCGGACTGAGCTCTCGCTACTTCCGGAGTTCGATTGATGAACCTGGTTTGGGCAGACACCGTGCATGATCGGTGCGCGGAGGACTTGAAAGGGGAGGTAAGTTGAAAAGGACTTCTAAACTCGTTGCGATGCTGCTGGTAATCCTGCCATTGGCGACGGCGCAGCAGGCTCACGTAGCAGAACAGACTCGCATATTCGGGGATGGCGGAAACTGGACACAAGAGATCGCCGGCGCGCTGGCGGCGGTGAAAAACCTGAGGGTGAAGGTGGATGTTGGAGCGGTGAAGGTGCAGGGCGGCTCGCAGCAGGGCATCAATTACACCATCCGTAATCATTCCTATAGTGGGTCCGAAGAAAAGGCTCGCCGCGATTTCGACAACTACAAGATCAGCGCTTACGTCCGGGGAGACACCGCCTGGATCGTTGGCGATTGGCAGGGCGGGCGGATGCACAAGTTCTCGGGAGATTTCAATATCAGCGTGCCGCGGGAGATGGAGGAAGTGAAGATTGAAACTGAGGGTGGAAGCGTAACGACCACCAGCATCAACGGGCGCGTCAATGCTGAAACCGGCGGCGGAAGCATCAAGTTCGACGATATTGGCGGCCAGATTGAAGCTGAGACCGGAGGGGGCAGCATTGATGTGGGCAACGTATCGTCCGACGTAAGCCTGCAGACCGGCGGCGGCTCCATCAAGGTCAACTCCGCAAAGGGCAAGATCACGGCGGAGAGTGGCGGGGGCAGCGTGACGGTCGTGTCCGGGGCTCAGGAAGCGGAACTGGAAACTGGGGGTGGCAGCATTCAGGTCGATCGTTGTTCTGGACGGGTCAAAGCCACCACCGGCGGGGGCAGCATCGATCTTGGGGATATTGGCGGCCCGGCAGAAATCTCCACCGGCGGCGGCAGCATTCATCTGGCCTCCGCCAAAGGGTTGGTGCGGGCCGAAACCGGCGGCGGGTCCATCGAGCTGATGGGAGTTCCTTCCGCCCGTGCCGAGACTGGAGCGGGTGGTATTGAGGCCAAGTTCGTCGGCGGCGGAGAACGGAATGATTCCGTGCTGGAAACTTCGGCGGGAGACATCACCGTGTACCTGGCGCCGAATGTGAACCTTAATATCCGGGCTTCCATCGAGGTTGCCAACGGCCATACGATCACCTCGGAGTTTCCCGACATCAAGGTGACCACCGAAGGTGGAGATTACGGTCCGAAGACGGTGAGCGCCGAGGGCAGTCTCAACGGTGGTGGTCCGGAGTTGAAGATTCAAACCACAACCGGCGACATCTGTATTCGCCGCGCACACTGAGCGAGAAGGAGGGGTAATCATGCGAAGGACAATGCTGATTTTGTTGTTTGTCCTGCCAATGTTAGGGGTCGGGAGCCGCGCCGATTCTCTTCTCCCCGACAAGAACGAAAGCTTCGGCTTCTACAGCGACGATTTTGGTGGAAGCTCGTACCTGGGTGTAGATACGCGCGATATTACTCCCGACCGTCTGGGGCCGCTTCATCTGAAAGAAGAAAGCGGAGTCGAAATCACCATGGTGGATCAGGATGCTCCGGCGGGCAAGGCCGGGCTCAAGGAGCAGGATGTCATTCTTACCCTCAACGGTGAAAAGGTCGAAAGCGTTGAGCAGCTTCGCCGCATGATTCGCGAAACCCCGCCGGATCGGGTTGTAACCCTCGGCATCAGCCGCAGCGGGCAACCCATGACTTTCAAAGTTCAGCTTGCCGACCGCAAGAATAATTACGCGTATTCCTATGGTGGAAAATCCAAGGACTTCCACTTTGAAATGCCGGTGATGCCAGCCATCCCGCCTATCCCGGATTTTGACGTACCCGTTTCCATCGTGGTTGTGCATTCATCCATGCGTAGCGGCTTGATGGTCGAAAACATCACGTCGCAGCTGGGAGACTATTTCGGCGCCAAGAACGGCCAGGGAGTGCTGGTGCGCTCAGTGGAAAAGGGAAGCCGAGCGGAGAAAGCCGGGTTGCACGCCGGGGACGTGATCATCAAAATCAATGACGAAGCCATTCACGATAGCGGAGATTTCTCGCATGCCCTGCGGAACCGAAGCGGCAGCACCGCCAAACTTGTGATTCTTCGCGACAAGAAGGAACAGACGATAACGCTGACTTTGCCGGAGCGCAGTCAATCGCACCTTCTGCACGAGAGTTTGGACCTTCCGGATATTGAGATCGATGCCGAGACGCGGCAAGAGCTAAGCCAGTTGCGCTCCGAAATGGCGCACATGCAACCCCAGGTGATGCAGGAGGCCATGCAGCGCATGGCTGATATCAGGGAGGCGGCGCGCCAGGCGCGCAAGAGCAGTGAGGCTGCAAGAAAGCAAGTGCGCGAAGCGCAACGGGAGATGGAAAAGCAAAAGAGAGAAATGGAACGCCAGCTACTGCGGCCGATGCAGAGTTGCGACGAGCTCTAGGTCGGGACAAGATTTTAGTTTTGTTCGGCGAACTCTTTGCGGGTGTTGGGCGCTGGTTTCAAGGATGGCCCCGGAGCCAGACAGACTCGGTTTCGGCCGGCTTGCTTGGCTGCGTAGAGTCCCGCGTCCGCAGCTTTGACCAGTTCGTCGCGCGTGGTCCCGTGATCCGGATAGTTCGCCGTACCGGCGCTGATGGTGACTGACCGGGGCACACCCGGGAATTGCCATCGTTCAACCATCCGCCGCAGCTTTTCTGCGACCGCCAAGGAGTGCTGCGGGCTGGTTTGCGAAAGCAAAATCGAGAACTCTTCTCCTCCGTAGCGGCATACCACGTCGATCTTGCGCAGCTGCTGATGAAACAAGGACGAAACCTGGCGTAGCACTTCGTCGCCCAGCAGGTGTCCAAACTCATCGTTCAGGCGCTTGAACTGGTCGATATCGATCATGATCACCCCCATGCCGGTATTGAATCGCCGGGCCCGTTCGATCTCCTCCGTCATGCGCAGTTCAAAGAATCGACGGTTGAAGATTCCCGTTAAACCGTCCAGGTAGGCCAGTTGTTTCACCCGATCGATATAGTGCGCGTTCTGAATGGCGGTAGAGACGATATCGGCCACCGACTCGAGCGGCTGGGTATCGTTGACGTTGAAGGCCCCTCTCCGGTCACTGTCGAGCGCCAGGACACCCAGCGTCTGTCCGAAAGAAACCAAGGGTATGCACATGCGCGATCCGGTCTCGACGTAGAGGCCAGCGTCGGGCTGGGATGCCGTATCATTTTCCATCAAGGTTCCCCCGGCTTCCAGAACGCGTCCCCAGAGTCCCGACGAGGACAATCGGCCACCTTCCGGTACGCGCGGGGTTAGTTTTCCGTAACAGGCACGCAATACCAGGTCGTCCTCATCCTTGAGGAGCACCGAGACGTGAGCTACCTTAAATGCCTGCTGAATCAGCACGCAGACCTTGGACAGCAACTCCTTCAAATCGAGCACGGCCGTGGTCTGCTGAGCAATGGCGTTGATCGCTTCCAACTGCGACGCCCGCCGGCGTTCGAGAGAGTAAAGCCGGGCATTTTGCAGCGCCATGGACGCCTGCGTGGAGAACAAGGTAAGCATGTCCACGGTTTCCGCATCGAAATGGTTCAGGTTTTCGCTTTGGCAGTCCAGAACCCCTACCACCTGGTCCAACACCATCAAGGGGACCGCCAGTTCCGAGCGAGTCGTGCTCGCAGACCGGATATAACGCGAATCTTTACTGACATCCGGACAATAAAGAG
>Ga0335081_10012339_pt1 | contig 13847 bp, 11 predicted proteins | sample Lox_Sample_35_FD_206713 | JGI IMG/M metagenome (GOLD analysis project Ga0335081, IMG submission 206713) | Soil microbial communities from Loxahatchee National Wildlife Refuge, Florida, United States - Lox_Sample_3.5 | ecosystem: Environmental > Terrestrial > Soil > Wetlands | place: USA... | reverse complement strand
CTGATGGTGCGGACTTCCGCCGAACCGCTGCAATGGGCATCGGCCGTTCGCCGCGAGATCCTCGCGATCGACAAGGATCAGCCCATCTTCGACGTGAAGAGCCTGGAGGACGTGTTGGGCGACTCGGTAGCGCGTGTGAGCGTGGTGACGCGGGTGCTGGAGGCTTTCGCGGCGATGGCGCTGGTCCTGGCGGGTCTGGGCATTTACAGCGTGGTGGCGTATTCGGTATCGCAACGCAGGCGCGAGATTGGTGTGCGGATGGCGCTCGGTGCGCGAGTGCCTCAGTTGGTTCGATCGGTCATCCGTCGGGAAATGCTCGCGGTGGAGGCAGGCGTGGTGGTTGGCCTTCTGGGAGCCCTTGCGGCGGCGAAGATGCTCGCGAGCCTGTTGGTGGGAGTTACGGCCACCGACCCCCTGACTCTCGCCGGGGTTCCGCTCGCGTTTCTGGCAATGGCACTGGTAGCCGCCTACATTCCGGCCCGCCGCGCCGCTCAGAAGGACCCGATGACCTCTCTGCGGGAAGAGTAACCACCGATCAGGGCAGCAACTGGTTGCCGCCGGCCGTCTGGAAAGCCGTCCTGGCGCTTGCCTCGCGGTGCAACACCTCGTTGAGGACATCCTGGAAGTCCGGCAAGCCGTGCAGGGGCTGCAGCCAGGAATCGCATTGCATGGCGGCCGAGCAGCAGAACCCGTCATTCACAAGGCCACGAAGAACCGAGAGTGCGTATCCGGTGGCGCCATCTCTGGCCAATTGCCGTGCCAGATAGAACTTGAGCTCCGGATCGGGTGACTGCAGAGAGGCCAGCCCCTGCGCCGCGATCTCGATGCTTCGTGCGTGATTGCCCTCTAACCAGAAACGCAGAGACTCGATCGCGGGAGGAAACGGTCCGCCTGGGTGGGGCCGCGTTCGGAGCAATTCCAACGCCTGGACGTCGCGCCCCGTGGCGGCCAGAACCGCCAGGTCCATATAAAAGCGGGAACCCGGCGGATACCACTCGAGGGCAGCCTGATAATCGCCCAGCAGGAAATAGGTATGCGCTACGCTGGTCACGATCCGCGAGTCCAATCTGCGGGCGCGCGAGTGTGCCCGAATGGACTCATCCAGCAGGCCGCAGTAACGGCAGGCCTGTACCAGGCCGCCGAACAGTTCCGGGTCGTTCGGATGTTTGTCCGCCTGGCGCACGAGCCGCACCATCGCGTCCTGCGCGTGGCCGAGATCGGCCTCGAACGAGGTATACAGATTGTGCGCGATCGGCAAATCGGGACTCAGAGCAAAGGCCCGATGAAAGGCCCATTTGGCTGCTTCCAGGCTTTGCCGTCCCTCCTGGCCGAACTTCTCCAGAAACCGGTAGCATCGCCCCAGACGCGCCCAGGCGGGTGCGAAATCCGGGTCTTCGTCCAGGCATTCGCGATACAGATCGCGAGCCGTGGAAGCGTTCTCGTAGGTGCGTTCGCGCAGCACATGGTTAGCGCGCAGATAGAATTCGTAAGCTCTCGCGGAAGCCGGTACGTTGTGTGCCAGGACCCGCTGCTCACGCTCGGTCAGCCGCAACATCAACAGGTCCACGATGCCGCGGACCAGGCGGTCGGAAAACTCGATCAGGTTATCGCGGCCGGCCTCGCAAACAAACGACCCGACCAGGGTTGCCGCCGGCGCGTGAATCAACTCCGCGGTGATTCGCAGTTGGTCGCCACTACACAGAATCGTACCCGCCAGCAGCATATCGACATCCGCCTCCGCGGCGATGCGCCGGGGATCGGGCTGGCCTTCCGCCAGGCATGCGGCCAACATGCTGGAGCGAACCGTCAGCGAGCGCAGGCTGGCGAGCGAAGCGGAGATCGCTTCCGGCAAGGTGTGGCCGAGGAAGGCGATCTGCTCGTCGCCATGGACGATTCGAAACGGCAGTGCGATGAAACGGATGACCCCTGGCGCGGGCTCGTCGCCGAGGTGGTGCGCCGGCTCTCCCGCCGGTGTTGAGGCCCAGGTCCGCGTGACGGGGGCGACGAAACGATAACCCTGCTTCGGAACCGTCTGGATGCAAACGCCCGTGCCGCTCTCCAATACCTTGCGCAGGAGTGAGACCTTGCTGGCGAGGCTGACCTCCTCGACGAAGCTGTCGGGCCAAATGGCGGCCATCAGGTCTTCCTTCCGCATCAGGTGGCCCGAATTGCGCACCAGCAGCAGCAACGTCTCGAAAGCCTTGGGAGGAAGCGCGAGGACCTGGTCGCCGCGCCGCAGAATGCGTTCCGCAGGAATCAGTCGGAAGGGCCCAAAGGAGTACGATTGGGGTTCGGACGCCTCGGTATGGGACTCAGCGTCTGGAGGGAGGGCCACCCGACCAGGCGAACTCGGCAAGGTCCGCTGAAAATTCATTAAGAAAACATCAAGATTCCATCAAGACTTGCGCGGTCCACGCCGGCAATACTGTTTCCGTAGTGATCCAGGACTAAAACAGATTTTAGGACCTTGATCATTTTCATTCTAAGACTGAAGAACCGAAAGGAAAAGCCTATGAAACTCGCAACTCTCGCGATATCGGCGATCCTGATCGCCGGCGGCGCCGGGCCGGCCGCCGGCCAAACGGGCGCTTCCCAGGTCGCTGTCGCATTCACAGGTGGATCGACCTGGACTTCCCCCAGTACCGGCATCTGCATCTGGTACCTCCCGCTGGTGGGGGATCTCGAATTCGCCTCGCTCTTCAACGGACCCCTGTTCGGCGCCCCGGTGGCGGACCGCGAACATTCCCGCTTCATCTGGGTGTCGGATTTCAGTGTCCAGGTGCTGCCCGCGAATCAGAGCTTCAACCTCCTGGCGCTGGTTCCGGCCGGCACGGCAACGATTTACTATACCGACCGGCCTGATCTTCGAGACTGGACCGACCTGACGAACCGGAGTACCTGGGGGCAACCGGTAGCCACGTTTGTCAGGAGGGCAGGTCTTTATCAAAGTGCCGACATGGGCGCCACCGACACGTTCATTTTCTCGGCAGACCTCGTGACCAGCACGCCCTTCAAACTAAACGGGCAGACGTTCGACTTCAAGGACGTGATCCCGCACGGGATGACCTGCCACGAGACCGGCGTAAACGGAGCGGAAGCCGGCACCTGCCTGGCCAAAGGGCAATAGAATAAAGGGCTTACAAGGCTGGAACAGGTGTGGCAAGTCGCCAGGCGGCTTCCCGCGTGGCAAGAGTTGCCACACCACGCTCCCTCAAGGCAAATCTTACACGTTCGGGAAGCCGACTACTTTCCGCGGTCGAGTTTGAGCAGCGCGTCGGCCATGTGATTCACCGAGTGCTCCTCTTCCCGGCGGTTCGCATCGCTGCGCTGAAGGTCCGAAAGGACGGGGGCCAATTCCAGGTGAATGAGCTCATGCACGACGGTAAACTCCATGTCCTGCAACATCTCCTTGTCGGCCATGTGGTAGTCCGCAGGATCCAGGACGCGGATGACGGCGGTTTTCTTGGGCAGGTCCCAGTGGATATTTCCCAATGTTTTGGGTTTTAACTCGGAAGCGCGGGCCATGACCACCGAGATGTTCCAATCCTGTAGACTCAAACGCTGCTGCCAGACAGAGAGTCGTTCGGAAGTGTACGCTTGCGCGCGTTGGGTGCGTTCTTGCGGAGTGAACTCCGGCTGGTTTGGTACTTGCTGTGCACGACTACTGCCAACAGTCAGGAGATTCAAAAACAGGAAGGCAGAAAACGGTAACAACCCTGGGGAATACCGGCCCAACATGTACCACATCATACCAGATTTTTCCGTAGGTGTGTAATTTTGGGACGGGAGTTTTTGAGCTGTAGGGGGTGATTCGCTCCTTCCGGATGGTTTATGCTGGTCTTAACCCCGGAGAGGAGAACCTAATGCCCTTTAAACTCAACGTGAACGGGCACACTACCACCGTAGACGCCCCACCCGACATGCCCCTTTTATGGGTCATCCGGGATCTTCTGAATCTGGTTGGCACCAAGTACGGCTGCGGCATCGGACAGTGCGGCGCATGCACGGTCCACCTGGGTGGCCAGCCCGTACGCTCCTGCCTGACCCCGGTTTCGGCCGTGGGGAATCAGCCCATCACTACCCTGGAGGGCCTTTCAGCCGATGGCACGCACCCCGTGCAGATTGCCTGGCAGGACATCGATGTCCCACAGTGCGGCTACTGCCAGGCCGGGCAGATGATGTCGGCGGCGGCATTGCTCGCCAAAAACTCCAAGCCCACAGATAAGGATATCGATTCGGCGATGAACGGCAATTTGTGCCGCTGCGGAACCTACATCCGCATCCGGCAGGCCGTGCACAAGGCAGCCGAACTGATGACCACCGCGCCGCACCGAACCAGCACCGGCGCAGGGGCAGCCGAGAGGCGGCAGTAAGGAGGCGGAACATGAAGCGCTCAGAGAAAATGCAAATCCAACGCCGTTCCTTTCTGAAGATCAGCGCGCTTGCTGGCGGTGGCGTGCTGTTCGGGCTGTATGAAGTTCCCAAGGCCGCTGCGCAGGGGCGAGGCGGGCCACAGGTTCCCCCTGATCCGCACAACTACATTCGCGTCGCAGCGGATGGCACCGTCACCATCATGGCCAAGAATCCCGAAGTCGGCCAGGGCGTCCGCACCATGCTCCCCATGCTCATCGCAGAGGAACTCGACGTCGATTGGAAGTCGGTGAAAATCGAACAGGCCGATTTCGACGACAGCAAGTATGCCGCGCAGAGCGCCGGGGGAAGCACGGCCACGCCCATCAACTGGATGCCCATGCGGCAGGTGGGCGCCGCCGGACGAGCGCTGTTCGTCACGGCCGCGGCGCAAACCTGGAACGTGCCGGTATCGGAATGCACCACGGCATCCGGACGGGTGATGCACCAGGCATCGAACCGATCGCTCGGTTATGGAGAGCTCGCCACGAAAGCCGCCACTCTGCCGGCGCCCGCGCTGGCGAGCGTCAAGCTCAAAGATCCGAAGGACTACAAGATCGTCGGCCACACCCAGCCCGGCACCGACGTGCACAGCATCGTGACCGGCAAGCCGCTGTTCGCCATCGACGTCAAGCTGCCCGGCATGCTGTACGCGGTGTACGAGAAGTGCGGCGTTCTGGGCGGCAGGGTGACCAGTTCGAACATCGAGGACATCCGGAAGATGCCCGGCGTGAGGCACGCCTTCGTGGTGGAGCGGCCGGAGATTAGCGGCGCCGTGGTGGGTGATCCGGGCCTCGAGAGCGGCATCGCGATCGTCGCCGACAACTGGTGGCTGGCGCAATCCGCCCGCAAGAAACTGCAGGTCACCTGGAATGAAGGTCCGCGAGCCGGTCAGAGCAGCGAAGGCTTCGCGAAGTGGGCCGATGAGCAGAGCAAGAAGGCCCCGCAGCGTCCCATCCGCGAAGACGGCGATGCCGAAGGAGCGCTCAAGAGCGCATCGAAGGTGGTGGAAGCCGCCTATTCCTACCCGTTCATCGCGCATGCTCCGCTCGAGCCGGAGGGCGCAACCGCGCACTGGAAGGACGGCAAGCTCGACATCTGGACCAACAGCCAGCAGCCGGGCCCGGGGCGGCGGATGGTCGCTCAGACGCTGGGAATCGACGAGAAGAGCGTCAACCTGCACATGGTCCGCGGCGGCGGCGGCTTCGGCCGGCGCCTCACCAACGACTACATGATCGAGGCCGGCTACATCGCCAAGGAGATCGGCGTTCCCGTCAAGCTGCAGTGGTCGCGCGAAGACGACATGACGCACGACTACTATCGCCCCGGCGGCTTCCAGTACCTCAAGGCGGGGCTCGACGGATCGGGGAAGATCGTGGCGTGGCGCAATCACTTCATCAGCTACGGCGAAGGGGAGCGCTTCGTGTCGTCGGGCGGCATGGGGCCGACCGAGTTTCCGCAGCGGTTCATCCCCAACTACGCGCTGCACACGTCGGTGCAGCCGCTGGGCATCCGCACGGGAGCGTTGCGCGCCCCGAGCAGCAATGCGTTCGCGTTCGTGATCCAGTCGTTCATCGATGAACTGGCGCATGCGGCGGGCAAGGACCCGGTGCAGTTCCGGCTGGAGCTGCTGGATTCGGCGCAGCCGCTGCCCCCGAATCCGCCGGCAGCGCCGGGCGGCCGGGGCGGTTTCGGCGCTCCGGGAATGAATCCCGATCGCATGAAGGGCGTGGTCCAACTGGTAGCCGAGAAGTCGAATTGGGGAAAGCGAACCTTACCCAAGGGAACGGCCCTGGGGGTGGCGTTCCACTTCAGTCACATGGGGTACTTCGCCGAGGTCGCCGAGGTCAAAGTGGATGCCGCCAACAAGGTGAAGATCAACAGGATCTGGGTGGCGGCGGACGTCGGCAGCCAGATCATCAATCCCGGCGCCGCGGACAACATCGTGCAAGGCGGGATTATCGACGGCCTGAGCGAGTTGATGGGACAGGAGATCACGGTAGCCAAGGGCCGCGTGGTGCAGAACAATTTCCATCAGCACACGATGGTCCGCCTGGCGCAATCGCCGCCGGAGATCGAAGTCCACTATCTGAAGTCCAACAACAATCCGACGGGATTGGGAGAGCCGGCCTTGCCGCCGATTCTGCCGGCCGTCGCCAACGCCATCTTCTCCGCAACAGGGAAGCGCGTGCGATCGCTGCCGTTCTCGAAGTCCGGCTTCAGCTGGGCATAGATGTTGTGGCGCGGACACTCGTGTCTGCCGCGTCGGCACTCATGCCGACCCTTTTTCGACTCTCCACGGGGTCCGGGCAGGAGTGCCTGCGCCACAGTATTGCTCCTGGCCCTCTTCTGCGCCCCGGGGATCGCGCAGGACGAGCGCAAAGTGGTGTCGCCCGACGGCCAGTTGGAGTTCCGGCTGGGAGTCGCGCAGCCCGAAAGCGGCGCGCTCTCACGGCTGGCCTACCAGATCTTCTATCACGGCAAGCCGCTCATCGACACCTCGTATCTCGGTCTCAATATCCATTTCCAGGAGCCGTTGCTGGGCGAGAATGTCGGGCTCACCTCCTCGCAGCATTCCGAGACGTCCCGCTTCCACTCACTGACCGCGGCCTACATGCAGAACGGTTCGCTGGCGCGGCGCATCGACGTCGAGGTAAGGGTGGCGAATGATGGGGTCGCTTTCCGCTACAGAGTTCCGATTTCCAGCCCGTTGATGGAGCTGCTGCTGGAGGACGAGACCACGGAGTTCAACCTGGCCAGAGAGCCCGTGGAACCCGGCGGGATCGATCCCAACGCGTATCTGACACTCCCATTCGTGATGCGGCAACCTGGCGGCGACTGGCTGGCGATTGCTGAAGCAGGGGCGGGTGGTTATCCGAAGGCATCGCTGGTGCGTTCCGAGGGAACGGTCCTGCTCACCCGCCTCGAGTCGAGTCCCCGCAATCCTGGCATCGTGTTCGAAGGCACCCCGCCTCTGACATGCCCCTGGCGCGTCATCATCGTGGGCACCAGCCGCGAGCATCTGATGCAGGCGGAGATTCTCAGGAGCCTGAACTAGCGCTTTCGAGATTCGGATTGCCCCGCGTCAGCGAATACACCGTGATTTCCGGCGGCGCACCGACTCGCATCGGGATGAAAATGGTGCCGATGCCGCGATTCACGTAGAGCTGCCCTCCGGGTTTTCCGAACCATCCCGAAACGTACGGAGTTACCAGGCGGCTGGGAGCGATCTCGGGACTGATGAATTCCAGGGCCAATTGCCCGCCATGCGTATGACCGGCCAAACTCAGATCGATTCCCAACTCCGCGGCGCGGTCGAAGGTGTCCGGATTGTGACTGAGCAGAATGTTGACACGATCGCGGTCCACCAACCCTTCGATGTTTCCGAGCAGCGGCCAGACCGGCGGTGAAGGTCCAAAACGCCGCGGGCTCTGGAAGTCCACGCCGATGAAGTTGAACGAATCGGTCCCGATGGTGACCGGCACATTCGTTCCCCGCAGCATCCGCACCCCCGTCTGGCGGAACAACTCGGTAATCGAATCTTCCACCCGCGCCCACATATCGTGGTTGCCCAGGCAGCCGTACACGCCGAATGGCGCGCGCAGACCGCGAAGGGCATCCACCACCGCTTCCTGCGTATTGGGGTCGAAGGTGACGAAATCGCCCGTGAGCACGATCATCTCGGCCTTCTGCGCGTTGGCAATCGCGACGTACTTGCGGATTTCGTCGGCGGGCATGAACGGCCCGATGTGGATATCGGAGAGTTGGCAGATGCGGAAGCCATCGAAGGCGCGCGGAAGGCGGGCGAGCCGGATGGGCTGTGGCGTGACCTGCACATTGATGCGGCCGTAAAACAGGCCGTAGGCTCCGGCCACGAAGGGGGTGGCGATTACGGCAGTTGCGGCGTGCTCCAGAAGATGCCGCCGGGACGGCGATTCGAGGGCCGGGTCCGGGGCGCGCCTCCGGGCCATCAGCAGGCGGACACCGCGGGCGATTCCCCGCACGATCTCGATGGGGATCGCCAACAGGAAAGCGAACAGCGAACTGGCCGCCCACCAGAGAAACGGCGCTGCCAGCACCGCGTCGCGGAAGGTGAGGTAGACGGTTTCATGACCACTCCGCCAGGCAGCAAAATTAAACTGATAAAGGAACCAGTAGGCCGCGGCGGCCACCGCCATGAGCGCCGCACGAAAGATACGAGAAGGAATGCGCCGCGCGAGAAATCGGTACCCGCGCCAACCAAAGTAGACTTGGGCGATTCCCAGAATCAAAAAGGCGGCTGAAAAGGGTGACATGGATGATGCAACTCCATTGTCGGACATTTCTCCTGGCCGTATGAAATTCGCCGGAACGAACACCGGCCCGCTCTCGTTTCATCCGGTAGCGAGACCCGACGAATGCGGCCCATCGGTTTGTTCGTGTTCCTGGCAGCCTCTGCCCTCGCGCAGGACGCAGCCCCGCCGGCCTTCGAAGTGGCCAGCGTCAAGATGAACCCCGGATTCAGCCAGGCGGACCGTGCGACCTGGCATAACACTATTGACCACTCCCCCACAAGCCTTACCATGCGCAACTTTGATCTGGCAATGGCGGTCGCTTGGGCTTACCACGTGCAGCGTGCGGAGGTCTTCGGGCCCGGCTGGATCGATTCGACCCGCTACGACATACAGGCCAAGACGAGCCGGCCATCGAAGGAAAGCGAGATGCGCCGGATGTTGAAGGCCCTGCTGGTGGAGCGATTCCAACTGGAGGCACACTGCGAAACCCGGCAGTTGGAGGTCATGGCACTGGTGAATTCCAGGGCCGGCCACAGGATGACTGCGTCCGAAACCGATGGTCGTTTACAGGACCGGGAGGACCCGGTTCGCGGCACGGTCATCACCGGGGCCAGCCTGGCGGAGCTGGCGAACGAGATGTCGCGCGAGGTCAATCTGCCCATCGTCGACAGGACCGGCCTCTCGGGGCGCTTCGATTTCACCTTCAACACCCAGAAGTACCTGCTGGCATTGCGTTCGCGGGTGATTTCGGATGGCCATCCGCCGAGCGAATCGGATGTCCGGGTGATGCTGCTCGAGGACGTTGTGGCCGGCGAACTGGGGCTTCGGCTGGAGCCTCGCAGGGCGCCGGTCGAGGTCGTGGTGATCGATCGCGCGCACAAATCCCCCGCCGAGAATTGAGCCCGCACCGCGGACCCGGCCGGGAATAATCGCCCTTCGCCGGCGTCAGTTGGTAAGGAGTGGGTGTTGAGGCCCAAAATGAGGGGGAGGGATTTCTGATATGACACGACGGCTCGCGGCTGGTGCCGTGTTGCTGGCGGTGCCGGTTTTGCTGGCCCAACCGCCTGGAACGAAGAACGCAGACGTCGAGGCCAAGCCCTTTCGGGACCAGTCCGCGGCGTCCATCTCTTACAGCGGCGGCAAGGAGGGCGAAAGGATCGTCGAGATCACCAACGTGTCCTACGAAGTGACGGGAGACTCGGTTCCCGGACGACCCTCGGGTTCCCGCCTGGCGCTCCGCACTACGACCCGCTCGAAGTGGTCCGTGGGAGATGAAGGCACGGATGCCACGGTCACCGTCGAAGCCTGGCCCCTGGGAGTCGGTCTCCAGCAGAAGCCCCTGTACGCTTTGAATTTGCCGGGCATCGGCGCGCGCATCGTGGACTTGGGAATTCTGCTGGTGGACCGCAGCCTGGATGGAGATACCTTTTGGTGGTCGGTTCATAAGCTCGGCACCGGAGAGCATCTCTTCGACACCTATGTAGACCTGCTGCGCTTCACCATCTCGCGGGCTGACGGAACGGGCCGCTACGCCGGGCTGGAGGTGCCTCCCGACGACGCGGCAGACGGGCGGCTCCGGGAGCCGCACGCGGTTGCCGTCCTGGCATATGCTTCCGACGAGAAGGTGATTCGCGAGGTGCTGATCACCTGCGCCGATACGAATCGCGCCGCGCTATTGCGATCGTACGCGGACACCACGCGCACGCTGCAGCTTGTGGAGCGGCCGGCGGGCCGCGAGATCCGCATCACTTTTGAAGACAATTATCCATCGCCGCCCCACACGACCGTCGTCTCCATTCCGATCGCGAAAGACGACCTGGATGTGGCCCACGCCCAGCTCCCGCCCGGCCTGCGTGCCGCCGCCTGGCATCGGTAGGACGCCGTTGGCACCCACTCGGCCTCCCCAAATCGGCATTTACATGCAGTAAGCTGACAGAATGCGTGTCCTTTGCGGTAGAGCCTGGTTGACACCGTTCGCGGTGCTGGCAACCTCGGCCTGCCTTCTCCCGCCTCTCGCCGCCGCCCCGGATATTGCCCGGCAGTTGGTGAATGCCCGCGAACTGCACGACGAAATCGGTGTCACCCCGGGAACCGAAGCCGCGGTCAAGGATTACTTCCCGTCGTTTCTGGAGTATCAGGATCTGGTGATGTTTCACCCCAAGTTCGGGTACTATGCCAGCGGCCGGGTGAGCTTCACCGCCGACTACCAGACGTATCCCAACGTGCTGGCGCCCTATTTCGGGCACATGATCACGCAGCAGATCTTCCGCATGTGGCGGGGGATGCGGCAGGCGGGCGTGCTGAGCCCGAAGGAGACGTTCACCATTTCCGAATTCGGCGCCGGCAACGGGTCGCTGGCCGAATCGATTCTGGAATACATCGGCGACCAGGCCAAACATGACCCCGACAAAGCGTGGGGCGAGTTCGCATCCCAGGTTCTGTACATCTGCTACGACCGCTCCCCTGCCTTGAGCAAGAAGCAGCGCGAGCGCAACGCCCGCTTCGGCGCGCGATTCGAGGCGCGGGAGGCGGACGCCACCGACCCTACGGCCACCATCACGCCGGAATCGCAGAAAGGCGTGGTGTTGTCGAACGAGTTGCCGGATGCGTTCAGCGTCCACAAGACGATCCTGTCCGCGGACGGCACCGCGGAAGTGGGTTTCGTGGCGGCTTCGGTGTCCGAGAAGAATTGGGAGTGGTTGAAGAAGGAACTGCCCGCGCCCGCGGTCGAGACCGTGCTCACTGGCGATAAGGCGATCCGCGAACGGTTTTTCGCCGGCAAGCGGGGTCGTGTCTATCTGACACGGGCCGCCTTTGTGGCCTTTCTGGAGGGGATGCTTCCTTCCAAGAATTATGCCGCCGCCGCGGATGCGCTGGAGTTCAACGAACTCTACGTCCCGGCCCGCGTCGTTCCCGAGGTGGCGGAGCATTTGCGCCGGTACGCGCATTTCTACTCCACGGAGTTGGCCAAGAGCGAGCAGGGCGTAGTGACCTACATCAACCTCGGACTGGAAAAGTTCATTCAAGGCTCGGGGCATATCCTGCAAGCGGGTTTCGTGATCACCCTTGACTACGGCACGAACTGGGAGGGGATGATCGCCCAGGATCTCCATCCGCATTTCCGGACTTACGGTCCGGCGCACCAGGAGGAGAATCGGCAGGCTGACCTGGCGAACGGCGACGATGCCGGGGCGTCGGATCGCGACACCTCAGATCCCTATCGCGGACCCACCCTGAACGACATGACCACGGACGTGAACTTCAGTCTGGCCGCCGCGGAAGGCCGCCTGGCGGGATTGACGACCGCCTACTTCGGACCGCAGGCCGGATTGCAGACCGGCACGACCGTATCGCTGGAAAATCTGCCGCCGGCGGGCAAGAACGATGTGGCGGACGATGTGTACTATTCGTGGGCCAGCAGTTTCCGCACGGATGCCAATTACAAATTAATGGTGCAGCAGAAGGCCACCACGGGCGCGTATTACACCTATCCCAACGAAAACTCCGAGCGGCTGGCGTCGGATCAAAACAGCTTGAGCGACGCCCAGCGAGGCAAGGCGGCGCAAATCGAAAAGAAGCTGAGCAGCCGGTAAAGCCGGGCGCCGCAATAGGCGCTCCTCACCCCAAGATCTGCGAACCTGCTTTCGCGCCGCCCTTAAGGAATCGCGAAGAACGTAATCGCGCCAGCTGGCAGGTTGGCTGCCGAGACGTCGTTGGTCCCCAAACCAAGTCCACCGCGTGGTGCGGCAAGGACCGCTGCCAGATCCACCACCGCCAAACACGTGGGAGCCGGAGCATTGGCCAAAACGGCGTAAGCGTTTCCGTTGTTCGGACTCGTGTATGCAGTGATCGTGTGCGGATCTTTACCCACGTCAAATACCCCGCATGCGGCCGATGGCGGAATGAGCGCTACCGCATAGTCGAGTACGTTCGGTACGCCCGTACCACTGTTTGCTGGCAGCTTAAGGACTGCGAAAGCGCTGCCGCCAAATTCGCTGGTCACAACAGCCAGGTGGGACGACCCGGGAGCAACCGCAATTCCGGCAGTCCCTGACCCAAAGGGATAAACAGTCATCAACGAGAATTGTGTGAACGGCGCAGTCCAGGTGCCTGGGGTACCTGCCGTAAAAGTAGCTTGTGTCAAATCCGAAAGGTAGACCATGGCTAGACCGGGTGAGTGTGCCGATGGAAGAACCGCAGCCACGACCAGCAAGGCGGCCGAAAGAGGGTGCGCCTTGGTCGCCCTGCCTCAGCGCCCTGCGCTCTGTCAGCACGAGAAACAACCCGCCGCCGACGGCAAAATGCGACACAAACACGTGCAGAATCGACACCAAGGCGATGAGCAGCCCGGCGCCGAATGCCACGTTCCAAACTGGATAGTTCATCGATCGTTCTCCGGGCGGCGAGTTACAAGACCTTCGGTGCGCCGCCCACGCCCAACTTCCGCAGGAACGTCATCATCGGGCACCAATCGGTGAATGCCGACTGAAACAGGTTCAGGCCGACAAAGGCCGTGAACAGAAGCCACGCCGGATTGACCCAATAGCCAAGCGCCACGCTCAGCATCACGAAGAAACCGGCGATGAGTCGTAAGTAACGTTCGACGGACATGCTGCTTTTCTCCTTCGATTCACAACAAAGTAGACAATTGGCACCGTCATCCGCGACAGAGCCAGAGATGCAACTTCTCCTGCCATCAGCGCGATGGCGAGTCCTTGAAAAATCGGGTCGAACAGAATCACGCCGGCGCCCACCACCACGGCGGCAGCGGTCAGCAGCATCGGACGGAAGCGTACTGCGCCCGCATCGATTACCGCCTCATCCAGTGGCATGCCTTCCTGCAAGCGCAGCTCGATGAAATCCACCAGAATGATCGAGTTGCGCACGACGATGCCCGCGCCGGCAATGAAGCCGATCATCGAAGTGGCGGTGAAGAAGGCGTGGAGCAGGCCGTGCGCCGGTAGGATGCCGACCAGCGAAAACGGAATCGCCGCCATGATGACCAACGGCGTGACGAACGATTGGAACCACCCTACCACCAGCCCATAGATCAAGATCAAGACCGCCGCGAAGGCGATTCCCAGATCGCGGAAGACTTCATAGGTGATGTGCCACTCGCCATCCCATTTCATCGAGTAGTGTTCGGAATCGGTCGGCAGTGCG
>Ga0335081_10012336_pt1 | contig 13848 bp, 9 predicted proteins | sample Lox_Sample_35_FD_206713 | JGI IMG/M metagenome (GOLD analysis project Ga0335081, IMG submission 206713) | Soil microbial communities from Loxahatchee National Wildlife Refuge, Florida, United States - Lox_Sample_3.5 | ecosystem: Environmental > Terrestrial > Soil > Wetlands | place: USA: Florida... | reverse complement strand
GAGGAATAATAATTAGTTTAGTGAGCTACAACAGAAGTGTCAATTTATTAAAAAATACTCCCAACATCAAGGGTAGTCAATGCAATATTTGCTTCTGGAAATGGCCTCTATTTTTCAATCATAAACTGAAGATTGGCGTTTGAGATGTTGCATTCTGATGAGAATTGCCAAAAACAAGAGGAAGTTATGATGAGTTATCTTTACACCCGCCGTCAAGTTAACTTCGTCTTATGGCATCTCATTTCAGGATTATGACCTGACCCGGATGTATGTCATCTGAAAGGGCCAGGTTATTCATCTCAAGGATCTTATCCAGTCTAACCCCATTCTTTTTTGCAATTTTACCCAGGCTGTCTCCGTTTCGCACTGTATATGTTTTCGAGCCGTCATTAGGCGCCGCTGCTTTGTTTCTCTTTGAGATCTTGGTGCGGGTATTCTTATCCGACGAACCGCTCTGTTGCTTTTCCCCGCTCTTCTTAGACACCAAAATGACTTCTCCTCCCCTGATGGTCCTGTGTTTTTTAAACTTGTTTAGCCGTTGAATTTCATCAACGCTCATATCAAAGCGCTTTGCCACAGACAGCAGCGTGTCGCCCTTCTTTGCCCTATATTTGATCGTGTCCCCGTTCACCTGAATGTCATCCTTATCTGCTTGTTGAGTTGATGTAACCCTCGCATAGCCAGTTTCATGAACAGGTATGATTAAATACTGGCCAGTTTTGAGCTTCTTTCTGCTGGATACATTATTGAATGACATGATCCCGCTGACAGATGTTCGAAATTTTCGTGCGACGGAAACGACTGTCTCGCCCCGTTTTGCTCTATAATGCACGAATGCTTCACGTGGTTTCTCACATTTGGGGATTTCGTCCATGATCTGAGTACATTTTTCGGCCATGCCCGGGGGCACTTTAAGATTGTATTCTTTATCAGGGGTGATACTCTGCCGTAGTTCTGAATTGAGCGTAGCCATCGCCTCCTCCGACGTTCCAAGGCGATGTGCGATATCTTCAAGACGCATGGATCTATCTGTCTTGACGGTTTCATAGCGGTAAACATTTTGCGTTTCATTTCTCTCTTTAAGATTAAAATCGTACTTCTTGGGATTATTTATAATCTCCATCGTTGCCAGGAAGCGCGGTACGTAACGGGCCGTCTCGTAAGGCAGCTGGCGATAGAGATCCCAGAATCTGTCGAAATAATTGATACGCTGCCTTGATATTACATTAAGTACTCTTCCCTCTCCACAGTTGTATGCAGCCAGGACTGTCAACCAGTCTCCAAACATGCCATGCAGTTCTTTCAGATAGTCAATAGCAGCCCTGGTAGATTTTTCAACATCCAACCTTTCATCAACCCAATCGTCCCGGTTTAGGCCGTACTTATAACCAGTAGATGGAATAAACTGCCAGATACCGAGAGCGCGTGCCCTTGACAGTGCACGAATTTTAAATCCGCTTTCAACGAGGGGAAGCCACGACAACTCTTCAGGCAGACCTTCTTTTTTCAGCTCCTTTAAAATTATGGGGCGATAAAGTGCGGAACGCTCGTATGACTGGATAAAAAAATCTCGTTCTACCGTTTGAAAGAGCCTGATTTCCTTTTCCACATCTGAATTGACAATATGCAATATTTCACTGTGTTTACCGTTTGTCGTAGTATGCGTCGATGAGTAGATGGCAAGGATCTGCTTCGATATGAGGAGACGGATGTCATCTTTTTGACGAGCGATATCAGGCTCTCCGTTAGTATCAAGGAGCAGCGCGTAGGCTTGATCAAGCAAATCAAGGGCGTTTTCCAAATCGCCCTTGACCCAGTATTCTCGCGACTCGTCAAGCAGTTCAAGAGCCTCTTCCATTATGTTCCTACCCTTCTCTCTTTCCAGTTCATTGGCCGCGCCATCCGCGGAGAGGCCATGTTTCTCTGTGAGAAATGGTTCTTTTGTGTCTTTCTCTTTTGATTTTTCTGGAGCGATGATAGTCAGCGAATGTCCATTTTCGGTCTTCATTTGTCCGTAAGCATTACCAACCAGAGATATCTGGTAGAGCACAAAGCATATTACAATAAATGGCAGGAAAAAACGGCTTTCTCTTGACATCACGATGAACTCCTCTCTTTCCATACGCGATAATCAAATCCTACACGTGACTGTTAGACGTAAGTTGTCTATATCACATTCTGCCGATTCTACAAACTGTTAATTCAATAGATATGCTTCGATAAAGTCATCAATGTCACCGTCCAGAACTTTGTTGACATTACCAACTTCGAGATTTGTCCGATGATCTTTGACTAATTTGTAGGGGTGAAGGATGTAAGACCTTATCTGACTACCCCAGGCGATATCCTTCTTCGACTTGTTTAGTTCTTCTATCTTCTTTCTTTGTTCCTGAAGCTGCATTTCGTACAGACGTGATTTCAAAAATTTCATTGCCATGGCTTTGTTCTTGTGCTGAGAACGTTCATTCTGGCATTGCACTACAATTCCCGTTGGAAGATGAGTGATTCTGACTGCCGAATCCGTTTTATTGACATGCTGTCCCCCTGCACCGGTAGACCTGTATGTGTCGATGCGAAGATCATTTTCATCGATTTCCACAACTATCTCGTCGTCAACTTCAGGATAGACAAAAACGGAGGCAAATGACGTATGCCGGCGTGCTCCCGAGTCGAAAGGGGATATTCGTACAAGCCTGTGTATGCCAATCTCCGCCTTGACATAACCGTATGCATAGTCTCCTTCGATGGTCAGGGAAACACTCTTTAAACCAGCTTCATCACCCGGTTGATAATCGATTATGGTAGAGGAAAAACCTTTACGTTCCGCCCACCGCAAATACATGCGCAGCAGCATCTCCGCCCAGTCCTGTGCCTCGGTTCCTCCTGCCCCCGCGTGTATCGTCATGATAGCATTCATCGCATCCTGCGGAGACCCTAACATGAGTTTCAGCTCTTCGTCTCTGACGGATGACTTAAGTCTGTCTAAATCCTTTTCAATCTCTTCAAGAGTTTGCTCATCGCTTTCCTCCAGCGCCAGATGGAACAGGATTTCTATATCACCGATGTTGTTCCTCAGCTTTTCACAGTTGTCGACAATTATCTCTAACTTATTTTTGTCCTTCAGGATTTCACGTGCCTTATCCTGATCACTCCAGAAGTTTTCACTCAATGATGCTTTTACGAGTTCTTTGATTTGTTTTTGCTTTTCTGCAATGTCAAAGACATTCTCCGAGATGATCTATTCTTTTTTTCAATGCCAACATATCTTCATTAATTCCTGTACGCGTTAACATTTTTCCTCCTTAAGCTTATAAAAATGTAAAAAGTTAGAATTATCATGCACAGCAGTGCAAAAACATCTCCGTATACCGCATAGAATGTCTCTTTATTAATAAATTTTATCGTATTTCTCAAGGCCGTTCTTTCGAACAATGCCGTATGGGCAACAATCCTTCCGGTAGGATCGATTACTGCACTGATCCCGGTATTTGCGCTTCTCACTAAGTAAAGGCGATTTTCCACTGCCCTGAATACAGTCATGGAAAGATGTTGATACGGCGCCGATGTCCTTCCAAACCATGCATCATTTGTTATATTCACAAGCAAATCAGCACCATTTTTTTTATATGTCCTACTTGCCCCGGGAAATATTCCCTCATAGCAGACCAGGACGCCGAGCTTATGGCCGTCCATGGCCAGGGGGTAATAGCCTTCGCCGGAACGGAAATCCCCCACACCGACGACCAATTTCTTGATAAAGGGAAACATGTTCCCCAATGGTACATATTCACCATATGGCACAAGATGTACCTTATCGTAACGTCCAAGAATTTTTCCTTGCGGCGATAATAGAAAAGCACTATTTAGGAAGGGAAGGCATGCTGCATCTCCTTCGCGATTACGCTGATAACTGGGACTGCCGAAGAGGAGCCAATCTCCAGAACTGCGGGCGACTTCTATAATCTCACTCTGCATCTTGCTCGCATCCTGAAAGAAGAACGGCATCGCCGTTTCTGGCCATACCGTCAATCCTGTCACAGATGATCTTTTCTCCAGTGATAGATTCTTATACACGTCGATCGTATCAGCCTGAAAGTCGGGATTCCATTTAATACTTTGATCGATGTTACCTTGAATGACGGTAACATTCATCGCTTTCGCCGTCTGCGCCGCCTCTTCTGTTTGGTCTATGCGAAAGTAGCCATAGCAGTAGATGCCAATTAAGACAATGCAGCACAAAGCGACTGCTCCCATTGTTTTCTTGCCTCTGAATTTCTCATTCATGATATCGTATATGACTATATTTACCAGAACAATGACAAATGTGATTCCATATGTGCCGGTAATATCAACAACCTGAATCAAGTGCCTGCTGAGATATTGAGAATAAGCCAAATTTTCCCAGGGGAATCCCGTAAAGAGATGAGATTTTCCATATTCCAGACATGTCCACAAGACCGGGGCCGCAATTATTCGGGGAATGCCCTTGCCTGAGAGATATACGGTGCCTGCTGCAAAAAGAGCAACGTATATGCTCAAATAGGCCGCCACTAGCACCATCAGAAAAATGGCTACGGAATATCCGAGGTGCCCATAGTGTCCAACGACGGATGCAACCCAATACATAAGACCTATATTGAACGCAAGACCCGCCACGAATCCGAGGATAAAACCATTCCGTGTATCGACATCTTTAAGTGCAAAAAAAAGGGGAATCAAGGCCACCCAGGCCATTATTCCCGCGCCGTGTTTAGGAAAGGAAAGAAAAAGAAGTATTCCCGAGGCAATACTAAAAAATAAAGCTTTTCTATTCATCCCCGAGTTTCGAATTCTCAATTTTTATCACCGATCCTCCCCCCTGTTCCTGAGCACCATCAAACTTTTTTAACTTAACCTTCTTTACGCTTCGTTCATCTGCCGTTTCAATAATCATTTCCAAATTATCAACATGAATAACTTCCCCCGTTACGGGAATCCTTCTCAACAGATTGAGAATGAATCCTCCTAGGGTCTCAAATTTTCCTTCCTGGAACTTTATACCTAGGTAATCTTCGATAACCTCAATCTCTACCCTTCCATCTATCAGTGTATAACCATCACTTAACTCTACGATGCTGCCTTTTTTCGCATCATGTTCATCAGGGATTTCCCCGACAATTTCCTCGATGAGGTCTTCAAGAGTGACGAGACCGGATGTCCCACCGTACTCATCTATAACAATTGCCATATGATACTTCTTTTCCTTTAATTCGTGCAGCAGATGATGGGTATTTTTTGTTTCAGGAATATAATACGGCTTTCGCAGAATGGTGAGGATCTCAGTCTCGGTAATGGGTTTCGACCAAAACTTCAGAAGATCCTTAACATTCAAGATGCCCAATATGTTATCCACATTATCAGCATATACAGGCATTCTCGTATGCCCATATCTGATAGTAAGCTCAAGAATCTCTTCGATATTCGCATCGTTTCTAATAGCTATCATTTCCGTTCGTGGGATCATCACCTCTCTGACTACGGTATCGCGGAATTCAAGGATGCTCTGGATCATCTCACCAGACTGCTGGTCAATGAGCCCCTTTTCTTCTCCAGCGTCTATTATGGACTGTATTTCCTCTTCAAGCCGCGCCTGATCGTCGGGTGAAAAAAAATTTCTAATTTTTGCAAGAATTTTATTGCTCAAAATAACCGTACCCATCTGTCAGAAGCCTCTCATAAATTCTGCCCTGAGGGATCTCACATCATTTGCATGAATCACGTTATATATCCTGGCGACAGTCTTCTCTTTTTCGTCAGGTAGCCTAGCCTTTATGGGAAGATAATTTGAAGCATGATTCGATGTAAAATAGCAACTGCTGAAGTCTGACTTGTCGACAATGATGGCCAATTCTTTCAGCAGGCCGAACACGTCAGGCAGTACGAAATGTCCTGATAAGTATTGTTCATACAATGGCGTCCTGGGCATTAGCATTAGGGTTAAGGCACTTGCATAATCAGGGTTTATATCAGTAAGAATGTGTGCCGTGTCAATGGCATGTTCCATGTTATGTTCGATACCTCCCAAGCCGAGGATAACAGTAACAGACAGCGCAATACCGGCTTGTTTGATCCTGCGGCCCGCTTCAATCATCTGGACAGCCGTAACTCCTTTTCTAATGTTGGTTAGCAATTCGTCGTTGCCGGTTTCGATGCCGAGGTACACCATTCCCAAACCGAGCTCTCTCAACTCAACCAATTCAGCAATAGTTTTTCTCAAGACGCTCTTGGCATTGCCATATGTGCTAATCCTTTTCACACCCCTGATATGTGTGTGTATCAAACCCAATATCTGGACGATCCTTTCCTGGGGTATGATGAGCGCATCGCCATCACAAAGAAACACCTTTTCAATAGCGCCCCAGGAGCCGGCCTCGAGAATATCTTCCAGGATTTCATCATATGATTTTATCCTGAATTTCTTTTCCTTGTATGCAGGGCAGAAGCTACACTTATTGTGGGAACAGCCCACCGTCACCTGCAACAGCAGGCTGCCAGTTTCGCTCGGTGGTCTAATTATGTCTCCTTCGTATTTCACGTTGTTCTCTTCTCATTCGCTTGAAGGCCCGCATTACACAGAAACAAAAAAGGAGTTAACCAAACGGTCAACCCCTCTTTATTTTTGGCGGGGCCGATGGGACTTGAACCCACGCCCTCCGGCGTGACAGGCCGGCGTTATAACCATCTTAACTACGACCCCTAAATCACCCAATGCTTTAACTGCAAAGATTCCGCTGCTCTATTTCCATACAAAATCATTAATGTACAGGCATTAACCCATTTTTTTCTCTGGTAGGCGGAACAGGACTCGAACCTGTGACTTCCACGGTGTAAGCGTGGCGCTCTCCCCGCTGAGCTACCCGCCTCTGACTTTTCCCCTAACAACTGTATCTCATGTTGTCAAGAAATAATTAATTCAGCTTTTCATTTGCATTACGGTGCTCAAGAGGATGCATAGTCTCTGTCATCGGAATAGAAGGCTGGCTCACGGGCATTTCGTCCTCGTGAGACTCGTCTGTCTTTAATTCATGGCCTGATGCCAGAGCAACTCGCATAACCTCATCCATGTGATCGACAAAGATGATTTCCAGAGCCTTCAATACATTTGCTGGCACTTCCGCAAGATCCTTTTCATTATCCTTCGGAATAATCACGGTTTTCAGATTTCCCCGATGTGCAGCAAGCAGCTTTTCTTTCAGTCCTCCAATGGGCAACACCCTGCCCCTCAGTGTAATCTCGCCTGTCATAGCCACATCTCCGCGAACCTTCCTCTTCATAAAGGCCGAGGCGATAGACGTGGCTACAGCTATGCCCGCAGATGGCCCATCCTTAGGTATGGCGCCCTCCGGCACATGAACATGAACATCCGTCTCCTTGTAGAAATTCTCATCGAGGCCGAATTGATCCGCCCTGGCGCGGACGTAAGTCAGTGCCGCCTGGACGGATTCCTGCATTACGTCACCAAGCTTACCGGTCATTACCATCTTGCCGGTTCCTTTCATTAAGGAAGACTCTATAGTGAGCAGCTCGCCACCCACTTCAGTCCAAGCCAGCCCTATACACAAGCCGATTTCGTCTTTGCCTTCAGTCTCGCCGTGTCTGAACTTTGGTACACCTAGATACTTGGACATTGATTTTGAAGTGATTGCGACTTTGCGGCCTGCGCCATTCTTCGCTATTTCCTTGGCAACCTTTCTGCAAACGGACGCGATCTCCCTTTCCAGGTTGCGGACACCTGCCTCCCTCGTATATTGTCTGATGATGCTGAGCAAGGCCCCATCAGAGAACCCTATACTCTCCTTGGTAAGGCCATTAGCCTCCATCTGCTTCGCAACGAGGAATTTATTCGCAATATTCAATTTCTCCGGTTCAGTATAACCGGCGAGGCGAATTACCTCCATCCTATCCTGCAGCGCAGGCGGTATTGTTTGCAGAACATTCGCCGTTGTAATAAACATTACATCAGACAAATCATAGTCCACTTCAAGATAGTTATCATTAAAAGCATTATTCTGCTCCGGGTCCAATACCTCAAGCAGCGCTGCTGACGGATCCCCCCGGAAATCAGAGCTCAGTTTATCCACTTCATCGAGACAGAACACCGGGTTATTCGATCCCGCCTTCTTCATCAGCTGTATTATTTTGCCTGGCAGAGCTCCTATATAGGTTCTCCTGTGGCCTCTGATCTCAGCTTCGTCCCTAACGCCTCCCAGAGAAAGTCTGACAAACTTCCTGTTTGTCGCGCGTGCCACTGATTTTGCCACTGATGTCTTTCCAACCCCCGGAGGTCCAACAAAACAAAGGATAGGTCCCTTGTTCTTTTTAACAAGAGACTGAACAGCCAGGTACTCTAGTATCCTTTCCTTCACCTGCTTTAAACCGTAGTGATCTTCCTCCAGAATCGCTTCAGATTCTATCAGTGCGTGCTTGTTTTCCGTCTTCTCGGCCCAGGGCATATCCAGGAGCCAATCAATGTAATTCCTCACCACTGTCGCTTCCGCAGACATGGGAGCCATCATTTGCAGCTTTTTGATTTCATGTCTGACCTTCTTATGTGCCTCTTCTGATAATTTTTTCTGCTTCAGCCTTTTTTCCAGTTCAGCTATTTCATTTCTGAAGTCATCCTTCTCGCCCATCTCTTTCTGGATGGCTCGCATCTGTTCATTGAGATAGTAGTCCTTTTGGGTCTTTTCCATCTGTTTCTTGACCCGCCTCTTTATCTTTTCTTCGACCTCCAATATCTCAATCTCTCCGAGCATAAGCTCGTAGACAGCTTCAAGTCTTTCATTGACGCTCAATATCTCCAATAATTTTTGCTTTTCCTCAAGCTTGAGGTTAATATGAGATGCAACGACATCAGCCAGCTTCGAAGGACTGTCTATGGAGGCAATGGTGTTGACCATTTCCATATGAACTTTTTTCCCAAGTTTTGCATAGTTTTCGAAAGACTCCCGGATGTTTCGCGTTAAAGCTTCGGCTCTTACCTGATTTCCATCATCAATATCTTGGATCTCTTCAACAGTCACCATGAAGAAATCGTCATTGGGCAGATACTCTTTAATTATACCCCTCTTCTTCCCTTCAACCAGCACCTTCACTGTCCCATCCGGTAGTCTCAGCAGTTGAATAATGACCCCGATAGCGCCCATTTTATAGATGTCGCCTTCTGCTGGTTCATCCTTCTGCGCATTCTTTTGCGCTACCATGAAGATGCCCTTTTCACTTTTCATTGCCGACTCCAGTGCAGCAATGGATCGCTCCCTGCCAACGAAAAGCGGCACAATCATATGCGGAAAGACAACGACGTCTCTCAATGGCAATAGTGGTATTGTCATTGTCGTCCGATCGCTCTCCCTATTCTTCAAAAAATCAAACATATCTCTATTTCCCATATGTCAGTCTCTTTTTATGCGGTTTCCGATTTTGTTTCAAAAATCAACATTGGTTTTTCTTTGTTCATAACAACGTCTTCTGTAATCACACACTCCCTTACATCATTTCTGGAAGGCAGGTCGTACATGATATCCAGCATTGTATTTTCCAGAATCGATCTCAATCCCCGCGCACCTGACTTCCTTTCAACGGACAGCTTAGCTATGGCTCGCAGAGCTCCGTCAGTAAACTTCAATTTAACATTTTCAAGATCAAACAATACTTTATATTGTTTCGTGATTGCATCTTTCGGCTCGATTAAAATCCGTACCAGTTCTTCCTGATCCAATTCGTTGAGTGTTGCGACTACCGGCAGGCGACCAATGAATTCTGGGATCATGCCGAATTTAAGAAGGTCTTCCGGCTGAACCTCTGATAAGATATTGCCGACCTTCTTATGTCTTTTGCTCCTGACATTGGCGCCAAACCCCATGCTTGAGGCATTAAGTCTCTTAGATATGATGTCTTCAAGATCATTGAATGCTCCACCGCAGATAAACAATATATTAGTCGTATCCACCTGGATAAATTCCTGTTGGGGATGCTTTCTTCCTCCTTTTGGTGGAACATTCGCCAGCGTTCCTTCTATTATCTTTAGCAGTGCTTGCTGAACGCCTTCGCCTGAGACGTCTCTTGTAATAGAGGGATTCCCAGACTTCTTTGCTATTTTGTCAATTTCATCGATATAGACAATGCCCTTGGAGGCTCTTTCCACGTCGTAATCGGCATTCTGGAGAAGACTGAGTATAATGTTTTCCACATCTTCCCCCACATATCCCGCTTCTGTCAGTGTTGTCGCATCGGCAATGCTGAACGGGACATTGAGAAGCTTAGCCAGGGTCTTTGCAAGAAGCGTCTTTCCAGATCCAGTAGGACCGATCAATAGAATATTGCTTTTCTGGATTTCCACGCCATTCAGATCTGCGCCGGAGAACAGCCTTCTGTAGTGATTGTAAACAGCAACAGAAAGAACTCTCTTTGGTCTTTCCTGGCCTATTACATACTGTTCCAGAAATTTCTTTATATTCCGCGGCTCTGGTATCCCTTTCTGAAATTCCTCGCTAATTGTCGGCTCACATTCCTCTTCAACTATGCACCTGCAAAGTTCAATGCATTCATCGCATATATATGCAGCCGGGCCGGCGACCAGCTTTCGTACTTCATTCTGGTTCTTTCCGCAAAAAGAACAGAACAAAATACCCTGACCGCCCTGACCATCCTTACTCTTTTTCACCATCTCCAATACCTCATTCTCGGCTCGAGCCTTGCCTCTTTAAGATGATCTCATCAATGATACCGTATCCCTTTGCCTGTTCGCAAGTCATATAGTAATCCCTCTCAGTGTCCATCTGTATCTTCGAAAGAGGCTGGCTGGTCAGATTTGCCAGAATTACGTTTAGTTCTTCTTTCATGCGCAGGATTTCACGTGCCTGAATATCTACATCGGTTGCCTGACCATAAAATCCACCGAGTGGTTGATGGATTAATATTCTTGAATGCGGAAGGGCTGTTCTTCTGCCCTTCTCGCCCGCAGCAAGGAGCAATGCGCCCATGCTCGCCGCCTGACCCATGCAAACTGTGCAGACGGAAGGCCTGATATACCTCATGGTATCATATATCGCCATTCCAGAACTTACATTACCTCCTGGTGTATTCAAATAAAAGAATATTTCCTTGTCGGGATCGTCAGATTCGAGATACAGCATTTGAGCAATAATCAGATTTGCTACATCGTCATCAATCGCTGTACCCAAAAAAATAATCCTGTCCTTCAAAAGCCTTGAAAAAATATCAAAAGCTCTTTCACCTCTTCCATCTTGTTCGATTACCATCGGTATTAAGGGCATTCTTTTAGCCTTTCTTCATCTATTTCCTAACTATCTCGATTCCTGCCTTGCCTTCTATAAAACCAAATACCTTTGTGTTCAATATCTCGTTTTTTATATCTTCCATCATGTTACCCGATTCTAAAGATTCTTTCAAGGAATCGTAACTTTGTCCTCGTAGCTGAGCAATCTCTCTAATCTTATCTTCAATTTCCTGATCAGATACGCTTATCGATTCCCTCTCGCTTATACTTTTCAGAAGCAGCGCTGTTCTCACTATTTTTGCGGCTTCCTCCTTGGAGCGATCGAAGAATTCTTTGTACCTTTCAGCCGTCTCATCCCGTTTTATACCATGTACGGCGAGTCGTCTTTGCGCATCCTCAAACATGTGTGCAATCTGTCGGTTTACGAATGTCTGCGGCACTTCAAATTCATTGATTGCCAGAAGTTTTTCTATTATAAGAACTTTAAAAGCTGTTTTCCCCTTTGCAGTGTTCTCCTCTTCCAGTGTTTTCCTAATATCTTTCTTTAAGTCATCCAAACTTTCATATTTATCAAAATTTTTGATAAAGCTCTCATCCAGCTGGGGCAGTTTTTTCCCCTTGATGTTCTTTAGCGTTACAGAAAACATAACTTCCTTTCCCGCTAAGTGCTTCGCATGGTAATCATCTTGCAAATTAATTTGTATTTGTTCAGTCATGTTTCTTTTCATACCGATGAGCTGTTTCTCGAATCCAGGTAGAAATCTCCCAGAACCAATTTCCAGGAGGTGATTCTCCGCCCTCATCTCCTTAAGAGCCCTGCCATCTACGAAACCCTCAAAATCAATGACTACAAAATCGCCTTCGAGTACACCTCTGTCGACTTCAATCTCTTCCATCGTGCTGAACATATCCCGGATTTCCTCGAGCCTCGTTTCAACATCAGAATCCTTGACCTCATACTCCTCCTTTTGAAGTTCCAGACCATCATACCCTTTCGGCTCAATGACGGGTTCCACCTCAACTGTGGCGGTGAAGGTGAAATTTTCCTCCCGCGCTATTCCACTTTGGTCTATATCCGGTTGCGCAATGGCGTTGATCTTATTTTCTTTTAATGCTTCTAAATAAAATCTATTTACCAGGTTCGATACGACTTCGTCTTCCGCATGCTCTTTGTACATGGACTCGAGAATATTCCTCGGCACTTTTCCCTGCCTGAAGCCCTTAATTTTGGCTTTCTTGCCGATATTTTTGTATGTCGTGTCTAATTCTTTCTTGACCTCCAACCATGAGATATTAAACAGCATTTTCTTTTTTACCGGACTCACATCTTCAACTGTTACAGCCATCATGGTTTCTGACACAGGATTTTTAACCTCTCGATATTGCTAGACTTAATACCAATATGGTGCGAGAGAGGGGATTTGAACCCCTATCCGCTGAGGCGGGCTGGATCCTAAGTCCAGTGCGTCTGCCAGTTCCGCCACTCTCGCTCAATGACTATATATTCATTCAACCTTGGATTGTCAACGGCAATTATTTTATTAAGCTTTCCGGACACTTTGCTGTCTATTCTTATTACATGGAGCAATATGCAAATATTATTCTTTCACTACCCGCGGCAAACTCCGGAATCTTTCTGGTGGGACTTGATATCAATAGGAGCGTTTATATACTCTGTCAAAACATATTGCGATTGGTTTCGCATTTGAGACAGCTTATTTTTTTCTTTATATTCAAATATCTTTAGGGAATTTATGCGATTAGAAGTCTATGACTGATGTGTCCCCGATTATCATGCGAGGGAGACACAGTGAAAGACCCTTCATTTGTGCTTCTCCTTTCCTTGCTGTCTAGTCTATCGACATCAAGGATTGCCATCTTTGCCACTCCGACTTCCATGGAAGACGATTTCGTTTCAAAACGTTTATGATACTACGCTCATTAAAACGGAGATACGGATTAACTCTAAGTTCTTCGACTAATCGCGAAAAGACATGATCTGGCCTATAATTTTGCAAAAATACTTCTATGTACTCATTCTCAGGTTCGAGTCTTCTTGCAAAATTCATCGCCTCTTCCACGTAGTCGTGGCCGGCATATATGACCGTGCCTTCAGACAGCGACATAATCTTCTTTATGGAGTGGTAAAAGACTTTCAAGTCGCCTGTGAAACAATTACCGATAGTACCATTGAATAGAGTATCTCCAGTAATCAAGGTGTCATCAACATGAAAACATACGGAATCAGCGGTATGTCCAGGGGTGCCATAGACTTTAATTTTCCGGCCTTCCAATTCAATTTCTGCATCTTTTATTCGTTCATAGAGCAAGAGCCGAGCATTCGACTCATGAAGCAGGGCTTGATTGCCGCTAGTATGGTCCGCATGGCCATGCGTATTTGTGACATAAAGCAGATTTAGGTTAGAGGTCTTTATAAATGACAAAATCCCGCCATGTGCTCCGCCATCAACCGCGATCGCATGTTTCTCCCCGTAAACGAGATAGCCTAAATTATCGGTGTGATAACGGAATTGTTTTAATTGCAGCATGGACAGGGCAAAATAACATGA
>Ga0335081_10012334_pt1 | contig 13849 bp, 15 predicted proteins | sample Lox_Sample_35_FD_206713 | JGI IMG/M metagenome (GOLD analysis project Ga0335081, IMG submission 206713) | Soil microbial communities from Loxahatchee National Wildlife Refuge, Florida, United States - Lox_Sample_3.5 | ecosystem: Environmental > Terrestrial > Soil > Wetlands | place: USA... | reverse complement strand
GGACCTCGCGCCGCGCACCTTCGACTGCCTCGGCGTCTACGCCCAGGGCGTCGAGCGCTACCTCGCGCAGGACTGGGACGGGGCCGAGGCGCTGTTCCGGAAGAGCGCGGAGCTCGAGCCCAACCAGCCGCACGTCACGCCCGGCATCGAGAGCAATCCGTCGCTGATCCTCACCGAGCGCTGCCACCACATGCGGGCGCACCCGCCCGGCGCCGGCTGGGACGGCGTGTACGTGATGAAGGAAAAGTGAGCGCGGCCGCGCCGCGGCTCACTTCAGGATCATGTCCTTCACCGTCCGGCCGCCGGGGATCATCGGCAGCACGTGCTCGGTGTAAGGGACGATGACGTCGAGGACGTACGGGCCGTCGTGGTCGAGCATCTCCCGGATCGCGGCGCGCAGCTCGCCCCGCTTGATCACGCGGCGGCCCTTCACGCCGAAGCCGGCGGCGATCTTGACGAAGTCGGGATAGAGCGCGTCGGGATTGTCCGGGCTGCCGATGTTGTTCTCGTCGCCCAGGATCGTGTTGCCGCGCACCGAGTCGTAGAAGCGGTCCTCCCACTGCACCACCATGCCGAGGTGCTGGTTGTTCAGGATCATCGCCTTGGCGGCGATCTTCTCGATCTTCGCCGTGGCCAGCTCCTGCACGTTCATGAGGAAGGAGCCGTCGCCGTCGATGTCGATGACCTCGCGGTCGGGGCAGGCGACCTTGGCGCCGAGCGCCGCGGGATAGCCGAAGCCCATCGCGCCGAGGCCGAGCGAGCTGATGAAGCGGCGCGGCCGCGCGAAATCGTAGTGCTGCGCGGCCCACATCTGGTGCTGGCCGACGCCGGTGGTGATGATGGCGTCGCCCTTCGTCAGCTCGAACAGGACGCGCACGGCCTCCTGCGGCTGGATGTGGGTGTTGGCGTCGAAGCGGAGGGGATAGTCGCGCTTCCAGGCGTCGATCTGGTCGTGCCACGCCTGGATGTCGGGGGCCTTGGACTTCTGCGCGGCCAGCAGCGCGTTCAGCCGGCCGAGCGCGTACTTGATGTCGGAGCAGATCGCGAGGTTGACGCGCTTATTCTTGTTGTGCTCCGAGGCGTCGATGTCGATGTGGGCGATCTTGGCGTGCTGGGCGAACTTGTGGACGTCGCCGGTGATGCGGTCGTCGAAGCGCGCGCCGCACACCAGCAGGAGGTCGCTCTGGTCGACGGCCCAGTTGCCGTAGGCCGTGCCATGCATGCCGAACCATTTGAGCGAGCGGCGGTGCGTCTCCGGGAAGGCGCCCACGCCCATGAGCGTGCTGGCCACCGGGATGTCGGTGCGCTCGACGAAGGCGAGGAGCTCCTTCTCGGCCCCGGCGGAGATGATCCCGCCGCCGACGTAGAGCATCGGCCGTTTGGCCTCGGCGATCAGCGGCAGGAGGGCGGCGAGCTGCTCGTCGGCGGCGTGCGCGGTCGCCGCCGCGTAATTGCTGCGAAACTGGACCGCGTCCGGATACACCGGCGTGAACCGCGCCTGCTGCACGTCCTTGGGAATGTCGATCAGCACCGGGCCGGGGCGGCCGCTCTTCGCCAGGTGAAACGCCTCCTTGAACACCCGCGGCAGGTCGTGGACGTTCATCACCAGGTAGCTGTGCTTCACCACCGGCAGCGTCATGCCGAAGATGTCCGTCTCCTGGAACGCCATCTTGCCGATGTACTTCGAGTAGACCTGGCCGGTGATGGCCACCATGGGAATCGAATCCATGTACGCGTCGGCCAGCCCGGTCACGAGGTTGGTGGCGCCGGGCCCGCTCGTGGCCATGCAGACGCCGACCCGGCCGGTGGCGCGGGCATAGCCCTCGGCCTCGAAGGCGCCGCCCTGCTCGTGGCGGGGCAGGATCACGCGGATCTTGTCGGTGTGCGCCAGCGACTGGTGCAGCTCGAGCGAACTGCCGCCCGGGTAGGCGAAGATCACCTCCACGCCCTCGCGCACCAGGCACTCGACGACCGCGTCCGCTCCCTTGATCTCCTGCGGGGCGGGCGTCGGGGCGGCGGGCGGGGACTTCTTCTTTTTCATGGCGGGTGGCGGGGAAAAGGCCCGCCACTAAAACCCACCCGTTTCCAGAGTGGCAAGCATGGTTTTCCGGGGCGGGAGCGGCCGCCCGTCAACCGGGGCTGAGCCGGCAGGCGTGCGCGCTGAAGCCGGCGCCGAAACTCACCAGCCAGAGATCGCCCGCCGGCCGCGGCGCCGTGCGCAGATGTTCCTCCAGGACAAAAAGTACGGACGGGCTGCTCATGTTGCCGTGGGCGCGCAGCACCGCGTGGCTGGCCGCCAGCCCGGGGTCCGGCAGGCGGGCGCCGACCGCCTCGAGCACGTCCCGCCCGCCCGGGTGGACCAGCACCGCGGCGGTCGGGGTGCCGTTTTCGGCGGCGCGGAGCTGCGCCACGGCGGCGGCGGCCTCTGCGGGCACCGAGCGGTCGAGCAGGTTGCGCAGCTTGCCGCCGCGCATCTCGAACCGGAGCAGGTCGCGCTTGTCAGGCCGGTGGAGCGAGCGGAAGCCGTGGCAGCGCAGGCCCGTCGGTCCGGGCTGGCCCCGCCAGATGGTGGCGGCCGCGCCGTCGCTGAACAGGCAGGCGCTCACCAGCACGCCCTCGTCGTCGTCGAGGTAAAACGCCGCCGAGCAGACCTCCACCGCCACGCAGGCGACGACGGCGTCGGGCCGTTCCGCCAGGAGGCTGTTCCCGGCCCGCAGCATGGGGATCGCGGCGCCGCAGCCGAGGCCGACCACGTCGTGGAGGATCGCGTCCGGCCGGAGGCCGAGCTGCTCGGCCACGTAGCTCGTGACGCCGGGGCAGAGGTAGCCGGTGCAGGTGCAGATGAACAGGGCGTCGATCTGCCGCGCCTCGAGCAGCGCCTGCTCCAGCGCCGCCCTGGCCAGGCGCGGCGCCTCGCGGCGGAACGCGGCGTTCAGCTCGTCGGTCGAGAGGTCGAACACCCGTTCGATGTCCCCGATCGCGAAATGCCGCGTCGCGATGCCGCTGTCGTGGGTGAGGATCGAGCGCAGGATGAGCTGCGAGCGCCGGCTCAGCCGCCGCAGGGCGGGCGACTCGCGTGAGATTTCCCAGCACTGGCGCTGGGTCAGCACCCGGGGCGGGACGGCGGTGGCGAGGGCGTGGAGGTGCATGGCCGGCGCGGGTTCAGTGCGTCAGCGCGTAGAGCGGGCGCAGCGGCAGCAGCCGGGCGCGGCTGGCGGCGGTCAGCCACGACTGCAGCCGCCCCTCGAGCAGGAAGGGATGGAGCAGCCGGGCGGAAAAGAGCCGCGCGCGAAACCGCTGCCGGAGGCGACGATTGACCTCGTCCACGGTGTCCACCCACGTCCGCGCTCCGGCGGCCCAGGCCTGCAGCGGCCCGGCCGCGAGCGCGGCGCTTTGCAGCGCCATCGCCATGCCGTTGCCGGTGAACGGCGGCGTCATGGCGAGGCTGTCGCCGAGGCAGATGCGGTCGCGCGCCGGGGGTGCGGCCCGGAAGCTCAAGGCCGCCACGGCGCAAAACGAGTGGTCGTCGAGGTCGGCCGCCTGCAGCCGCCGGGCCAGCGGGCCGAGGCCCGCTCCCTCAAGGTACCGCAGCAGCAACGGCGGGCCCGGCGGCGCCGCCTCCCCGGTCGCGCCCGCCTGGCGGCGGAACAGTCCGCAGACATTGATCCGGCCGTCCTCGACCCCCGAGAGCCCGACGTACGCCTGTCCGCCCAGATGCACCTCGAGGTCGCCGTCGAGGCGGAGCCCGCGGGCGTGCACCTTCAGCCCCAGCCACGGCGACGGCTGGCGCCGGCGCCCGAGGGCGAAAACCCGCCCGGCGGGTGCGGGATCGGACGGCACGCGGATTCCGGTGCGGAGGTCGCCTCCGGCGTCGACGAACGCGGCGGCCAGCCGCGTGTCCAGCGCGTGGCGGCTCAGCCCGAGCGCGGGCGCGGGCAGCCGCTGCCGCCGCACGGGGAACCCGCCGCGGAACCAGGTGACCTGCCGGAGGCGCAAGGCGTCGCGCAGCAGCGGCTCCAGGCCGAGGTGCGTCACGGTGGCCGGATCGAGGCCGGCGATGAACTCGCCGCAGACGCGGTGGCGGGGATAATGGTGGGCTTCGAGCACGGTGACCGGAACGCCGGCCCGCTGGAGCGCCAGGCCCAGCCCCAGGCCGGCCAGGCCGCCACCGACGATCTCGACCGGTCGCGGGTCGCCGCGGCTGACGTCCGCGTTCATGACGCCTCCCGGCGCCATGCCACCAGTTGGTAGGCGCCAACCCCGGTGGTGGTCTGGCGCCACGCCCACCGCGCGGGGTCGAGACCCAGTTGCCGGGGCAGCTCGTCGCCCAGGAATCCGGCGGCAATGCTCAGGCGGCCATCATGCCGGGTGACGTGGTTCGCGCCGAGCACCGGCGCGAGGAAGCCGAAAAGCCACTGGGACCGGCGCCAGCGGGCCGGTTCGCAGGCCACCAGCAGGCGCGCATGCTGACTGATCTTCGTGCCGAGATCGAACAGTTCGTCGCCCGAGAACTGGTGAAAGATCAGGTTCCCGCAGACGACCGCATAGTCGCGCCAGCCCGCAAAACTCCGGAGGTCGGTGCGATGCCAGCGGGCGTGGCCGGCCCAGCCCTCCGGGGCGGGACACCGGTCCAGGCCGTCGACCGGGAGGCCGAGGCGGGCCAGGCTGAGCGCGAGTTCGCCGGTGCCGGCGCCGACCTCGAGCACGCGCTCCCCGGGCTGGACGTGCCGGAGCAGGGCCGACACCAGCCAGCGGTGGTTGCCCATGATCCGGTTCGTCAGCCGCAGGTCGCGCCGGCTGTGGCGGGCCGCCGGATGATCCGGGGGCAGCAGATCGAGGAGCTCGGCCTGGACGACGCGGGGAGGCACCCGGCAAATTGCGGAGGTTCGCGCCGGGGTCAAACGCCGCCGGCCGCGCGATCGTAACAGTCCGGTTGGATTCGGCGCCGCGGCGGGCGCTTCTTGCGCTCGCCAAACGGTGGCGAAGCGTTCAACTCTTGCCTTCGCCCATGAGCGCTGCGCCCGATCCGATCGACCTCGTCCAAAAGGCCGCCGCAGCCTTCCCCCGCCGCCCGTCGTGGGACGAATATTTCATGGCCACGGCCGTCCTCATCGCCTCCCGCTCCAACTGCGAGCGCCAGCACGTGGGCTGCGTGATCGTCACCAGCGGGGAGCGCAAGAACCGCATCGTGGCCGCGGGCTACAACGGTTTTTTGCCCGGCACGCCCCACACCTCGCACGTGCGCGACGGCCACGAGCAGGCGACAGTGCACGCCGAGCAGAACGCCGTGGCCGACGCCGCGCGGCGCGGCAGCAGCGTCGAGGGCTGCGTGGCCTACGTCACCCACTATCCCTGCATCAACTGCGCGAAGATTCTCGCCGCCGCCGGCATCCACGAGGTCAAGTACCACGAGGACTACCAGAACGACCCGATCGTGGCCAAGATCCTCGGCGAGGCCCGCATCAAGGTCACGAAGCTGTAGGCGCCGGCGCGGCGGCGCGTTCCGGGCCCCGGCGTTGACGCGGCCGGGTTTTGGGCGATCATGGGGGCATGCGCGAACCAGGGAAGCCGAGCCTCGAGCTGGCGGGGTCGCTGCTGCTGGCCCACCCGGCCATGCGCGACCCGAATTTCCGCCGCTCGGTCGTGCTGCTGTCGTCGCACGGGAACGACGGGGCGATGGGGGTGGTGCTCAACCGACCGCTGGGCAAGCGGCTGGGGGACCTCAATGCGCAGTTCGCGGCGAGCACGCTGGCGGCCGTGCCGGTCTACCAGGGCGGACCGGTGCAGACCAAGCAGCTGATCCTCGCCGCCTGGCAGCCGGATCCGCTGGCGACGGGCTACCGCCTGTATTTCGGCATCGACGTCGACAAGGCCGAGATGCTCAAGGCCGAGGACGGGGTGAAGTTGCGCGCGTTTCTCGGCTACTCCGGCTGGGGGAAGGGCCAGCTGGAGATGGAACTCCGCCACAACACGTGGGTGATCACGCCCGTCAGCCCCGAGCTGCTCGACCAGGTGGAGGGGCAGGGACTCTGGCGCTCGATCCTCGGCGGGCTGAGCCCCGAGTGGAAGCTGATGGCCGACGAGCCCGAGGATCCGGGCGCGAACTGATCCCGCCGGGTCCGCGGTCAGTCCGTGGCGACGTGCAGCGCGACGATCGCGAGGATGCCGGCGGCGGCCAGCGTGGCGGCCGCCACGAAGAGCGTCGCCAGGTGGGCGCGGACCGCGGCGAGCGCGTGCCGGGCGTCCTGACGGAGCGCGGCGTCCTCCCTCCAGCGCTGCAGCAGCATGATGCCGCCGGTCACGAGCACGGCGAAGGGCAGGCCGATCAGCAGCCCCCAGAGGCCGACGCGCGGCCGCGCCGCGTACCACGCCACGATCTGCTGGGCGCTTCGGGCGGGCTCGTACTGCCGGGGCTGGAGATCGCGCACAAACAGGGCGGCCATGAAGAGGACGGCCGGGGTGACGAGCAGAACTTCCACGGCCGCAGCCGTGCGTTTGAGCAAGTTCATCGCGTAACTTACGCCATCTCGGCGGGACAGGCAAATCGGCCCGACCCCTGGTGGCGCAGCCGTTGGCGGCGCCCGGCCGGCGGACAATTGGTTTGACAGGGTCCGGGCCCGTTCCTCACCTAGTCGCCCCTTATGAAGGTCGTTGCCTCCCTCAAATCCGCCAAGAAGCGTCACCCGGACTGCCAGGTCGTCCGGCGGCGCGGCAAAGTGTACGTCATCAACAAGACGGATCCCCGCTACAAGGCGCGGCAGCGCTGAACCCCCGCTTTTTCCCGTGAAACCCGAAGGTCATCCCTCGCTCAACAACGTCTGCTTCCTGGACGTCGCCACCGGCCGGCGCTTCCTCACCAAGTCGACCATGAAGTCGCCCCGCAAGGAGACGATCGACGGGGTGGAGTACTTCGTGATCCTCCGCGACGTGACCATGGACTCGCATCCCGCCTACACCGGCGAGAAGCGGCTGGTCGACGCCGCCGGCCGGGTTGAGAAGTTCACGTCGAAGTTCAAGCGCGGCACCAAGGCGGCGAAGAAATAGCGTCCGCCCGATCCGCGCCTCCCTCGTCCGTCCGGGCTGCGGACTGATATGCTCACCGGCTTGACGCCGCCGCGCCGCGCCTCCTGAGTGGCGCCCAACATGCGCCTGCGTGCCTTCCAGGGCCTGGTGCCCGATCCCGCCCTCGTCGCCGAGGTGGCCTGTGTGCCCTACGACGTGGTGGACACCGCCGAGGCCGCCGCGCTCGCGGCCGGACGGCCGCGCAGCCTGCTGCACGTCGACCGCGCGGAGATCGACTTGCCGCCCGGCACGGATCCCTATTGCGACGCCGTCTATGCCCGGGCCCGGGAGAACTTCCTCCGCCTGCAGCGCGACGGCGCGCTCCGGCGGGAGGCGGGTCCGAGCCTCTACCTCTACCAGCAGCAGATGGGGGCGCACCGGCAGCGCGGGCTGGTCGCGCTCTGTCACGTCGACGACTACGACGCCAACCTCATCAAGAAGCACGAAAAGACGCGCCGCGACAAGGAGGACGACCGCACCCGCCTGATCGACACGATCGGCGCCAACACCGGCCCGGTGTTCCTCACCTACCGCGACGAGCCGGCGGTGACGGCGCTGGTCAACGCCAAGGTGGCGGAGGCCCCCGCGCACGATTTCACGGCGCCGGACGGCATCCGCCACACGGTCTGGCGGGTTCCCGGCGGGGCCGCGTGGCTGCGGGCGTTCGAGGCGGTGCCGGCGCTCTATATCGCCGACGGGCATCATCGCGCAGCCAGCGCGGCCCGCGTGGCGCGGCTCCGCCGCGAGCGCAACCGGCGGCACCACGGCACCGAGGACTACAACTGGTTCCTGTGCGTCATCTTTCCGGCGGGCGAGCTGAAGATCCTGCCCTACAACCGGCACGTGGCCGACCTGCACTGGCGCTCCGCCGCGGAGCTGCTGGAGAAGATCCGGGCCGCGGGTTTCGGCGTGGAGGAGTCCGCGCCGCCGGCGCCGGCCGGCACCGGCCGGATCAGCATGTATTTCGCCGGACGGTGGCACGGGCTGCGCTGCCCGGTCGACCCGCAGGCGGACCCGGTGGCCCGGCTCGACGTCAGCGTGCTGCAGGACCGCCTGCTGGCGCCGGTCCTCGGCATCGACGATCCGCGCACCAACAAGCGCATCGAGTTCATCGGCGGGATCCGCGGCACGGACGAGCTGGTGCGCCGCGTCGACGCCCGCGGCGGCGCGGCCTTCTCGATGTACCCGGTGACGGTGGCCCAGCTGATGGCCATCGCCGACGCGGGGCAGATCATGCCCCCGAAGAGCACCTGGTTCGAGCCGAAGCTGCGCTCGGGACTGTTCATTCACACGTTCTGACGCCGGCCCGCGCCGGCATTTGACGCCGGGCGGCCGGGGGGCGATGGTAGACGGCCGCTCCCCCGCTGACGGAAACCCTGTTCCTCCCACGATGCGCCGCCCCCTGCTGCTCCCCGCCCTGCTTCTGCTCCTCGTCGCCCCCGCCGCCGGACGCGCCGCGGAGAACCACACCAAGGGCGCGACCCCGGCGCGCATCGCGATGGGCGAGACGATCGACCTCGCCGACTACCTCGTGCCGGGCAAGACGACGGTCTTCGATTTCTTCAGCGACTATTGCCCGGACTGCCGCGCCTTGGCGCCGCAGATGACCAAGCTGCACGCCACGCGCGACGACGTCGCGGTGGTCGAGGTCGACATCAACCGGCCGGGGGTCAAGCGCATCGACTGGAAATCCCCGGTGGCGCAGCAGTACGACCTGCATTCCATCCCATACTTCAAGATCTTCGGCCCCGACGGGAAACTCCAGCTCGAGGGCGATTTTGAGAATGCGAAGGTGATGGCCCGGTTGAGGTGAGCCGGCGGCGGGGTTGACGCCCGGCCGGGATCGCCGGATATTGTCGGCCGCCCAAGGCGCCGGATTCGCGCGCCCCGTCCCTCAACCCTCAGGAGTCCCATGTCACGCTGTTCCCTCATCGCCACGCTCGCCCTGACCGCCCTCGTCGCCAGCCCGGTGGCGTTCCCGGCCGAGAACCACACCAAGGGCGCCACGCCCATCCACATCTCGCAGGGCCAGACCGTCACCCTCGCCGACTACCTGGTGCCCGGCAAAACCACGGTGTTTGACTTCTTCAGCGAATACTGCCCGCCGTGCATGCGGATTTCGCCGGAGTTGGAGAAGCTGCACGCCCGGCGCGCGGACCTCGCGGTGGTCAAGGTCGACATCAACCGGCCGGGCCACAAGGGCATCGACTGGCAGTCGCCGGTCGCGCGCCAGTACGACCTCCACTCCATCCCGCACTTCAAGATCTTTGGGCCGGACGGCAAGCTGATGGCCGAGGGCGACGACGCCTACGAGATGGTCCTGAACTGGATCAAGTAGGCGGGGCTGGCGCCGGCGCGGCGCCAAGGCGATCCAAGTCGATACGGTGGGGCGGGGTTTATCCCCGCCATTCCCGTAGTTATTCAAGGCCGATGGCGGGCATGAAGCCCGCCCCACCAAGGCCACGAACCGCGCGCTGATCGTCCGGGCCGGCCCGCCGGCGGGAGGTCGGTCGGCGTTGACGTCGGCTGGCATTGCGCTTGCATCGCCGGCGGCATGCGTCCGTTCCTGCCGATAGCCGCGGGCCTGGCGGTGGACGTCCCGGACGTTCCCGCGCTCCTGGTCGCGCCGTTCGTCCTCTTGCTCGCGCTGATCGCGGTCATGCCGCTGACGCCGCCGGGGGCGAAGCGCCTCTGGGACCGCTATTATCCGCAGGTCGCCATCGGCCTGGGCCTGCTGGTGGCGGCGATTTACCTGGGGCGGTATCCCGGCGGCGGCGCGATGGTCGGCGGCATGCTGCGGGAGTACTTCTCGTTCATTTGCCTGATCGGGTCCCTCTATGTGGTCGCCGGCGGCATCCACCTCACGGTGAAGGGCGAGGCGACGCCGCTGGAGAATGCGGCGTTCCTGGCCGTCGGGGCGGTCGCAGCCAACCTGATCGGCACCACCGGGGCGTCGATGGTGCTCATCCGCCCGTGGATCCGGATGAACCGGATCCGCATCAGCGCGTACCACGTCGTCTTTTTCATCTTCCTCGTCTCCAACTGCGGGGGTGCCCTCACGCCGATCGGCGACCCGCCGCTCTTCCTCGGCTTCCTGCGCGGCGTGCCATTCTTCTGGCTGATCGGCCATGTGTGGTCCCAATGGCTGTTCACGGTCGGCGCCATCCTCGCGGTCTTCTACCTGTTCGACCGGCGGAGCTTCGGCCGGGCGCCCCCGGGCATTCAGGAGAAGATCCGGGAGCCCGACACCTTCCGGTTCGAGGGCGGCGGCAATGTCCTGCTGCTGCTCGTCATCATCGGCGCCTTGTTCCTGCCCGCCGTGCCCGGGCTGCGCGAGGGGGTGATGCTCGCCTCGGCCGTGGCGTCCCACCGGCTCACCCCGCGGGTCGTGCACGCCGAGAACCATTTCGACTTCGGGCCGATCAGGGAGGTGGCGCTGCTTTTCCTGGGCATCTTCCTGACGATGACGCCCGCGCTGAACTACCTCGACCGCCACGGCCGCGAGTTCGGCTTTGCCCAGCCGAAGCAATACTATTTCGCCTCCGGCGGGCTCTCGGCGGTGCTGGACAACGCGCCGACCTACCTGAGTTTCCTTGAGCTCGCCGAGGCCACCTTGGTCGACCGGACGGCGTCACCGGACGCCGGGCCGGCTGCGGTGCAGTCCGATGCCGGCGTGAAACAGATGCTCGCCAGCGAGGTCATGCGACGCTTCGTGATCGCCATCAGTCTGGGCGCGGTGTTCTTCGGCGCCATGACCTACCTCGGCAACGGCCCCAATTTCATGGTGAAATCCATCGCCGAGGACGCCGGCGTGAGAGTGCCGACGTTCTTCGGTTACCTCCTCAAATACAGCTTGCCGATCCTGCTGCCGATCCTCGTGCTCGGCGGCTGGTGGTTCCTGTAGCATGCCCGGTGCGCGGCAACAGATTGTCGGGCCGGCGCTGGTCGCCGCGCCGATCCGCGATGACCAATTCGGCCCGCCGTCGAGCGGCGGCCCTGCGAGTCGGACGTCCGGCTATTTCGCCTTCGCGATCTCGACCGCGAAGACCTGGGTCGGGCCGAACATGTTTGAGCGGAAAATGATCCACTTCTGGTCGGGCGAAAAGGTCACGTTGGGCTCCAGCCGGTAGTCGTGCTTCGCCATGTTCACCAGCCGCTCGGCGGCGAACGTGCCGGCGTGGATCAGTTTCGAATCGTCGGGGTTCTGGATGCCGGCGACGTTCGGCAGCTCCTGCGGCCGGAACAGCCAGATCCACTTCCCGTCGGGGGCATGGGCGACCATCTCGTTGTCCCCGCCGTCGCCCGCGAACAGGGTGCCGTCAGGCGAGACGTTGAAGTGCACCGACCACTCATTGCGCTCGAGGTGGTACCAGGTGCGGCGCCCGGTCGCCAATTCGTAGCCGGCGACCCAGAAGTCCTCGCCACGCGGGGTCTGCAGGTCGTACCAGATGGTGCGGCCGTCGGCGCTGAAGAACTCGTGGCCGGCGATCTCCATGTTCATCGTGCGGGTGTGGAGCTTGGTCAGGCCGGTGCCGTCGGTGCGGATGGTCCAGACCCGGTCGACCTCGTGCCACGGGCCCTCGTGGCAGAACAGGATCAGCCCGGGATCGGTGGGCGAGAACTGCAGGTGGTTGAGCCACTCGCGCTCCCGGTACACGTCCCGGACCGCGCCGGTCTGCGTGCTGATGGTGAAGATGACGTGCGGCGGCCCGGCGTGGATCCGGGCGAGTTGGTTATGGAGCATCAGTTCCTTGGCTTGGGCGAAGGTCATTGGCTTGCCGTCGGCGCCCTTCGCCTGGTAGTCGGCCTGCTGGAAGCGCGGATCCATTCCCGGCCGTCCGCCGCGCGGTCCGCCGCCCGGGCCGGCCTCCCGCGGCGCGCCGCCCTCGACGTAGGAGCCGAGGAGCAGCGTCTCGTCCGCGTTGAGTGAGGCCACCATCCGCCCCGGGGGCAGGGCGACCACCTTGCGGGTCTGCAGGGTGTCCACGTTGGTCGCGAAGACCACCGCGCGGTTGACCGTGGTCATGGTGCCGTCGGCGCCGGTCTCCTCCTGCGGCTCCCATTTGGTGTAGTAGACGTCGCCGGACTTGCGGCCCGTGACGAGCACGTTCACCGGGCCGGGGACCACGGGCTTGATCGCCCGGGTGGCGAGGTTGATCGCGGCGACGCCGCGGTCCGGGGTCGTGACGATCAGCTCGGACCCGTCGGGGGTGTAGGCGTTCTGGTGGAAATACAGGCTCGCTGTCCCGCCCTCGCGCGACAGGCGCACGATGCGGTGGCCGGTCGCGGGATCGATCCATTCCACCGGCGGCTCCGGGGCGGGGGGCGCCGGTGCATCGGCGGCGCGCAGGTGGAGGCCGGCGAGGCCGGCGGCGAGGACAAGCCCGGCGAGGAGCGAGAGTGGGTGGCGGCGGCAGCGGTGGATCAGATGGTGGCGGGTCATGGTGAGAGGGTGAGAGAGCGGGGCATTGCCACGGGTTGGGTTGCGAGACAAGACGCGACGGCGGCGCCCGACGTTACGGCCCGGGCGCCGGGCGGCAGGCAACTCCGGCCCCCGCCTGACAGTCAATTGCGGAGAATTTTGACGGGACGTGTCATCGGCGCAACCTTGGGGACGTCCTTGATCAACTCGCGTGGACATCTCTCAATCCGGTGGTGCCCGCGAACCGCTTTCGCCCCATGAATCGTCACTTCCTTCCCGCCGGTCTTGCCCTGATCGTCTGCCTGCCCGCCGCGCTCCGCGCCCAAGGCGCCCCGCCATCCGTCCCGGTCGCGGCCCCGACGGCCCCGGAGCCCGGCCCGACGGCTCTCATCGGCAGCGCGTTCCAGCCGCCGGATTACCCGGTGCCGTACCGCACGCCGACCGCGGCTGAGATCACCGCGGTGCTGGAACGCGTCCGCGCCTACCAGGAGGCGGCGTGCCCGGCACGCCTCATCAACCGCCGGACGCGCGAGGAGATCACCGATCTCAGCCACGCCAACCCCGAGGCGTCCTTCGACCGCGGTGAGCACAATGCCTTTCCGCCCCTGAGCTACGAGGCCGGTGTGACCTACGCGGGCATGCTTGAAGCCGGCGCCGTCACCGGCGACCCGAAGTTCAACGAGTTTGTCGCCCGGCGCTTCCAGTTCGTCGCCGATCACCTGGCCTTTTTCCGCCTGCAATACGAGGCCGCCCAGGCCGGCGCCGCGCCGCCCACGCCGGGCCTGCCGCCGTCGCCGGCGCAGATGCGCCGCTACGAATTCCGCTCCACGATCGATCCTCAGACGCTCGACGAGTGCGGCGCGATGTGCGCGGCGATGATCAAGGCCCGCCGCGCCGGCATCGGCCCCGACCTGCTGACCGTCATCCACAGGTACATGAATCACGTCAGCCACGGCCAATTCCGCCTCGCCGATGGCACCCTCGCCCGCCAGGTCCCGCAGCCCCAGACGCTCTGGCTGGACGACATGTACATGAGCATCCCGGCCCTGGCCCAGATGGGAAAGCTGACCGGGGACGCCAGCTACTTCGACGACGCCGTCCGCCAGGTGCGCCAGTTCTCCGCCCGCATGTTCGACCGGTCAAAGGGCCTGTACATGCACGGCTGGGAGGCGGACACGGACGACCATCCGGAATTCTTCTGGGGGCGCGCCAACGGCTGGGCGGCGATGGCGATGGTCGAGTTACTCAGCGACCTGCCCGAGGATCACCCCGGCCGGGCCGAGGTGCTCGAGCAGCTGCGGGCGCACCTGCGTGGTCTGGCGGCCTGCCAGTCGGGCACCGGTCTCTGGCACCAGCTGCTCGACC
>Ga0335081_10012333_pt1 | contig 13849 bp, 11 predicted proteins | sample Lox_Sample_35_FD_206713 | JGI IMG/M metagenome (GOLD analysis project Ga0335081, IMG submission 206713) | Soil microbial communities from Loxahatchee National Wildlife Refuge, Florida, United States - Lox_Sample_3.5 | ecosystem: Environmental > Terrestrial > Soil > Wetlands | place: USA... | reverse complement strand
GGTTTTGGCGCGCTTCTTCGCTCAGCGTATTGCGCCCGCGGTTGAGCTGATCCTGAAGCTGGCCGATCTCGCCCTGGCGCCTGTCCACTTCCGCCTTCTTAGGGCTGAAACGCGACTGTATCTCGCCGGCGGCCTTCTTGCCGTCGTTGGTACTGATAATCGCGCTCTGAATGTTGATCACTGCGACCTTGCCGGTAGTTTGCGCTCCCGCCGAAAAGGCTAGCCCCAGAAGGGGCAAGACAAACCATGCTGTTTTCACGACTGACTCCTTACCAGAATCGGGTTGGCGCGTGGGCACATCCCGTTCATTTATTCTAATGTGACTGCTATACCGGTTAAAATGTGCGCCCGATGGTGAAGCGGAACGTGCTGGCTTTTTCGGCAAACGGATACCCCTGGCCGAACGACGCGATGGCGTTGAGGAATGTCGCGTTATTCGGGAACATCGCGCGATCGGCTACGATGGGCGGCTGCAGGTTTTGCTCCACCCGCAAGGGGTTGTAAGCCCAATAGATGCGGAACGGCGCCTGAACTACAGGCAGCAGTACCTGTAGCTCGATGCCGGTCGACGCTCGCACGTTTTGCGTGCCCGGCGCTAGTTTGACCTTTCCGTCAAACGCCGCTTGCGGGAACTCCTGGTTCAACTGCGTCACGCGGCTGGGATTCATGGTTAGCTCGTTAGGCAGCAGGATGCGGTTCTGCCCGATGTCGAAAAACAGCGCCAGGGTGACCGGACCGATGATCTTAATGCGGTACTCAAAATTGCCTATGAGCTGCGTATCGCCACCCGGAGTGATGAGCTGATACGTCGGGATCGTCATGGTGGAGGGCACCAGCGTCTGCACTCCGTTGAGGAGCACCTTCTGCTGCCGGGGCGTGCCGTCATTGTTATACACATTGACCTGCGCATCACTGGCAATGAAGGCGATGGGTGTGATGCCCCAGATTTCAAAGCCGCGGATATCCTGTTCGCCTCCAATGAATGTGCGCGAGAACGGAGGCGCCACTTTTCCGCCATAACCCGTCAGCAGCGATCCCATGAAGTGGAACGCCAGGATGTGGCTCCGGTGGAGCGGGTTCGGATGGAAATACTTGAGGTCGAGTGACGGCCGGATCGTGTTGACGTTGCCGCCGAGGAAACTGCCCGCGAATTGCGCCGCCGCATAGATGCTCCTGCCGCCGGTCGGGTCGAGCGGATGGTTCACCGTATTGTAGGTGAACGACGGCGTGATGGAGCTGGTTTTGATGCCGCTGAGCGAGTTGGGCCCGTTGACCCCCTCAAAATTGATGTACGTAAAATACTGGTTGGCCGCCGCGCTGGTGGTGACGATGTTGGAATCGTCGTAGCCGTAGGTAATCCCGACGCGGGCAAAACTGCGGCGCAGCATCCTGCTCGCCGAGTAGTTGAACCCATGACTGTTCTGCACGTAATTGAGCAGATTCTGCGTGCCCAACGCATTGTATAGAGGAATGAGATTCTGACCCGACAGCAGCGAAGCCTCGCGTGCCTGGTTGTAATCGAACCGCCTCAGGTAAACCAGAAAGCCCATCTGAATCGGCTTATCCAGAAAGTAGGGCTCGGTGAAGCCCAGGCTCACGCTGCGCAGACGCGTGCCGAGCTGCGAATCAAGCGATAAGGTCTCGCCCAGACCCAGGAAATTATTCGTGGAATAATTGAACCCCACGAAGCTGCCGGCAATTCCTGAAACGCCGCCATTCAAGCCGATCGAATTTTTCCCCCGCTCCTTCACCTTCAGCGTGATGTCCACCGTGTTGTTCTGCGTGTTGCGCTGGATGGTGGCCGCCTCTTCCGCCTTGAGTACTTCGAAGTAGCCGAGCTGGTTGAGCCGCAGGATGCTGAGCTCCCACAGGCGGTTGTTGTAAATATCGCCCTCATCCAGCAGAATCTCGCGGCGGATCACCTTGTCTCGCGTGGTGGTATTGCCCGCGAAGTCGATTCGGCGCACGAAGAACTGCTTGCCCTCGTCGGCGGTCAGCGTCAGGTCGATCTTGTCGCTGTTGGGGATCACATCGAAGGAAGGCTCCGGCACGAAGTCGATGTAGCCGAATTCGCCGTACAGCTTCTTCATCTGCTCGATGCCCTTGCGCAGCTTGGCGGTCGAGAAGACATCGCCGTCGTTCATCTGAAAGATCTTCTGCTGCAGGAAATCCGTGGTGCGGAAAAGTTTCACCCCCACAAATGTCATCTTGTCCAGATGCATCAATTGCCCTTCCTCGACGGGGATGGTGATATCGGCGCGCTTGCCCGGCTTGTTTGGCTTGATCAACGGAATGTGCATGCCCTGGCTGCCGGTGTCGCGCAGAGTCACGGTATGGTCGAGCACGCGCGCCGTGAAGTAGCCCTTGTCCTGAAAGAACTGGCGGATGCGCTCTTTGTCTTCTTCCAGCTTGGACGAATCGTACGTCTTGTCGAACAGGTTCTCTAGAAAAAGCCCGTGCGGAACTCCGATGGGGTGCAGATTCTTCATGGCACGGATCACTTCTTTATCGCTGAAGTGTTTATTGCCCTCAATGGTGATCTTGCCCACCTTGACCTTGGGGCCTTCATTCACGTTGAAGGTAACCTCCAGCGAGGACGGCGGGACCTGGCGGATTTCCGGGTCCACCGTGGCAAATTGCCGCCCGCGCTCGGCAAGGTATTCCTTCAGCACCACCGCCGCTCTCTGCACCTTATTGGGATCGTATTGGGATTCGACCGACAACCCCACCTTCCGCTCCTTGAATCGGTCGAGCACTTCCGACACCGTGACCGACTTCATGCCCGGGCCGTACTTTATGGTTCGGATCACGCGGCGCTCGGTCACCACGAAGCGCACCAGCAACCCGCTCTTGCCCGGCTCCGTCTCCAGCCGGATGTCATCGAACCGGCCGGTATTCCACAAAGCCATGAAATCGCGGTGCAGGGCATCCTCGTTGAAAACGTCGCCCTTCTTGCTGAAAATCAAGGCGCGCAGAGTATCCTGCGGAACGCGGCGCGCCCCGCGGAATTCAATGGCTTCGATCACGTTGCCGGCAGGGGCTGGAGCCGGCGCCTCCGGAGCCTTCGGGACCTCAAGCTGCGGCTTGCCCGGCTGCTGCGCCGGAGCCGGCGCCGGAGCTGGCGCCTGCGGCGCGGTCTGCGGCACGGTCTCGAAAGGGTTCGTCTTCTTCGGTTCCTCCGGCTGTTGCGGTTGGGTTTGGTTCGTCGCCGGTTTGGCCGGTTCCGCCTGAGGTTGGGCCTGCGGCCAGGCGGGTGCCAGCGCAAGGGAAATGAACAGACAAATCAGGGCACTGGCCAGGCGCATGCGCCTGCAAAGACTCATGTAAGAAGACCGGATTCCTTTCCCTCTGCGCCCAGACAAAGACGCAGATCTCCCGCGCATGGTTTCAACTCCAGATAAATACGCAGAGGAGTAATTAAACATTCTAGCTGATGCCCGGCCCCGCAACAACGAGGGTTGGGGTGGGCCGTTCTCGCCACACCGAGAATGGCGTAACACACTTAACACACGTAACGACTCGGAACTTTTCGCGTCAAATGGTCGTAAACAAGTGGAAGGAGACATTATGAAGAACGCTGTAGCCCTGTCCCCTGCAATCGATGTGCCCGGCTCCCGTCAACCCACCGGCTGGCGCAGCCAGTTCCAAAAGCCGGCAGGAATCCTCGGCCGCGCCGTGGGTCACCTGATGGCCTTCAAGAATAAGGAGCGCAGTTGGTGGGTCCTGCCGATGCTCGAAATTCATCAGAACGACTGTTTGCTCGAGGTCGGATTCGGCTCGGGCATCGACATCCGGCGCGTCAGCGAGATTGCCGTGGACGGATTCGTAGCCGGCGTGGATCATTCTCCGCTGATGGTGGCGCAGGCCAGCCGCCGGAATCGAGCCGCCATCGATAAAGGCGGCGTGGAACTTCAACTGGGCTGCGCGTCAAAACTGCCCTACCCGGATGACTTCTTCAACAAGGTCTTCTCCATCAACGTGGCCCAATTCTGGACCGATCCGGTTGCCGTGATGCGGGAGATGCGCCGGGTGGTGCGCACCGGCGGTCTGGTGGCCGTCGCCGTTCAGCCGCGCTCGAAAAACGCCAAGGAACGCACCGCCCGCGAAACCGGCCGTTTGCTCGTGGAAAATATGCGCGCCGCCGGCTTCAATGAAGTCCGCCTCGAAGCCAAGCGCATGAAGCCCGTCTCCACGGTCTGCGCCATCGGCGTCAAGTAAGCCATCTCACCCAATCCTGGGCATCCGTTTTGGTACAACTGTTCCAGGAGACTCCCTTTGCCCACTGACGTGCAGCAGCTCGCTTCGCGAATCAAACTGCTTCTGATGGACGTGGACGGCGTCCTGACTGACGGGCGCCTGTACAACGTTCCCGGCCCGGACGGCCAGATGGTCGAGACCAAGGGTTTCGATTCGCAGGATGGCATTGCGCTGCAGTGGCTCAACTGGAAGGGAATCAAGAGCGGCCTCATCAGCGGCCGCGTTTCCCCCGCCACCGTCGAGCGCGCCAAACAAACCAAGATCACTTACGTCTACCAGGGCCACACCGAAAAAATCCCCATCTTCGAAGAAATTCTCAGGGATGCCAAGCTCGACTCGGCCGAAGTCGCCTACATTGGCGATGATCTCACCGACGCGATCGTCATGCGCCGCGTGGGACTCCCCATCGCCACCGCCAATGCTCGCGAAGAAGTGAAACGGCACGCCCGATACGTGACTTCACAACCCGGCGGCCAGGGCGCAGTGCGCGAAGTCATCGAGCTGATTCTAAAAGCGCAGGGGCTCTGGGCCGACGTTCTGAAGAAGTACGAGATTACAGCTTAAACCTGTACCCCAGAATCATCTTCACCAGCAGATGATCCGTTCCTTGCGTCATCCCCACACCCATCCCGAGATTGAACTCCCAGTTCGGTGAAAGATTGAGATCGATGCAGGGCATGATCTGCTGCTGTTGTTCCCGCAGCGGATCGAAACCGGTAACCGGTCCCACGGCCCCGTAGTATTCGATGCCGCCCGCCACCTGCTTTGTGAAATCGTAGCTGGCCTTGAAATTCGGAGAGAACTCGACGCCCTTGTTCACGCTCGGACCGTGAAACGAACGGTCGAGCGACGGGTTGAATGACCAGTACCAGCGGCCTTTCTTCTGATCGATGATCGGCCGGATCTCCCACGTCCACGTGTCCGCCGAGAACTGGGTTCGCTGGTACCCGATTTCCGTCGACAGGCTCACCCCCACGGGCCATTTCCAGCTCTCCGGAACGCGCACTCGCGGCCGGATGTGATCGCCTACCCATTGCCAGCCCTGGCCGGGCGCGGCGCTGGTGAACACATAGAAGCCCGTCTCAAACCAGTTCGTGAATCCGTGAGTGATCTCCAGGGTTTCGTGCCACTGATGCTCGGTCGGGTACTGGCCGTCAATCGGCGACTTGCTGCCCTCGATGGTCAAGTTGCTATGCAGCTCGACCATGGTGTGATGCGGCTCCACGGTATCCACTCCATACACCTGGATCTCGTAATTGTTTTGCGCGAAAAGCGGGAGAGCCAACAGAAACAGAGAGAGGAAACGCAACACAAATTGTATCTTGCAAAATGGCGAAGAAAAGGCGAAAATAGGCAAATGCTGTTCGACCCCTCCCCCGGGCAGCGATTGGTCGGCATTGCCAGACTCGCTTCCCAGAGCGAGCTGTTGGAAGCCAAGCGCCAGGTCGAGTACTTCGAAATCCCGACGCGCAGCGTCTTGAACCGGTGCAAGCCCACCATGCCATTCCGCTGGACCATCAACCCGTATCGCGGCTGCGAATTCGGCTGCAAGTACTGCTATGCGCGCTACACGCACGAATTCATGGAACGCGACGCGACGGAATTCGAGGACCGGATCTACGCTAAAGCCGGGGCGGCCGAAATTCTGAAACGCGAGCTGCGCAAAATCGACAAGCGCGAAGCCATCGCCATTGGCACCGCCACCGATCCCTATCAGCCCGCCGAACGGCGCTTCCTGCGAACCCAATCCATTCTCGAAGTCTTCGCCAGGGAGCGCGGCTGGCGTCTCTCCATCACTACGAAGTCGGACCTGATCCGGCGCGACATCGAGTTACTCTCTGAAATCGGGCGCGCCAACGTGCTGGACATCAACATCACCATCACGACTCTCAGGACACGCCTGGCGCGTCTGCTCGAGCCTCGCGCGCCGCGGCCCGATCTCCGCCTGGACACCGTCAAGAAGCTGGCCGATGCCGGGATTGTGGTGGGAGTTTTTCCCAATCCGATTCTGCCGCTGATCACCGACCGCGAAAAGGATCTCGACCGCCTCGCCAAGGCCGCCAAAGACGCCGGCGCTCAGTATTTCGGCGGCGGCGTACTGTTTCTCATGCCATCGGCGCAGAAAGTTTTCTTCCCATTCCTGGCCGAGCGCTTCCCGCACTTGGTGCGCCGCTACGAAGAACGCTACAAGAAGAACCCGTATCTTCGCGGCGCTTACATCGAGGATTTACGCAAACGTCTGCGCACCGTCCGCGACCGCTACGGCCTCGCCTCCGCCCCCGTCGATTACCGCCCTGAGCTGTGGGAAGACGAGCGGCAGGGGGAACTGTTTGAGATGGGGTGAAGCTGACGTTCCAAAAAGCGATGATACAGCGAGCCGGTGAGCGCAAGAGCGATCCCAGTACAATGAGGTAATGACATTTCGCGCCGCTGCCCTGGGAGTGCGCTTTTGGGCGCTGGTCGGAGCGACCTTTCTGGGCTTCCTTGGGATCGGAACGGTTCTGCCCAAGCTTGCCCCGCATCTGCGACACGATCTCGGCGGGTCTGACCGCACCGTCGGTTTCGTGATCGGGATTTTTTCATTCGTCGCGCTGGCGGCGCGTTTTTTTTCGGGACCGCTGGCGGACCGGCGCGGAAGGAAGATTGCTCTGCTCGCGGGGTTGATGAGTTGCGCGTTCTCGGGTGCGGCGTATGTGCTGCCGCTCGGAATCGCGGGAGCCTACCTGGGCCGCATTCTGCAGGGATTTGGTGAAGCCTGCCTGTACACGGGCGCTGCGGCGTGGGCCGTGGAAATCGCGGGTGTGCATCGCAGCGGAGAAGCGCTGGGGTACGTGAGCAGCGGCATCTGGGGCGGAATTTCGGCGGGCCCGGTTGTGGGAAGCTGGCTAGGTTCGTTCGAGTACGCGGCGTTTTCGCAGGTGATTGCCGCCCTTGCCGCGACGGTGCTGGTGCTGCGCATCCCGGAGCAATATGCGCCGCCCGAGCACAAGGGGCCGCGCAAGTGGATTCCGCGGGCGATGGTGTCGCCGGGCCTGGCGGTGGGTTTCGTGAACGTGCATTACCCGGTGATCACGGGATTTCTGATTTTGCATTTGGCGCGATTTGGAAATTCGGGACCGGTGGCATTCTCAGCCTACGCGCTGCTTATTCTGCTTTCGCGCTTCTTCCTCGGCGGCTTGCCGGACCGCGTTCATCCGGCGTTTACGTATTACGGCGGGCTGGTGGCGATGGCGCTGGGCTTGAGCGCGCTGACCGTCGGTCCGCCGCCGGTGCTGGCGATTGGCGCGACGGCGCTGCTCGGGTTCGGCTTTTCGTTTCCTTGGTCGGCGGTGGCTACGACGGTTCTGCGAAAGATTCCCGCCAATGAGCGCGGCTCGACGGTGGGTGTGCTGAGCGCGTTTGTCGACCTGTTCGTCGGCATCAGCTCGTTCGTGGCGGGCGCGGTGGCGAACCGTTTCGGGTATTCGGCGGCGTTTGCCATTGCCGCGGCGGCACTGCTCGCGGCGGCCGTTGCCGGGCGATTCGTTTTCGCGGCCAGCGCCTCGGGCGAGCCGATTCACGCAGCGGCGTTGGAAGACGAGTGCCTGTTGGGCTAGGGGAGCGTAGCGGCGCGCCAAAGGAGAGTGATGCGGTAAGAGAAACCAGTGATAAGAGTGCCGAAGTTCAAAACCGAGGACGAGGAAGCGACGTGGTGGGCGAGCGCGCCTGGGCGCGAGTTTCTCAAGCACCAGAAACAGAAGGGCTCGACGCTAGTGGCCGGCCTAAGTCGGACGAGCAGCGTGCAGATCGTACTGAGATTGCCCGCAGCAGATGTCGCCAAAGCCAGAGAGATCGCTGGCCGCAAGGGCATCGGATACCAGACGCTTTTGAAGATGCTTGTGCATGAAGGCCTACGGCGCGAAGCGCGACGGCAATAGGCATTAAGATAACGCAGTCCGAAAAGCTCGCTGGGTCAGCGGCGAGGAGGTTCCGGATGCATGTCTTCCGCGAAATTCTGCAGAGCTGCCAAGTTTTCGGGTGCATCAGAACTGCGACCTCTTCGCACCCTGAGCGCTTCACGAGCCGCGGCCTCAGGCGTCCAGCCCTTCAAGAAAACGGCCTCCCGGAAGTATCTCAGCAGTTGCAGCGTGGCGTCCGAAGCGCCCCCGTACTTGTCCATTTGCCGAAGGAAAAAAGCGAAGAGTGACTTGGGGAGGTCGAAGGAGTCGGGGACGTCGTGGCGGGTGTATTCGTAAATTGCTTTCTGACGCCAGGGGTCGAATTTCTTCGTACCCCAATAATCGGTTTCGTCAAGGAAGATCTGCGTGGTAGGTATGACCACACGGACACGGCCCGCCGGCTGATGTAACGCCCAGACTGCAACCGTGTGATTTGCGGCCGGCCAGAACAGGCCGACGCCCCGGATACCAGCGCGTCCGGCCAGGAATGCGAATAGAGCCGAGAGTTCATCACATTCCGCCGAGGCTGTGGGTGCCAGCGAGGAGGGCGCATTGACGGTCTTCCATTGACGCCAGATGTTGTCGGAATTCGGCGGCAGGTTGGTGATCACCCAATGGAGGTTCCAGAATCCGGCGTCCCTGGTAGCCTCAAACAGCAGACGCGCGACGACGTAGTCGGAGTAACTGACAGTGCCGGGCTCGAGTTTGAAGACGGATCGGAACGACTGGAAGCCGGTCTTCATGCCCGTGTTGTCTTCGAGGGTCTTGGCCTTGGCGCGAATCGCGCTGACGAGTTGCGTCACTGTCGTGTCGTCAGGGAGAAGCGGTTTCGGGCCAGCGGCGTACAAGCCAGGGACCGCGCCGAGCAAGAAGACAATCCTCAGGACGAATCTCTTGATCTGCGTTTTGGGCACCGTGAGTTGAGGACAGAACGGGTTCGAGATGGATCACCCACCGTCAACTCATTTGACACCTGCAACCCGCGGACAGTTCCCTGCGCAGAGGATCGGAACCCCGCCCCTACCGCCCCTGCCGCTCCGTAATCGTGACCGTATTCTTGAGCCGGAAGCTGATGCGCGTCTCGGGTGCGATGGCCACGGCTTTGCCACGCGTTCCGACTACGGTACCGGCTCCCGCCGCGCCGCCCACACCCGTACCGATCGCCGCGCCCTTTCCGCCACCCGCGATCGCGCCGATGATCGCGCCCAGCGCCGCGCCGCCTCCGATCTTAGCGGCGTCCGCGCCTTTCGAAGTCTGGCCGTGTTTGATAAACGACTCCGTCTCGATCGGGACGTGCTGTCCGTCCGAAGTCGTCAACTGCGTCAGCTCGATGGAAAGATCTGAGACGCCTTTCACGCGGCCCGCGCGATCCGCTTGCACCACCTTCCCCTCCAGGTGCGCGCCGCGCTCTGCGATGACCAATCCATTCGCAACCAGCGGTGCGTCGAGCGTCGCGGTGAATCCATCGCCGGCCTGATTGCGGTCGCTCGATAGTCCTTCGACCGTGCGCGCCGGAATCAGGGTACCGGCCGTCAACGTGACCTGGCGCGGCGGTGGCGGTGGTGGAGGCGCGGGCGGTTCCGGAACCGGCTGGACGGCGGGCGTCGGTTCAGGCGTCACTGGCTCGGGCCGGGCCGCTGGCGCCGGCTCGACGGGCTGCGTAGGCGCGGGCGGCAAGTTTTGCGCGATGAGCTCTGGTTCAGCGCGATGAGGTTTCCGCGTCTTGTGGGCGGTCACCTTCGCCGATTTCTCTTCAGGAAACGGCGACGGGTGGGTCTGCTCAGGAGCTTGTGCCGGCTCTGCCGCGGCTTGTTCGGCGGGTGCTGCCGGCACTGGCGCTGGAGTTGCCGGGAGAGCCACGGCCGCCACTGGCGCTACGTTGCGGCTGGTCGCCCATTTCGTGATCAGGCCGCCGGCCAGCGCGGCGACCGCTACAAGGATCCCGACCTGAATCGGCTTCATAGTCCTCTCCTGCACTTACGACGGCGGCCGCGGCAGTTCCGTTTCCGCAATCCTACCCGCTAGAATGATAGAACATAGAGGCTCATGCCTGGTTTTCCTACTAGTTTCGAGATAGGACGCGTGACGATCACGCCGGCCACGGTGCTCGCTCCCATGGCGGGCGTCACCGACACGGTGTTCCGGCGCTTCATCCGCAGCCTCGGCGGGTGCGGCCTCATCATGACGGAGTTCACCAGCTCGCACGGCGTCAGCGCCTCGCTGCACGCGCGCAAGCCGACGCGAACTTTGAAATACCTGGCCTTCGAGCCCGAAGAGCACCCCATCTCCGCGCAGCTTTTCGGCGCGGATCCATCCGTCATGGCCGACGCCGCGCGCGTTTGCCAGGACCTCGGGTTCGACATTCTCGACATCAATTTCGGCTGCCCGGTCAACAAAGTGGTGAAGTGCAACGGCGGCTCGGGGCTGCTCCGCGATCTGCCGCTAGTCGAACAGATCCTGCGCACGGTGCGCGCCGCCATCTCTATTCCGTTCACCATGAAGTTTCGCGCGGGCTGGAACGACGAGGAACTCGTCACCGTGAAAATGGCGAAGCTGGCCGAGGATTGCGGCCTTCAGGCCGTGGCCCTACACCCGCGCACGCGCGAGCAGGGCTATAGCGGCCAGGCCGATTGGACGCGCATCGCCGAAGTGAAAGCCGCGGTGAAGATTCCGGTCATCGGCAACGGCGACATCGTCACGCCGGAGGATGCCCTGCGCATGGTCGCCGTCACCGGATGCGACGCCGTCATGATCGGCCGCGCCGCTTCATCCAATCCGTGGATCTTCCGCCAGATCGGCCAGTATCTCTCGACCGGCGGCTATGACCATCCCACGCAGCAGGACCGCTACGAAATGATGCGCACCTATTACGCGATGCTGATCGAGCGCGACGAGCGCGACACCGTGGGCAAGATGAAGCAGTTCGCCACCTACTTTACGCACGGCGTCCGCAACGGTTCGAAGCTCCGCGCCGAGGTCTATCACGCCCACGAAGCGCGTGAGATCCTGGATCGCGTCGACGCCTTCTTCCATCGGGAAGCCGAGCCGGCCTTCGCTTCGTGAAGAAAGTCCAGCTCATCACCGATGGCGCATGCGTGGGCAACCCCGGTCCCGGCGGATGGGCCTGCATCCTGCGCCACGGAAATCGGAAGCGCGAGATGTACGGCTTTGCGCCGCTCACCACCAACAACCGCATGGAGCTGACCGCGGCCATCGAAGGGTTGCGCGCGCTGAACCAGCCCTGCGAGGTCGAAGTGATCACCGATTCCGAATACGTGAAGAACGGCATCACCCAGTGGATCCACGGCTGGAAGCGCAAGGGCTGGCGCAAGCGCGATGGGAGCCCCGTTCTCAACGATACCCTCTGGCGCCAGTTGGATGAAGAAGTCAGCCGCCACAAAACCACCTGGACCTGGACCAAGGGCCACGCCGCCCACGACGACAACAACCGCGCCGACGAACTGGCGGCCATGGCAGCGCGTGAGCAGCGCGCCAGCTAGCCGAGCGCACCTACCAGAGCCGCGCATAAAGAACAACGGTGAGGAGAACCAGCGCTGCAAGTTGTACACGCCAGTCAGTGAACCCATGCAGCCCTGCCGGCGCGCTCTTCCAGTCCACAGTCAGCTGCTGCAATGTCTCCGGTGCCGCCCGAGTTGTAAACGCCGACACGGCGAACAGCGTGCCCACCACCAGAAGAGTTCCCCAGAGCCCGCGGTACGTGTAATTCAGAGTGAACTCGGTGTGCAGCCACGGAAACATGCTCCTTCCGGCGGCTTCTCCGATCAACTGATCCCACACGAAAAGCGCCGCCAGCGCGCTGCCGCCCACAACCGATGCCACCGCGCCCTTCACCGTAACTCGTTTGCTCATGATCCCGAAAAAGATAGCGGGCGCCACCGGAATCGTCAGATAGATCGAGATGGTTTGCAGGTATTTATAAAGACCGTCGGGAGTCTTGTAAATCAGGTAAGCCGCAATCACCCCAAGAACGGTAGCGATCACAATCGCGAACCGCCCGAGCAGCACCTGCTTGCGCTCGCTGGTGGATGGCCGAAGGCGCAGGAAAAAATCCCGAACCACCAGCGTGGAGACGGAATTCATAACGGAGAGCGTGGAGCCGATCAGAGAAGCCAGCAGCGCGGCCAGAACCAAGCCGCGAATCCCATTGGGAAGGAGTTCGTTCAGCAGCGTAATGAATGTGGTTTTGGAGTCGCGCCCTGGGAACAGCGCCAGCGCCACCACGCCGGGCAGCGCGAAGATGAAAACCGGAGACAGCTTCAGCAGCACGGTGAACATGGCGCCCCAGCGCGCCTGCAGAACATCGCGCGCGCCCAGCACCCGCTGCACGTTGACCTGGTCCATCCCCCAGTAGAACGTCCCACCGTAAAACGCTCCCGCGATGATGCCCCAGAACGGATAATTCGGGTCGGATGCGGGTTTGGCGATGTGAATCGCTTCCGGCACTTTCTGCATCAGCCCGGTCCACCCGCCGGCCTTATCCAGCCCCACCACCAGCATGAGGCCGCAGCCCAGAATCATGATGCCTGTCTGGATGGAATCGGTGTAGGCGACCGCGGTGAATCCGCCGATGATGGTGACGGCGGCTGCAATCGCGCCCATCAAGGCGACCACCTGCATGATGTCCCAGCCGATCAGCCCGTGCAGGACGAGCGCGCCGGCATACAGGTGAAACGCCATCTTGGTCATGATAGAGATCACCAGCATCAGCGCGGAAAAGAACGCGCGAGCGGTGGCGTTATAACGCATCTCCAGGAATTCCGGGATCGTGTACACCTTGGTGCGCAAGTAATACGGAAACAGAAATCCCGCGGCGATCCCCAGGGGAATGCAGGTGGCCAGCTCCACGGTCCCGGCGCAAAGTCCATAGCGATACGCGTCTCCGGACAGTCCCACCAGGTGTTCGGCCCCGATGTTGGTTGCGTACAGCGAGGCGCCTACGATGGGCCAAGTCAGGCTGCGTCCGGCCAGAAAGAAACTCGCGCTGCTCTCACTGGAGTGGCGGCGCAAGGCTAAAGACAGACCGAATCCGATGCTGCCGATCAGTGCGGTGAGGCAAACGATCCAATCCAGGGCGGTGAGGGATAGGCTCATGGAGATCCGGGAGTCGATCCGGCTGGGCTTGCGCCGGGGGCCAGCCGCCGCCGGTGAACCGAGTTCGCCCCGGCGACCATCCAAACTAGCATACTGCGCGGGTCTCGGGTCCGCGCAGGCAGGTATCGAAGCCGGCCGCCAGTTCACCATCGATAGTAGAACCAAGTAACGTTTTCAAAAGTCTATTTCTGCGCCATCCACTCCGCGCTAGTGCCAATGTGTCACCAAGAGACGTCAATCATCCGTGTAAGTGCCTCGAAACTACCCACTAAAGCCATACCCGCCTGGCATCAAAAATGCCCAGTCTGTGCTGCGCCTATGGAGTTATCGCTAGTCCCGGCTGACAACAACGTGGCGGATGTCGCCGCTAAACACGGTGAGGAATACAAACCGGAGACGTGCGGCCCGGAGTGTTCCGAACATCGCAATGAGGTATTTGTCGCCCGGCAGCCGATCTTCGACCGGCGACAAAGAGTCTACGGCTACGAACTGTTATTTCGCCCTCACTTGGACAGCACGGCTTCGGGAACCGCCAGTAGCGC
>Ga0335081_10012331_pt1 | contig 13851 bp, 9 predicted proteins | sample Lox_Sample_35_FD_206713 | JGI IMG/M metagenome (GOLD analysis project Ga0335081, IMG submission 206713) | Soil microbial communities from Loxahatchee National Wildlife Refuge, Florida, United States - Lox_Sample_3.5 | ecosystem: Environmental > Terrestrial > Soil > Wetlands | place: USA: Florida... | reverse complement strand
CGCTAGCTGCAGAACCACGCTCCGCTATTTCCGGGAGAAGCCGTAAGCCATGCGCGCCGGCGCGATGCGCGCGGCTGCAAGATTCCGTTTCAGAAGAGGTAACAGCAGCCCGGCTGCCGCGGAGATTTATGGTGGGCGGTATAGGGATTGAACCTATGACCCCACGCGTGTGAAGCGTGTGCTCTACCGCTGAGCTAACCGCCCGCCGTGCTTGAAGCGGCCGTTATGGAAGCGCTCGGGCGCGCCTGTCAAGCAAAGGGCCTTCCGCGCCTCCAGGGAACTTCATCTCTGCCAGGGGGAGAGGTCGTTCCGCGCGCGGCGTCAGCCTTATGGCACCAGCAGGAAGCTCTCCGCGATCCTCGGGAACTCGTCCTTTAACCGCGCCTCGTCCTTGGGCGTCGCAATCCCGATCAGGCGGAAGTAGCCGCCGTCCTTGCCGAGCACCATCGCCTGATAGAGGCGCACCGGCGTATCGTCGTCCTCGTCGACGGCGCTCGCCCACGTCTCCACCGCGGGCATCCCGTCGATGGCGATGTCGCGCGGCGCCTCCGTCTTGATGTCCTTGTAGCCGGTGAGCGTCGCGAGCAACGCCGCCGCCTCCTTCTTCGGCTCGAGGACCGCGCGCTTGTCGAGCGAGGGGGCCACCATGAAGGCCGAGCGCGTCACGCCCGCGCGCTCGGGCTCGAGCCGCCCGCCGAGCGTATAGACCTTGCTGGTGCCGACGAGCGTGCCCGCCTCCTTGAAGGGGCCGAGATAGGAGAGCTTGAAGAGGTCGCGCACGGCGGGCTGCGCTACGGTCGTGGCGCTCGCCAGCACCTTCTCGATCTCCTCGGCCTTGACGCTCCCGTCCCCGATGGCCGAGGAGGGCACGTTGACCGAGATGAGCACCGTCTGGTCCTTCGTGCGAAACAGCACGAAGTATTTCTGGTAGGTGCCGGCCGCCGACTTCTGGCGCGCGCGCATGAAGACGTGCTCGTCGCTGCGCGGAAGCTTCGCCGCCTTCGCGTCCGTGATGCCGCGCTTGGCGAGCTCCTCGGGCGTGAACCCCTGCGCCATCTTGTCGTACTCGGAGGCCGGCGCCTCGAGGATCACGAAGGAGACGCCGCGGGCCTCGTCCTGGAAGCCGGAGAACAAGGGCGAAGGCGCGTAGCCGGGCGGCAGGTCGAGGACGACGCGGCTGTTGGGTGCCTGCTGGGCACTCGCCTCCGCCGGCTCCGGCTGGCCGAGGGCGAAAATCGCGGTCAGGACGAGGAGACACAGGGCGCCAGCGAGCACCCCGGCGGCTGCTTTGCCGAGGGTCAAGCTGAGGTTCCGGGGCGTGGGGCGCTTCGGCATCAGGGTAACGCTTATTTTCGTTGCTGCGCTTGCCACATAGGGGTGGCGGGTGGAGGCGGCAAGGATCGCGGGCGTTGCGGCCACAATGGGGCGCAACCCGGGCCCTCCCGAGCCCCTTGCGTGAGAACTGCGGCAAATGCGACGATCCGTCGGTCGAGCCCGATTCCGACGCGCGTAGGCGGGCTCGCGCAGTATTCAGAACACATCGGCCGGCCGCTCGCGAAGCTGCCCGAACGAGTGCCGACGGGGGAGCTATGGGGAGCGCTGAGGAGCCGGGCCGGTCGTTCGTGTTCTCGTTCGGCCTGGAGAAGGTGGGGCTCATCGCCTTGCGCGCGCCCTACCTCGTGGCCGTCCTCGTCGTTATCGCCACTGTGCTCGGCGCCATGGGGGTGGCCAAGCTGCAGGTCGACGATTCCCTCTCCGAGCTCTTCCGCACGAACACCGAGGAGTTCCACCGCTACGAGGCGATCGACCGCCGCTTTCCCTCGAGCGAGTACGACGTGCTCGTCGTCGTCGAGGGCAAGGACCTGTTGCAGCGCAAGGGGCTCGAGGCCTTCGCCAACCTGACGACGGAGCTGCAGCTCGTCGACGGCGTCTCCGGGCTCGTGTCGATGCTGTCGGCGCGCGGCAAGCCGGATGCCACGGGCTATGCCGCGCCCATCGTGCCGGACGAGCTGCCCGAGGACGGCCCCGCCTTCGACGCCATGATCGAGGCGCTGAAGAGCAACGACATCGTCAAGGGCAAGTTCCTCTCCGACGACGGCCAGCTGGCGATGATCATCATCGCGCTCGATCGCCAGGTCGTGCAGGAGAAGACCTCGCGCGTCGTCATCGGCGAGATCAACAAGAGCGTCAACGATATCCTCGCTGGCTCCGGGCTCACGGCCAAGATGACCGGGGCACCCGTGATGCAGCTCGAGATCCGCAACGCAGTGGAGCGCGACCAGATTCTCTACAACGGCCTCGGCCTGTTGTTCGGCGCGTTGATCGCGGTCGTTTTCTTCCGCCGCATATCGCTGATGCTGGTCGCGGCGCTGCCGCCTGTGCTGGCCGTGACCTGGTCGCTCGGCCTGCTTGGCTGGATGCACTTCAAGCTCAACCTGTTCCTCAACGTGATGACCCCGCTCATCATGGTGATGGGTTTTGCCGACAGCATGCAGATGGTGTCGGCGATCCGCATCCGCTTGCGCGAGGGCGACGACCGCTACCAGGCGGTGCGCTTCGCCGTGCGCGTCGTCGGCCCAGCCTGCGTGCTCGCGCACGGCGTGGCGCTGTTGGCGTTCCTTGCTCTGCTGCTTTCCGAGTCGGGCCTCATCCGCACCTTCGGCATGGCCGGAGCGCTTGCCGTTTGCATCTCCTTCATGGCAGTCATCCTCGTGCTGCCGATCCTCGCCGTCATGCTCATCCGCAACGAGGAAAAGCTCGCCAAGGACGTCACGCCGGCGGACGCGCTCATGGACGGGCTCGGCACCATCGTCGGCTGGGTCGTCGACCGCGTGACGCACCGCCCCTACCTCTACACCGCGATCGGGGTTGCGCTGTTTGGGCTCTTCACCGCGGCCTTTATCGCGCTGCCGACGCGCTATCGCCTCGCCGACCAGGTGCCCGACCGCGAGCAGGCGCTCGATGCCACAAGCCGCATCGACCAGAAGCTCACCGGCGCCAATCCCGTGCACGTGATGATCGAGTGGAGCGACGGCACGCCGCTCTATGCGCCATCGACGCTCGAGGTCATCGGCAAGGTGCACGAGGCGCTGGAGAAGGAGGCGGGGCTCGGCAACGTGTGGTCGCTCGAAAGCTTGCGGCGCTGGCTGCACGAGGCCGGCGACGACCGCATCGAGACGGTCAAGAAATACGTCGGCATTCTCCCTGAGCACCTGGTACGCCGCTTCATCGCCAAGGAGGAGAACGCGGTGCTGGTGACCGGGCGCCTGCCCGACATCGACTCGAGCCGCATCCTGCCCGTGGTGGAGAAAATCGACCGCTCGCTCGACCCGATCCGCAAGGACTATCCGAGCTTCCGTATCTCGGTGACAGGGCTGCCGGCGATCGCCGCGCGCAACAGCGCGCGCATGATCGACCAGCTCAAAGAGAGCATCCCCGTTTGCGTCGCCTTTGCGGGCGTGCTGCTTGGCATGGCGTTCCGCTCGCCGTTCGTGGCGCTCGTCAGTCTGTTGCCGGGCCTCTTCCCCGTGGTCGCCTCGGGCACGCTGCTCTGGGCCAACGACGACGGGCTCGAGTTCGCCTCCGTGGTGGCTCTGCTCGTGGTATTCGGCCTCGGCATCGACGCGCTGATCCACTTCCTCAACCGATTGCGCTTGGAGGAGCGCGCGGGCGATCCGCCCGAGCTCGCCATACGGCGCGCACGCGTGCTCGTCGGCCCGGCCATCATCCTGACGACGATCGTGCTGGCGTTCGGCCTCGGCGTGACGGTGTTTTCCGACCTGCCTTCGCTCAGGACGTTCGGCCTCGTGTGCGGCTTGACGCTGCTGGCATCGTTGATTGCGGACTTGGTGTTCCTCCCCGCCACCATCATGGTTGGGCGCAAGCTGTGGCCGCACCGCGGAGACCCTGCGGCCTGAGCCCTCAGCCGAGCAGGGCGAGGATTGCGGGCTCGAGCTCATCGTAGTGGTCGATGACCTTGTCGGGTCCGAGCTCGCGTACGGGGATATCCGTGTAGCCGAACGTCACCGCAACGACGGGCACGCCGGCCGCCTTTGCCGTAGCAATGTCGATGCGGCTGTCGCCGACCATGACGGCCCGTGCGCTGTCGCCGCCGGCGAGCTCAATCGCCCCCAGCAGATGGTCGGGATGCGGCTTGAACACCGGAAAGGTGTCGCGGCCAGCCACCGCCGAGAAGAGGCCGCTCATCCCGAGGGCTTCCAGCAGCATGCGCGATATGCGCTCGGTCTTGTTGGTGCACACGGCGAGCTTGGCACCGGCGCCTCTGAACCGCTCGAGCGCAGGGACGGTGCCCTCGAACGGGCGGCTGCCCACCGCGATATTGCCGGTGTAGTAGTCGAGAAACCGGTCGAGCAGCCGCTTGCGTTCCTCCTCGGAGAGCTTGGCGGCGCCGGGCCCGATGGCATGCTCGACCATGAAACGCGCGCCGTGGCCGACAAGGGGCCGCAGCGCGTGCTCGCTGATGCCCGGCAGGCCGAGGCCGGCGAGCACGTGGTTCGTCGCAGCGACGAGATCGGGAGCGGTATCGACGAGCGTTCCGTCGAGGTCGAAGATAAGCGTGGCGTCGCGCATGGGGTCCGGTGGGCCGAGGTTAAGCGGGGGCGCACGCTAACCGCTGGGCCGCTCGATGTCATCATCGGGGGGCGCGACGGCTTGAAACCACGGGTCACGCACCTTAGACAAAGGCCAAGCGTGCCTTAAGCACTCCCCCGGCGGTGACAGCATGGACAAGCAGCTCATCACGCTTCTCAAAACGCAGGCCTACATCGACGGCGCCTGGGTCGGCACGCCGGCGATGGCGGTCATCGACAAGGCCACCGGCGAGGAAATCACCCGCGTGCCGGATATGGGGGCGAAGGAGACCAACGCCGCCATTGAAGCCGCACACCGCGCCTTCAAGCCATGGGCAGCTCGCCTCGCAAAGGACCGCTCCAAGATCCTGCGCCGCTGGTATGAGCTCATCGTCGAGCACGCGGACGAGCTGGCGCTGCTGTTGACCAAGGAGCAGGGCAAGCCGCTCGCGGAGGCCAAGGGCGAGATCCTCTACGGCGCCGGCTTCGTCGAGCTGTTCGCGGAGGAGGCCAAGCGCGTCTACGGCGAGACCATCCCCTCGCACAAGGCTGACGCGCGCATCGTCGTCATGAAGCAGCCGGTCGGCGTCGTCGCTGCAATTACGCCGTGGAACTTTCCGAGCGCCATGATCACGCGCAAGGTGTCGCCCGCGCTGGCCGTGGGCTGCACGGTCGTAGTCAAGCCCGCCGAGGACACTCCGCTGTCGGCCTTGGCGCTGGCGGAGCTCGCCGAGCGGGCCGGCCTGCCGAAGGGCGTGCTCAACGTGGTCACCGCCAAGAACCCCGTTCCCGTCGGCGAGGCGATGACGTCGAACCCGCGCGTGCGCATGGTGACGTTCACCGGCTCGACCGAGGTTGGCAAGATCCTGATGGCGCAGGCGGCCGGCACGGTAAAGCGCGTCGGCATGGAGCTCGGCGGCAATGCGCCCTTCATCGTGTTCGACGACGCCGACCTCGACAAGGCGGTCGCCGGCGCCATGGCCTCCAAATTCCGCAACGCCGGGCAGACCTGCGTGTGCGCCAACCGCATCCTCGTGCAGGATTCCGTCTACGACGCCTTCGCCGAGAAGCTCGTCGCGGCCGTGCGCGGCCTCAAGGTCGGGCCCGGCACGGAGGCCGGCGTGACCGTCGGTCCGCTCATCAATGCGGACGCCGTGAAGAAGGTCAGCGAGCACGTGGCGGATGCCGTCAAGAAGGGCGCCAAGGTCGTGGTAGGCGGCAAGCCGCATGCGCAGGGGCGCACCTTCTACGAGCCGACTATCCTGACCGAGGTGACGCCGGATATGCGCGTCTCCTGCGAGGAGACCTTCGGGCCGGTGGCGCCGCTGTTCCGCTTCGCGACGGAGGCAGACGCGATTCGCATGGCCAACGACACGCCCTTCGGGCTCGCCGCCTACTTCTTCGCGCGCGACATCGGCCGCTGCTGGCGCGTGGCGGAGGCGCTCGAGTATGGTATTGTCGGCGTCAACGAGGGGGTCACATCGACGGAGATCGCACCGTTCGGCGGATTCAAGGAGAGCGGTGTGGGGCGTGAGGGATCGCACCACGGCATCGATGAGTTCGTCGAGATCAAGTACACGTTGATGGGCGGTCTTTAGGCGGTATTGTTAGATGGAATATTGCATTGGCCGCGCACTGCGGTGGCGCGGTCAAGCGGTGTGAGCCACGAGGCCCTTTGGGCTCGCGCTCGCGGCCCCCTCCCTGCCGGGAGGGGGCAAGCGTCGCCAACAATGATGCGCTCCCTATCGCGGAGCGTTGCGCGCGGGGAGCTTCGGAATGAACACAGACGCCTTGAAGCTGGCGGTGGCGGAGCGCGCACTGACGTTCGTGGAGCCGGGCATGAAGCTCGGGCTCGGCACCGGCTCGACCGCGGCCAAGTTCGTGGACCTATTGGGCCCCAAGGTGCGCGCCGGCCTCGACGTCGTTTGCGTCGCTACGTCCGACGCGACGCAGCGGCAAGCGGAAGCGCTCGGCATTCCCATGACCACGCTCGATACTACCCCATTCCTGGATCTCACCATCGATGGGGCGGACGAGCTCGACGAGGAGCTGCGCCTCATCAAGGGCGGCGGGGGCGCGCTTTTGCGCGAGAAGATCGTGGCGACGGCCTCGGGGCGCATGATCGTCATTGCGGACGCGTCCAAGCGCGTCGCCACGCTCGGCGCCTATCCGCTGCCGCTCGAGGTCGTGCGCTTCGGGCTCACCGCAACGCGCAACATGATCATCGCGCTCGCCGCCGACGCCGGCTGCGAGGGGGAGATCACGCTGCGCATGGGCGCCGACGGCAAGCCGTTCGTTTCTGACAGCGGCAACTACATCCTCGACTGCGCCTTCGGCCGCATCGAGCAGCCGGAGGACCTCGACGAAGCCCTAAAGCTCATCCCGGGCGTGGTGGAGAACGGCATGTTCTTGGGCATTGCCGACCTCGCCATCGTGGGCGGCCCCGACGGCATCAGCTACGTCGGCTTCGAGAACGGCGCCTGAAGCCCGACGGAGCCGGCGAGCATGGCCACCTTTGACTACGACCTGTTCGTGATCGGCGCCGGCTCGGGCGGGGTGCGTGCGGCGCGCATCGCGGCCGGCTACGGCGCCAAGGTCGCGATCGCCGAGGAGTATCGCATCGGCGGCACCTGCGTGATCCGCGGCTGCGTGCCAAAGAAAATCCTCGTCTATGCGAGCCGCGTTGCCGACGACTTCGAGGACGCGCTCGGCTTCGGCTGGAGCGTAGAGGAATCGAAGTTCGATTGGCCAGCCCTGATTGCCGCCAAGGACAAGGAGATCGCGAGGCTCGAAGGCCTCTATCGCGCCGGCCTCGCCGCAGCAAAGGTCGAGGTCAGCCCGGAGCGCGCCACCGTCGCCGGCCCGAACACGGTAAGGCTCGCCAAATCGGGGCGCGCGGTGACCGCGGGCAAGATCCTCATCGCCACCGGGGGGACGCCCATGCTGGGCAAGCCCATCCCCGGGCTCGAGCACGTCATCACCTCGAACGAGGCCTTCAACCTCGAGCGGCTGCCGGAGCGCATCATCATTGCGGGCGGCGGCTATGTGGCGGTCGAGTTCGCGGGCATCTTCTCGCACTTGGGCGCCGAGACGACGATCGTCTACCGCGGCGACAAGATCCTGCGCGGGTTTGATGAGGACCTTCGCGACCGCTTGATCGAATCCTACACCAGGCAGGGCATCCACATCGTCACCGGGCAGGTGTTCACCCGCATCGAGAAGACAGGGGGCGGTCTCGTGGGCCACCTTGCGAACGGCACAACGCTGACCGCCGGCCAAATCATGTTTGCCGTGGGCCGCGCACCCAACACCGCCGGGCTCGGGCTCGACAAGGCGGGCGTCGCGCTTGGCTGGAACGGCCACGTCGTCGTCAACGAGTATTCGAGGTCCTCGGTCGACAGCATCTTCGCCGTCGGCGACGTCACCGACCGCATGGCGCTCACTCCCGTCGCCATCCGCGAGGGGCACGCCTTCGCCGACACCGAGTTTGGCAACAGGCCGCGCATGGTCGAGCACGACCTCATCCCGACCGCGGTGTTCTCCACGCCCGAGATCGCCAGCGTCGGGCTCACCGAGCACGAGGCGCGCGAGCGCCACGGGGACGTGCACGTCTACAAGGCCACGTTCCGGCCGTTGAAGGCCACGCTCTCGGGCCGCGAGGACAAGGTGCTGACGAAACTCGTCGTGGACGGGGCGAGCGACAAGGTCGTCGGCTGCCACATGCTGGGAGACTGCGCGGCCGAGATCATGCAGATGGCGGCGATTGCGCTGAGGCTCGGCGCCACCAAGGCGGACTTCGACGCCACCATGGCCCTGCACCCCACCGCGGCGGAGGAGTTCGTGACCCTGCGCGAGAAGTGGATGGCGCCCACCGAGGCCGCGGGGTGATGCGTCCGGTTGAAAGCGGGCGCCGCCGGTGCTACGTCGCGCGTTTCGCGGGAGGCGGCAGATGCGGCTCAAGGACAAGATCGCGCTGGTGACGGGCTCGGCGGCCGGCATCGGGCTCGCGTGCGCCAAGCTGTTCGCGGCCGAGGGCGCTCACGTCTACATCACCGATGTCGATGGGGCGGGCGCGGCCAAGGCGGCCGCCGAGGTGATGGCGAAAGGCTTCTCGGCCACTCCGGTGACGGTCGATGTGTCGCGCGGGCAAGACGTGACGGCGCTCATGCGTTTGATCGAGCAGCAGCACCGCCGGCTCGATGCCGTCGTCAACAACGCCGGCATCAACGTGCGCTCGGACTTCCGCAACCTGTCGGATGCCGACTGGGTGCGCCTGCGCGAGGTGAACCTCGACGGCATCGTGCGCATCGCGCGCGACGCCTTCCCCTTGATGAAGGCCTCGGGCCGCGCTTCCCTCGTCAATCTAGCGTCCATCATGGGCCACCGCGGCATGCGCACGCTTGCCGCCTACGGCGCGACCAAGGGCGCGATCTCCGCGCTGACGCGCGGGCTTGCGGTCGAGTACGCGCCCTTCGGCATCCGCGTCAACGCGCTGGCGCCGGGCTTCATCGAGACGGCGCTGACCGAGCGGGTGCTGCGCGTGCAGGCGTTCTCCGAAGCACTTCTGGAGCAGACGCCGCTCAAGCGCTTCGGCACGGCGGACGACGTGGCGCAGGCCGCGCTCTTCTTCGCCTCCGACGAGTCCTCGTTCATCACCGGCGCCGAGCTTGCCGTCGACGGCGGCATGGCGGCGGGCCTTTGAGATCAAGGGTGTGACCAGCTAGAGCTGGTGCAGACCGAAGGCTCTTCGACGCTCAACCTCGCTCAACGTCATTCCCGCGCAGGCGGGAACCCAGACACGTTTCCGCATTGATGAATTGCGAGGGTGCCCCGGGTCCCCGCCTGCGCGGGGACGACGCAGTTTGTGAAGGACTTCGCGGCCGGCTAAGAAACTCGCGTTCAGGTGCCGGCGATAGTTTCGGCGATGAGCTGATCGACGACGCCCTTCAGGGCATCCTCGGTCGACGCGCCCTGCGCGAGCAAGCTCTCGTAGCATTCGACCTGCCGGTCTGCGCTCGTTCCGCCGGTGGCGATGATGAGTGCGTTCTTGACTTCCCGCTCGCAGCCGAGCACGGCCGCGTCCTCGGCGATCAAATCGAGCAGCTCGTCGATGAGGGCCGCAAACGGCACGAGCTCGCCCTTGCCGAAGTCGAACAGACGGTCGCGCACGCTGTAGCGCTGGGCGCGCCAGCGGTTCTCCTCGATGAGGAACGCAGGATAGGTGCGCCACTTGTGGTTCGACCGGCGCAAGCGATAGAGCATGCGCAGGATGCAGACATAAACGGCTGCAACCGAGAGGGCGTCCTCGATACGCGTGCAGATGTCGGTCACCCGCATCTCGAGCGTCGGGAAGCGCACGGACGGGCGCAGGTCCCACCAGATCTTGGTGGCGTCCTCGATGACGCCGTTGCTCACCAGAACGTCCACGGTGCGCAAGAACTCGCCGTAGCTCTCGAACCGCTGCGGCAGGCCGGTGCGCGGCAGCTCGTGGAAGACGGCGAGGCGGTAGCTCTTGAGGCCGGTGTCCTCGCCCTGCCAGAACGGCGAGGACGTCGACAGCATCAGCAGGTGCGGGAGGAAGTAGCGCGCCTGGTTCATGAGGTCGATGCGCAGCTCCTCGTCCTCGATGCCGGCGTGCACGTGCATGCCGCAGATCGCCAAGCGCCGCCCGATGCCGGCGAAGTCGCGAGCGAGCGCCTGGTAGCGCGCTTTCGGGGTCGTCTGCAGGGTCGAGCGGTCGGCGAAGGGGTGGGTCGAGGCGGCAATGGGGGCGAGCCCGAACTCGCGAGCGTTCTTGGCGATGGTGCGCCGCAGGTGCGCAAGCTCCTCGCGAGCCGCCTTGAAATCGCGGCATACGCTGGTCCCGACCTCGATCTGGGAGCGGAAGAACTCGGGCGCGACCTGCTTGCCGAGGAGCGACTCGCAGGCCTCCATCAGCGCCGCGGGCGCCGGTTCAAAGCCGCGCGTCTTCAGATCGACGAGGTGGTACTCCTCCTCGATCCCGAACGTGAACGTTGGCTCTTTCAAGCGCATGGCTCCTCAGGGCCCAAGTGGTCCGGAAGCCAACGACGCAGGCTGGAAAATCGATGCCGCTGACACCATTTCGCGCATGCAACCTGAAGGGGGCCGGCCCGCTGGCCTCCGCCCGAAGGGTAGCCTATAAGCCGTGACGAATGGCATAATGCCTTGACTGTGTGGCCCGGATTTCCGGGCGGCGCGGCCTTCCTTAAGGGCTTAGAGGTAGGCTCGCCGCAAAGGAGAGAGTATCGAGGAATGGCTGCAGCCTGGTCCCCCGACAGCTGGCGCACAAAGCCAATCGTGCAAGTGCCCGAGTACCCCGACAAAGCGGCGCTTGCCGAGGTCGAGGCGAAGATTGCGTCCTATCCGCCGCTCGTGTTCGCGGGCGAGGCGGATAAGTTGAAGCGCGCGCTGGCCGAGGTGGCTGCCGGCGACGCGTTCCTTTTGCAGGGCGGCGATTGCGCGGAAAGCTTCAACGAGCACGGCGCCAACCACATCCGCGAGCTGTTCCGTGTCTTCCTGCAGATGGCGGTGGTGCTGACCTATGCCGGCGGCTCCCCCGTGGTGAAGGTCGGACGCATCGCCGGCCAGTTCGCCAAGCCGCGCTCCTCGCCGACCGAGCGCCGCGGCGACGTGGAGCTGCCGAGCTACCGCGGCGACATCATCAACGGCGAGGGCTTCACCGCGGCGAACCGCATTCCCGAACCGCAGCGCCAGCTCGAGGCCTACCGGCAGTCGGCGGCGACGCTCAATCTTCTGCGCGCCTTCTCCGAAGGCGGCTATGCGAGCCTCGACAACGTGCTGCGCTGGCTTCTCGACTTCGAGCAGAAGTCGACCTTCGGCAAGAAGTACCGGGAGATGGGCGAGCAGATTCAAACTGCGCTGCGCTTCATGCGCTCCTGCGGCGTAACGGCGGAGACGGTGCCGGCGCTGGGGCGCACGTCGTTCTACACGAGCCATGAGAGTCTCCTGCTCGGCTACGAGCAGGCGCTCGTGCGCCGCGACGAGGCCGGCGGCACCCACAACTGGTACGCAACGAGCGGCCACATGCTGTGGATCGGCGACCGCACGCGTCAGCCCGATCACGCACACGTGGAGTTCCTGCGCGGCATCAAGAATCCGATTGGCGTCAAGTGCGGGCCGACGCTCGAGCCCGACGGTCTGATGCGGTTGATCGACATCCTGAACCCAGCGGACGAGGCGGGACGCTTGACCCTCATCTGCCGCTTTGGCGCCGACAAGGTCGAGAAGCACCTGCCGAAGCTCATCCGCACGGTGGAGAAGGAGGGCCGCACGGTGGTGTGGTCGTGCGATCCGATGCACGGCAACACGATCGCCGCGGCCAACGGCTACAAGACGCGCCCCTTCGACCGCATCCTCAAAGAGGCGGTGGCGTTCTTCAACGTGCATCGGGCCGAGGGCACGGTGGCCGGCGGCATTCACGTGGAGATGACGGGCTCGCCCGTCACCGAGTGCACCGGCGGCGCTTCCGCCAACATCTCCGAAGCGCAGCTCAAGGAACGCTACGACACGCTGTGCGATCCTCGCCTCAACGCCGAGCAGGCGCTCGAGCTTGCTTTCCTGATCGCCGAACGCTTGAAGCAGGAGCGCGAGGGGCTATCGCATCCGATCCCCGTCGTGGCGTGAGCCCGCGCTGACCCCCTCTCCGCCGGGAGGGAAGAAGATGGCGACCCAAGGTCGGTCCATGTCGCAAACCCCCGCAACGCAGCTGAAGATCGCGCTCGCGCAAGCCAATCCGGTCGTCGGCGACCTCGACGGCAACATCGCCAAGCTGCGCGTCATGCGCACCAAAGCGGCGGACGCCGACCTCGTCGTCTTCCCCGAGCTGTTCGTGACGGGCTACCCGCCCGAGGATCTCGTCTTGAAGCCGGCCTTCCAGGCCGCGGCGCGCCAGCGCGTGGAAGCGCTCGCAGCCGAGCTGGGTCCTGGGCCCGCCGTGCTCGCCGGCACCGTGTGGCCCGAAGGCGGCAAAGTCTACAACGCTGTTGCGCTGTTGGAGGGAGGCAAGGTCGCGGCCGTGCGCTTCAAGGCCGACCTGCCGAACTACGGCGTGTTCGACGAGAAGCGCGTATTCGCGCCTGGGCCCATGCCGGGGCCGATCAGCTTCCGTGGCGTGCGCCTCGGGGTGCCGATCTGTGAGGACATTTGGGGTGCCGACGTCACCGAGTGCCTCGCCGAGTGCGGCGCGGAGATTCTGATCACGCCGAACGGCTCCCCCTTCGACTGGACCAAGCCCGACGTGCGCATGAACATCGCCGTAGCGCGCGTGATCGAGACCGGCCTGCCACTCGCCTACCTCAATCAGGTGGGCGGGCAGGACGAGCTCGTCTTCGACGGTGCCTCCTTCGTGCTCAATGCCGACCGCAGCCTCGCCGTGCAGCTGCCCGCGTGGGAGGAGGCGGTCGCGGTGACCCGATGGGAGAAGACGGCCCAAGGCTGGGTCTGCGAACGGGGTGAGCGGGCGCGCCTTGAGGAAGGGGACGCCTCGGCCTACCACGCGTGCGTGCTCGGCTTGCGCGACTATGTGGAGAAGAACGGGTTTCCGGGCGTCGTGCTCGGGCTTTCGGGCGGCATCGACAGCGCGCTCGTGGCGGCAATGGCGGTCGATGCGCTGGGCCCCAAGCGCGTGCACGCCCTGATGATGCCCTACCGCTACACCCGCAACGAAAGCGTACGCGATGCTTCCGCCTGCGCCGAGGCGCTGGGCCTTCGCTACGACACGCTGCCCATTGAGCCGGCCGTCGCCGGAATCGCGAAGGCGCTCGAGCCGGCGCTCGCCGGTACCGCGCCCGATACGACCGAGGAGAACATCCAGGCGCGCGCGCGGGGCATCATCTTGATGGCCATCTCCAACAAGTTCGGCGGCATGGTGGTGACGACGGGCAACAAGTCGGAGATGTCGGTCGGCTACGCCACGCTTTACGGCGACATGAACGGCGGCTTCAATCCGGTGAAGGACCTCTACAAGATGGAGGTCTACCGGCTGGCGCGCTGGCGCAACGCGCACGTGCCGAAGGGAGCGCTCGGACCCTCGGGTGTCGTCATTCCGGAGGCGATCCTCACCAAGGCACCCTCCGCCGAGCTGCGCGCCAACCAGACCGACCAGGACTCGCTGCCGCCTTATCCGGTGCTCGACGACATCCTTTCCTGCCTGGTGGAGAAGGAGATGCCCTTGTCCGACATGGTCGCGCGCGGGCACGCACCCGAGACGGTGAAGAAGGTC